>Ga0187893_10014969_pt1 | contig 10475 bp, 8 predicted proteins | sample MA1701074metaG_FD_139574 | JGI IMG/M metagenome (GOLD analysis project Ga0187893, IMG submission 139574) | White microbial mat communities from a basaltic lava cave in the Kipuka Kanohina Cave System on the Island of Hawaii, USA - MA170107-4 metaG ...
CGCGACCGGAGCTGATGCGGCCGCCGGTCTGAAGATCGGCATGGCGTCGTACTCGATGCGCAACCAGAGCCTGGATGATGTGATTGCCTTTTGCACCGCAAACCAGATCCGCTACCTGACGATCAAGGACGTCCACCTGGCGCGCACATTGCCACCCGACCAGATCGAAGCGGCGGTCGCCAAGGTCGCGGCCGCGGGCATCACCGTGACCGGTGGTGGTGTCATCAAGATGAAGAACGAGCCCGAACAGGTGCGCAAGGATTTCGAGTACGCGCGCGCCGCGAGGTTCCCGATGATCGTGGCCATGCCGACCCACGATGCCCTGGACCTGGTCGAGAAGATGGTTCAGGAGTTCAACATGCCGGTCGCCATCCACAACCACGGCCCCGAAGACACGAACTTCCAGTCCCCCCGGGACATCATGCCGGCCATCACGAACCGCGACAAACGTCTTGGCGTGTGCATGGACATCGGGCACACGCTGCGCGCCGGGGTCGACCCGGTGGCCTGCGTCGCCGAGTGCGGCGAGCGCCTGATGGATCTGCACGTCAAGGATCTCAGCGACAAGACAAACGTGAAGAGCCAGACCGAAGTGGGCAAAGGGGTCATGGACATAAGGGGACTCTTCAAGGAGCTCAAGGCCCACAAGTTCCAGGGCCACGTCGCGCTCGAGTACGAAATCAACGCGTCGGATCCGCGCGCCGGGATCACCGAGTCGCTCGCGTTCATGCGCAAGGTGGCGGCCGAAGTGGCGGCCTAGGCGCCGTCCCGGACGCGGGCCAGAGCCGCTACCAGGCGCTCGCTTTGTGCGCGCGGCCGCGCGCAAATCCTCACGTGACGCGGCAGTGCGAACGACGTCGCGTCGCGGACCAGGATCCGGACGTGCTCGAGCAGCCTACGTCGCACACCAACGGCATCGCCGACCTCCACCAAGAAGAAGCCGGTGGTGGTGGGGACGGTCGGCAAGCCAATGCCTGCGAGCGCTCCCTGCAACCACCTCCGATCCGCCAGCCACATCTCCCGACCTTCGCGCACAAAAGCATCGGAACGACACGCGACATGAACCGCCGCCTGGGCCGCCGTGCTCGTGCTCCAGGCCGGCCGAGTGTGCTCGATGGCTTCGACAATGGTGGAAGCAGCCAGCACGTAACCGACGCGCACACCAGGAACCGCGTGGTCCTTGGTCAGCGAGCGGATCCGCACGACGTTGTCCGGCACGGCGACCTTGGCGTCGGCCCACCGCTCGCTCATCGATAGGAACGACTGATCCAGCACGATCAGCACGTCCGGAAATCGAGCGGCGACCGTACTGATCTCATCGACGGCGATCGCCGCGCCGGTCGGCGTGTTGGGCGCGCACAGGTAGACGATGCGTGGCCGCGTCGCCATCAGGGCACCGAGTTCGATGGCGAAGCCGTTGGCCGCTTCTGTCCGCAGTTCGGCGATCTGGGCGCCGCATGAAACCGCCGCCGCGCGAAACTCGCAAAAGGTCGGCTCGGGCACAGCGACCCGATCGCCGGGGCGGATCAAGACGCGCGCGATCGTCCAGAGGAGATCGGCGGCCCCCGCCCCGAGGGCAATCGCGCCGGGAGGAACACCCAGAGCGGCACCCAGCGCTTCGCGCGCCGAGGTTCCCGTGACGTCCGGGTACCGGTCGACGGGCGCGGCCGCCAAGGCGCTCGTCATCTCGGGCGAGGGTCCGTAGGGATTCGTGTTGACGCTGAAATCGAAGATCTCGTCCATTGCGCCATACAGGACCTGAAGCGCGCGTCCGTCCTTGGGCGCCAGTCTGTCGAGCAGCGCGGTCGCCTTGCCCATCCAGACGACCGGGTGAAGGGCATTCGGAAGCTCCCCGAACGCCAGATCGATGATCAGCGCCAGGATGAGTGCCATCGCGGGACCCGAGACACCAGCCAGCGCGATCATCGGGCGGCGAGCAACCCTATCAGAAGACGGCGTCCAGGGTGACTTCGCCCGAGACGCCTACCTGATAGGCCGAGACGCGTCTCTCGAAGAAGTTCGCTACCTCCTGGACGTCCTGCAGGTCCATGAACGGGAACGGATTCCGGCTTCCGTAGCGCGGCTTCATTCCCAGAGCGACCACGCGTTGGTCAGCGACGAACTCCAGATACTGCCGCATATCGCGGGCGGAGAGGCCAGCCACGCCCTTGGACAGGAGATCCTCCGCGAACTGCGTCTCGCAATCGACCGCCTCCTCGATCATCCGCCCCACGTCCCGTTCCATCTCCGCATCGAACAGATCCGGCTCCTCCTTACGCACGGTCCGCACGACGTCGAAGGCGAACTCCATGTGGCCACTCTCGTCGCGAAACACCCAGTTGGTGCCGCCCGCGAGGCCATGCAGAAGCCCCCGAGAGCGAAGAAAGTAGACGTAGGCGAATGCTGCAAAGAAGAACAGGCCCTCGATGCAAGAGGCAAAGCAGATGAGGTTCATCAGAAACTGACGCCTGTGCTGGCTCGACCCGAGGCGATCCAGGTGCTGCATCGAATCCATCCAGGACAGGCAAAACGCTGCCTTTCGTCGAATGGACGGGATGTTCTCGACGGCGGCGAACGCCGCTGCCCGCTCCTTGGGTTCGGGGACGTAGGTGTCGAGCAGCGTCAGATAGAACTGGACGTGCAGCGCCTCTTCATAAAGCTGCCGGGACAGGTAGAGCCGCGCCTCCGGAGCGTTGATGTGCCGATAGAGGTTCAGCACCAGGTTGTTCGCGACGATCGAGTCGCCGGTCGCGAAAAATGCCACCAAGCGCTGAACCAGGTGCCGATCCGCCGCTGTCATCCGCTGCCGGAGGTCGGCCACGTCGGTCGAGAAGTCCACCTCCTCCACCGTCCAGGTGTTCCGGATCGCGCTGCGATACATCTCGTAAAATCGCGGGTAGGCCATGGGCCGCAGGGTCAGACGGAGGCCGGGATCCAACAGGCGGCTCATTGGCAGGCCTCACAGGTGCCAGGGTTCTCGAGGGAGCAGGCCACCGCGTCACCGTCCGTAGACGGTTTGGGCGCCGTCACCTTCGCGATCTCGGTGGCTGGCCTCGAGCGAAGGTAATACGTGGTCTTGAGTCCGCGTTTCCACGCGTAGAAGTACATCGACGACAGGGTTCCGATGTTCGGGCTCTCCACGAACAGGTTGAGCGATTGGCTCTGATCGATGAATGGGCCGCGTTCGGCGGCCATGTCGATGAGTGAGCGCATCGGGATCTCCCAGGCGGTGCGGTAGACGGCCTTCATCTCGTCCGAAGCGCCCGCCAGCCGCTGGATGGACCCGTTCGCCTGCTTGAGTTGGCTGCGGGTGTCATCGTTCCACAAGCCCAGCTTCTTGAGGTCGTCCACGAGGTACCGGTTCACTTGCAGGAAATCGCCCGACAACGTCTCGCGCTTGAAAACGTTCGAAACCTGAGGCTCGATGCACTCGTAGCACCCGGCGATCGAGGCTATCGTGGCGGTCGGCGCAATCGCGACGAGCAGCGAGTTGCGCAACCCTGTGCGCACGACGCGCGCCCGTAGCCGCTCCAGCCGCTCCGGATCGTTGGTCACGGCGCTCCACGCGTCCGGCTGCAACTCACCGTGGGCCGCCCTGGTTTCCCCGAATGCGGGATGGGCGCCAAGACTCTCGGCCAGGTCCGCGGATGTCTCGAGGGCGCTGAGGTAGATTTCTTCCTGGATGCGAGCCGATAGCGCGCGTGCCTGGGGCCCATCGAAGGGAAGCCCCAAAGCAAAGAACAGGTCCTGCAAGCCCATGATCCCCAGCCCGACCGGCCTCCAGCGCAAGTTGCCGGTTCGCGCGGAGCCTATCGGGTAGTAGTTGAGGTCGATCACCCGGTCGAGCTGCCGGACCGCGAGCCGTACGGTATGGCCCAGTTTCTCGAAGTCGAAGCAGCCGCCTTCGATGTGGCGCGCCAGGTTCACCGAGCCCAGGTTGCAGACAGCCGTCTCCTCGGCCGAGGTCGCCTCCAGGATCTCGGTGCACAAATTCGACAGGTGCACGACGTTCGCGGAGAAGTACGTCTGGTTGCACTTTCTGTTGGAGGCGTCCTTGAACGTCATCCACCCGTTACCCGTCTGAGCCAGTGTGCGCATCATCCGCGCATAGAGGTCTCGCGCCTTGACCTGCTTCGAAGCCAGGCTTTGGGCCTCTGCCGCGACGTAGGCGGCCTCGAACTCTTCGCCCCATAGGTCCGGTAGCGCGGGCACACGCTTCGGATCGAAGAGCGACCAGATCCCGTCCTGCTCGACCCGCTGCATGAACAGATCCGGGATCCAGTTCGCGAGGTTCAGATTGTGCGCGCGGCTGGCCTCGTCGCCGGTGTTGTCACGGAGCTCCAGGAACTCCTCGACGTCCGCATGCCAGGCCTCGAGGTACACGCAGCAAGCACCCTTGCGCTTGCCGCCCTGATTGACCGCCGAGACCGACGAGTCGAGCGTCTTCAACCAGGGAACGATCCCATTCGAGAGGCCGTTCGTCGCCTGGATCAGAGAGCCGCGCGCGCGGACGCGGTGGTAGGCGATTCCGATCCCCCCCGAAAACTTGGACAGCATCGCCACATCCGCGTAGCGCTGGTAGATCGCCTCCAGACGGTCCGACGGCGAATCGAGCAGAAAGCACGACGAGAGCTGCTCGTGGACCGTACCGGCATTGAAGAGAGTCGGCGAGCTGGGCAGGTATTCTAGCGATGAGAACAATCGATAGAGCTCGATCGCGTCGGGCACCGTCTCCGACAGAGAGCAGGCGACGCGCAGAAAAAAGCTCTGCGGGTTCTCGATGACGTCGCGACTACCGGGATTCTTCAACAGGTAGCGGTCGTAGAGCGTCCGGATGCCGAAGTACTCGAAGAGATCGTTGCGGGTCGGCACGATCGCGTCGTTCAGCTTGCGCGCATTCGCCGCCACGAATCGTGCAAGGCGATCGTTGATGAGCCCCTGCCGATGGCCCAGGACCACCGACTGTGAAAACGAGTGCAACTCCTGGTTGCGGACCTCCTTGTCGATGTACGTCGACAGCAACCTCGCCGCAAGCCTGGAGTACTGCGGCTCCTCGACGATGAGCCCGGCGGCCGTCTGGATCGAAAGCTGATCCAGCTCCTTGGTCGTCGCGCCGTCGTAGAGCCCGCTGATGGTCTTCGTGGCCACACGAAGCGCGTCGACTCCCGCAAGGCCAACACAGCAGCGCCCCACGGCGCGCACGATCTTGTTCACGTCGACGGGCTCGAAGGCACCGTTTCGCTTGCGCACCCGCATCGAAGTGGGCGCTTGCTCGTGGTCGGGTGTCGGGTCGGAAGGACGAAGAGCGGCGACGGTCGTCATGCTTGGTCTCCTGTGCCCCCCGCGGGGCCGTCGGAAAGCCCCCGAGCGCGAGAACGAGCAAGCGACCACGGACGAGTCCGTGACGCCCAGTCCTCTCCCTCGGAGGCGGGTTTTGTCGCCGGCAGGTCTTCGGACTCGTGGACGCTTCGCCTTAGGGGCGAATTCCTACCGACCGTCGCTTCCCAGGACCGTGAGGTCCCAGTGCTGATGACGGCTTTCGTTCCCTCTTACCGCTGCGGGGCAGTCCCGGATTCCCACCGGGTTCCCATAACCGGCAACGTCATGTACTGTATCGTCGTAATTTCGTCCAGTCAACTGCTAATTGTTGGTGTGTGAAAAAAACAACCCCATATCTTGGGGGTACTGGTCCAATTTGGGGTACTGGTCCAATCAGTAACGCGGTACAGTACCACGCTACCCACCGCGACCGGCAGCAAACCGGAGACCAGGATCAAGGCGAGAGCTGCCGGCGAAAACGCCGTGGAGTCCGCACGGGGGCCATGAGGTGCGCCAGCGAGCATAAGGGAAGACGGGGGGACGGTCCGTGTCGTGTTTACATCCACGTACGCACCCTCGGGCCCATCACAGGATGCTCTGGTATCGCCGCTGTCCGTGAAGGACCCGGTACACGCGCACGACACTACGGCCCACCTTGTAGAAGAGCAGATACGGCTCCGCAACCAAGAATCTGTAGCCAAGGCTGCGCAGGCGCTCGTCACGAGGCAGTGCCCCGCGTTCTGGATGTTCCGCCAGGGACTCGGCGGCGGCGACGAGCCGGATTAAAAGCGCGCGGGCGACCGCGGGTCGATCGCGCTCGACGTAGCGGCGAGCCTCCTCCAGATCCTGAACCGCGCGGCGCAGGATTCGGACGGTCCGGATCACCTGAGCAGCCGTCGCCTGACGGCTGCCACGCTGACTCCCCGATCGCCAGCCTTGACGTCGGCTTCGGCCTCGCCCAGCAGACGGTAGAGGTCGAGCCGCGCTTGATCGCGCTCGTAGGCGGCGACACTCATGACGACGAGGTCCCCTTCTCCATTCTTGGTAATGAAGATGGGTTCCCCGGATTCGTGGCAGATGTCCTCGATCTCGGCGGACTTGTTTCGCAGGTCGGAGATCGAACGGATGATCGGCATATCATGATTATGATAGGCGACCTGCCCAGGCTGCGCAACAGTCTGTTGGGAGCAAAGCGGCCTGGGAACGCCTACCTGCTCGCCAATGGCTTCGCCCTCACCCATCCGAGGAGACGGTCGGCGGGCCAGACATTGACCACCTGGGCGGGGTCGACCCAGGCGCGCTCGGCGTTCAGCACGGCGAAGCGAAGGCGCGCGAGCTCGTCGGCATGGTGGGCGTCGCTGGTGAGGACGAAGATTACGTCGCGCTGGCGCGCCCGGCGCAACCAATCGACCGACAGGTCGAGGCGGGGCAGCGCCCCGTTGACCTCGAGCGCCGTTCCCGTCGCCTCCGCCGCGGCGAGAACCGCGTCGAAATCGATGTCGATGGCGGGGCGCGCACCAATCATGCGGGCCGACAGGTGACCGATCATGCGGACCGTCGGATCAGCCATCGCCGCGACGATGCGCCGGGTCTGCGATGCGCGGTCGAGCTCGAAGTGGTCGTGCACCGAGGCCAGGCACCAGTCGAAGGTGCGCCGGAACTCGAGGTCGTAGTCGAGCTCGCCGCCGCGGCCGATGTTCAGCTCGATCCCGTGCAGGAGCGTGAGTGAGTCGCCCAGGTCGGCCTGCAGCCGGCGAAGCCTGGCGCGCTGTTCGAGCAGCGCTTCTCGGCCCACGCCCGAGCGGGTCCCTTCGGCGTGCTCGGTGATCGCGAGCACGCGCAGGCCACGCGCCCGGGCGGCGGCGACTACTTCTTCCAGCGATGAACGTCCGTCGCCCGAAACCGTGGTGTGCACGTGGAAATCGCCGATCGGGTCGCCGAGCGGTGACGGGAGCCGGCCAGATTCTGCGGCCTCGATCTCACCGGCGTCCTCGCGCAGTACCGGCGGAATCCATGGCAGGTCCAGCGCCTCATAGATCTGCTCCTCGCGCTCGCCCGCCACGACTCTGCCGCCGCCGGTCTGGGCCAGTGCGTATTCGTTCAGGGTGAGACCGCGCGCGAGCGCGCGCTGCCGGAGGGATAGTTTTTCGCCCGGGCCCACCAAATGACGGGTCCAGCGCCCGTCGGACTCGCGCCGCCACAACTCGAAGCCAGGTTTTCGATGGGAGACCAATAGGCACTCGGCCAGCGAGGCCAGCGCCTTCGGCAGGAGCTGGGGGACGCGCGGCGCGTATAATCCCCTCATGAAGCTGGCGACACTGCGAGCGGGCGGCCGCGACGGGACGCTGGTCGTGGTCCGGCGCGACGGGAAATCATTCGCTCGTGCGACTGGTATCGCGCCCACGCTACAGGCCGCGCTCGACGCATGGGACCGAATTGCCCCCGCGCTGGCCGATGTCGCCGACGCGCTGGAGCAGGGCCGCGTGGCCGGCGAAGCGCTCGACGTCACCGATCTGCACAGTCCCCTGCCGCGAGCGTACGAGTGGGTGGACGGCTCCGCGTTCCTCAGTCACGTGCGTCTGGTGCGACGCGCGCGCGGCGCGGACATGCCGCCCAACCTCCTGACGGACCCGCTGGTCTACCAGGGGGGCTCGGGCGTGCTGCTGGCGCCCACGGATCCGATCCCCCTCGCGGATCCCTCCCTCGGCCTCGACTTCGAGGGCGAGGTGTGCGCGATCTTGGGCGATACACCGCTCGGCGCCAAAGCCGCGGGCGCCGCCGCCCACGTGCGGCTGCTGTGCCTGGCCAACGACGTTACGCTGCGAAACCTGGTCGCCAACGAGCTGGGCAAGGGCTTCGGCTTCTTCCAGTCCAAACCGGCGACGGCGTTCTCGCCCTTCGCGATCACTCCCGACGAGCTCGGCGGCGCGTGGCGCGACGGCCGGATCCATCTGCCCCTGCGCGTACTGCACAACGACGAGTTGGTCGGTCAGTGCGATGCGGGCGAAATGCACTTCTCGTTCTACGATCTGGTGGCCCACATCGCCCGCACCCGCGCGTTCACCGCCGGCACCATCCTCGGTTCAGGCACGGTCTCCAATGAGAATGCAGCATGCGGTATCTCGTGCTTGGCCGAGCGCCGCATGCGCGAGCAGTTCGAAGGCGGTACGCCCAAGACGCCTTACCTTGCGGCCCAGGACACGGTGCGCATCGAGATGCTGGACGCCGGAGGTCTCAGCCTCTTCGGGGCGATCGAGCAGAAGGTGGTGGCGTCATGAGCGTCGAGCCTCTAGGCATCCGGAAGATCTCGGCGCTGGTCTACTACGTTCACGATCTCGACCGCGTGCGCCGGTTCATGCTGGACCAGCTCGACTTCGCCGAGATCGGCGTATCGGGGCCTGAGCTGACGGCGCAGGGGCGCCAGCGATCAGCGCTGTTTTCGGCCGGGGATGCCAACCTGCTCGTGTGCGCCCCCGCCGGCGAGGGCGGCCGCGCCGGGCGTTTTCTGCGCAAGCACCCCGAAGGAGTAGGGACGATCGTGTTCGATGTCGACGACATCGAGCGGACCTTCCGCCTGCTCGACGAGCGCGGCGGGACGATAATCAGCGATATCCAGCGCTTCACCGACGACGGCGGCACGCTGGCCATGTTCTCCATCACCACCCCGTTCGGCGATACGACCTTCCGCTTCGTCGAGCGGCACGGTTTCCGGACACTGTACCCAGGCATGCACCTGCACCCGGCGCCCCAGGGTGGCAACAACGGCTTCGGCTTCCAGCGCATCGATCACGTGACGGCCAACTTCCAAACCATGGGCCCCGCGCTCTTGTGGATGGAGCACGTGATGGGTTTCGAGCGTTTTTGGTCCGTGCAGTTCCACACCGACGATGTCGCCAAGGGCACGCACGGCTCGGGATTGAAGTCGGTCGTGATGATCGACCCCGCCTCCAAGATCAAGTTCGCCAACAACGAGCCTCTGCGCCCGTTCTTCAAACAGTCGCAGATCAACATCTTCTCCGAGGACTTTCGCGGCGACGGCGTCCAGCACGCGGCCCTGCACGTACGTGACATCCTGTCGGCCGTACGCGGGCTGCGCGCGCGCGGCGTCGAGCTCATGGCCACGCCGGGGACCTACTACGACATGCTGCCGGCGCGTCTCGAGCGCCTCGGTGTCGGCAACATCGACGAGGATATTGCAGCCTTGCGCGGCCTCGAGATTCTCGTCGACGGCGAAGCCCCACGGCAGTACTTGCTTCAAATTTTCTTGAAAGAGGCTTCGGGTCTGTTCCACGATCCGGAGGCAGGCCCGTTCTTCTTCGAAGTCATCCAGCGCAAGGGCAGCAACGGCTTCGGCGCTGGTAACTTCCGCGCGCTGTTCGAGAGCATCGAGCGCCAGCAGAGCCAGGCGAGGCGCATCTCGTGATCGAGCGCCGTCAAGAAGGACGCGTCCCGCCCAAGCACCACATCGCGTTCCGCGACGGTGAAGGAGGCCTGCTGTACGAGGAGTGCTTCACGCGCGAGGGTTTCGAGGGCCCCTATACCATCCTCTATCACCAGAAGCGCCCACACACGCAGCGTGTCGCCGCCGCCGGCCACGGCTGGACTTTGCCCGAAGCCGCGCCCGGCAACAACACGCGCCCGCTGGCGAAACGCCACTACCGCAGCCGCGACCTGTCCCGGCGCTCCGGCCCGCCCATCGACGGCCGCACGCCGCTGTTGTTCAACGAGGACGTCGTGCTGTCCGTGCTGTTTCCCGACGGTTCCGATCCAGTCTATTTCGCCAACGCGGACGGTGACGACCTGTTCTTCGTGTTCGAGGGGGCGGGCTTGCTGCGCTCGCCGCTGGGCGACGTGCGCTTCACGGATGGCGACTATCTGTTCGTGCCGCGCGGGCTGCCGCACCGGTTCGTCCCCGAGCCGGGACGCCCCCAGCACTGGCTGTCCATCGAGTGCCTGGGCGGCCTGTGGCTACCCCGGCAATGGCGCAACGACGCCGGGCAACTCCGGATGGACGCGCCCTACTGCCACCGCGACTTCCGCGCGCCCACCTTCGTCGGCCCGGTCGATGAAGGGATCCGCCAGCTCGTGGTCAAGCGCAGCGGCGCCTTCCACGGATTCCTGTACGATCACCCGCCGCTCGACGTGGTCGGCTGGGA
>Ga0187893_10014970_pt1 | contig 10474 bp, 11 predicted proteins | sample MA1701074metaG_FD_139574 | JGI IMG/M metagenome (GOLD analysis project Ga0187893, IMG submission 139574) | White microbial mat communities from a basaltic lava cave in the Kipuka Kanohina Cave System on the Island of Hawaii, USA - MA170107-4 metaG ...
CACCCGAGGCCGCCGGTTCGTCCTGCTGTCGTTCCTCTACGGTGACGAGGGCAGGGTGGCCAACGTGCAGTCGCGCGGGTTGCCTGGGGTTGAGTGATCGACCAGGCCCTTGTACGAGGCTCCACGCAGGATCGTGGCCTGGGTCACGCCGTTGAACACGACGCGGCAGGCGAACGCAACGCGCCCCACGTCATACAGCCCAGCGAGCAAGGCTGCCGAGCTTGGCGTAGCGCACACCCTGCCCCCCCGGCCAACCGCCGATCATGACATCGACGTCTTACGCGTTCTCGTTGTCGGAAAGGATGGCCCGGTACTGCAGCCCGGGGGCTCGATCGAGGTTCAGTGTGAATCCACTGGGTCCCCTGCCCGCCATGTCGGGGACAGCGGGCAGCGTGAGGGTATAGCCGGGACCGTCATAGGTCAGCCCGTCAGCGCTGGCGGGGATGAGTCGGTCGCAGGTGCCACGCCGCCACAGAAAGATCGTGGTGCCATTGCGGGCAAGTCGCAAGGCGCCAGGCACCTGGTCACACGCGAAGCGGCTTGGCCGGAGACCCTCTGCGGGTTCGGTGAATTCTTCAGCCGGTGGCGTCGCCGCACAGCGCTTCGTGACGGCGGCGTCTGCGGCGACGAGCTCGTTCAGGAACATCTGGGTGTCCTCGATGGCCTGGCCTTCAACCAGGTAGTTCACGATGCGGGCGGCCATGTGGTCGGCCTTGACATCAGCGTTGTTGGACAAGCAGACGACTCGGAGCCCGGCACGGTTGAAATGGGTCGCGGCCGAGAAGCCGTGCTCGTGGCCGGAGTGGAACACCATGTCACCGTCGGGCTTCCACGGTCCTGCGTAGAGGCCGGGCCCATAACGGTACGGCGCGCGATCTGAGGTGACATAGCCGATCTCGGCATCGAACAGAAGGGTTCCCGTCGGCTGATCGGCCCAGCATTGCTGCAGATGGCCGAGCCAGCGGCATAGGTCGGATGTGGAGGTCCACAGAGATCCTGGCCCTGGCAGAGCAACGGGGCGGGCCTGATGTTCCCAACTCCCGTCAGATGCGAGGCTGTAGCTGGAAGCGGCGTGGGGGATGACCTTCCGAGGATCAGCCTTGAAACAAGTGGACCGCATCCCAAGCGGAGCGAATACGAGTTCGTCGGCGAGTTGCTGTATGCCGGTGCCATGGACGGTCTCCAGGATCTTGGTGAGCAGCAAGTACCCGGTATTGCTGTAAAGAAAGTGGCCTGGGGACACAGCCCTCTCGTATTGGCGGTAGGCCAGTTCGAGCAGGTCGTCTCCGGTGTAGTGGTCCAGCTCACGCAACCCGGCAAGGGATAGCATCGATTCAGCGTCACGGATGCCGCCGCCATGGCGGATCAGTTCAACGACGGTGACATCTGCCATGCGCAGGCGAGGAAGGATATGAGCGGCACTGATCTGGAGATCCAATTGTCCGCCACGCGCGGATAAGACGGCAAGGTATGCAGTGACCTGCTTGGCGACCGAGCCGACGTTCATGACCGTCTCTGGAGTGATTGGGGCGGCTAATTCCAGGCTGGCCACCCCACCCCACGCGCGGGCTACATACCCGTCGGGCAGCCGAATCCGGACGACCAATCCGGGGTGAATCTCCCTCATGCCCGGTCTCCTTCCGCCTCGGCCAACGCCGGGTTACAAGTCGCGGGCGGTCTGGTGGACATGGTGTAGGCGCTGGCGCAGGTCATCATCCGGCAGAAGAGCCAGGGCACGAGCGTGGTCGCCGTCTGTAGCGGCGAGCAGATCACGCTGCTGGACGAGATAGGCGGTCATGAAGGCACGCACTGGGTCGGAGAGCTCGTCCAGGACTCGCGCGGTGAATATCATAGTCAGCGGGAAGGCCCAGCATGCGTGAAGAAACCCGAAGGCGGAGCGGATGGTGCGCTTCCACGGGGAGAAGAACCGCATCTCGTCACTGATCTTGACGCCGCAGGCCGCCAGGCCGTCGTTGAGCCAGTTGTGCCCCGCCTCGTGGACCAAGTCACGAGCGAGGACAGCGGGCTCGTCTACGTGGTCGGCGAAGACGGTGCCTGGTAAGCGCGTGATCGTCCAACTGTCGAGCGTGTCCCCGAGTTGCTTGCGCCGCAGGACGACAACGATAGCGGCGTGGCCGGCCAAAAGTGTGCCGAACCCAGCTTCGGCCGCAACGCTGAACGCTGACGCGGCGAGCTCACATAATTCCTGCGGTGCGGAGGTGGTCGCTGGGCTTATCAGAACGTACGGGGTCTCGGAAATTTTCGACCGAGACAAGTCGATGAGGTCCGGGGCGAGGATGATACGCAGCCCCACTGTGGTTGGAGTGTGCAGCCCGGTGGGACCAGCGGCCGAGGTGCGGGTGTACCAGGCGAACGTGTCCTGATCGTAGGCCCGGGCCGCCACCTCGGCCCCTTCGAGCAGATGGTGAGCGACGGCGTACTCAAGTCCGGCCTGCCCCCCAACTCGCGCGGTTCCAGACTGCGCGGCATCAGGTTGGAGAAGCGTATGGATCTGGCGGGCACGGGACCGTTGCAAGCGCTGGATCGGAGCGAGCGCGAATACGGCGGTCGGCTCGTTCATGGCGTGAACCTCCTTGCACATGGGCGCAGATTCGCAAGGCGAGAGTGGCGGCCCCGACCGCAACGCACGCCACGCCGTCGCGGTCGGGAGTGCAACTCAACCGTCGGCCTCGGCATCGGTCTGCGTCTCGGCAGCCGGCCACCCTTCCGCCGAGACGCTGGAAGTGTGGGCAGTGGTACGTATCGCTGGGTCGTCGCCACGCAGTTCCTCCACTGCGGCCAGGAACTGGCTGATCCGGTCAGGATTGTTCATGTGTGCTCCGTATACTGTTTGCCCTGTTTAGTTCGGTCCTTGGTGAGCGCCGCGGCGCGGGGGGGTGCGCGTGCGCCAATCGCCATGGCTGTCCTTACGTTGGGATCACTGCCTATGCTTGGCGGCCAGTACGATCGGTTGGTTAACTTGGCGCAGCGTGTCGCGCATGTCTGCCATAGTGGGCCGCTCGGCCGGATGGTGGGAAAGCGCTCCGGTGATCAACTCGCGCAGCGGCGCGGGGACGGAGTCAAGTCGTTCCCGGCCGTGGAGGCGCGGCAGGTCGGCGCAGGTGAGGCGGTAGATGAGCACGGCGAGGCTGAAGACGTCGGCAGCCGGGGTGGCGATGGCATAACCGGTGATGTACTCAGGTGGCCAGTGCACCTCTGGTCCCCGCCGCTCAGGGCCTCGTGGAGCGTCTGTGCGGCGAGCCGCGCCTAGGTCGGTGATCAGTCCGCAGCCATCGTGGACGAGGATGTTCTCCTGATAGACGTCTCGGTGGACGATTCCGCGTTGGTGCAGCTCTGTCAAGCCGGTTGCGACATCGGCCAGGATCGCGAGGCCAGTCACCTTAGCGCCAGGGTCCTGTTGCTCGGCGGCGGCGAGAAGAGACTGGAAATTGCCTTGAGAGCAGTACGGCATGGTGTACCAGTCGAACCGGCCGGTGTCTCCCTCCTCGAGGAGAGGCACCACATGGGCAGCTCCAGCGGCGGAGCGGGTGGTGTCGATCTCGTGACGGAAGTCTTCGCGGGCCAGGTCCCGTTCGGCGGGTGTCATCTGTTGGTACCAATAGAAGCCGTAGGCGGCCCGGCATGCGTCTTTATCGAGCTCAGCGAGGACGTGATTGCTGCCGAAGCCGGCCTTGAGCACGACGGGCGGGCCACTAGGCCGGGTGACAAGGATCAGGGTGCTGGCCCGGGTGAACGCGAGCAGGTCGCATACAGTCCACCCGGCGTCGCGGACCTCATCGAGCACCCACACGGCAGGGTGCATTGGATGAAGGCGCATGGTCAAACTCCTGGGATCATCGCCGTGGCAGGGCGACCGTTTGCCGCAGCTTCGCGAGGCCGTCGGCGACCAGCAAGTAGGTGTCGTGCGGTTGGCTGGAGGGGCGCCGGAGCACGACCTGATCCGTCAGCCGGACCCAGGCGTCGGCACCCTGTTCGTACAGCTCAGCAAAGCGGGCGGCAGCCTCAGGTGCCTCGCCAAATCGACCTACCGTCTGCCGGCTCCGGAGTCTTTCCGTGCAGACAGAAATAGGGGTGGTAAGCAGTAACGTGACTTCGGGGCGGGCGGCTGTAACGGCCGCCAGCGGCCTCAAATAGCGCTCGACCGTGTGGTTATAGAGCAACGCCAACAGACAGGCGCTGGATAACGTGAGTCGGTCGGCAATCACGTGCCCGGCGCTGTGAGCGGCAGCCAAGTTGTAGCGGGCGTGCAGGAGCAAGTCCTGGTGCACGGCTGCCAGGGCAGCGTCTTCGCTGACCGGAGTCTGCCCGGCACGTAGGGCGATGATGATGCGGGTGGCTGCCAGGGACAGCCAGGAGAATTGGCCGATGTGCCCCACCGGGATGTGCTCCGCTGACGCGGCAGCGAGGAGCTGGTCCCGCACGGTGCTCTTGCCAGCCCCGGCGATGCCTTCGATGGCCAACAGCACTTCACCACCCCCTTGTCACGACAAAAGGTTCGGTCAGTTGGCTTCAGCGATCAGCCAGCTGATGAACTTGCGTGCCCTCCCCTCGATCACGGGTTCGGTTCCATGGGCGAGCTGCGAGCCGTAGAACAATGCCGTTCCGGGAGCCGGATCCACGCTCCACCGCGTACGAGGCATGTCGCGGAACCAGTCGGCGGAGTGGTCCGCGCCGTCGTGAGCGAGGCACATCCCCGGGAAGTAGCCGCTGCCCGAGTCGTCGCATCGCTCGTTCCACAGCCCCTCGTGGGAGGTGGTCTCGACGTAGAAGGCGCCGCCGCGGGTAGCCGCCCCGATGATGATGCTGACACCCGCGATCTGACGCGGCCAACCCAGTGGGTCAGGGGCGATCCCGTCGAGGTGAGTGGTGATGTGCTGCCCAGGCCCGTACTCGACGTAGGTCCACGGCCGGCACGTCGTGACCGAGGGAACAAGTCGGGCCAAGGCGGGGCGGGCGTGCTCAAAGGCATGCTGCAGGAGCTGTTCGGCTTCGGCCGGGATCGTGGGAGTCTCCAAGCGGCCGGCCGGCTCGTAGACAGCCATCGCTTCAGCGGCCGTGTGACCGGGGATCTCATGGATCGACGCAGTACGTTTTCTCCAGAACCGGGCAGGATCGCCCTCAGCAAGGAAGGCGTCCATGATCTCCTTCAGCTGGGCTGTAGCCTCCGCGGCCAGGAAATTTTCGATGCTGCCCACGGCCAGGGTCTCGGCCAGGTGGATCGGCTTGCGGCTCATGCGCTGGCCCCCTTCGTCGCTTCGAGCACGCGGGCGACGTCGTCCAGCCCAGCGCAATGGTTGAGCCAACTGACTACTGGCTGCCGCACGGTCGGGTCGGACCATAGCGCCAGCAGTTCGCCGGTTAGGGGCAGTTCCTCTGGCGTAGGCAGCCGTGCTGTTTCCGGTTTGGCCGCCGCGCGGTCGAGCCCGTCGCACGCCGCTTGGTGCTGGGCTGCGAAGGCCTTTCCCAGCCGCACCGCCACAGCGTGGCCCAACGCCTCTCGCGTCTCCAGCGCCAGCGGTGTCCTGCCGTAAGCACGCTGCTCGGTACTCGCCCACCAGCGTGCGATCACCGTACCTGCCTCGACAACGCGACAGGTAGCGCAGCACTGCGCCACATCGCCAGGGCAACCGCCCGTCGTGGGCAGGGACGCGGCGATCTCGTCCAGGATGGACCATGCGCTTCGGTGAGCAGCCGCGACTGCGCTATCCCGTGCGGCACGAGGCGAAGCGTGGTTGCAGCAGGGCGATCGCGGGTGTGGCGGCGGCCCAGCCGCCAGTCGTAGAAGGTCGCTTGATGCTGGTTCGATAAACAGGGCATGAAAGTAGACGATTCTTCCCAAAAGCTGATGAATAGTTGCGATGTCTCTTGTGTTCACCCCTCCTGCACATCCTCGGTTCTGCGTAAGGCGCCAAGCTCGGGGGAAGGGCATGAACATGCGCAGTTGTCAGGTTGGTTGCGACGCAAGCTGGCGGCGAGCGTGGCGGTTGCCTCGTCCAGCGCACGGAAGTACGCACCCCAGTCGTGGCCGGGGTTGGGCTCGAGGCATAGGTCCAAGACCGGTATACGGCGACCGCTGGTCTCACAAGTCAGCTCAGCACGGCCAATCGTGGTCCGCACCGGAGCGGGGAGTTTACCAGCGACCTCGGTGACGGCTCGGCACAGCGCCGAGGCAGTGGTGACGTATTCGTCAGCGTCACGTGGCAGGATACCCACCCGCCGCGTGGCGAGCGTGACGTCCGGCCCGGTTACGTCATGGCCTTGACAGCTGTCATAGGTCACGCGACCCCAAGCCACGGTGCACGCCTCCACCAGCGGCCAGACGCCGGGCTCGATCGCGTCGAGCCACCTCGGGTGCGCCGGGTCCAGGTCGTCGGCCTCATGGACACCAGGCTCGCCGACCGTGTTGATGTTGCCGTACAGGCTGGTGCGCAGCCGGGCGGCGGGTCGGAAGGCTGTCGGATCGTCCCATCGAGACAAGAAGCCGACAACGTCATGCATGCTGTTGGGATCACGAGGCCGCCAGCGCACCTGCCGGCACCACACACCCGCCGGGGCCGCGGGTTGAGCCAGCAGGCCAGCCACACCGTCGATCAGGCGCATCCGGTAGTCGCAGTAGGCGTCTTCGTCGCCCGCGGCGGCGTATCGCCACCGGGTAGCAATGCAGCCGCCGCCACAGGTGCCGCGGTAGTCACAGGTGACGCACTTGGCGACGAGGGAGCGACCCTGGCCGAGCAGGACCGAATGTCGCTGAGCGGAGACCACGTCCTGTGGACGCCGTACCTCAGCGAGTTCGGCAAGCTGCGCGGCCGGCCAGGGAAGCTCGTCACAACTCCCGAATCGACCGTCGGGATAGAGCGTGAAGACGTGGTCGCACTTGAGATTGGAGAAGTGGCAGAACGCGGTGTCAAGCCCTCGCAGCCGCCGGATGGTAGACACCAGCGGCTCCAGCGAGAGGCGGGCGTAAAGGCCCGACGTAACCCAATGGATTCCCGCGGACAGCACAAACTCGACGTACTCGGCCGGAGTGATTGCCCACGCTGGGCCGTCGCACCTGCTGACATGGGCCTGTTGCAAGAGCCGACTGATGGATACACGACGGCCAGGTGAAGGGGTGATCCTGGTTACGGTGGCGTCGAAGCAGGGCACGAAGCTGATCGCGTTCAGTGCGTCGAAACCAGCAAGGTGGTCCAGGACCGCCTCGGCACGGCCGAGGGCGCGGGGGGTCACCGCCGTGATCACCCCTACCTTGCGCCCGCGCTGCCCGAGCAAACACAGGGCGCGCGCCACACGCGGGTAGGTTGGCGCGCCGTCGTAGCCGACCCGCCATGCGTTGCCCTCGGGGTCACCGTCCAGGGAGATCCCGATTCTCAGGTCCGGGTAGACGGTGTCGAAGAGATCGAGCCAGGAGTTGTCGAGTTGGAGCCCGTTGGTCTGCAGTGACACTCGGAGCACGGCTGGCTGTACGGCTAGTTCGGCGAGCACATCGGCCATGTAGCCCTGGCCAGCCGTCAACGGCTCGCCTCCGTGGAGCTCTATCGCAAGCGGGCGGCCGCGGAAGAGTTCGGTGAGCCGACGTACGTGTTCCGCGTCGACCCGAGTTCCTCCGGGCGCCTCCTTGCGCTTCTCGTAACAGTACAGACAATCGATGTCGCAGGTCTCACCGCGTAGCTTGAGTATCACCGACACGGCGGTGCTGGTTCCCGTGGTGTCCAGGCGCTGGTAGAGCTGTTCAATCGGAGTGGACTTTCCGGTGATGCGGTCCATCGGCTGTTTTCTACGTCGTCCTACTGATATTCAGTCGAACAGGCGTCCCAACAATGCGCCCTGCCCGGACTGAAGGATATGTGCGGCTTCCAAAGGAACCCAGAAGCACTCGAAGTTGGTCGGGGATTGTTCGCCGTCATGGAACTCCTGGCTCGGCCACCGCTCCAGGGTCGGCTCGGTGAGCTCCAGATGGAAGACGTGCCGGCGCTGGATCTCGAACCGATACGGGCTGATGTCGTACTCGGCCTCGCCTAGCTTCCGCACGATCTTGAAATCGCTCAGACCCGTCTCCTCTCGGGCCTCACGCACCGCGGCCTGCTCGGGCGTCTCACCGGGCCGCACGCTACCCGCCGGCACCTGGATGCCGACTTCCTCGTAGCTGTAGTCAGTGTGCCGGAACACGAGCAACCGACCGTCGCGCACGACGTAGCACAACACCTTGTCCCTGACGACTCTTTCAGGCATGACACCCTTTCAAGCTTCCGCTGGAGACAGCACCCGCGAGTTTACTAGAAGCCTCATGCGGGATCAGGACGAGGTACAGCACTCCTCCGGGCCTGCGGGCGGATGAGTTCCGTCTGGCACGCCAGCGACTCGTCGTCTGCTGCCTCAGAGGAGATCACGCGACCCTGTTGGCGCAGCTCAGCGTCCACCCGCGGCAAGGAGCCCATCGATCTCACGAAGGGGGTGGCTGAGGGAAGGTGTCCGACCGTCCCACGCTCCCGCCGCCGTTGGCAATGCCTGGTTTTGTCACGCCAGCAGGCGATTGGGGCGCCTGCGGTGGCATGCGGTGGCATGCGGTGGCATGCGAGGGGTGCCGTCACGCGGTATTCGGTGCCGCTATTCGACACCATGGGCTTGAACGGTCGCTGGCTGGCCTAGGCTGCACGGATATACAGGTGTTGTGACTGCCAGTCGCGACGGGAAAGAGGGGGATGCGCGATGGGGGACACCGCGGACGTGCGGATGACGGCCGGGCTGCGTGCCGAGGGGCTGGCGCGGGGTTGGCCGCCTGCGCGGACCGCCGAAGTGATCGCCGTCGAGTTCGGGATGTCGCGGTTGAAGGCGCACCGGTTGGCGCACGGCTGGTCCCGGCCCCAAGCGGTCGAGGTGGTCCTGGCCACCTACGACGCGGACGGGCTGGCGCGCCCGGGGCTGACCGAAGGCTGGTTGTGCCACTGGGAGCATGGCAAGGCCCGTCCCGGCGAGGAATACCAGGACCGCCTGTGCCGGGTGTACGAGACCCGCGCCGACCGGCTCGGCTACGGCCACGACTACACCCGGGCCGCCTCGCCGGAGCCGGCCGAGGAGCCCACGGCGGACTACGCTGGAGGCGAAAGGAAGCCGGACGGCGAGGAGACCGACACGGACCGCAGGCACCTGTTCCGCGCGGCGGGAGCTACCGGCGTCGGCGTGGTGCTAGAGCAGACCGGGCTGGCGTCGATGCGGCTGTCCCGCCGGATCGAGGAGTCCAACGTCGGCCCGCTCACGCTCCACCAGCTCGAACAGGGGGTCGCGGGCCTACTGGCGAAGCTCCAGCACACGCCCAGCTGCCAGCTGCTGCGCCGCGCGTCCGTGTTGCGCGACGAGGTGGCCATCATCCTGGAAGGCCGCCAGACGCTGGCCCAGCGCTTGGCGCTGTACCGTATCGCCGGGCAGCTTTCCATGCTGCTTGGGGGCATGTCCTTCGAGCTTGGCGACTACCCGGTCGCCTACGCCCACTTGCTGGTCGCCGAGCGGCTCGCCCGTGAGGTCGGCGACCACGGGCTGCTCGCATCGGTGCGGGTGGACCAAAGCACGGTCGCGCTGTGGGACGAGGATTTCCCTATGGCGTTGTCCTACGCGCGGGACGGCCAGCGGTACGCGGCCAACGGGGCGCAGCGCGCCCTGCTCTCGGTCCGCTGTGAGGCACGGGCGCTCGCGCGAATGAGCGACCGCGTGGGAACCTTCGAGGCCTTGGGCCGCGCCGAGCGTGCGCTGCCCAGCCAGCCGCCCGTCGACGACCTCTACGGCGCGTGGTGGTCGTGCAGTCCCGGCGACTTGGAGCTGTACACGGGGATCTCGCTGCTGTGGCTCGGGCAGCCCGAAGACGCCGCGACGCATGCCCGCCAGGCGGTCGCCTATTACCAGACCGCTCCGGTTCCGTTCCAGTTTCTCGCCAATCAGGCTCAGGCCCAGATCAACCTCGCGATCTGCCGGGTCCACCAAGGCCACCCCGAAGAGAGCATTCGCCTGGCCACCGACGCGCTCGCGCTCACCCGCGGGGCCATAGACCCAAACCTTAAACAGGCCGACGAGCTCCTCGCAACCTTGGCCCTTCGCCACCGTGACCTGCCCGCCGCCCGCGACTTCGCCGACCACCTCCACACCCTCCGCGTCGGCAACCCTCCTGACTAGCCAATCCCACGTCGTCTTCGGTCAGGCGGTAATCGGCCGTCGGCGCACCCGCAGGAGGCCGAGCGCCGATGGCTCGACCCCAGCCGGGAACGAGCCGTCGATCCGTAGGATGGGGCAGCCCGCCCAGGCGCCCGTGCTCCTCCTGCCCAATGTGCTGGACGAGCAGGCATGCGCCTGGCTGATCGAGATCTGGCGCACCCAGGGCAACGTCGACACGGGTGTCGAGGCGTCCGCCGATCTCCGCCGCGCCGAGACGTTGAGCGACGCCCACAAGCGTCGTAGCGACCATACC
>Ga0187893_10014971_pt1 | contig 10472 bp, 10 predicted proteins | sample MA1701074metaG_FD_139574 | JGI IMG/M metagenome (GOLD analysis project Ga0187893, IMG submission 139574) | White microbial mat communities from a basaltic lava cave in the Kipuka Kanohina Cave System on the Island of Hawaii, USA - MA170107-4 metaG ...
GAATGCCCCGCGCGCAGACGGAGATCGTACAATTCGATGGGTGTGAATGTCTTCGCCGGGCCTTTTGCGCTTCCCACCGACCCGGCAATGACACGAAGCGAACCGGCTCCTCCGTCCAACTGCACGACTGGGATCTGCTCGTTGACAATCGTTTGATAGCCGGGCGCGGACATCTTGGATGAGGTGGGCAGATTCACCCACAATTGAATCGCCTGTAATGTCCCGCCTTGCCTGGCCCATTCCTTCTCATGCAATTCTTCGTGCACGATTCCGGAAGCTGCGGTCATCCACTGCACATCGCCTGGACCAATGACGCCGGAATTCCCGGCTGAATCACGATGCGCCACGCGACCCTGATAGACGATCGTGACGGTTTCAAACCCGCGATGCGGATGTTCGCCGACCCCTCGTGGAGTATCCGTCGCCGGATAAAACGTGGGGCCCGCATAGTCCAACATGATAAACGGGCTCAGCTCACGATCAAGATCGTTGCTGGGAAACAGATTCCGCACGTGAAACCCGTCACCGACGACGTGCTGAGAGCCTGGGTGATAGACCTTGACCTGAACTGTCTTCTCCACATTGGTTGCCGGCATCGTGTCTCTCATCGTGAGCCTCCCTTTCTCCGCCTTTCGCCAAGTACAACCTTGGCTACCTGGCATTGGGGTTCGTGTTCGCCCTATCTTATGGGGCGCTCCTCCGAGTTATCTGTGTCGTCGCCATGTTCTGTCCCGTAAAAATCATCGCTTGCGAACCACGCGCACGTCCGCTCCGCCATCACCTTATCAATTGACCACTTCCCGGCGCCACTACGAGAATCATGGCACCGTGAGAATCCCCAGCCGCACGTGAATCAGGACGACCCCAATATAATAGTTCTAATTAGAACCAAGTCAAGTGGGTAATTTCCTCCGAGATGGGCCATGCCAAGAACTGGTCGTCGCTGACAGAACAACGGGCTTGGTTCCATCCATGATCCAGTCTGACCTCGACTGTGACATTGGGACAACCGCTGAATTTTAGGCCGCTTCGCATGGCTATGGTAGGGTAGGCCAAGGACTCTTTCCGTGAAGCAAGCAGACCCGTGGATGCAATCATCAGCCGATGCCTCTTTGCACCACACATTTACGGTTCTTCACATTCTGGTTTCTTGCCATGCTCGGCACGCTCATGGTCGGAAGCCCTCAATCGAGTTTTGCGCTCGACCCGCTTCCCCGCTCTCCGAGAGTGGGATCATTGCGAATTCCTCTTCTCTCGTACAACCGCATTCCCATCTCGGCACTTCTCTCCGATTCCGCCAGCTACCACCTGCGGGAAATCAGAATAGCCGGCATCGTCCGCACCGTTGAAACGCAGCTCATGACGCGGGGCTGCGGTAAACCCTACGAGCTGACCATGCTCTCGCTGGAAGATGATAGTGGTGTGGTGGACGTCATCGATCAGGGAGCCTGTGGAAAAAATACTGGCGTCGTGCGAGCGCCAACGCTCGCCGCCGGAGACCGCGTCGAGCTGCTGGTCCATGTTATCGGAAAAACCGACCGGCCAGGAAGTCCGCCGGAAGTCTTCACGCTTTGGATAGAACGAGCCCAGGAATAACCCCGCTCCTTCTCCTTATTCGACTTGTTTCCCGTTTTCCACGCAGGCTGCTTTGACATTTCATGGTCTGCGCCTTGCCATGAGTCAATGCGGCACGCGACTCTACTCGGTGGACGTTGACTCTCTGTTACTCATGGTACGCACCATTAGAGTTTCTTCACGATGGCTTCATCATCGGTTCATGCTCGGTCATTACACTATCTTTACGACAAGTTCTGCGTCATTGGAATCTTGGGAATGTCCATGGAGATGGTTTTGACGAAATTGTTCCTCAGCGAAGTGTGAGCTGCTGCCCTTTCGTAAGCGATACTCTCTCAAGGATTCATCCTGGACTCCGACTTGTGAAGTTCCGGCGACGATCGGGTGATCATTGCCGTCTAGTCCAAACCGCCGTGACTTCGTTATGGAGAAATGAGCATGATGAACGAGCAAGGAATTCTTATGGCACCAAGCGGTCCCGGGCACGCCGATGGTATTCCGACGGACCAGCAGTGTAGTGACCACTTAGCCGAGAGGTGTCATAATAGCGTCGGCCAAGGACCTCGCCTAGTCGACGCCGGACCGTTATCCTCAAGGGTCGCCCAGGACTTGGGAGCAAAGGAGATCATGCGGATACTGCTGGTTGAAGACGATGTGGACCTCGCCCAGTTCATCCGCAAAGGGTTGAAGGAAGAGCAGTATGCGGTAGATTTCGCAGCCGATGGCGAAGAAGGGCTCGAGCTGGCTTTGGGAAATCCTTACGACCTCTTGATCCTCGATATCATGTTGCCCAAGCTCGACGGTCTCACGCTCTGTCGCCGTGTCCGGGCCAAAGGCAACGTCACTCCTGTCTTGCTCTTGACTGCACGCAACACCGTGGAAGCCAAAGTGTCCGGTTTCGATACCGGTGCAGACCAGTTTTTGCCCAAGCCTTTCGCCTTCGCAGAACTGTTGGCTCGAGTCCGGGCCTTGCTGCGCCGGGGAGGTCCTCAACAATTGATCCATCTGAAAGCGGCAGACCTCGTGCTGGATCCTGCTTCTCACCGCGTCTGGCGGGCGGGGCAGGAAATCGGACTGACGAATAAAGAGTATGCCCTGCTCGAGTTTCTCTTACGAAACAAGAACAGGGTGTTGACGCGAACGGCGATCATCGAACACGTGTGGGACATCAGCTATGATCCCATGACGAACATCGTGGATGCCCATATTCGTGCCCTGCGTGCGAAGATTGACCGCGATTTTTCACCCCAGCTCATTGCCACGGTGCGCGGCGCCGGGTACATGTTGGAGGAGCCTGAACCGGTCGCATGAAGTCCCTGCATCATTCGATCCGCCAATCCGCACTCCTTCTGATGGCAGGGCTCCTCCTGGTCTTTTCTGTTCTGACCTACTTCGGGGGCGACGCATTGTTGCACCGCTTTGTAGATGGCCGGCTGTTAGCGTTGGCGGAGACGCTGGCCAAGATTGTTGAGCAGCACCCCAACATCATTGAAAATTCAGATGAAGGCGTTGCGCTTTCTGACGCGGTGAGCCGAAGCAAGAATGAACCGCGCGGGCTCCAGGATGTCACCCACTCTCTTCGAGTCTTCTCGCCGGACGGTCGGCTCCTCTGGAAAGCTTCCACCGCATTGGTAGAACAGCCGGTCCCCGGTAACGTGCTCGAGCAGGTCCGACTCGGTAACACCGTGTTTGACACGGTTGAGACAACCGAGGGCAAGCCTGTTCGTCATGCGTTCATTTCTATCCCGCGACAGGGTCCGATACGGTACGTTCTGCAGGCCGAAACGTCTCTGCTTCTGTACAGAGAGACACGCACAAGTCTTGTGATCCTGCTGGCCCTGGGATCCGGGATCATCCTTCTCGTCGCCTGGACAGGCAGTGGCTGGCTGGCCAAGAAGGTGCTCACTCCGATCCATGTATTGAGCACTGGCGCCGAAACGATGTCCGAAGCCGACCTGGGAAAACGATTCACTCTTGATTCACCCTATCAGGAATTCCATCGACTCACCCAGGCGCTCAACTCCGTGATGGACCGGTTCCAACGAAGCGGTGAGATTCAGCGGAGTTTTTGCGACATCGCCGCCCATGAAATGAAAACTCCCTTGACCATCTTGCAGGGTAACTTGGAAGTCGCGCTTCTGAAAGCCAGGAGCTCTGAAGAATATCGCGAAGCACTCATCAACAATCTTGAACAGGTGGGACGACTCATCGCGCTGACGCGCTCCCTGTTGACCCTCGCAAAATTCACCAGCGGCAAGCCTCCCGTTCACCTCGTGTCCCTCGCCTTGGAGCCCATGATTCAAGATATGGTGGATGAACTGACCCTGCTCGCCGATGACCGCCGAATTACATTGTCATTTGAGTCCCAAACGGTTCCACCCGTCCTTGGCGATGCGCAGTGGCTCAAGCAAGCGCTGATCAATCTGCTCGACAACGCCCTTCATTACACGCCGTCGGGTGGAGCCGTGACTGTCCGCTTACAGGCAGTAGAGGACGGGGTGACTGTCGCTGTCGAGGATACGGGCCATGGGATCGAGCCAGAACATCTTCCTCACCTCTTTGAGCGATTTTATAGGACCGATTGGGCGCGGGCGAAAGATGCCGGCGGTACTGGACTTGGGCTGCCCATCGTCAAGGAAATCGCGGAGGCCCACGGGGGAGCAGTTTCAGTCACAAGCCAAGTCGACAAGGGCTCCATCTTTACCCTGCATTTGCCAGTTCCAATTCGCCAGACGATTCCTGCCTAGCCCACATTATTCCTCAGGGTTCGCCGTCCACCACCCTGTCGGCCGAAGGCTCATCGCAGCCGTGAATACGCAACACAGCAGAAATATTCATGAATACTACATAATAGACAGTCATGATGATGATGAAGAATTCTTCATGGTCGGTTCACGATCCGTTCATCTGAGTCTGCTACATGTATAGTGCAGGCTAAGGGAGCCGAACCCTCACCAGCGACGCAAAACAAGCCTTGCTGGAGGATGTGCGGGAAAGAAAGGAGAGGTACCAACATGGGCCATACTATCCTGATAGCGATCTACTCTCCGCTGTACATTGTAGGAATGGTGCTGCTGATCATGTGGTGGATGAGCGGTGCGGGGTCACATTCTGGAGGATACCGTCCGAACGAGAACGGGCGAGTTCTTCCACGTAAGGCGTGACGGGAGTAAGGAGTCACAGTAATGCAAGGCCGAAGAGTGAGAGAACGTCGTCTGGTCGCATCAATGGTTGAAGCGTTCCGATGCAGGGCTATTTCGCTTCTGATCGTAGGCCTCACATACTCTGGGTTGGTTCACTAAGGGATAAGAGAACTCGTCGTGATTCGATCACGCGTGAAGCATTCTTCTTCTCAGGTTCATCACCTGTGTTTCCTCGTGAGTCTATCTTACCTCCGAGAGGAGGGGTTCATGGTAGACACAAAGATTTCACCCTCCTCTCAGTACCGGACTGACTTCGGCACATTCCTTAGCGGAATCAATCCCCATCTGTCGTGAATCTACAGCTCGGTGGTTGATCGCGGCCCATGGGAGCCCACCATGTGCTCCAATCAACCAGCACAAGAAAACAGATTATGCGACACTCGAAAAAACCTGGCAGATGATGCGACAGCACGGCTATATGATTGCAGATACGCTTACAATGGCCTTGTCGAAACAATTCCCAGAGAAGTTTTCATGATTGGGAGGGGCGTCGTCTGCGTTGATTCCGAGAGAAGAATACCGCATTATTCATGAATACATCACTGCAGTTTCGAATTCGCCGCTGCGACGAACCTGGACGCAGTTAGTATAGAGTTTAGACAGGCGGGCTTCCCGCCCAGATGATCAACATCGTGTTTCAGGTATGCCTTCCTCCTGTCGTAGGCTCGACCCTGAATGGCTGGTGACATATCCGCCGATTTCCATCCCAACCCATATTGGTGTTCCTCACTGTCCTGTTCGCTACGGCGATTTCATCTCACGCTGCAGCCGGAGACTCGATTCCAGAGTTTTTCCCGCTTCGCCCATTTAGTTTCGACGTTTCGTTTAATCAGCGCACATTTGCGCCAGAGACCAGAATCATTGCTCTCCAGGCCGGACTCACTGCCTTTCGCTACGACAACCTTGAAGTGAGAACCGTCTATCAATACTATAGTCAGCATACCCCTACATTTGCGACAGATCAAAATTCTTTGTATCTGAATCCCCGCTGGAATAATTTCATTGATATTCTGGATTTTCCAACAGGCAAACCGATCAATCGAATGATTCGACATATTCTCTTTGGGCCGCTGGAAGACCGTGCGGTGCCATATCTTGGAGCCCTCGCTGGAGGAACGATGCCGGGCCGAGATGCTTTTTCTCCTGGCTATCTCTATGGAGGCCAGGTGGGAGTGCGATTCCCTGTCGCTCGAGGACTGTCGCTCGACATGGGGCTGCAATACACGAGACTTGAAATTTATTTCGAGGGGAAATCCGAGCTGTCAGAACAATGGCTCTTTACAACCGGAGTTCGATTCTAAACAGTATGATCGCTGGTGAACCCATCATACGCGTGCAATTGATGATACGGTGGTTACGAAATCGCCTTAAGGATGACGGCTCAGAAAGAATCGTCCCGTTCCTTATCGCGATTGCCCTTGGATTCTCTATGCAAGGATGCGGGCTCGTCTTCGACGCTGTGGAACTGGTGCACCCTCTTCAACGCGATGAATTGTCTGCTATCTGTTCGCGAGGACAATTGCGTGTAGGAATTTCTGTTGAACCTTTTCGTCCATTTGTATTTCCAGCCGTGTACACCGATGAAGGAGTTCGTGTCACCGGCCTCGATGTGGAGCTGATCCGTGAGGTGGGCGACGCGCTGACCGCATATTGTGGTGGGCAGAATCCCATCGTTCCTACATTGCAACTCACCAGGTTTCGTGATCTCTTCATCGAGATGAATGAAGGACACCTTGATCTTTTTGTCTCATCTATCGGTGGGAATATTCCTGGTGCAAGACCTGTAGGGCTGTGGTATTCAATTCCGTATTTTCATCATGGCGGTCTCGGGGCTATGATCCAACAGCCAGAAGTAGCCGAAAGAGTACGGGCGCAGTTCCAACAGCAAACTGGAAGTCCCGACACGCTTGCGGCGATCCAAGCAGGGTTTTCCGGCTTGACTGTTGCCGCCCAGAAGGGGAGAACCTCTCACCTCTATGCGGAAGCCAATCTTAAGAACATCCGATTGCTCATATGCGATTCGCTCCCTGCCGCTGTGGAGACGAAGGATCCGAGCATCGACGTGATTTTGACCAATTATTCCATTCTCGATTATGTGACAAAGCATGTCTGGCCAGACTGGCGCCTTCTTACACGGAACGATGGGAAACCCTTAATCCTGACGCAAGAACATTTCTCTATTGTCACAGCTGAAGAGAAAAGGCGACTACAGTGGTTCCTCAATAACCTATTGTATCGATTGGAAGAATCAGGGCGGTTGGAACAGATGCGCAGGCGTTGGTTGGAAGAAACCTATGCGCCGACTCGACGGGCGACCACAGAAGGCTTGCCGTTTGAAGTTTCTAAAGTGCCAGAACATTATGACCAGGGACAGTGTCGTTTGGCAGCCGAAAGGTGAGCAAGAAAGAACTACTGATGAAATCTCGCGTGGTTTCGTTCATATCACTGAGCCTTGCGTGGTATCTTATGTGCCCAAGTATTGGCTGGGCACAGGCACCTCGTGAAGAAATCGAAAAAACCGCCCAACATTTAGCCACGCTGCTCAATGTCGGACGTTTCGTCGTCGATCGCAATCAAACTCTTATTAATGATCCCCGGATAGGCGATAAGGGATTTACGCCAGAGGTATTTGAACATCAGGTTGTCGATGAGTTTGTGCACCAGACAACCATTGATCTGAAGCATCTCCCCTCACATCTTCCCACCCTTGCGAAAGAACTATTGCCGGTATTGCTTCAGTCGAGCAAAGAGGTGGTGGGTGATGCACAATTTGTGATCAATCAACGAGGTATTGGGTTTAAGAATTTCGTTCCGGCAACCTTTGCCAGCCAAGCCGCTCGAAAGTTCTCCAATCGCTCTTACGTGAAAATCAAGCAAACCACACTCAAACCAAGGAATTTGAAAAACACGCCTGATGCGTACGAAGAAAGCGTGTTGAAACGGCTGGCAACACAACCGGTTTCAGACACCTCCATCATAGAATGGGTTGACAATAAAACGACCCTGAGAGCTTTGACCCCGATATATTATTCGAAAGATTGCCTGGTCTGTCATGGCAACCCCAAAGGCATCTTGGATATTTCTGGTTATCCACGTGAAGGCGCTCAGGAAGGTGATCTTGCCGGTGCGATCAGTATTCAGATTCCAGCGAAAACTCCCTAGCAAATTGTCCGTCAACTTTCTACGGGTGCGATTCTTTCGTAATCGTAGATGTTCAGGCGAGAGGGGACCGGACTAGAGGTGACCTGAACTAATTTCCTTCCACATCGGCTCTTGTCTAAAATACAGGCACACTCGGCGAAGTTCTCCCGCAGCAGCCTACTCCACCGAAGCGGCCATATTGGCTGCAAAGGCCAGAAGCTGCGGGGGGAGCTTGCCGCCTAAACCTAGCTCAAACGAAACGGGCGAGATTGTGGAACTTGAAGCTGAAGTTCTAGGTTCGTAGTTCCGAAAACCTCGACTTTTCCACCTCGAACCCCAACGATTTCCCCTCCCCCTATTTCACCAAACTCGCTTCTTACGCTTGCCGCGCTCCGCTGCGTTATTTCGTGATGAACTGCATGGATAATACGGGCTAATCTGATTCAGGATCAGGAAGAATCCTTTCAGCATCCTCCAAACACTTCATATACGAATGTGGATAGTATAATGTATTGTATCCCGCGAGACATCGAATTCATTTTCAGTGATTTTGAATGAATGGAATTCAGCATCACCTTGGAACACGACGTGATGAAACGCTATAGAAGCAAGACGTTTCAGTCTAAGGCAGTATTGGTACTCGCGCTCGCTGGTTTGGTAGGTTGCGACTACGAATCGCTTGCAGCCGGGGATCCGAATCCGATTCGTGCGGCAGAGATGAAACAGGATTTTCGAGATCTCTGGCTCGGGCACATCTATTGGGTGCAGCACGCCGTATTGGATAGCGGGACGAACAGTCTGGCGGAGCGCGATGCCGTCAAGAAGGAAGTCGACGCCAATACGAAACAGATTGCGAGTATGCTGACACCATTCTACGGTGAAGCCCGGTCGCAGAAATTCCAGACCCTGCTGGATGTCAACATCGACGCAGTGAGAGAATACTCGGAAGCCACCACTGCGGGGAATAAGAGTCAGCAGGATGCCGCACTTGCCCGCTTAGCGAGCAATGCCAACGACTTCGGCGCATTCCTTAGCGGAATCAACCCCTATCTGGCGGAACACACCGTTCGTGGGTTGATCGCCGCGCATGGCAGTCACCATGTCCTCCAAATTAACCAGTACAAGAAAAAGGATTATGCGCATCTAGAGGAAACCTGGAAGATGATGCGAGCACACATCTATGTCATAGCAGATACGTTGACAGAGGCGTTGATAAAACAGTTTCCGGGCAAGTTTTCATGACTGGTGAGTGCCACAGTCGCCTGCGACGATTCCGAAGAATTCACACACACCATACACGCCCTTGCTTGGGCCGCTAATGAACAAGACCCGCGGTTCCTGATGAACTGCGGGTCTTCCTGTCTTGAACCCGAGAAGAACTCGCTCTAACCCGCCGCTTCAGGATCATAAAGAATCTTTCATGATCCGTTCACGAGCCGTTCATGTTGGTGAGTTACCCTACCTCCGAGGAAGGACTCCGGTCAGACACGAAGACTCCACCTCCTCTAATCTAGTGATCGGGGGCTCGTAGCGTGACCTTATATCGATGGAGGGCTTTATGAACAAGATACCTCGATCTATGGCTCTGTTGGTACTCGCGTTCGTTGGTCTGGCGGGCTGTGGCTTCGAACCGCGAGCGGTCGGAGATTCGAATCCGGCCCGTGTGGAGGAGATGAAGCAGACTCTTCGAGATCTCTGGGTCGGGCACATCTTTTTGGTTCGGCACATCGTGTCGAACATCGCGACGAACGATCCGGAAGAACGGGATGCCGCCGAAAAGGAAGTCGTCGCCAATACGAAACAGATCGCGAAATACAGAGCGGTACGCGGCCCAGTCATTCAGAGATTGATGAAGATTTCTTCATAGTCTCTTCATGGATCTATCATGTGGCAGCGCTAAGGTACCATCAACCACTGAGGACCTCTTCGACGTCCGAAACCAAGAGCACCCGAAGTCAAACCAACAACCGGGAGGCTGAGTCATGGAACGAAGGACTGGATCAAGAGAAGTACTGCGAGATGGAACTGGAGCAAAAAGCAGGAGTGGGCATACCACTCGGCCCCTGCCCTCGGGCGAACAGTTCAGCACAAGATCCTGCGCCCGCTGCACCGGCCTGCTCGTGAACGATTGGTGTAATGACTTTGATAACACCGGCTCACATATTCCAATGGTCCTGCGCTGTGTGCAATGCGGGCACCGCATTGATCCTGTCATCTTGGAAAACCAAATCCAGCCGCCTAGTCGAAAGCCGGCGCGGACGGCAGGTCAGGTCTATCGCCAAATTAGTCCCTGGCGGGGAACCCTCTGACCAAAGAGACTAGGATACGTGCGTCATGGCAAGCTCAAGGTGTTCGCCTGCCAGATCGTCCGGCAAGCAGCGAGAGATTCTTGTACGGGTACCCTTGCGAAGACCTCGGGTCGGTTACGAGACTTTCAGCTCACCGTTTTTCTTTCATCGCCCGTTCCACTTCGCGGCTGGCTTCACGAGTCTTAACCGTTTCCCGACGGTCATGCTGCTTCTTGCCTTTGGCCAACCCGAGTTCGACCTTGGC
>Ga0187893_10014972_pt1 | contig 10470 bp, 12 predicted proteins | sample MA1701074metaG_FD_139574 | JGI IMG/M metagenome (GOLD analysis project Ga0187893, IMG submission 139574) | White microbial mat communities from a basaltic lava cave in the Kipuka Kanohina Cave System on the Island of Hawaii, USA - MA170107-4 metaG ...
CGATCACCTCGCAACCGGCCCCGCGCAAGCGCTTTCCCGCCAGGTAACGAATGTCGGGATCGTCTTCGACGATGATGATTTGGTCGTGCATGTTTGCACTCCTTTATACCGCCCCTTGTCGGACATTCATGGTTTCCCCAGCACATCGCGCTATTACCGCATTGCCTGATGCTCTCGGGCACGCGCGTCCCACGTTTGAACCACCGGCTGGCCAAAAAGTTGGCGACCAGCCCGCCGGGAGCACAATCACGATCGATGCCTCCGCAAGGTGCGATCTCCCGTCGGGCACTGCTTTGCTCATCCCCTGGCCTCGGCCTGTGCCTTGCTGCTTTTCCTGCGTTCGCGTGGACATCGGACCTGAACGGCGCCGACAGGATCGACTTGGTCTACTCCACGCAATTTCGCTTCGATGCAAGTGGCGAGCCGCGCGTGAGCATCGGGCTCGCGCACGGACTCGATGAGGTGCGTTTGAGTGCCCCCGCCGGACTGCGAGCGCTGCCATCCGGCGAAGGTGGAACAACCATCGTCGGAGGTACGCGCTGGGCGATCCGGATCACAGCGAGTCAACCGTCCAGTCAACACTTTCGGGTCGTGCTCGAGGAGCTGCCTGCTACGGCACAGGCCGACATCGACGCTGCCGTGCGACGCTGGAAAATACGTGGCCTCGTGCCCCGGCTCGATGAGGTAGGGACAGTGTTCGGTGTCGGTGGGCACGTGCTCGACACCCGGCGGATCCTGGTCACGACCGGCGAGTGGAGCGACGAGCACGAAGCCACACGGCAAGCGACAAAGCTCACTGCACGCTATCGTGCGCTCGGAAAACTCCATCCGACGGTGCAGCGTCGCAGTCACGGCATGCTGATCGCCCGCGATCTCGACCGTGGTGTGGAGGTACGAGCCGAAGACGTACTTTGGTTCGCGAGCGAAAAAGACGAACCGATTGCAGTACTTGACTTGCCCAAGGGCGCGTCGACTCGTGAGACCCGCAGCTATCGTGGGCTCATCTATGTCGCAGTTGATCGCAATGGCCGGCTCGCGGTCGTCAACCTCGTGAGCGAGACCGACGCACTGTGCGGGCTCGTGCCCGCGGAAATGTTTCCGTCCGCGCCGATGGACGCCCTCGCAGCGCAGGCCGTGGCTGCCAGGGGTCAACTGTTGGCCAACATCGGCACGAGGCATCTCGACGACCCGTTTCTCGTGTGCGCGGATCAGCACTGTCAGGTCTACGCTGGCGTGGCTCGCGAACACCCTCGCACCACGCGAGCCGTACGGGACACCGCCGGCATCGTGCTGTTTCGCCCCAACGGCACCCAGCTGGTCGATACCGTGTATTCGGCCAATTGCGGCGGTCATTCGGAACACAACGAGCACGTGTGGCCGAGCCCGCCAGATGCCCAACTTCGCGGCAAGCCGGACGTCATCGGTGAGTCCAAGTTTTCCCGTGGCATCGATGCCGACAACCTCCGTGAATGGCTGGAAACTGCCCCGCCTTCTCATAGCAAGCCCGAACATTCCGCGTTAATGTCGAGCTATCGTTGGCAAGCATCGCTCGATCCCATGAGCCTTCCGGGTCGTCCAGGCGTTCCCCGCTCGATTGGGGCCGTACGATCGCTGCGCGTGATTGCGCGGGGCAAGAGCGGCCGAGCGACTCGACTCGTCGTCGGCGGAACGAACGGGGATGTCGAGCTCGTTGGCGAGCTCGTGATTCGACGGGCCCTTGGGGACCTCAAGAGCTCGATGTTTCTCGTGCGGCCCGATCGCGACGCACACGGCAGGTTTCAACTGATCGGAGGAGGACACGGGCATGGCGTGGGGCTGTGCCAACACGGCGCCATCGGCATGGCCAACGCGGGCCGTTCCTATCAACACATTCTCGCACACTACTACACGGGATCGCGGGTCGCTCGCTTGTGGTAACAAATTGCAATGACAACGTCATCGCCGGACACTGCCGTCACTCGATTTCGCACCGTCACCGTGCTAGGCGCGGGAACGATGGGTCGCGGTATCGCGCAAGTGTGCGCGAGCTCCGGTCTCGTCACGCGACTGTTCGACGTGGATGGAGCTCAGCGCGATCGAGCCATGGCAAGCATTCGCACGGATTTGGCCAAGGCCGTCGACAAGGGCAAGTCGACCCCAGAACGACGCGACGCCGCATTGGACAACCTGTCCCTCCATGCGTCGTTGGAACGAGCGATCCCAGGAGCGGACATGGTCGTAGAAGCCGTTCCCGAGCGCATCGATCTCAAGCGCGAGCTGCTGTCTCGTTGCGCAGCCCTGGCTAGCGACGACGTCGTGCTCGCGACCAACACGAGCTCACTTTCAATCGACGCCATAGCGCAGGGCGTTCCCCGACCCGAGCGCGTGATCGGTACGCATTTTTTCAACCCCGTGCCGTTGATGAAATTGCTGGAGGTCGTCGTGGGCTCACGCACCGACGAACTCGTGGTGACACAGGTACTGGCATTCGGAGCTGCGTTGGGCAAGGAGTGTATTCGCGTGAAGGATTCCCCGGGGTTCGCGACCAGCCGCCTCGGACTGGTGATCGGCTTGGAAGCGATCCGGATGGTCGAAGAGGGGGTCGGCAGCGTCGAGGACATCGACAAGGCGATGGTGCTCGGGTACGGATTTCCGATGGGGCCGTTGCGCTTGACCGACTTGGTGGGGCTCGATGTTCGCTTGGCGATCGCCGAGTACCTGTCCACCCGTCTTCCCCACGGAGAGCACTTTCGGCCACCGAAGCTGCTCCGCGAACTGGTGGCTACGGGAAAGCTCGGCAAAAAAACGGGTCGAGGATTTTACGATTGGCCGTGACGACTCGGTGTCATCGCATAGGCAAACGCATCAACACCGCCGTCGTACCGGGGGCGCCCAACCATAGGCCGCGAACCTCGAGTCGGCGGGCATCCTTGTACACGGCCAGCCGGTAACGTCCGGGGGCCAAATCGTCGAGCTCGAACACGCCCTGCTCGTCGGTGAGCGTCACAATCGGAGTTTCATCTCGATCACCATCACGCTCGAGAAACACGGCCGCGTGTGCCAAGGGTGTCGTCGTCTCGGCAGCCACTGCCTGACCCAGCACGCATGATGCGACCCCGATACAACGTGGCTGCACCAGCGTGATTCCCCCACGTGTCGCCAACCCGGCGATGGGGGGTCGTATTTGCCATGTGGTGGTTTCGCAGGCCCAACCGCCACACAGCGACCCAAGTGCGAACGCGACATGCCGTGCAACGCCCGCAGCCGGGTACGAGCTTCTCGGACGGACCGACATGGCGTTTCGAGCGTCGATGGCGCGACCCGACGTGTTTACCACGGTCCTGGGCTGCGCATTGCACGAGCTACCCTGCGAGCGTACGCTCCTAGCGAGGCTTTCATGATCGGGATCCGTCGCGCCGTTGCCCTGCTCATCCTGTCCTTTTACGTGACCCAGTTCGCCATGACCGCCTGGCTGGGGCCAGACGAGTATTTCGCTTGTTATCTCGGTCTCGCCCTGTGCTACACGCTTGCCTTCGTCGGGCTCGCGGCCGAATGGTTCTGGGCACGTTGGTTCGCGATCGGCGTCGGCAATTTCGGTTCGCTCTTGCTTTTGGTGCTTTTCAAAGTCGGGATGGAGCCCATCATCGCATTCATCGGTCTCACGCATCTCGCGGTCGCGGTGCTGCTCTCGGGCGAGGGCATGGCGTCACGCTACGAACACTCCGAAGCGACCGTCGAGCGCTGGCACTTCCAGGAAGAGTCGTTGGCATTGATGCGACGCGCAGTGAAGTCCGCCGGAAGCACCATTCCATTTCTCATCCTCTACGGGCTCGCGCCCAGGCCGGAGCTGCTACAACTGTCCGTCTTGGGCCTCGGTGTGGCGGGACTGGTGGGGTTGCTTCGTGCGCGCATGTGGGGCGTGCTCGCGCTCGGAGCCGCCGGTGTGATTGCGCTCGTCGATGGCTTGGGTGCCCTTGGCGACCCCACCCTGGGCGTGCTGCTGCTCAGCCCCTCGGGGGGGCTCGTCGTGTACGGGCACGTCGGCGTGCTCGCCGGTGGCTTGCTGCTCGTTCCGCTGTCGTTCGCGCGGCCAATTTTTCGTTGCCTTCGAGCGCCATGACACCAACAGTGTGAGCGACGCTCGACCCCTACTCGGGCGTTCGCGTCGACTCGTCCGTGCGCCTCGCATGCTCCATCAACAGATAGGTCAACGGCGTGGGTTCGAGATTTCCTGCGCCACTGGGTGGTTGCGCGATGAACTCGAACTCGCCGTGCTTCCAGCCGAGTAGCTCGAACACACGATCCAGCGGATCGTCATAACGTCCTAGGTTCTCGACACCGCACAAGGCCCCATCGACAATGCTCAACACCGCATCGTCGCAACCATTGTCGAGACGAAGCTCACCCGTTCTCCGCTCCGACTCGAGGAAGGCCAGCAAGCTGCCCAACCGAACATGCTGGACATCGCCTTTCAGACCGTGGGTGGTTTCATGTGCTCGGATACGACGAGCCAACACGGCATGAAGGCGTGCGGCGATCTCATCATGCGGCAGTGTCTTGGCCAGATAGTCGTCTACACCCAGGCGATAGCCGTGCAAGCGTGACTCGTCGTCGTCGAGGTTGGTCAAAAGGACGATGGGAACGTGTGCCAATCGCTGGCGCGACCGCGCCATGCGGAGAAATGTCCAGCCATCCATGACGGGCATTCCGACATCGGTCAAGATCACGTCGGGCGTGCGCTTGAGGGCTGCCGACAGCGCGATCAACCCGTTTTCTGCGGCACGCACACGAAAGCCACGCTCGCGAAGGGCGTCACCGAGCTCGAGCCGAAACGTTACCGAGTCGTCGACGAGCAACAATGTGGCCCCGTCACCGGCGGCTTCCGCTTCAGCGTCCTCCTGCATGGCGCCGGGGAAACTCTGAAGGCATCGCTCGAGATCTGCCTGTTGTTCTACCGACAATGCGTGCAATGACACCGGCACGCGATCATCGGATTGCCCGCTTGCGGCGTCTCGTTCGCACACGGTCCCGGCCAGGTAGAGCGTGTTTCCATCAGGCAGATGCACCTTCAGCCGCACTGCGGTGCCCGCGACGATCGCAAGCGGCAACATCAGCCGGTTTTGTCGCAAATGGTCGGTGTATTCGACGAGGAAGTCGTCGTACGACGTAAACCGCACGGCGTACGTGGCGGTTTTCCTGGACGGATCAGACATCGTGGCCCCCAGATGGTATCGCTAATTCGCGATCCTCGGCCCGTCTAGGGACGGGATCGGCTACCATCATTCGTGGTGAACGACCCCCTGCCACCGACCCGACGCCAGCCGTCGATCCGCCCGGCGGCCCGTTACGTGCCCACGTTGCGTGATCGCGTGCGCACCAGCACAGTCTCGATCGCCGGCGCGCTCGGGTGGGCGCTGGTCGTACTCACGTCGCTCGCGGCCACGACCGTCGCCACGTGGATCGCCTCTTCGCTCGCGCGTACCGCCCAAGATACGCAGGCGAGCGCAGCCAGTCGGTTGTGGACGTGGAGCGTCCCTGTGTTCGTCACGTTCGGTGTGCCGTTTTTGCTGGCAACGTGGAAGCACCACGCCAATGGTCGTGACATTGGTCGCACCATGATGTGGATGCCCGCGGTATGGAACTTGGGAGGTCTGTTGCTAGCGTCTCAGCTCGCACCCGACTTGCTCGGTACCGCGCTTCGTTCTCACGGGGCGTGGATCGTTGCCGATCACCTCGGAGACTCGCACTCGGCAACGCGCGTGATGTCGGCCTTGGGTCATCGCGCGGCAGATGCCGTGTCCGAAGTTCCGCGCAGCAAAACGTTCAACGCGGCTGCGTTCACGGGCAGCGCCGAAGTCGCGCTCGACAAAGCGCTGGCCATTCCATTCACCGAAGAAGGCACCGCGATTCTCATGGACGTGACGCTGCAAGGGCCACGGGCCAGCATCACATTGCCGTATTTGTTCGATACCGGGGCATCGTTTACTACCGTGAGCAGCGAAACCGCCAATGCGCTCGGCGTGGTCGTACCATCGGATGCTCCCACGCTTCGCTTCAATACTGCAAGCGGTCCACGCGAGAGCCGGATGGTGTATCTTCCGCTGGCTCGCTTCGGCGATGTCCGCATTCCTGGGTTGCTCGTTTCGGTATGCGATGCCTGTGTCAACGAACGCACTGCGGGCTTGCTCGGCCTCAACGTCATGCGAGAATTTTTCGTGGAAATGGACTATCAAGGCCGTCGCATGAACTTGATTCCGCGTGCGCCGGTCGAGCGTCCAAATCGGGCATACGACATCGAGCCCGTCGTGCAATTGCACACGGAGGGTTCCCCCGAAATCTGGCTCGGACGTGTTCGCTGGGTCGTTCTGGTAGAAAACCGCGGAACCATGCCAATCGAGAACGTCGTCCCAGTCGTCAAGTTCAACGATGGTCCCAGTCTGCTCGGTCGTGCGATCCCTCGCGTCGAGCCACGGGCGATCGGACGCTCGCTCGTCGAAGGGTCCGTCGGGCAGAACCGCGATACACACGAGCTCGGATTCACGCTGTCTCTCGCCGAGGCATATTGGTGAGCGAGAGCTGGATCGCCCTGGCGTTGTTGATCCCCGTGGCCATGCTGGTCGCACTGTTCGCGGGCAGACGTTATCGACGCGAGCGCAGTGCGCGTATGATCGAGCCCCGGAAGCGGTTTCGGCGGACCATCGGCGATGAGCGCGACCGAGCACCGATCGATTTTTTCGACCGATCGTCCGGGACTATCGCGCAGCTACGAGACGGCACGATACAGCTCCGAGGCACATTGGTATCTGCCTCGGAGCTTCTGAGTGCCTCCAGCCCTGCGTGCGTATGGCGCAATCGCGTCGATGCCCAACGCCACAGCGCAGTGGCGGCCGAGCTCGTGACGCTTGCCGACGCGAGCGGCAAGGTGGTGCTCGACGGCCTCGAGCATGCATTCGTCGAGGCCCCTGTCGAACGCTCGAACGGGCGGCACGATGCTTGCTCACTGTATCTGCACGATATCGTGGACGTCGTCGGCCAGTTTCGCGCAGAGCGATTCGGCGAGTCGGACGATCCCACGCAGCTCGTTTACGGTACGATGGTTGCTCCATTGCGCGTTCGGGTCGTCGCACGCAACCCAGCCCAAGTCCCGGCCACGACCAAGACCGACTCGGAGTGACCCATGAGACCCATGAAACGAATTCTCACGTGCTTGCTCTTCCCAGTGCTCCTCACGGTCTGCAAGAAACAAGCTACCGCGACTCCGAACGCGGGAGCTGATCGAGGCAGCGTTTCGAGCACCACCCAGGCTACACCGCCCCCTCCCGAAGTCGCCGAAGCTGCACGTCTGTACTTCCTCGGTATGTATGCGGATGCGGCCAAGCTCATCCAACCGAAATACGACGAGCTCAAGGCGAAAGACGAAGCACGAAATTCGGGACTCGCAGGAGGCTGGCTCGCTTTGGCGTTGGCCCGTGACGTGGTCGAAAACGCGAAGGCCCCCGCAGAACATGCCGTCGCCATGAGCGCGAAGACCGGTGACACCCAACTTCGCGCCGTGGCCAAACTGGCCATGGGTGCTTATCAACTCGGGGTCGACGAGTTCGATGCTGCCTCCGCCAGTTTCGACGAGGCCGCGAAATTGGCCCCAGACGGCTGGGAGGCTGCGCTCGCGCATTTGCTGCGCGCCGAAACATCCCTCGGTCGGGCGTTCGGTGGCGGAGACAACACGGAAATTCAGAACCCCGCCCAACTCGACAAAGCGAAATCGGACTATCAAGCCGCCAAGACCATCGCCTCGAAGCTCGCCAGTGCCACGATCGTGCAGGCTCGCGCCGCCGAAGGTCTCGCCGCAGTCGCCAAGTACAAGCACGACAAGGCCGGCCTGTGCAGCTTTGCCGACGAAGCCGCCAAGCTGTACGAGCAAAGCGGCGCTTCCGACTATCTCAAGCAGGGACCGCGCGAGCTCATCGATTCCGCGCAATGTCCGTGACCGGGTTTGGACTTGGCCATCGACGGTAGCAAGCTGGTGGACGCTGCTCTCGTTCACTGGGCCGATCAAGCAGCGGCACGCACATTGGCCGCGCATGCGGGGCAGCAGCGCATCACGGTCGCCGCTGGAATCACCCCTTCGGGGGTCGTCCATGTGGGAAATTTCCGCGAAGTGATCACGGTCGATCTCGTCGCGCGAGCGCTTGGTGATCGAGGTGCCAACGTGCGGTTCGTGTATTCCTGGGATGATTTCGACGTGTTCCGCAAGGTCCCCCAGGACATGCCCAACCAAGACATGCTCCACAAACACCTGGGCCACAGCATCGTCGACGTACCGGACCCATGGGGTGAAACCGACAGCTATGCGTCGCACCACATCCAAGCTTTCGAGCGCAGTCTCGCGCCGCTTGGCATTGTCCCCGAGTTCATTCGCCAGTCCGCGCGGTATCGCCAAGGTACCTACGCGCAAGGCATTCGAACAGCCCTCGAACGCAAGGACACCATCCGATCGATCCTGAATCGCGCGCGCGTACAACACACCGCCAAACGCGTCTTGCCCGACGACTGGATGCCGCTCTATGGCTTTTGCGAGCGTTGCCGCCGCGACAACCTTCGCTTCGAGTGGCCGGGCGATTGGGTGATCGTCTACACATGTGACGACTGCGGGCATCGGTCGCACGTGGATGTGCGCGAGGGCGGCAACATCAAGCTGCCATGGCGCGTCGATTGGCCGATGCGTTGGGCCTACGAGCAAATATGCTTCGAGCCCGGCGGTAAGGACCACAGCTCCGCTGGCGGCAGCTACGATACTGCCAAGGCAATCGTGCGGGAGGTTTACGATTGGCGCGCGCCCGAATACCTCGGCTACGACTTCGTCGGCATCAAGGGAAGCGGTGGCAAGATCTCCAGCTCGAAAGGTGGCGTAATCACGGTGTCCGACTGCCTCGAGGTCTACGAACCAGCCATGCTACGCTGGTTATTCGCCAGCCATCGTCCCAACACCGAGTTTCAAATCAGCTTCGACCTCGATGTCATCAAGCTCTACGAGGACTACGATCGCTCGCGTCGTGTCGCGAACGAGCCCGATGACTCCAGCCAGAACGACAAAAAGCGTATCGCCGCTCGCAGAACGCTTCAGCTCTCCAGCGTGGCGCACCAAACGTCTACTCCCAGCGATCCCGTGCCGTTCCAACCGATGTTTCGTCATCTGAGCATGGTGCTACAGATCTACGGTGGCGACCTCGAGCTCGCGTACAACCACTACGTCACTACCCACCAGCTGCGTATGGACGAACACCGAGATGTGTTTTTCCAGCGAGCAAAATGCGTACGTGCGTGGCTCGAGTCTTACGCTCCTGAGGAATTTCGCTATCGTTTACGTGACACGCCCGTGATTCGTACGCTTTCGGAGACCGAGGCCGAAGTGCTGCGTCGTCTCGTAGCGATGCTCGGTGCCCATCCACACGCCGACGAAGGCACCCTCACGCCACACATGAAAACCCTTCTCGAAGGCACAGGCCTCGACGGAAAGACGTTCTTTCCGCTGGTGTACGACCTCGTGCTCGGCCGCGATCATGGCCCCAAGCTCACGACGCTATTCGCGGCCGCAGGCACGGACAAGATCGTCCCGCTCCTGCGCCCGAGCTTGGAACTCTATGAACGTCAGTAAGCGCTCCCGGCAAAGCGCTTGCACATCGACGTGGGAACGGATGCGCACGTACGTGCACGTGCGCATCCGTTGCACGCCGTAGAGCAATGCGTGAGCTATCGATCCTGCAATGTGCCGTCCGCGACGAATTCCACCAGCTCGACAGCGACTCCACAAGGGATGGCGCCAATGTGCCCGGGCGGCCGTTCGGCGCGCTCGAACACCATCAAGCCCAACGTGGCCAGTCTCCTCGCCAAGAAATATTCTCGCGACTTGTATCGGACGTCCCGTGACCTGGACTCCATGTGTTGCGCGATCGAGCTACGCAGGAACGCCAGCTCCGGAACCTCGAGCTGCATGACGAACGGCATGAGGTGTTTATACATGCCGTCCTGGTAAAACCTCGGATGGAACGAGCTCATCAGGGCGTTGCGCAGCAGCCTGCGTTTGGCTTGCGAGCCCGCAACGCTGTAGGCCCTCACGACCGCCACGATGGCTGTCGCAACATCCGAACGCCGTGGACGTATTTCTTTTGGCTCGCGCGTCCATGGTTCGTGTTTTTCGATCTAGCGATTCAAGTGTTCGCGTAGTGCCATCAGGTCGTGAGCATTTTCGACGATGATCTCGTCACGCATGGCTTCGAAGGTCTTGTGGGTGATCTCAGTGCGTTCCACGCCGCCACACCGCGATCGCGATCGCGCCAACCTCATTTACCACCGACGTTGTGGGATGCTTTTCAGGGATCCACGAAGAGGTCGAGCGCCAGCTCTTGCGTAGGATCGACGGCGTACCCCGACAACTCGGTCATCCCCTCGCTGCGCAGCACGTCCTCGTCGATGAAGAAGTTGCCCGTGCAC
>Ga0187893_10014973_pt1 | contig 10470 bp, 7 predicted proteins | sample MA1701074metaG_FD_139574 | JGI IMG/M metagenome (GOLD analysis project Ga0187893, IMG submission 139574) | White microbial mat communities from a basaltic lava cave in the Kipuka Kanohina Cave System on the Island of Hawaii, USA - MA170107-4 metaG ...
ACTGGTGGGGCAAGTCACTTTACCGAGCCAAGCAATGCTTCACGGACAATGTTATTCAATATCCAAACACTCGATTGGGATGATGAATTATTGGCCAAAATTGGCGTGCCCCGTTCAATGATGCCTGAAGTTGTCGCGTCAAATGCCAATTTTGGCACGACGAAGAAAGAACTCATTGGCTTTGAAGCACCTATCTTGTCTAACTTAGGTGATCAGCAAGCGGCTCTGTTTGGCCAAGGCTGTTTCAAACCTGGCATGGCTAAGTGCACATACGGCACTGGAAGTTTCTTGCTGGCCAATATCGGCAACGATTTCAAATTGGTACAAGGACTTCTGACGACAGTTGCTTGGAAGCTTGATGGACAGCCAGTTACATACGCTTTTGAAGGAGCCAACTTTATTGCTGGAGCGGCAATTCAGTGGCTACGCGATGGACTGGGAATTATCAAATCGAGCGATGAAGTTGAATCGTTCACAAATTTGTTGCCATCCAATGAAGGGGTTTACTTTGTACCAGCATTGGTCGGACTTGGTTCACCTTGGTGGAATTCCGATGTGCGCGGCACCATCGTTGGCTTAACACGTGGTACCACACGTGCCCATTTTGTGCGCGCCGCAGTTGAGGCAATGGCCTATCAAGTCAACGACGTTGCTCTCGATATTGAGCAGCATGGCATCAAGCTTTCAGAACTGAGAGTTGACGGCGGAGCAACACGCAATAAATTCCTCCTGCAATTCCAGGCGGACTTAATGCGTATTCCTGTCATTCGCTCATCACAAATGGAATCAACAGCCTGGGGTGTTGCCGCGCTGGCGGGTATTAAGGCCGGGCTTATTTCCGGCTTGGAGGAAATATCTTCCAATTGGCAGCACGACTTGACCATGACACCGCTTCATGACAGAAGTGCAGATTACGCAGGCTGGCATAAGGCGATACTTGCCACTTTCGCGCAGGCAGCCAATCCAGCAGATGCCGATACAGTAGGCAAAAGCGAGAAAGTACCGGCAGGAACGCGCTAGGGCTTTAACAAAGAGCAAACTTTCTCCACAATTTTGGGGAATAATGAGGAAGTAGACCTGGGGACTAGCTATGGACGTCAGACTCCTAATGCCTATTTTCCTAACTCTTATGCTAGCCTCAGGCTCTTATGCCAACACGCCTTCAGGACAGGCCATCGGCACGGTCGCCAACCAAGGCTGGGTAGAAAGCACGCCTGGATTTCATGTTCGCACCAATCCAGACACCTTATTTCGAGCCTATAACAAAGACTGTGTCCAACTCCTCTCGGGCGAACTACTCCTTGTGGCTAAAGCTACAGGAATAGTAATTACGCCACTTGCTGTAACTTATGTTAAACAGGACTCAATCGTCTTTTTCCGAGTTAGCACAGGCATAGAAAGGGTCTTAGTCTTGTCCGTGCCTAGCAAGAATTCAGTTGTGACAATAGCCAACAATCATGCAGCCAAGCTATACAGCGGGCACGAAGTAATTGTTACCGATCACCAACCACGTATACGTGAGACGCGCCAGGCGGACTCCATTGGCAGACGAGAGTTTCATGCCTTTTCAGTCGGGCGCGATCTGTATATGACCACGACTGAGTTTTCCATCTGGCACCTGGTTAGTTTAAATCCACTCTTCCAGGCATCCGACCCACTTTCTCGCTGGACAAGAGCACAGGTTTTGAAGACGGCCAACGTGGTCGATTTAGTAATGATGAAACATGGCGATTATATGGTGCAACCACTAGATGAGTTGCTCGATTTTGAGCCATTGTGATGCACGGGACCCCCACTAATTCCTGCTAGAATGTCAGCATGACAATAAGACGCATAATCCAAACACTTTTAATGCTGGTAATGAGCCTGCAGGCTGCCAGCTTGCCTGCTGTTTGTTGTGCCTCAGTCGCCTCGAGCCATTGCGTTGCCATCGTTAAGAAATGCTGCGCGGTAAAGCCAATGCCTTGCTGTCAAGTAAGACAAGGCAATTGCAATACTCGCCCACAGCCGCCGGAAGACAGACTAAATTCGACGGATCAGTTAAGCAATCAATTATCAGCAACGGATTTAGTTGTCCGTGAAGCAGTTCTTGATATTTCAGATAAGGAATTGATGCGAGAAGCTACTACGACTCGCCTAGCTTTAAAAACAGAAAAATACAAACCCGATAGGTTATACATTCTCAACTGTGCACTTTTGATGTGAACAAACACTTGGTCAAGTAGTTTGTTTCAATAAAAGGAGAATTCTCATGAATAGAATGTTCTATATTGCTTTGGCCTTGTTTGCTTTGTTGGCGGGTTATCTACCAACACAAACATTCGCCATGGACCATGCTCAACATGAAGCATGCATACAAGCGTGTCATTCCTGCGGGCAGAAGTGCGAAGATACAATTGCGTACTGTAAAAAGAAAGGCGGTGCGCATACCGAAGCTAAGCACATCAGCACACTAGAAGACTGCGCTGCTGCTTGCAAAATGAGCGAAGACTTCATGAAGCGTGGCTCGGCCATGATGAAGCAGACCTGCGCTCTTTGCGAAGAAGCATGCCGCAAGTGTGCTGAGTCCTGCGACACCTTCAAGGACGACGCTCAAATGAAGTCGTGCGCTGAGGAGTGCCGCAAGTGCGCCGACTCTTGCAAGAAGATGCAGGAGAGCTAGCACAGAAGCGAACGGCTAACAGCAAAGAGGGGAAGATGTCTTTCCCTCTTTGTCATTTGGAGGCAAGAAGACGATACTAGTTTATCAACGCGAAATCGATCGCTGTGTCATGTCGACTACTTCCTGATACCTGCGGCAAGTTGCGGAATGGGCAAGGACGGCTTCTTGCTGAAGTCGGGCAGCTTCACCGGGTTTTTCTCTAGCGCTTCCAGAGCTAAATCCACGGCTTTGGCAAGTTGTGGATCGCGTCTTTCGACATGGTCTTGCGGAGAAATGTCTACGTCATAATCGGGATCAGTTCCATAGTTCTCCACAGCCCAGCCCACGTCCGCAAACCAGAAGGAAAACTCAGGTTGCGTAGTCACAGTCCCGTCCACAAGGCGATGATATGGATTGATACCAATAACACCACCCCAAGTACGCTTACCGACCAGTGGCCCCAACTTGTACAACTTAAATCCGTGGCTGAAGATATCTCCATCCGACCCGGCTTTCTCGTTGGTCACACAAACCAGCGGCCCGGCAACGGCTTCGGCAGGATAGGACGATGGCCTACCCCAGCGTGGAACGCTGTAGCCGACGCGCTTACGCGCCAATTTCTCCAGCAATAAGCCGGATACATGTCCGCCACGATTGTAACGAACATCAACTACCACACCCTGTTTATGAAATTCCATCAAATAGCCTCGATGGAATTCCGCAAATCCCATCGGTCCCATATCTGGAATATGCAAATAGCCCAAAGCACCTTTACTGACATCACTAACTACTTTTCTGTTGATCTCGACCCAATTACGGTACCGTAGCGTATGTTCCTCTTTAAGGGCTTTCACTACAACTTGGCGCTTGTTGCCGCTCGGCGACATAATCGTCAGCGCCACGTTCTTGCCACCGGTATTAACCAGCAATTCTTGCAAGGAACAATCCTTGCGAATCGGTCGCCCGCCGACGGCAACAATGAATTCACCCTCACGAACATTAACGCCTGGCTCAGCCAGAGGAGAATCACATTCTCTATCCCATGAGTCGCCACGAATTATGCGATCGATTCGATAAGCGGTTTTCTTTTCGTCAAAAGAAATATCAGCACCCAAAAATCCTTGTAGATAATACGGTGGATGACGATGGTCACCCAAAAACTCATAGGCATGCGATGTGCCTAGCTCGCCCTGCATTTCCCATATTAGATCAGAAAGTTCACTTCTGGTACGAACAAGCGGCAAAAGCTTAGCGTAACGCTTGTGAACCAAATTCCAATCGACATCAGACATTTTGGCATCCCAAAATTGATCACCTTGCAGGCGCCAAGCTTCATCGTACATTTGCTGCCATTCCTGTTTCGGTTCAACAAGAACATGCGCTCGACCCAAGTCAACCCATCCGCTCTTTCGTCCTACTTCATCCGATGGCGCTGGCGCTTGACCATCTGGCAGTGCAGCCAAGGCATCAATTACTCGAATCCTATCTTTATTTCTGTAGAACAAACTGCGCTGATCGGCAGCGAGCCTAATTCTGTCTGCCTCAGAAGCAAGCGTTACAGCCTTTTGATCTTTGAGATCATAAGCCATAAGCGAACTCAACTTAGATCCTTCGCCCAACCAATCGAAATCCCTACGAATGCCTTTCACCGCTACTTTGGTAAATAGAACTCTGTCTTTGACTGCAACAAGTCTTGTATAGCGACCTTCATCAACCGGAAAGCCAAGTATACGTCCACTTATGCCATCAAAATCAATCTCCACCGGCGTGATTTCTTGTTTGGCATCATCCTTTATCTCTTTAGTCTTCTCTTTTGCAGATTCGCCAGCAATCGGAGACGGCTTCTTCACAAAGGGCGACGGCGTATCATTTTTCAGCGTTACTACAAACGGACGGGCAGCTTGCGGAAAGCTCAATTCAAATTGATGCTCGCCGTATACCGGATTGAAGTCCCGCACGGAAATGAAGTACAAGTACTTTCCTTCCGGATCAAAAGCTGGTGAATAGTCCGTGCGCAACGGAGAAGTCACGTCATGCTTTTTGCCGTTTGCCACATCAAGAATTCGGATAATGGCAATTTTAATACCTTCTCCTTCTTCAAAAGAAGAGTCGGGGCTCCAGGAATACGCAAGCCACTTTCCATCCGGCGACCAGGCTAGGTCACAAATGCGTGCCGAGACGCTTTCATCAACCTTTCGCATCTTCTTTGCCTTAACATCTAGAATGAATAGTTCTTGGCGATGATTGGCTATGGCAATAATTTCTTCAGTTGGAGAAGGCTTAAGCTCAGTAATGCGGCCAAACTGATCGTTGCTAACCACGACTGCTTCTTCACTTTGATCGCAATGATGTATCTCAACCTGATCATGACCTGGCTGATCATTGACCACGGCAAATCTCTTGCCATCAAACAACCACTCAGTTAAGCGATAGCGCACACGGCTGCCGACACCGTGCTGAATTGGCGCCTCTTCCCAAAGCGGCATGGTAAAAGGCTGTCCACGCGATATCAGAGCGAGCGAATGCCCTTGCGGGTGCGGCGCGAAATGCTCCAGGCGCTCATTCAAAGGGACAAATTTCCTTGTCGACTGCGTTGGCGCAGATGGTATCAACACGTCGAGACGATGCACTGAATTATCAAAGGTATCGAGAACATAGATATCGCCGCCTGCCGTGTAGACAATGCGTTTGCCATCGGATGATGGGAAGCGAACAAAGTATTCGTCATGATCGCTATGATGTTTGAGATCACTGCCGTCAGACGCACATGAATAGATGTTGCCCACGCCCTCATGATCGGAAAGGAAATATACACGCGAGCCTATCCACATCGGGCTAACAAGATTACCCTTGAGAGTGATCAGTCTTTCAAATTTGCCTTTGCCTTTTGCATCGACCCAAAGATCTCCAGCCATCCCACCACGGTATCTCTTCCAGCGCGCAGGATCACTATTATTACGTCCAATGACAGTCGCGTTTTCATCACCTATAGCCATGGTCTGTCCATCACCATAGTTAAATGGCCGCACTGCTCCTGTTTCCACATCAATTGCATACAGCTGCGTTGTATTGCTGAATGCCGAACGATAGTTAGAAGCAAACAAAAGTTCCTTGCCGTCTTTTGTCCAGCCGGACAATTGACAAAGGTAAGTGCCCAGGTAAGAAATGCGCTTGGGATCACCACCTTTAGCCGGCATCACATAAATTTCCGGATTACCTTCTTCCGTGCAGATAAAGGCAATTCGTTTTCCATCAGGAGAAAAACGCGGCATCGAACAAACACCCTTACCAGCTGTCAGGCGCCTGGCTATGCCGCCCTCAGCCGATACTGACCACAAATCATCTTCTGAGACGAAGACTATGTTGTCAGCATAAATAGTTGGAAAGCGGTAATAACCTTTGACGCTCATTGGCATCTCCTTGGCGGACAAACAAATACGGAAGTCTCAATAGACTACACAATCAGCCAAAGAATTTGAATCTTTTCAAGTCCGGACTATTTACCAGTCAATTTCGCATAGAGAAATTCTGGTGCAATATCTGCACCATTGGGCCAACAAACCGTTCCTAAATCTGGATTTACCGAGACTTGTTGAAACTTGTCTTGATCCTTCAACTGTTCGAAAATGCCTCGGAATTGGATTATCTCGGAAATATCGATTTCGCCATTCACATCGTCATCAAACCGCAGATACAACCTGTAGCCACCAACTGGTTTGACTTCAACAATGTCATTTAGCATTACTTACTCCAACGGCGCAATTGGTTTCAACGGCGACTGCTCTTTTGCTAAAAACCAATTTTCCAGCAATTCCTTTTGATGCAATGAGGCCCATTCCATAACTAATCCAAGTACTCTTGGGGATAGCTTACCTTCCACTAAAACCAACGATTCAATACTGATGATGGACCTTTGTTCGGCATATCGGACGTGAAAATGGGGAGGCTCATGATCATTGTAATACATGACAATACTGATCCCAAAAACCGACTAATCTCAGGCATGAGAAACCTCCCGCCGCAGGAACGCTCTAATAGAAAGACGGTCAAGAGGTTTAAAAAGTTCAATCGGCAGATTAAATGCTGACGCTATTTAATCTGCCGACTTAGTTTGCAACTTGATAATTAGTCCCAGCTCAAAGCGCCGCCTGTTTGGTAGTCGATGACGCGGGTTTCGAAGAAGTTTTTCTCTTTCTTCAAATCAAGCATTTCACTCATCCAAGGGAATGGATTCTTAGCACCGGCATATTGGTCGGGTAATCCAATTTGCTTGAGACGGCGATTGGCTACAAAGCGCACGTAGTCGTAGAACATACTCACGTTCAAACCAAGTACGCCATTCGGCATGGTGTCAGCGGCATACTTATATTCCAGCTCCACGCCTTGATCTATGAGCTCGATAATTTCCTTCTGGAATTCTGGCGTCCACAGATGTGGATTTTCGGCTTTGATTTGGTTGATCAAATCAATACCAAAATTCAAGTGCATGGACTCATCGCGCAGAATGTACTGAAACTCCTCAGATGCTCCGGTCATCTTATTTTGACGACCGAATGAAAGCATTTGCACGAAGCCTACATAGAAGAATATTCCTTCCATGATTACATAGAAGCCGATGAGGTTGCGCAGTAAGCGCTGATCGGTTTCAAATGTACCGGTTTGGAAGTTGGGATCAGAAAGCTCTCTTGTAAATTGCATTTCGAAAGCATTCTTGGCGTGAATGCCAGGAATTTCTCTATACATATTGAAGATTTCGCCTTCATCCAAGCCAAGGCTTTCTACGACGTACTGGTAAGCATGTGTATGCAAGGCTTCTTCAAAGGCTTGTCGCAAAAGATACTGGCGGCACTCTGGGTTGGTAATATGTCTGTAGATGGCCAGAACCAAATTATTGGCGACCAGTGAGTCGGCAGTGGAGAAAAAGCCCAGATTGCGCTTAATAATCCGGCGCTCGTCTTCGGTCAGACCATTAGGGTCTTTCCAGAGAGCAATGTCCCGGCTCATGCTAATTTCTTGAGGCATCCAGTGGTTGGCGCAAGCATCTAAATACTTCTGCCAGGCCCACTCGTATTTAAAGGGCACCAATTGGTTCAAATCGGCTCTACAATTGATAATTGCCTTCTCGTCGACGGTTATGCGGTGAGCATTGAATTCAATCTCTTCAGTGCCCGTATAACCAGCACCACTATTAGGCACCGGTGGAGCAACCGCAGGAGTCGGTTTAGCGTTAATAACAGCACTGCCCTGGACAGAACCCGTTGTTAAACCATCGAAATTAAGCATCTATTGCCTCCAGCCTTGCCTTCACTACCTTTGGGTACCCTTCGCCTATATACCATACTATTGTATGTATATATCATGGATTTAGCAAGTTAATTCACCTGCTACTTCATCAATTTAATTCTTTCGCTTTACTGACAGGCCTCGCAGTCCGGATCAGTAATCGAACATGCCTTGTAATCAGTTGCAGGGACCGTGTTCACGATTTCTGCAACAGGCACGCTCTTCACTGCATTCAATGCTGAGGTTTGTACTGTTGATTTTTCAGCATTCGTCGCAGACAAAGTGCGCAAGTAATAAGTTGTCTTCAGTCCACGCAACCAAGCATGCTTGTACATATCGTCAAGCTTGCGACCCGATGGTTCAGACATGTAGAGGTTCAAGCTTTGTGCTTGATCGATCCACTTCTGTCTGCGACCTGCAGCATCTATTAACCATTTTGGTTCAACTTCAAAAGCAGTTGCGTACAACGCTTTCAAATCTGCCGGAATACGCTCAATTGGTATGACCGAACCATCAAAATACTTCAGGTCATGAACCATCACCTCATCCCACATGCCAATCTTCTTCAAGTCTTCAACAAGATAAGAATTAAGCACGGTGAAGTCACCGGACAAGTTGGACTTCACAAAGAGATTCTGGAAAGTCGGTTCAATTGATTGGCTGACACCAGCAATATTAGAGATGGTCGCGGTTGGAGCAATTGCTAAGCAATTGCTGTTGCGCATACCCCATTGCTTAATGTGCTCACGCACTGGAGTCCAATCCATTGCCGACGAGCGATCAATATCAATATATTTTCCGCGCGTCTTAGCAAGTATTTCCAAACTATCAATTGGCAGAATGCCTTGATCCCAAAGCGAGCCTTTATAAGTGGAATAAGTACCACGCTCACGAGCCAGTTCACTCGATGCCAGAATAGCAAAGTAGCTTATAGCTTCCATACTCTTATCGGCAAATTCAACTGCCTCGTTAGATGAATAGGCAATGCGCAGCTTGAGCAATGCATCCTGGAAGCCCATGAAGCCCATGCCCACCGGACGATGCTTCAGGTTGGAATTGCGGGCTTTGCCAACGCTGTAGTAGTTGATATCAATTACGTTATCCAACATGCGCATTGCTGTACGGCAAGTACGTTGCAACTTAGCAAGATCCAAACCCTTGTCGGTTACATGATTAACGAGGTTGATAGAGCCGAGATTACAGACAGCAATTTCCTTGCTGTTTGTATTCAGGGTAATTTCTGTGCAAAGGTTGGAAGAGTGCACAACACCAACGTGCTGTTGCGGGCTTCTCATGTTGCATGGATCTTTAAAAGTCACCCAAGGATGTCCTGTTTCAAACAACATAGAGAGCATCTTGCGCCAGAGACCAACTGCGGCCACCTTCTTGTGCAACTTGATGCGACCTTCGGCGGCCATCTTTTCATAACGCTCGTAAGCTTCGCGGAAAGCTGGTCCGTGCAACTCATGCAGATCCGGTACATCATCCGGACTGAAAAGTGTCCACTCGCCGTCTTCCATGACACGTTGCATAAACAAGTCCGGAATCCAGTTGGCCGAATTCATGTCGTGAGTACGGCGTCTGTCATCACCGGTATTTTTGCGTAGCTCAAGAAATTCTTCGATATCCAAGTGCCAGCTTTCCAGATAACAACAAACAGCACCCTTGCGCTTACCACCTTGGTTAACAGCAACAGCTGTGTCGTTGACAACCTTCAAGAAAGGAACAACACCTTGGCTCTTGCCATTGGTACCGGCGATATGAGCACCGAGCGCACGCACCGGCGTCCAGTCATTACCCAAGCCGCCGCTGAACTTGGACAATAAGGCATTGTCTTTCATGGCATCGTAAATGCCTTCAAGATCATCACCAACCGTTGTTAGGAAGCAGGAAGACAATTGTGGACGATGTGTGCCGGAATTGAACAAGGTCGGCGTTGAGCTGACAAAGTCGAAGCTCGCGAGAAGTTCATAGAACTCAATTGCTCTTGCTTCCCTGTCAACTTCGTTCAAGGTTAAGCCCATTGCCACGCGCATCCAAAATGCCTGCGGCAATTCAATGCGCTTGCCATCGACGTGGATAAGATAACGATCGTATAGAGTTTGCAATCCCAAATATTGGAAATCTAGATCGCGATCAGCTTTGATGGCCTCACCAATCCGCTTGAGATCAAACTGGGCCAATTTTGGATCAATTAGCCCGGCTTCCATTCCTATCTTTATATAGTCAGCAAAATAGTCCGGGTAACGCTGGGTCATCTCGGCATGCGTCACCGGTTCGCCCACAACTTCACGTCTAACCTGGTCTAGAAGCAAACGTGCTGTTGCATAGGAGTAAGCTGGGTCACGCTCAATTAATGTGCGAGCAGAAAGAATTGCGGATTGGAAAACTTCACTTTCCGGAACGCCATCATATAGATTGGCGACGGTGCCTTCAAAAATTGTCTTAACCGAAACTGCATCACCAAGTCCCTTGCAGGCTTCTTCGATGACTGTCTGCAGGCGGGCAACATTAAGCGGTTGCTTGCGACCATCCGGCATGGAAAC
>Ga0187893_10014974_pt1 | contig 10470 bp, 9 predicted proteins | sample MA1701074metaG_FD_139574 | JGI IMG/M metagenome (GOLD analysis project Ga0187893, IMG submission 139574) | White microbial mat communities from a basaltic lava cave in the Kipuka Kanohina Cave System on the Island of Hawaii, USA - MA170107-4 metaG ...
GACGATCACGCGCGCGCGCGTCGAGAAACCGAACCACGTGCCATCGTTTGACCGCAAGTTGGCCGGGACGCGCTTCTCCAGCACTTTCGACGGAACCGGCTGGAACAGACCATCGATCTGCGCTCGCCAGAGTCGCGCGGCGTCGACCAGAATGACCAGATCCGCGGGGCTGTTGGCGCCCTCGCTTTTCAGTCGTTGCAGCAGCGGCTCGTCGCCGAGCTCAATGCGATTGATCTTGATGCCGGTCTGCTTTGTGAAGTTCGCGTACAGCGCTTCGTCGGTCGAATAGTGACGTGCCGAGTAAAGATTCAGCACCGTTTCGCCCTTCGCCTGCGCGCGCGCCTCGAGCGAGAGCGCACCGCCGATTGCAAGACCCGTAACCACCGCGATCCGCAGGCTTCTTTCCAGCCACGCTTCCAGGCGATTTCGAAACACCGATCCGTTCATGCCGAACTCCAGTCGGAAACGACGTGGACGGACTGTATCGAAACTTATTCTTAAATGCAACTAATTCGCATCTAAGAAGGAGCGCCTCACGGCATAGGCGTGCTTTCGTCGACTTCGGCGGGCACGACAGCGCGCGCGCGGATCGGCATGTCGATTCGCCGCGCGCCGTTGTAGCGCGACTTCCAATACGCGTCGTCCATCGACTCGATGCGCACCACGCCGCGTTGCGCCGGCGCGTGCACAAAGCGGGCTTCGCCCATGTAGATCGCCACGTGAGAATGGCTGCGGCCGCGCGTGTTGAAGAACAACAGGTCGCCGGCCTGGAGCTGCGCGCGCTTGATCGGACGACCGACGCGGCCCATTTCTTCCGAGCGGCGCGGCAACTCCACGGCCGCCGCATCCATGAAGACGTGACGCACCAATCCGCTGCAGTCGAGTCCACGCGCGGGGTCGGTGCCGCCCCATTTGTAAGGAACTCCAAGCAGCGCGAGCGCGCGCACGACCACCTCGTCGCCCACGGTTTCGACACCTGCCTCCTGCGCCGCGATCGGCGGTACCGCGCACGCGGCAAGGGCGCAACTGGTCAGCGTGACGGCGAGCAGTGCCGAAGCTCGATCGAAGATTTCGGAGCGTCTGCGCATTCGCCGGCGACGATATCTGAAAAGCCCGCTAAAGCACCGTCGATTCGGGCGTTGCCACGGGACGATTCCGGTACATTGCCCGCACGCTGCTGTGCCCTTTCGGTACGTTTTCCCTTGGTCGCCGACGTCAAATCCGGAGCCGCGCCACACAAGGCGCGCATTCTGATTGCCGACGATTCGCGCATCGTGCGCGCGTCGCTGACTCAGCACATCCGCGATCGTTTCGAGATCCGCGAGGTCACCGACGGCGAATCCGCGTGGCAGGCGATCCTGCTCGACGCCGCCATCCGCGTCGTGATCACCGACCTGACGATGCCGAGAGTCGATGGCTTCGAGTTGCTGACACGGGTGCGCAGCTCCAAGGTCGCTCGCATTCGCGATCTGCCGATGATCGTCATCTCCGGCGAAGACGAAGCGGCGGAACGCGAACGCGCGGCGGCCATGGGCGCCACCGACTTCATCCAGAAGGGCGCGGACGCCGCAGAACTGGTCTCGCGGCTCGAGGTGCTGGTCAAGCTTTCGACGACGCGCGAAGCATTGCAGGAAAGTCAGGCGTCGCTCGAGTCCGCACGTACGATCGATTCCGACACGGAATTGCTGGCACTGCAGTTTTTCGACAAGCAGCTCGAGAAACTCGTCTCCTATGCGCGCCGCTCGCTCACCGACGTGGCGGTGATCTGCGTGCGGGTTGAAATGTCGGTCCCGCACGCCGATGCCTGGGATGCCGAAAACGAACAGCGCGCCAAGCTTGTCGGACGCGCAGTGGCCGCATCGATCCGACTTGAAGATCTGGGCACGCGCTCCGACCGGCTTGAATACTGTGTCGCCACGCAGAGCACCGGCCTGTCCGGCGTTTTGCGCTTTGCCGCGCGACTGCGCAAAGTGCTGGAAAACGCCGAAGCCGCGGGCCCTGGCGTTGAGGTGTGGACCTGCATCGGCGTGTCGACGCTGTCCGAGGAATTGCGGCGGGGCGGAGACGAGTTGCGCTCGCTGGCACAGAAGCGCGCCCGGCTGGCCCAGACGAACCGCACGCGGCGCATTATTCTCGGCAGCGCAGAGGGTGTGGCAGCGAGCGCATTCGAGCGGGCAGACGAAGGCTCGATGGACGTTGGCCTCGCGCTGGCGCTGATCCGCGCAGGTCGCGCACCGGAAGTCGTGCCACATCTTCCGCGCCTGCTCGAACAAATAAGCCCGTTGCTGAAACTCGTTCGGCAACAGCGAGAGCTGCAAGCGAGCCCGTCGGAGGAAAAGCGCAATGACGACGTACAAGGAGTTTCACGCCAGGTCGATCGGTGACCGAGAAAACTTCTGGAAAGAGCAGTCGGAATTGATCCACTGGCAAACGGCGCCGACGCGAATCCTCGATTACGACAAGCCGCCGTTTGCAAAGTGGTTCAGCGGCGGGCGCACGAATCTGTGTTTCAACAGCGTCGACCGCCATCTGGACGCGCGCGGCGACCAGAACGCGCTGATCTACGTCTCGACCGAAACGGGCCAGGAAAAAACCTGGTCGTACAAGCAACTGCATCGCGAAGTCAATCGCTGCGCGGCAATGTTGACTGCGCTTGGCGTCGGGCGCGGCGACCGCGTGCTCATTTACATGCCGATGATGCCCGAGGCTGCGTTCGCGATGCTCGCTTGCGTGCGCATCGGCGCCATTCATTCGGTGGTGTTCGGCGGATTCGCGTCGGTGAGCCTTGCCACGCGCATCGATGACGCGAAACCGAAAGTGATTTTCAGCGCCGACGCCGGATCACGTGCCGGCAAGGCGGTGCCCTACAAGCACCTGCTCGATGAAGCGATCACGCTGGCGAAGTTTCCACCGGCCAAGGTCGTGCTTGTGAACCGCGGCCTGGCGGAGATGAAGATCGTCGCGGGGCGTGATCTCGCCTACGACAAGCTGCGCGCCGAACACATGAACGCCGAGGTGCCGTGCGAATGGATGGAGTCGAGCGAGCCATCCTATGTCCTGTACACATCGGGCACGACGGGACGGCCGAAAGGCGTGCAGCGCGACACCGGCGGCCACACGGTCGCGCTCGCCGCTTCGATGAAACACATCTTCGACGGCAGAGCCGGCGAAACGTATTTCTCGACGAGCGATATCGGCTGGGTGGTCGGCCACAGCTACATCATCTATGGCCCGCTGATCGCCGGCATGGCGAGCGTGATGTACGAGGGCACGCCGATCCGGCCCGACGGCGGCATCTGGTGGAGCCTGGTCGAGAAGCACAAGGTCTCGGTGATGTTTTCCGCACCGACGGCGATTCGCGTACTGAAGAAGCAGGACCCGGCATTGCTGACCAAGTACGACCTGAGCTCTCTGCGCACATTGTTTCTTGCCGGCGAACCGCTCGACGAACCGACCGCGCGCTGGATCTCCGAAGGAATTCGCCGGCCCATCGTCGATCACTACTGGCAGACCGAATCGGGCTGGCCGATCCTCGCGGTGCCGCGTGCATTCGGCGACGTGCAGGTCAAAATCGGCTCGCCCGGTCTGCCTTGTTACGGCTATAGCGTCAAGCTGTACAACGAATCCACCGGAATCGAGATCGGCAACAACGAGAAGGGCGTGGTCGGCATCGAAGGCCCGCTGCCGCCGGGCTTCATGAGCACGGTGTGGAACGATGACGATCGTTTCGTCAAGACCTACTGGACCAACGTACCGGGTCGCAGCGTGTATTCGACTTTTGACTGGGGAATACGCGACAACGACGGTTACTTCTTCATCCTCGGCCGAACCGACGACGTGATCAACGTCGCCGGCCACCGGCTCGGCACGCGAGAGATCGAAGAGTCGATCAGTTCGCATCCGAATATCGCCGAAGTCGCAGTGGTCGGCGTCGCGGACCCGTTGAAGGGCCAGGTCGCGATTGCGTTTGCGGTCGCAAAAGACGCAGCGAAGATCGCCACACTTGAGCAACGGCTCGCGCAGGAAGGCGACGTGATGAAAGTCGTCGACAGCCAGCTGGGCGCAGTCGCCCGGCCGGCGCGGGTGCACTTTGTCACGGTGCTGCCGAAAACGCGCTCGGGAAAACTCTTGCGCCGTTCGATCCAGGCATTGTGCGAAGGACGCGATCCCGGTGATCTGACGACCATCGAAGATCCTGCAGCGCTGGATCAGGTGCGAGCGGCCGTGGGGCGGTGACCCGTCACGCATGCCGGATACCCTGAGTTACGCAGCGGCAGCGCTGCTGTTGCCGCCGACGTCTCTCGTGCTGCTGGCGCTCGCGGGTCTATTGGCAACGCTTCGCTGGCGAATCGCGGGAACTCTTGTCGCGACCCTCTCGCTGGCGACGCTGGTTGTTTGCAGCATGCCTGTGACCGGCTATGCGCTGCTGCGCAGCCTGGAAACGCAGCCGCTCGATCCTAAACGCGCAACGGAAGCTCAGGCGATTGTGATTCTCGGTGGCGGCCGCAATCGCAGCGCGACCGAATGGGGCGGCGTCACTGTCAGCGCCTTCGCGCTGCAACGACTTCGCTACGGCGCAAAGCTTGCGCGTGAATCCGGCTTGCCGATTTTCGTTACGGGCGGCGCGCCGACGGGCCCCGGTTCTCGCGAAGGTGATTTGATGAAGGACATTTTGCGCGACGAATTCGGCGTCCCGGTACGCTGGGTCGACGCCGAAAGCCGCACAACGCGCGACAACGCACGTTTGACCGCGGAGCGACTTCTTCCGCTTGACATGAAAACCGTGTTGCTGGTGACCGACGCGTGGCACATTCGACGCGCGATGTTGGAGTTCGAGCGTGCCGGACTTCAGCCGGTCGCCGCGCCGATGGGCTTCCACGGCCAACGAACTTTCGATGCGTGGCAGCTGATTCCCAACGTGGAAAGCCTGCGTCAAACGAACATTGCATTGCGCGAGTGGACCGGCATCCTCTGGTACCGATGGACATACCGATGATCACGAAAAAATTGCTGACCGCGGATGACGCGCGAGCGATCGCCGCGGCTGCCGAAGCTGAAGCAAAGGAAAACGGTTGGGCCGTGACAATCGCCATCGTCGACGACGGCGGCCATCTGCTTTGGTTGCAGCGGCTTGATGACGCACCGCCGATTTCCGCAACCCTGGCTCCGGAAAAGGCGCGCACCGCGGCCGTGGGCCGGCGCGAATCGAAGCTCTACGAGGAAATGATCAACCAGGGCCGCAGCGCGTTTCTGTCGGCGCCTCTTGTCGGCATGCTTGAAGGCGGCGTGCCGATCCTTGTTGACGGGCAGGTCGTTGGCGCAGTTGGCGTCTCCGGCGTCAAATCGGCGCAGGACGCGCAAATTGCAAAGGCGGGGATTGCGGCGCTCCTTGCGCCGCCACCTGACCTCGCGTCACGTTGATCAACGCAATCAGCATAAGACCCACGAAGAAAAAGATCCCCGTCACGAGAATTCCAAGCCGGTGATTGTTGTCGGTCAGCAAAGTGACGAGTCCGTACGTGAGTGGGCCGATAATCGACGCGAACTGCGTTGCGAGCATCCATAGCCCGTAGAACTCGGCTAGACGGTCCCGCGGAGCAAAGAGTCCCACCATCGCGCGGCCGGCCGACTGGCTTGAACCCATGCACAGGCCGGCGATGTTCGCGGCGACCCAGAACATGGCCTGTCCGGTTGCCATTCCGGCAATCCAGGTCATCGCGATCCAGCCGATGAGCGTCAGCGCGAGCGCGCGCCGGTGGCCGAGCCTGTCCTGCGCGTAGCCAAAGCCAAAGGCGCCGATCGCCGCTGTGATGTTGACCACGAGTATCAATGTCATCGTTTGCACAAACGTGAACTTCATCACGTCCTGCGCGTAAATGGCGGCAAGCGCAATGACGACGCTGACGCCGGCCTGATACAAGGTGCCGCACGCGAGCAGCGCCGCAAAGTCGCGATAGCGGCGTGCTTGCCGCAACGTCTGCCACAGCCGGCGCAACGATGCCATCGCGTAACCGGTCACGTCCGCACCGGCCTGCGGCACTGCGCGTTCCTTCAGAATCACCAGCGTAGGCGCGGAAGCCAGCGCGAATACCGCAGCGACGATCAGCATCGTTATCGGAACGAACTGTTCCGCGCTCTCGCCGCGACTCTGCGCGGACAGGACATAGGCCAGACAGATGCCCAGCGTCAGCAAACCGCCCAGATAACCGAAGCTCCAACCCCAGCCCGATACTTTGCCAAGCGCTTCGGAGCGCGCCAACTCGGGCAAAAAGGCCGCAATCATTCCGACGCCGACCATAAAGAAGAAGTTCGATGCGACGATGGCGGCACCAGCGATTGCCAGATCGCCGCGCCCGGCCAGCGCCAGCGCGGCGGTCGCCAGCACACACCCGACGGTCGATGCTGCCAGCACGCGCTTCTTGCGCGCGCGCAAATCCGCATAGGCCCCGATCATCGGCAACGACACCATCACCAGCGCATTCGAGATCGACAAGGCAAGCGTCCACGCGAAAGTCGCCCAGTCCGCCCTCTGCGCCACGACACCGACAAAGTAGGCGTTGAACACCGCCGTCAGCACAACCGTCGTGTACCCAGAGTTGGCAAAGTCGTAGCCTGCCCACGCCAGCACTTCGCGCCGGCGGACGCCCGGATTCAAGGCTTGCGGATCAAAGAGCGGCATCGACGTTCCCCACGGGTGGCGGCCGCGGATGCTACGCGCTACCTATACTGCCGCCGCCATCAAAGATCTCGACCGATGAAGCATCTACACCGATGAAGGATCTCGACCGCATCGATCGGCAGATTCTCGAAACCCTGCAGCGCGACGGCCGCATGACCAACCAGGCGCTGTCGGAGAAAGTCGCGCTTTCGCCGCGCGCCTGCCTGGAGCGCGTGCGTCGACTGGAAAAATCCGGCGTGATCAGCGGCTACATGGCGCTCGTCGAGCCGCGCAAGTTGAGCAACCTGCTGACGATCGTGGTCGAGGTGTCGTTGCGCGATCAAAGCCAGGCCACGCATCTGCGGTTCGAACAACGGATGCGTGCCAGCAACGAAGTGATCGAGTGTTTTCTCGTTTCGGGCCCGTGCGACTACGTGCTGCGGCTCGCTTGCGCGAGCCTCGACCACTATCGCGAACTGACCAATGCGTGGACCGACGATCCTGCGCTGGGCATCGAGCGCATCGTGTCCAAGCCCGAGTTGCAGACGGTCAAACCGTTCCGCGGCTACCCGCTGCCCTGACCGCGTCGATCGCACGCGCCAGATTGGCGCGCGCCCGCGCCTCGAAGTGCGCGCGGCAAGCGGCCGTGTGAAAGATCGCGGGCCGCTCGAGCAATTGCTGAAAGAACGCAACCCGCCGCGCCGCGAAAAAACTCCATGCCGTGGCGTCTTCGGCGATCGCGATCAGAGGCCGCTGTTCGGCAAACACCTGGCGCGAGTACCGATCGAAATCGGGCGCGCTGGCCGCAAGGCGCATCAGGTCAAGATCCAGCACGAATTCCGCTTCGCGCGAGCGGGCCTTGTGGTCGGCGGTGTCGATCACGATGCCGGCTGCCGCCTCAACCAGTACAAGATTCAACATTCCGGTGTAGACGCGCAACAACTGCGCCGACATCGCCTCGTTGCTACCGCGCGCAGCGCCGGGCACATAAACGATGTCGTGAAAGAGCAGCGCCAACGCCTGCGTAGCGGACAAGGGTTCACGCAGGTCCACCGTGGCGTCGAACATTTCGCGCAGATGCTCGCGATCGTGGTAGGCGCGATGCGGCTCGTCATAGAAACGTAGCGCCTGGTCGATTCGCCCGGGCGCGAATCCAGCGTCGATGAGCGAGGCCAGCGCCGGGTGGCGGTGGTCGAGTTCCGGGGTCGCTACCGTCATGGGGAGAGTTTGCAGCCGCGCAATTGCCGCGTGACCGGTGCGGCGCCGACTCCGCGTCGAACTTCATCGAAGTCGAGGTTCATGGGGTAGCGATCGTAGAGACAACGCGCCGGCGCGCAACGCGAATTTTCGTCACAGCGAATTTGCAGGGGTTCCACTAGTAGTGCTGCGCAGCGCAGTACAACAGACTCGGCGGTCAAACAGTGTCTGCAACACAGAAGCAGCACGCCTGCGTTGCTGAACTTGTCCACCTTTTCGCCATGCGATGCCTAGACTTCTTGCACCATGAAAAACGATGCTGCAAGCGAATCTGCAAACGAGGCCGCCATGTGGTCGCGCAACAGAACCGAACAGGCGATTGCGCTGGAGCGCAAGGTCGCCGCGCCCAACTACAACCCGCTGCCGGTTGTCCTTAACGAAAGCCAGGGGGAGTGGCTGACCGATGTGGACGGCAAGCGCTATCTCGACATGATGAGCGCGTATTCGGCGGTCAGCCACGGTCACGCGCACCCGCGCCTGGTCAAAACGCTGATCGAGCAGGCGCAACGTGTCGCGGTGACCTCGCGCGCGTATCACACCTCGACGCTCGGACCCTTTCTTTCCAAACTGACCGAACTGACCGGCTTGGACAAGGCGCTGCCGGCCAGCGGCGGCGCCGAGTCGGTTGAGACGGCGATCAAAGCCGCGCGGCGCTGGGGCTATCGCGTCAAGGGTATCGCGGCCGATCGCGCCGAAATCGTCGTCGCGCGCGGCAACTTCCACGGTCGCTCGACCGCGATCGTCGGTTTTTCAACCGAGCCGGCGTACCGCGACGGCTTTGGCCCGTTTGCGCCAGGCTTTCGCCACTTCGACTTCGGCGACATCGATTCGCTGGCCGCGGCGATCAATGAAAACACGGCGGCCGTGCTGCTCGAGCCGATTCAGGGCGAGGCCGGCATCATCGTTCCGCCGGACGGTTTTCTGCGCGCCGTACGCAAGCTCTGCGACGAGCGGCGCGTACTTCTGATCCTCGATGAGATTCAATCGGGTCTCGGTCGCACCGGCCGCTGGTTCGCGTTTCAACATGAGGGTGCCAAGCCCGACGGCCTGATTCTGGGAAAAGCGCTTGGCGGCGGCTTGCTGCCCGTCAGCGCTTTCGTCGCGACACGCGAACTGATAGATGTATTCGATGCCGGCAGCCATGGCTCAACGTTCGGCGGCAATCCGCTTGCGTCCGCGGTCGGACTTGAAGCGCTGAAGGTGATGGAAGACGAGGGGCTCGTCGCCCGCAGCGCTGCGCTGGGCGCACATCTGCTCGAACGCCTGCGCGCCATCGATTCGCGGCTGATTCGCGCGGTGCGAGGTCGCGGCCTGTGGGTCGGTGTCGATCTCGATCCGCGTTTCGTAACCGCGCGCAAGGTGGTCGAGCGCCTCGCCGACAAGGGCGTGCTCAGCAAGGAAACGCACGACACGGTCATCCGCTTCGCACCGCCGCTGACGATCGCGCGCGCCGCGCTCGACTGGGGTATCGATGTATTCATCGACACACTCCGCGAGTTCGAACCGGCAACGCAACCTTCGATCAACCCGGTATCAACAACGACAAGAAAGAGGCAGCCCATGCAGCAGTCGCACGCCGGTGGCGCGGGCGATCGTCCCCGCGCGCATTTGATGATGAGCGCGCCGGACCATTTCGAGGTCAGCTATCGGATCAACCCGTGGATGGAACCGGGTCAGTGGTCGGTGTCCGCCGAGCGCCTGGCGCGCGATGCGCGCGAAGGCTGGACGGCGCTGAAGCACACGTACGAGCGGCTTGGCGCGGCGGTCGAAGTCCAGCCGCCCCACCGAGGTCTGCCGGACATGGTGTTCACAGCCAACGCCGGCCTCGTGCTCGATCGCAAGGTAATGCTCGCGCGCTTCTTGTGCGAAGAGCGGCGCGGTGAAGAGCCGCACAACCGTGCATTCTTCGAGGCGCAGCGCGCGCGAGGTGTGATCGACACGATCGTCGAGCCGCCCGCCGGCCTCTTCTTCGAAGGCGCCGGCGATGCGATCTGGGATGCCACGCGCGGCGTGCTGTGGGCCGGCTACGGCCAGCGTTCGAGCCGCGCGATGCGGTACGCGCTCGCCGAAACCTTCGGCGTGCCCGCGGTGGCACTCGAACTCGTCGATCCGCGCTTCTATCACCTCGACACCTGCTTCTGCGTGCTGTCACGCGGCGACGTGGTCATTCATCGCCCGGCGTTCTCTGCCGATGCGTTGAAGCTCATCGACGAATTGATCGGCCGCGACAAGCAGATCGATGCGACCGAGGAAGATGCATTTCACCTCGCGGTGAACTCGGTGTGCCTGGGCGACGACGTTGTTTTGTGCCACGCCAGCAGCAAACTGCGCGCACAACTGGAAATGCGCGGCTATGCGCCGCACGTCGTGCCGCTGGATTCGTTCAATCGTTCGGGTGGCGCGGCGTATTGCCTGACGTTGCGGCTCGATTTGTCCACGGGCGCGAAGCTCGCGTACCGCGAGCCCTTCGTCGAAGACGATTCCGGCGAGCTGAGGGCGGCCGCGTAGCGCAGCTCATTGTCGGCCGGCGCGTTCACCTGGCTGGGGGAGCACGA
>Ga0187893_10014975_pt1 | contig 10470 bp, 3 predicted proteins | sample MA1701074metaG_FD_139574 | JGI IMG/M metagenome (GOLD analysis project Ga0187893, IMG submission 139574) | White microbial mat communities from a basaltic lava cave in the Kipuka Kanohina Cave System on the Island of Hawaii, USA - MA170107-4 metaG ...
AGGAAAAAAAAGTGGCGCCCGGCGAAGCGGCCCCTGCATTAACAAACGTACAATGGGTTCGCGGCGATTCGGTGGACCAATGGGCAGTTGGCAGGATTTACGTGGTCGAATTCTGGTCGACCTGGTGCGGGGCGTGCGTGGAATCGATCGACTCCATGAATTCATTGGCTCGGCGACACCAGGATAACGCGACGTTTCTTGCGGTTCATGTTTGGCAGAAGGACGGTTCGCCGACACCGAGTCAGTTCATCCATTCTCGAACAAGCGAAGGGCGGCCGATCTGGGAATTTCCCGTAGCCGACGACGTCGATGGGGCGACGGCCAAAGCGTGGATGGACGCGACAGGAAATTCGGGCCTGCCGACGGCGATGATCGTCGATCGCGGATCGCGACTGGCGTGGTTCGGACACGCGCGCGATCTCGAAAAACCGCTATCGGAAATCGTGCAGGGATCGTATGACCTCGAGCGAGGTCGCGACCTGATGAACCGCCGAATCCGCGTGGGACAAATGGCGGACGCTTCGGATCGGGCGATTGAAAGCGGAGACTATGAACGCGGAATTAAGACTATGCTCGAAGCATTCGAACTCGATCCGGACACGGTCCGCGACTGGATCCCCAGCACCTACGGCCACCTGTTGGCGGCCTCGAAGTCGCCGTCCTTGGCGGCCGCATTCGCCCGCAGTGCCCTCGCCACCGACAAGACGAACGCCGCGGAACTGGCGGCGAGCTTCACCCGCGTCATTCACTATTTTCAGCCGGCGGAACTGCGGGATTTGCCCTTGACGAATGAGCTTGCGGAACTGAGCAGGCCGCCGCCGGTCGCTCCGCCCGCCGAAAAAGAAAGCGGCGCAGACCGCGAATGATTCCAACTCGATTCGGCCTATACTGTTCATGGGCCTTCGAGTTCGGAAGCCCCCGTTGGATGCCGTGACGCATCATGTTTCGCAAGCTGGTGATCCTGATCCTTCTCGCCTTAAGCCTCTCTACCGGCTGGGGTTGGTGGATGAGCGAGAGCCGTCCCCAAGGCCTGTGGTGGATGCCGCTCGCGGGCGAGCGCTCATCCATGATGGTCGGTTTCGCCGGTGGGAACATCCGCTTTTCCCACTGGCGATACACGGCAGGCACGACCTCCGCGGCCGCCGTCGAACATTCCTTTTTCGGTTGCGGATATTCGTTGCGGCGCCAGACCGTCACCAACGCCGCCGAATCTCTGAACACGCAGCGCGCCTGGTTGCCGATTCCCGTCTTCGTGATTCTGACGGCCGCATACCCCGCCTATGTCGGCCTCCGCCGCCTCGTCCGCGCCCGTGACAACGTCCGTCACCACCGATGCCCCAAGTGCGACTATAGCCTCATCGGACTGACCGAACCGAGATGCCCCGAATGCGGAGCGAGTTTTCAGGTTGCCGCGGAACACCACGAAGACAGGTTTGTCGACCCTCGCGCGACTTCCCGCAGACTCGCCTTCGCGACGATTATCTCTTTCAGCATTTTTTCTGGATTGCTTTGGTTCATCGTTTCCCATTCTTCTTCGAATCCCGTTCTGGCCCCATCGCCGATGCAAAGATTGTTGTCTCTTGCGCGTTCGATGCCGCACGAAGTAGGCGATTCAATGATGCAGAAATGGACGATCCTTACTCCTCGGCCAGAGATTTTAGTGGCGGGGGTACGTACAGGTGGTCAGGCGACTTGCCCAATTTGCAAGGACGCACTCACGCCTGTTTTCGTGGTGGACCTGCTTGACGCCAATGCGACCGACGGCGCTTCTCCTCTCGGCGTTTTCATTATTGGTTACCATTGCAGTTATTGCCGGGGCTACCTCGACGAGAGCTTCCAGCCGAAACTCTTCCCTTTGGCGTGCGCGAAATGCGGCCACGTCGTCCGAGGCGGCATGGACGAACCCCTTCCGTGGTGCGATGAATGCAAATGCCCCAAGTGCGGCTGGACGCCGGAGGATGAGCGCGAAGGCGACAATTCACCCTTGCCGGATTCCCGGGATCCTTAGTCGCAATCCGGCGGCATGCCTTGAGGAGCACTTCCAAGGGCGAAGTGAAATCGAGCATAGTCGTTCAAATCGACCATGCCCGAACCATCCAGGTCCGCGCAGGCCAAGAGTGCCAAGGGACAATTGTTGGTTGGCGTGAACGCTCCGAAACATCGCGCCAACAAGGCAAAGTCGAGCAGGTCGACTTGGTTGGAGGCGTCCAGGTCGCCGCACGCTGATAGGCAGGTCAGGGGCGGAACCGTCAACGTCCAGGTCTCGTCATCCGACCCGTCCGCGTTCGTCCCGCGAATCGTCACAGTGTGCGGCGAACCAAGTCGCGTCGGACTCAGCCATTTCACCACGCCGGCCCGGGGATCAATAATCATGTCATCCGGTCCGTCGATCAGTGACCACGTATCAATGTCCTCGGCGCATTCCGAGTTGGCCAGATTCGGCGTCGAACCGGTGTATAAGTCGAAAGCGGGAATCTCGGCGTCGGGGATCGCCGCGATCACCGGTCCGACCGGATCAACGGCAATGCGCCAGGATTCGTCGTCGAAACCATCGTCGCTTGTTGCCCGGATGACAACCGCGACGCCCGACTCCGCCGAAGTCGGCGCCGGCCAGCGAACCACTCCCGTTGAGGGATCGATGGATATTCCCACCGGTCCGCCAATCAGCGACCAGGCGACGTCAATGACACAATCCGCATTCACCAGCCCCGGCGTCGGACCGATGTACTCCCGCCCGCACGTTGTCTGTGTGTTGGGGATATCCCTGACGACAGGCGCGGCCGAATTGATCGCCAGCCTCCAACCCTCCTGGTCGAATCCTCTCGAGTTGGTCGCCCGGATTACGATGGTGCTGACCGAACCCGGGACCGGTCTCGGCCAACTTATCACGCCCGACCCTCTGTCGATGTCCATTCCCGTCGGCCCGCTATCGAGAGACCAGGCTGCCGGAAGCATGCAAGACGGGTCCCGGAGCGAAGGCACCGAACCAACGAAGGGCGGATCGCAAGTCTCCGTCGAATTCAGAATATCATTGACCACGGGCGCTATTCGATCAACGGTCAGGTTCCATGATTCGTCATCCTGACCGGCCGTGTTCACGGCGCGGATGGTAATGACGTGCGGAGATCCGGCAATAGCCGGGTTCGGCCAGCTCACTACACCGGTCGCACTGTTAATGGTCATGCCCGCCGGGCCCGAGACCAGCGACCAAGTGGCCGGCACCATGCACGACCCATTGGACAGGTGCGGATTTGGTCCGGTGTAGGCGCCCCCGCAATCGTGCGATTCGTTGGCGATGGGCACAATCAACGGCACTAGGCGGTTGACCGTAACGAACCATGATTCGTCATCGAACGAGGTGCCGTTCGTCGCGCGGATCGTGACCTGATGTGGCGATCCGGCTGTGGTCGGCGTCGCCCAGCTCACCACACCAGTCAACGGATTGATAGCCATTCCCGTTGGACTGGTCACCAGCGACCAAGTGACCGGCGTCATGCAATTGAAGTCGGTCACGGACGGCGTCGGCCCGGTGTAGGGTTCGCCGCAGTCAAGTGTGGCGTTCCCGATGCCTGTCACCACCGGCGCGAGAAGTGCCGGTGTGAAATTGGCATGCACCAAGAAGAACCCGTCGTCGAGAGACGTACTGAAATGCGAAACGCGCACCAAGGTGTCCTCGAAGGGCAAGAGGGTGGTAACCGCCCGCGAGTCCCGGATCAATCCGGCATCACCGGTACAGCCCGGACTGGAGTCATCAACGCAAACCCTTTGGTTTGCGGTCGTTCCGGGACAGGCGGTGTGCATCGAGATCACCGTATCCATCCCCGTGTCCTGCCCCTGGCGATCATGCGTTCCGCAGGCATCCACGGCCAAGACTCCTCCGCACTCATTGGCGGTGAAGACATACCAGACATCCGGATTGACGGAGCTTGAACCGCAACCGGCGGAACCGTCATTGGTTGCGAGGGCCAGCGAACCCTCGCTGGAAGCTCCATCCTCGAGGCGGAACGCAGCGGAGCAGGCGTTGTTGCCCGGCGTGAACGGCCCGCTGACGTTCAACGTGATCGATCCTGTCGCACCGGCGTAGCCACTAACGCGGATGTAGTAGGTCGTGCCGCTGGTTGCGGGGAAGGTGAGACAGGAATTGAAGTTGCAGGCGCCGCCGCAGTCATCATTGCAGACAACCTGGTTCACCGGAGTCGCCGGACAGACGGTGTGTATGCTCAGCATGGTGTCGTAGTTAGAGCCGCAAAGATCGACGGTCGCCGTGCCGTTGGCGATCGCGGTGATGCGAAAGTACACGTCGTTGCGGCCGCCGCCGACGTCGCCGCTCAGGATGCCGCAATTGAGCGCACTGCCGTCGGTGCCGGAGTTCACGTTGCTGCCGCTGAACGTGCCGCTGCCTGGCAACACGATCGCGTCGTCACAGGTGTTGTTGGCGGGCGGGCTGTTGAGCGGTGCGAGGCACAGGACCTGATCGGCGTGTGCATCGATCTCGCTCACCGACACGCCGCCGGAATTGCCGAAAGTATTGGCGCAGGAGATCGTGGAGTTCATCGTCGAATTCGGGCAGTTGCAATCGAACGCACCCCATAGGTGCCCGATCTGGTGCGCCGCGACGTCGGTCTGGCAGGCGAAGGTGGGGCTGAAATCACTCTGCGAGTAACAATAGGCGCCGTTGTCCAGGCCCGCTGTACAGAACCCGTTGTTGTCGCAGATTTGGTTGGTATTGGCCGCCTGGCCGACGTTGGATCCGCTGATGTCGCGCCCCGTGAAAAGCTTGGCCAGATCCCGGACGACCGCGGTTTGATTGTCCGTCCACTCCGTGATGAACTGGCACATGAGTGTGTCGCTGACGTTGGAAGTATATGGATCGGGCTCGGCGGTCCGCACCAAGACGGTGGTGATGACGTGCGTGATTTGGACTTCGCGGACATACTGGTGATTCATCACGTTGATGATCGCGTGGATGCGATCCTGCGTGTTATGGGAATTGCTGCCCCGTGCGGTGTAGTATTCGAAGTCGGCGTCAACAGCGAGTTGAGCGACGCATGCGCCTCCGCCGCACGTCCCCGCAGCCGGACTGCCCGCGGCGGGGTAGTACATCGTCGATTCCGCAGTCCCACAGGTACCCTCACACAACGTATCCGCCGCATCGTATACCACGTGCAGACCCGGCGCCGCACCCGAAACAATATCCGAAAGCGGCTGAATCCACTGCCGCTTCCCGTCGGAAAATACGACCTCGGCGAGCATTCCTTCCGACAGCAACGACCCTGCCACGAATCCCTCGCGCTCACCGGACACCGAACCCGTAAACGTGCGCTCCGGACCAGGATCAACCGTCCGCCATGACCCGTCCGCTAGTTGTTCCCGAAGTTCGTAATTCTCGTCTCGAACCGAAATGGGCCGGAGGTCGAGGGCAATGGTCTTTTTGTTCATCAGTGGCGCGTACACTCGAAGCGGACCGTCGATTCCCTGCATGGACGGTTCAACGAGTTCCACCACAATGCCGTCGGCGAGCTCCGCAATCGCAAAATCCGCAACCGAACCCACAATCCGCGCCACCGCCTCGATCGAGGCCTGGCGATTGTCAGGCAAAGCTTCGGCGAATTCTTCCTGAGGGGGATTTTCGACGACGGGCGTTTGACTCGACATCACCGCGAAAAACGACGCGAATACGTACAAAGCGATGTTCAAAAGAGCCCCTCCCAGCTGCTTCCCCATCAACACCGGACGTCGGCGCTTCGGCCATTTCAGCTCTCCACACTATACCGTTGTCCCCCCTCTACTAACCAGCTTTCTTCTATTCCAAGTCCCCAAAAGTACAACATGGGTATTGCACGAAAACGCGCCGGCCTAGTTGTAGAACCAAGATTCCCGGACTATGAAAGTGGCACTTTAGGGTCGTCGAATCAGAGTGGACAGATCTTTGGACGGCCATCTTCACGTTCCGAGTGCAGGGTCGTCACCAACTGGCGAACTGGATAGCAGGCGCCTAAACATGGCAGGCTCGACCTGTTGATCTCTACGATTTCATTCACTTCAGATTTTTTCCCGGGCGTTCGCGAAATCACCGCGGAGTTGTTGTTGAAATCCTAAGCTCCCGCATTGGGGACATACAGTCTCGTCGGTGGTAGAGGCCGAATGAGTCGCTTCACGGCAAGACAGGAGTCGGCCTGACTCCTTCGGCAAGGGTCGTCCGCGAGAGAATCCTTACCCCCCAGCGGTTTCGTCGGGCCGGGGGCGTTCCCGGCTCGGCGGAACCAACGATCGCGCGACTCGCGCGGACGGACGTTGGGATGGGGCGCACGCAGCGAGGCGTGAATAGCGTTCGGTTTCGAGTAATTCGGAAGATCGATTAGGAGGTCTGAAATGTTGTCAACGAGACGAGTGGTCATGTCGGCGTTCTTTGCGGCATTTGCAATTACTCTTGTCGCATTCGCGGAAGAGGAGATCAGTTCGAAAATCAACTATCAAGCCAGCGTCAAACGCAACGACGCCGTCGCGACGGGGGCCTGCGACGTCCGCTTCAAACTTTGGGACGCCGACGCCGGCGGCGCCGAGGTCGAACCCATGCAGGAGGTTCTGGGCGTCGCCCTCGACGGCGGCGTGCTTACCACCGCGTTTGATTTCGGCGACCAGGCCTTCAAGGGCAAGGCCCGCTGGCTCGAAGTTCACCTCAAGTGTACCGGCGATCCTGATTGGACCGAGCTGACGCCGCGACAGGAAATGACCGCGATTCCCTATTCCATGACCAAACGCGGCGAGACGACGATTTACAACGCAATCAGTCCCAGCACCAATGCGGGCGCTTCCGAAAACACGATCGAGCCGACGGCCATCGGCGTCACCGTCACGGGCGGAACCCCGACGGAACCCAACGCCGCCTACGACGATCACACGAGCTGCGGTGGCAAGGGGAACATCTGCGGAACCAACAACGGCGACCCGACCGATGCGACCGGCGCAGCCGCCCCATACGGTGAGGAAAACACAGCCGCCGGGAAGAACAGCCTCGCTCTCGGAAACCGCGCACGGGCCCTTCACAAAGGCGCCGTCGTCATTCAGGCCGATTCCGACCTCTCCCGCGGGACCCCAGCCTACTTCGACTCCACTGCCGACAACCAGTTCCTCATCCGCGCAACCGGCGGCGTCGGCATCGGGAAAAACAATCCGGCGGCGGCCCTGGATGTCGGCGGCGACGTGCACTCCGACGGAGTGCTGAGCTCCGGAAACACCATCAACGTCGACGGCATGCTCCGCGAAATCCGGGCCGACGCCGACTTGGACATTTTCGTGACCGGCGCTCCGAATCGAATGACGATTACGGCCGGCGGCGATGTCGGCATCGGCACGACCTCGCCCAGCGCAAAGCTCGACGTCGTCGGATCGTTGGAAGTGGACGCGACCACGCTGGTCGTTGACGCGGCGAACAACCGCGTCGGCATCGGCACCGCCTCGCCGAGTTCCACCGTGGACATCGTAGGCTCGCTTGAAGTGGATGCGACGACGCTCTTTGTCGACGCGCCGAACAACAGCGTCGGAATCGGGACAATTACACCGTCGGAAAAGCTGCACGTTCAAACCGGAAACATTCGCGTAGACACGACGACTCCCGGCGGCGGAGTCGCGATTGTCGGCAACGACACGAATGACGTCGCCCTATCCATCAGCAACGGCGGGGGAATCCACTACATATTTGACGACGACAGCGATGGGCACGCGCTGAAGATTGAAGCGGCGGCAACGGATTGCTCTATCGGAAGCGTGGGCGGATCAAGAATCAGGCTCTACGCGAATGGAACCGCATCGGTGGGAACTGGAACGTTTTCACCGACGGAAGAACTCGAAATTCACAGCATAGACGCCGTTACGTCTTTGGATATCAACAACGAAGGCGCCGACGGCGATCCGCAGGTCAGGTTCTTGGTCAACAATGTGGCCACCTTCAGCATGGGCGTCGACGACAGCGACGCGGACAAGTTGAAGATAGGAACCTCCGGTCCGGCGACCAGCACGCGAATGACCATCGACGCCGGCGGAAACGTCGGCATCGGCACCGCGTCTCCGGCCCAGAGACTTTCGGTGGCCGGAACCGTGCAATCCACCAGCGGCGGATTCATGTTCCCCGACGCCTCCGTACAGACCACTGCTTCGAACGCGGACGGGCATTCGCTCGATGCCTCCGACGGAAGTCCCGTGGACGCTCTCTTTGTGGACGCTCAAGGCGATGTTGGGATTGGCACAACATCACCAGGCTCGCACCGCCTTTTCGTCACCGGTACGTCCACGGGCGTATCCGGCGCGACGCTCCACGCGGAAAACACCAGCGCGGGTTCCGGCATTGCCGGAAATTTCCGTTCGGTTGGCACGGATTCGACCGTCGTCATCGGCAACGACGGGACGGGCGACATGCTTCGTACGTTTAGCGCTTTTCAGCCCTGTTGCCCGTTGGTGAAAATCACCAACGACGGCTGCGTTGGCATTGGCGGCACGTCCCAATGCTCTTTGGGTGCGAACATCAACACAAGTCTCCACGTATTCCCTCACCCCGACGACCCGGATGCTACCGAATACGCCGCCTGGTTCGAGTCCTTTACTCGAACTGAAGCGGCTGGCACGACCGTGGCCTATTTCAACCGCGAATCGAATGACGGAACCGTGATTTCGATCATGCAAGCTGGAACGCAAGATGGAACGATCTCCACGTCCGCCGGAACCGTCTCCTACAACCCCTTTACCGGTTCGCACTTCGGCTGGACGGATGAAACGCTGGATCGCGGAACGCTTGTGGTCATGACCGGCGACAATCGTATCCAGCACGACCGCGAGGTGGGAGAGGAAATCTACGGCATGGCGCCGTCATCGACGCCCAATGACAGCCGCTGTTTGGGTTCATACCTGGGCGTCATGGAATCCAGCAAGCCCGCCGACTCGTCCAATCCCCATCTCATCATGGCCGTCGGAAACGGCGACATTTGGGTCGTCGACTCCGGGCGCAACATCGAACCCGGCGATTACCTGATTTCCTCCGACGTGCGCGGCCACGCCATGCTCGACGACGAAAATCGTTTCCCCGTCGGCTACGTCATCGCCCGCGCCGGCGAACGCGTCGACTGGTCCGGCATCGTGGAAGCCGTGGACGGCCGAAAGCACAGAAAGATCTCCGTGTTCTACGAGAGTTTCGTTCGCGGCAGCGCCGTCGCCGTCGGCGGTCAACTGGAGTCACTCCGCGCGGAACTCGACGAACTTCGCCGCTCAAACGCCGAATTGTCCGCTCGCATCGCGGCCCTGCCGGGCCAGACACGAGTCCAAGCCGGTCATTCATCGCCCTGGGTCGTCGGCTTCGTCGGCGCCGGCCTCCTGGGCCTCTTGTTCGTCGCGCGAATGCGCTTTCATTCCGGCAGCGCCCACCGCGCCGGCTGATTGGGTTCCAGGAAAACAGTGATTCCGGAAACGTGAAAGAAAGGCGGAGCCCATGAAATCAAATCAGAACATTACTTCGAGTCGAAGAGCCGTGAAGTCATCGGTGATGTGCCTGTGTTGTCTGGCGACTCTTTCATCGGCCTTGGCGATGGAAGCGCCGAACCCGGAGGATCAGACCCTGGGTGTCACACCGCCGCCTCGAATCGCGCACTACCGTTTCTCCGCGGGCGGCGGGATCATCTCCGGAACATCGGCCGGAGTAGCCGCTCAACTGTCGACGTCGATCTTACATTCCACCATCGGACCCCACGAAGCCGGAGAACTGCTCGGCGGTTCTTACAAAGTGCGCGGCGGATTTTGGGCGTTCCTCGCCAGTGACGGCGGTGCGCCGGAAGACCCCGCAGCCGATCCCTCCGGTTTCGACAAGAACCGTTTCTTGAGTTTCACCATGCCCGCGTCGGGGAGCAACGTAGCTATTCGCGTGCGGCTGGTCAGCCTGCAACTTCCCAATCCTGCCAATCCGCCCTGCTGTCCCGCGCCGGATTACAGTTCCTTTGAAGGCGAGGACCGCTGGGTCGGTCCGCCCGCGCAGTATCCTGAATCCGCGGAAAATCCCGGCGGCCCGCAATTCATCGCCGCCATACTGCAATGCGCGCCGCACTATCGAAGCGACTGGGACTCCTTCGGCCTCACTCACGTCACCGGCGGCGAAATCTTGCCCAGTGGTGAGTATCTCGTTCACGCTGTCGCCGAAGCGGGCGGCGCATTGTCGCCCAATGGACTGACGGTATTGACGCCGCGCTGGGGCGACGTCGTCGCGCCGTTCAATCCGCCGGATCCCTCCACGCAACCTGACTTTGTGGACATTTCCGCCGTCGTGGACAAATTCAAGAGCGTCGCTGGCGCTCCGATCCGAGCCCGCGCCCAGTTGCAGCCCCAGGTGCCGGACCTGACCTCCAGCATCAGCTTCCTGGATATTTCCTCCTGCGTGGACGCCTTCAAGGGCCTGGCGTTCCCGGCCATCTGGGGACCCTGCCCGTGCCC
>Ga0187893_10014976_pt1 | contig 10470 bp, 8 predicted proteins | sample MA1701074metaG_FD_139574 | JGI IMG/M metagenome (GOLD analysis project Ga0187893, IMG submission 139574) | White microbial mat communities from a basaltic lava cave in the Kipuka Kanohina Cave System on the Island of Hawaii, USA - MA170107-4 metaG ...
AGGGCATCACCTTGCCGTGCGCGAATCCCATGAGGTCGCCGAGCGGACACTCGATGCTCGGGTGCTCCTGCTCGTCGAACCAGGCGCGCACCACCAGGCTGCGCAGCACCTGCGGGGTCGGCGTGGTCGTGCACCAGAAGTGGCGCACGGTGCCGGGTCCCTCGACGTCGCAGAGCTGCGCGCACTCGCCCGCCTCGAGCACGCGCATCGCCGCCCCCTTGCGGCCGATCCCGAGCGCGCTCGCGACGCGCCCGCCCATGCCCGCCGCTCCCGCCGGATTCTCGAAGGTGATCCAGCGGGTGGAGACGTGCTTGTCGATCCGGTAGGGCTGCACGCGCGGTCCTCGACCTGGGACCCGAGCATCATCCCCGCCGCGCGCGGGCCGGCCATTCGTCGCGGGCGAGCGGGCGGACGGAAAGTCCTTCCCGCCGCGCGGAGAGGCGGCGGACGCCTCAGAGCCCGAAGATCCGCCCCTCCTCGAGCACCCTCATCCCGGAGTTGAGGATGGCGCGGCGGGCGTCGCTCTGGGCGTCGGCGGCGGGATTGGTGTGGTTCAGGTGGGTGAAATGGACCTTGCTGCGCTCGGTGCGGCGCAGCGCGGCGAAGCGGCCGATCGACTCGGAGACGGCGGGGTGGGGGATGTCCTTCATGCTGCGGCCGGGGATCTCGCCGTCGGCGAAGAAGCAGCCGTCGAGCAGCGCGAAGTCGACGCGCTCGATCAACGACTCGATCATGCGCGCCGGCGCCGGAACCCGGCCCTGCGTCTCGGCCTCGGCGTCCCACGCCTCCCACTTGTCGATGTCGGGGAGGTAGGCGAGCCGGCGGCGGGGACCGCGGATCTCGAATCCCACCGTGTCGGAGAACTCGTCACGATGGGGGACCCGGAACGGCACGACCTGCAGGTCGGGTGCGAGCTCGACCGCCTTGCCCTCCTCGATCTCGCGCAGCGTGAGCCGCTTCTCCTCGACCAGTTGCTTCCACGGCCCGTTGCGGGTCAGGAACTGCGCGAACCGGCGCGTGACGTAGGTCGGCATCTCGCGGGTCGAGTAGGACTCCCGCCCGAAGTGGAGCAGCCCCGAGTAGTGGCCCATGTGCGCGTGCGTGAGGAAGACGCCGTCGAAGAGCGGCGGCCGCGGCCCCTCCGCGGCGCGCGTCGGCGGGTGGCCGGCCGCGCGATCGAGCTGCTCCCGGATGTCGGGGGTGCAGTCGAACAGCCAGCGGCGCCCGTCGCGCGGATCGCACAGCAGCAGCGAGGTGACGAGCCGGCGGCGCGTCGGGTCGGCGCGCGCCGCCTCGCAGTTGCCCGCGTAGCACCCGAGGTGCGGGAGGCCCCCGTCCTGCGCCGTCCCGAGCACGAGCACGTAGGGGTGCTCCCGCTCCGGCTCGAGCGGCGCCGGCGGGGGGCTCGGCGGCCCGCCGCAGCCGGGGAGGACCGCGGCCGCCAGCAGCGCCGGCGCGACGACGGCGTGGATCCGACGCAGGCGTTGCATGGCGCGCATCATGCAATACGACGCGCGTCGAAGCACGCGATCGCGGCGATCGGGACTTCCGCTTCCGCGGCGCCGCTCGCGCGAGTCACGGCGCCGCGAGGAAGCCCTGCGGGGCGCGCGAGAGCGCGAGCAGCGCGTAGGCGGTGCCGTAGTGGTAGTGGTAGTTGTAGAGCGGGTAGTCCCAGAACGAGCCGTCGGGCTGGCGGCAGAAGAGGACGCCGCGCGCGAGATGGGGATAGAGGCGCTGCTGCTCGGCGGGGGGCAGCCTCTCGTCGAGCACGAGTGCGGCGTAGTAGAAGCCGTAGAGGTAGAAGTAGCCCGAGATGCTGTACCACGATTCGTGCGGGATGGGGCGGCGCACGGCGATCTGCTGGAAGCCGACGTAGCGGATCGCGAGGTCCTCGAGCGCGTCGATCCACTCGCGCTCCTTCGGCGGGCGTCCGAAGAGATCGAGCGCGTAGAGGTTGCCCGGCGTGCGGCAGGCCGAGCCCTTGCGCAGGTTGATGCCGTGACGCGGCACCTTCCAGAGGTAGCGCCCGTAGAGGAACGCCCCCTCGGGGGTCTTGTCGGCGAGCACGCGCAGGGCCGCGCGCTCCGCGAGGCCCGGCGGCGGCTCGATCCCGAGCCGCCTGACGCGATCGACGCCCACCAGCACGGTGGCGGTGGTGAAGCTCATCTCGCTTTCGGACGGCGGGATCGACTGCAGGCTGAAGTCGAGGTAGCTGAAGCCGCCGTCGAGCACCTGGTAGAGGGGCAGCCGGTCGAGCATCTCGCGGCAGGCCTGCCGGATCGAGTCGGCGCGCGCGTCGTCGGGATGGCGCGCGAGCCACTCGCCCAGGCACTGCAGTCCGTAGCCGAGCGCCCAGGTGTTGTAGAACTCGAGGCCGTTGGGGCGCTTCACCTTCCTGTTCGCCAGCAGGAAGTCGATCCCGCGGCTCGCCGCGGCCGCCGACCCGTCGGTCGGACGCGGGCACTGGTCGAGCGCCATCACGCACAGCGCCGAGGTCGCCGCCTGGAACGCCTCGTGCGAACCCGGCACCGTGGCCAGCACCTCGATGGGCCGCGGCGAGTGGTGCGATCCGAACGAGCCGTCGGCCGCCTGGTGCGCGACCAGCCAGTCGCGGCCGCCGTCGAGGGCCGCGATCACCTCGGCGCGCAGCTCCTCCCCCGCCGCGCAGCCCGGCCGCGCGGCGAGCAGCGGGAGGAGGAGAAGGAGGCCCGTCACGGGCCGCCCCTCGTCGCGAGCTCGATCACGACCTTGCAGCGCATCCCCGCCACCAGCGCGGGCGGCGACTGGTCGAGCTCGACGCTGCCGTCGTAGAGGTTCTCCGGCCCGCCGGCGCTGCGCGGGCTGGGGAAGCGGTCGAAGCGCAGGCGTCCGATCAGGACGCCCGCCGCGTCGGCCGCCGGCGTCACCTTCACCGCCATGCCGCTCGAGAGCTTGAGGATCAGAGACTCGGGCACGTCGAGCGCGACGGCGAGGCGGGCGGGCGCGGCGATCGTGAACAGCTTCGCCTTCGCGGCGGCGGCGCCGCCGACGTCGTGGCGCGGCGCCGTCCGCCCCGGCTTGTAGTCGTCGAGCGCTCCGTGCAGCAGCGTGCCGGCCCGCGGCGCGCGCATCGTGAGCCGCTCGCGATCGCGCCGCAGCTTGTCGAGCCGCTCGCGCGCCGTGCGCATCTCCGGCTCGAGGCGCGCCAGCGAGTCCTCGCGCGTGCGCTTCTCCATCTCGAGCTGGCGCGCCAGCCGCTCGCGGTTCCGGCGCGCGACGCGCACCGCCTCCTGCTTCTGGCGGCGCTGCTCCTGCTCGGCGTATTCGGCGTCGAAGCGGCGGCGCGCCTGGGCGAGCTCGAAGGAGTTCTCGCTGCGCGCGAGCTGCCGGCGCGCGCGCTTGAGGACGATCTCCTCGGTGGCGTCGGTGAGCTCGTCGGCGGTGTACATCTTCTCGAGCTGGGCCAGCTCGTCGCGCTGGTCCTCCATGTTGTCGTGGCTGTAGGCGTCGGAGAGCTCGTTGCCGCGCCGCTTGAGCTCGAGCTCGTTCTTCTCGAACGCCTGCAGCGCGCGCTCGGCGGAGGCGAGCGCCTCGCTCGCGTCCTCCGCGCGGGTGTCGCCCGCCTCGGCGTCCAGCCGCGCCTGCTCGCGCGCGTTGTGGTGGCGGATCTCGGTCGAGCGCAGGTCGCGCTCGGCGGCGTCGATCTGGTCGTCGATCGCGTCGAGCTTGAACCGCGCGAGCACGTCGCCTTCGCGAACCGGCGTGCCGTGCGCGATCACCTCCACGAACTCGACCGGACCCTGGTAGGACTCGAGCTCGAGCCTCGCCTCGGCGGCCTCCGCCGGCACGAAGGTGCCGCTGCGCTCGATGGGCGCGGGCGCGTCCTGCGCGGGGGCGGCCGCCAGGAGCGGAGCGGCGAGCGCGACTTCAATCCAGCGGTTCGAAGACACGGCTTGTTCCTCCAGGCACGGGTTGGGACGTGCGGCGTTGTTACGACGCGGGCTGCGCGCGGTTTCCCGGCGGCTCAGGGCCTGCGCCCCGTCGCGCGGTTCCAGGCGAACAGCGCGCTCGCGTCGGGACGCGATCGCAGCGCGCGCAGCTCGGCGAGCGCCGCGTCGATCTCCCCGGGGGCTGCGAGCCGCTCGCGCACGAGCGCGGCGGCCGCCGAGCGCACGTTCCCCGCCAGGTTCTCGACCCAGCCCGCGAAGCCGGGCGATCCGGCCCAGTGCGCCTCGGGCGCGAGCGAGAGCTCGATTCCGACGAAGCCGGCCTCGTGGAGGAGGCGGTAGAGGCGCGTCCCGATGCGCGCGTCTCCGCCCAGCCGCGCCTGCAGCGCGGCGAAACGCTCCCACGCGCGATCGAACGCCGGGCAGGGCGGATCGAAGCGCACCAGCGTCGTGTCGTTCTCCTGGACGTGGACGCGTCCGCCCGGCCGGAGCACGCGCCGGATCTCGCGCAGCACGTGCGCCGGCTCGGCGACGTGCTCGAGAAGGTAGCGGCACCACGCGCGGTCGAAGCCGCCGCTCGCCGCGCCGTCGCGAAACGGCAGCCGGAGGGCATCGCCGCGCACGAAGGCGAGGTTGCGCGGGCGATCGCCCGTGCGCGGCGAGCGCGCGAGCTGTTCGGCCGAGAGCTCGATCCCGACCACGCCCCCGCGCGGGACGAGCGCCGCGGCCTGCGCGCACAGCAGCCCGAGCCCGCTCCCGACCTCGAGGCCGCGCTCGTCCTCGCGCAGCCCGAGCCACTCGAGGAAGGGCCTGTTGCTCAGGCGGTTGAGCAGCACGAGCCGCTCCTGCTCCTCCGGCGCGGTGCCGTGGATGTAGGCGGCGTGCGAGCTTCGGGTGGCGACCGGCAGGGTCATGGGGTTCCGCGCGAGCGAGCCGTGCGAAGTCGGGCGGGCGGGGCCCGGTATCGTACGCCCGAGCCCCGCCCGCGAGGACCCGGTCGATGAATCGATTCCCCATCGTCGGCGCGCTGCTGGCGTCGAGCGGCTGCGTCTCCGTCGTCACGACCGCGGGCGACCCGCTCGGCGGCGCCCCCGCCTACGAGGAGGCGGCCGCGGATCCGGGCGCCGCCGCCGCCGCGCAGCCGTTCGTCGGACTGGAGCTCGAGGAGGCGATCGCCGGCTCGCTCGAGGAGATGGAGTTCCTCGGCGGGCTGCGCGTCGCGAGCGTCGCGGCCGGATCGCCGGCCGAGGCGGCAGGCATCCGCGCCGGCGACCGCGTGGTGAAGGGGGCGCTCGGCGGGAGCGGCGCCGTCGCCTTCGAGCTCGCGCGCGTCGATCAGTGGTCGGCGCTGCTCGCGGCGCTGCGCTCCGGCGACGAGCTCATCCTCACGGTCGAGAGGGACGGCGGGCTGGTGGAGGTCCCGCTGCGCGCCGCGCTGCGCAGCGGAGGCGTCCGCCCGCCGGCGCGCCGCTTCCTCGAGCGGCGCAAGGCGCGCTGCGTGGTCGAGACCGAGCTTCTCGAGGTCGACGGGCGCGCGCGCAGCGCGGCGAAGGTGGTCGAGCTGCCGCCGTCGAGCCCGCTCGCGGCGGCCGGGCTCGCGCCGGGCGCCCGGCTGCTCGCGCTCGACGGGGTCGATCTCGCGGGGGCCGCCGACTTCGCGCGCCGCGTGGCCGCGATGCCGTGGGGCGAGCGGGTGGAGCTCGACCTGGTCGACGACCGCGGCCGGCGCACGCTCGCCGTGCGGCTGCACCGGCCGGAGCGTCACTGGACGGCGGTGGAGGTGTGGCCGCTGCTCGCGTGGTCGGAGTCGGCCGACGAGGCGCGCGCGGGCATGGAGCTGCTCGACCTCTGGGTCATCTGGCTGTTCAAGTACAAGCGCGAGGGCGAGACGCGCCGCTACAGCATCCTGCGCCTGATCGAGTGGGAGACCGGCGTGGGCGCGCTCACCGAGGAGCCGGCGGCCGGAGCTGCGGGTGCCGCCGGCGCCGCCGGAGCCGGGGCGTGAGCGCGCCGCGCGCGGCGTCCGCGCGGCTCGCAGCCGCGCTCGCCCTCGGCGGCGAGCTGCCGCCGTTCGTCGAGTCGCGCATCGACGTCGGCACCGACCGCTTCGAGTACCAGCTCCACGACGTGGACGGCGACCGTCGCGTCGACCTCGTCGTCACGAGCGCGAGCGCGGGCGAGCGGGCGCTGCGCCTGTGGCGGCAGCGCCCCGACGCCGGCTTCGCGGGCGAGCCCGACTTCCGCCTCACCGTGCCGCCCGACGTGGTGAGCTTTGCGCTGCTCGACGTGCGGCCGGAGGCGGGCGACGAGCTGCTGTTGCTCACGCGCGGCGGCGTCTTCTCGCTGACCACGACCGTCGCCGGGCTGCAGGGCAACCTGCGCCGCGAGCTCTCGATGCCCCTCTTCCCCGATCTCGCCGACGCGCGCCGCCTGCCGTGCTGGCGACTGGCCAAGGACGTCGACGGCGACGGCCGGCCCGAGCTGCTGGTCGTGAGCGGGAGCGAGCTGGTGGCGCTCGGCGTCGAGCCTGCCGGGGAGGGCGGGGAGCGCCGGCTGGCCGTGCGGCGCCGCTTCCACTGCGGCGATCCGGCGCGCGACGAGGCGCGCGCGGAACTGGAGATCGGCGGCGGCGGGATCACGATGCGGGCGCGCCGCGGCCTCTCCTCGATCTTCCCGGGCACGCGCTCCTCGCGGCCCTCGTCGAACGAGGGGCCGCTGCTGGCGCGCCGCGCGTCGCTGCGGCTGCCGGCGCTGCTCGATTGGGACGGCGACGGGCGGATCGATCTCGTCGAGATCGGCGAGCGGGCCTTCGCGGTGCGACGACAGGCGGCCGACGGCAGCTTCGCGGCGAGCGCGGAGTCGATCGCGAGGCCGGCGGCGATCGCCGACGAGCCGCGGCCGGGATCCACGGCGAACGGCGGCGGCGGGGGCGCGACGCTCGAGCTGCGCGACGTCGACGGCGACGGGCGCGAAGAGCTGATCGCGTTCAAGCAGGAGGGCGGGGGCGCCAACGCGCCCCACGTCGTGCTGGTCTTTCCGCGCGACGCCGAGGGCCGACCGTCGGCGGAGCCCTCCGCGCGGGTGAAGCTCGCCGGGCTCAACGTCGACTGGGAGATCGTCGACGTCGACCGCGACGGGAGGCTCGACCTCACCGCGCTCGTGCTCGACGTCCCGACCGGGCTCACCACGCTGGCGACGATCCGGCTCGACACCGCGTTCCACGTCTTCCGCGGCCGCGCCGGCGCCACCTTCTCGCGCGCGCCCGATCTCACCTTCGCGCGCAGCTTCCGCCCCGAGCAGCTCTCCCGCGCGCAGGAGACGCTGCTCACGAAGATCGACGGCGATTTCGACCAGGACGGAGTGAGCGACCTCGTCCTCACGCAGCTCGACGGCCGCGTCGAGATCCGCCCGGTCACGCGCGCCGGAGAGCGCCTCGTGCTCGCCTCGAAGCCGATCGCGTCGTTCCAGCCGCCCGCTCCCGTGCAGCGCCTCGAGACCTGGGACCTCTCCATGGACGGCGTCGCCGACCTGATGCTGCGCCACGAGCGCGGCTTCACGCTCTTCGTGTCGAGGAAGGGCGCCGGCCGGTGAGAGAACCCCGATCGATCGGTGATCTCTCCGTGTTCCCCGGCGCCGCCGTTCCGGACCGTTGACGCAGTCCGCGCGACCGGCGAGTCCGTTTCCCCGTCACCGTCGAGGAGAGCTTGCCCGCGCTCGACAAGCCGGGGGTGGACGCTCTCTCCGGGCAGGATGGGGTCGGGAAAGGGGGCCGATGTGGACGTCCGACGACGTGCCTGATCGCGAGCGTCGCGCCGCGACGACGGCAAGAACAACGCCCACGACCACGGTTTCGGCGAGTTGGCGCCCGTCCCCCCCCGGCACCAGCGGTTCCCGGTCGGGGATGAGCGGTGCGGAGGTGGCCTCCCGCCCCGACGGGCTGCTGCCGTGGTTCTCGGTGGTCCCGCTTGATTGCACGGAGCAGCCGGTGCCGAGGGTCGGGTCGATCGGCCGGCTGTGGCACGCCTTCAGCCTGCACTCGGAGCTCTGTCGCCGCTTCTGCGACCGCTACTTCGGCCGCTGCCTCGACCACGATCCCCGCGACCGGCTGGGGGAGGAGACCGCGAAGCGGGCCTGCGCCCGCTTCATCCTGGCGCTGCAGCGGGAGTCGTCCGGCGACGCGGCGACGGGAGCCGTCCCGGCCGGAGCGTCCGCCGCGTAGCATCGCGCGCCTTCCGGACCGCCTCGGGAGCCGTCCGGGCACACGGAGGCGCGTGGATGGACCGGATCCCGGCGACGCCGGATCGCCTTGCACTCGCTGGGGCACTCTTCGGCCTGCTCGCGCACGACGCGCTCGCGCGCGGCGCCCTCGCGGGCGACGAGGCCCCCCGCTTCGTCACGGAGTCGCTGGTGCTGGAGCCGCCGGTGGCGGGGCTGGCGGCGATCGACGTGGAGGGGGACGGGCGGCTCGAGCTGCTGGTGGCGCGCGAGGAGGGGCTCGAGATCCGGGCGTTCGCGGGAGCGGCGTCGCCGGCCGCGGCGGAGCCGCTCTTCCGGCTCGAGCGCGGCGGGTCGCGCACGTTCGCGTGGTGCATCGCGGCCGGCTCCGCGGAGGGGGGCGTGCGTCGGCGCGACGCGGTCTGGGTCGTGCGCGACGAGGGGCGCGTCCAGCGGTGGGAGCCGGGCACGGAGCCGATCGAGATGGTCCGGGCGGGCGCTCTCGTGCTGCCGACGGGGGTCTTCTCGTTCGTCTTCGCGCGCGATCTCGACGGCGACGGGCGGGTCGATCTGGCGCTGCCGGAGCTCGGAGGGCTGCGGCTCCACTTCGGCGGCGCCGGCGGCGCGATGCGAAAGGGTCCGCTCGTGCGCCATGACGTCGAGGCCGAGCTCGAGCTGCCGAGGCCCGAGGAGGTCGCGCCGCAGATCGGGAGCGCGTTCTCGATCCCGGCGTTCCGGTGCGAGGACCAGAACGGCGACGGCCACCCCGATCTCGCGTTCGCCGCCGAGGACCGCCTCCAGTTCTTCTGGTCCGGTCCCGACGGAGCGCTGCCGGAGACGCCGACGGTGGACGTCGATCTCGGCGAGCTCCGGGCGAAGCTGCGCGGCGAGCGCACGTCGCTCCTCGATCCTGGCAACCTGTTCCGGGCGCTCGACGCGCTGGTCGCCGCCGAGGTGCGCGATCTCGACGGCGACGGGCTGGCCGACCTCCTGCTGCGCCAGGGACCGAAGGTCTCGATCTTCGCCGGCGCCCGCGGCGGCATCGACCGCGGCCGGGCGACGCAGGTGCTGAAGACGTCCGGCAACCTGCTCGCGGCGTTCACGATCGACGACGACGGCGACGGGCGCCTCGACCTGTGCATGCTGCAGGTGGCCGACGTCTCGATCGGCGACGTGCTGCTCTGGCTCGTGGTCGGAGGGAAGCTCGAGCTCGACCTCTTCACCTACTTCCAGCTCGACGAAAAGCTCCGCTTCGCGCGCAGCCCGTCGCGCCGCCGCCGGCTGCGCATCGACGTGCCGGCGATCCTCGGCCTCGTCGACGAGCTCGAGAACAACGCGGCGTTCGCGAGCCTGGGCGAGGAGCTCGCCCGGCTGCCCGTGGCGGTCGACCTCGATGGCGACGGACGGCGCGACGACGTCGCGGCCCTCGCGCGCGACGGGGTGATCGAGCTGCACGAGGGGGCGGCGCCGGCCGAGGCCGAGCTCGCGGAGGCGGCGCTGTGGAAGTCGGTGGTCGAGCGCTACGACCGCGAGGTGCGCGGGCGGGACGGGGTCACGATCCCGCTGCTCGGCGTGGTCGATTGGCTGCCGATGCCGGGCGGGCGCCTGCGCGCTGCGATCGCCGCCCGGACTCCGACGGCGACCGTCGGCGCGCCCGATCCGAGGGCGTCGCGCGAGCCGCCGGCGCAGGGGGCGAAGAAGGGCGACGCGCCGGCCACGCGCCACGTGCTCGTGGTGCTCGACCTCGACGGAGACGGGCGCGACGACCTGCTGATCGTCGATCCGGTCGCCGAGAGCGGTCCGATCCGGATCGATCTGCACCGATCGCGCTGACGCGGGGAGCGACGGCGGCGCCGCGCCCCGAGGCGGGCGATCAGCGCGTCCGGTACCAGGCGAGGCCCGCCGGCGCCGCGGCGAGGAGCGCGGCGAGCGCCAGCGTGGTCCAGGGCCGCCGTCGCGGCAGCGGCACCAGGACGCTCGCCCACGAGCCGAACAGCAGGAGCGAGGTGCGGCCGTCGACGCTCCCCACCGACCACGGGTAGAGGAGGAGCCCGCCGAAGGCGATCGTCGCCGTCGTGACCACGGTGCGGCCGAGCGGCACGTCGCGCTGCACCAGCGAGATCAGCGTGCAGACGCCCAGCGCCGCGGCGAGTCCGGCCTGCGTGCGCGCGATCTTGTCCGAGGCGTGCGTGGCGATGAACACCGCGACGGACGCCGCCGCCGCGATCGTCGCCGGCACTCCCGCGCGCCACGGCAGCCCCTTGGTGGCGACGTGCTCGGCCATCACGAGGAAGCAGGCCGCCGCCAGCCCGCCGCCGCAGAAGCCGAC
>Ga0187893_10014977_pt1 | contig 10469 bp, 7 predicted proteins | sample MA1701074metaG_FD_139574 | JGI IMG/M metagenome (GOLD analysis project Ga0187893, IMG submission 139574) | White microbial mat communities from a basaltic lava cave in the Kipuka Kanohina Cave System on the Island of Hawaii, USA - MA170107-4 metaG ...
ACGGGCCCCGACGTGATCAAGACGGTGACGCACGAGGAGGTCACCAAGGAGGAGCTGGGCGGCGCCCACACGCACGCCGCCCGCAGCGGGGTGGCTCACTTCGCCGTGGGCGACGACCGGGCCTGTCTCGCCCTGATCCGGGAGCTGCTGTCTTACATGCCCTCCAACAACATGGAGGATCCGCCGGCGCGGCAGTCCACCGACGACCCGAACCGCCAGGAAGCGCAGCTCGACACCGTCGTCCCGGACAGCCCGAACCAGCCGTACGACATCACCGAGGTCATCCGGCTCGTCGTGGACGACGGACGCTACCTCGAGGTCCACGAGGAGTACGCGCGCAACCTGTCGGTGGGGTTCGCCCGCATGGACGGCAGGCCCATCGGCATCGTCGCGAACCAGCCGGCCGTGCTGGCGGGGACGCTCGACATCGACGCTTCGCTCAAGGGGGCGCGCTTCGTCAGGTTCTGCGACGCGTTCAACATCCCGCTGGTGGTCTTCGAGGACGTGCCGGGCTTCCTGCCGGGGACGCAGCAGGAGTACGGCGGCATCATCAAGCACGGCGCCAAGCTGCTCTACGCGTTCGCCGAGGCGACGGTGCCCAAGATCACCGTCATCTGCCGCAAGTCCTACGGCGGGGCCTACTGCGTCATGGCGAGCAAGCAGATCCGCACCGACGTCAACTATGCGTGGCCGTCGGCGGAGATCGCCGTGATGGGCCCCGAGGGGGCCGTGGAGATCCTCTACCGCAAGGAGATCGCCGCGGCGAAGAAGCCCGCGGAGCTGCGCGCCGAGAAGGTTGCGGAGTTCCGCGAGGCGTTCGCCAATCCCTGGGTCGCCGCGCAGCGGGGGTACGTGGATGAAGTCATCGAGCCGAAGCTCACCCGGCCGAAGCTCATCGCCGCCCTGCGGATGCTCTCCACGAAGGTCGACCGCAACCCCCCGCGCAAGCACGGCAACATCCCGCTCTGACGGGGCCGGCGCCGTGCCCGGCGCGATCGGCGCTTGAAAAGAAAACCGCCGCCGGCCTCGTCCCCCACGACGTTGTCAGGTTGGCGAAACCGGCGGCGACTTGTAACCGATGGATGGAAGCCTGCGCCGGCCACGCCGGCTCCCACCCGATCGGCACGGAAAACTAGTTCTGGGCGACCTCGGTCTTGGCATGCTCGAGCATGTGCGTGCCGACCCACTGCGCGAGGACCTCGTTGGGGGTCTTCGCCAGCGTCACCTTCAGGCTCTTCTCGTACCCATCGCGAGAGACCGTGTAGGTGATGGTCTTGCCCGGGGCCATCGCTTCCTTGACGGCCATCAGCTTTTCCTTGTTCGCGTCGGCGTACTTCACGCCCTCGACGGCGACGAGGACGTCGCCCTCACGGAATCCGGCCTTCACCGCGGGGCTGTCGGGGACGACGCGCTTGATCAGGACCTTGCCCTCTTCGCTCTTGTCGAGCTCGATTCCGATCCAGCCGCTCTTGGCCATCTTCGCGGCCATCATGTCGAGACACGCCTGGGTGTTCATCTCGCAGTGATAGTCGCCCGCGAAGGCGACCGGCGAGAGCAGAGCAACGAGTGCGGGGAGAACCAGCCAACGACGACGCATTGTTCAACCTCCTTCGGAGTCGAGCCTCCTGAAGGAGGCTCCCGTTCATTTGACGAATCGATCTTACGGGGCGGCGGCGTTAATGTCCTCAAAGGCTCGTAAAAAGCTGTCATTCTTGCAAAGGTTCTGTAAATCGGCGGGTCCATCGCGGGGATTGAGGGGCGGGGAGCAACGTATACTCCCGCCATGCGCTCATTCCTGAAGCGGCACCTGCTGCTGGCCGGACTGCTGGCGGTGATGGTCCCGCTGTCGCTGCTTCTGGTCCTCCAGTACCGCTGGCTCAACGAGCTTCAGTCGAAATCCGCCCTCGCGGAGCAGGCGCGGCTGGGGAACTACCTCGAAGCCATCGACACGGAGGTGGAGTTCTTCTACAAGAGCGCGGCCGAGCGGCTGCTCAACCTTCCCTCCACGCTCTTCACCGGACAGACTCTCCCGCGCGCGGCGGACTACTTCCACAAGAAGGCGACGAAGGGGGCGCGCCGGCTGTTCGTCCTGAGCTTCGTCAAGCACGACCGCGGCAAGCTGCTGTTCTACGAGCCGTGGTTCGCCGCGATGGAGTCCCCCTCCAGCGTCGCGGAGGCGCGCGCCGTTTACGTAGCCACGGCCCCCTGGCACGCGCTGAGCGAGGAGGAGGCGCCGGTCGACACGCTCGACCCGGTCGTCGACGAGCGGGACCCGGAGAACCGGATCATCATGCGGCCGATCCTCGACGCCGACGATCGCGTGGTCGGGGTGGCCGGCATGATCATCGACGAGGATTACTTCGAGCAGTTCCTGGCCGAGCTGATCGAGAAGTCGCTGGCGAGCTTCTTTCCGGCTGCGACGCGCGAGGGGATCGTCATCCACGTTCACGATCGCCGCGGCCAGCTCGTGGGCGGCTCCCGGCGCACGCGCGACGTGCGCGCCGAGGACCCGTCCGAGAAGAACGAGCAGATGAAGCCGTTCAGTTACGTCTTCGCGGACCACACCCTGGGGATCAACAGCCTCTACGAGACTCCCGAGGAATACGCCCGCGCGGGGTTCCTGCTGAACATGACGCTGTCGATCTGCCTGGCGCTGGTGCTGCTGGCCGTGATCGTCATGGCGCTGCGCGCCGCGTCGCGCGAGATGCACCTGTCCCAGATGAAGAACGACTTCGTCTCCAACGTCAGCCACGAGCTGCGCACGCCGCTGGCGTCGATCCGGGTGTTCGGAGAGTTCCTGAGGCTGGGGCGGGTGGAATCGGAGGAGAAGGTCCGCGAGTACGGCGAGTTCATCGAGACCGAGAGCCGGCGGCTGACCGGCCTGGTGAACAACATCCTGGATTTCTCCCGTATCGAGTCGGGCCGCAAGACCTACCGCTTCAAGCAGGCCGACCTCGGGGCCGTGATCGAGCAGACGCTCAAGACGTTCGACGTGAGGCTGCGGCAGAGCGGCTTTCTCATAAGGCGCGAGATGACGGACCCGTTGCCGCTCATCCGGATCGACTCGGACGCGATCACGCAGGCCGTGAGCAACCTCGTCGACAATGCCGTGAAGTACTCGGGCTCGTCGCGTGAGATCGCGGTGGATCTGTCCCGGGAGAACGGATGGGCCGTGATCCGGATCGTCGATCACGGCATCGGCATCTCGTCGCAGGATCAGAAGAAGATCTTCGAGCGGTTCCACCGGGTCGGCTCGAGCCTCGTGCACGACGTCAAGGGGAGCGGTCTGGGGCTGTCGATCGTCAGCCACATCGTGGCCGCGCACCGCGGCGAAGTGACCGTCGAGAGCGAGCCGGGCCGCGGGAGCCGCTTCTCCATCAAACTCCCCATCGACCTGGAGATCACCCATGCGTAAGGTTCTCATCGTGGAGGACGACGAGGCGATGGCCGTCGCGTTGAAGGACGGCTTCGCTTACGAGGGCTTCGAGGTCGCCGTGGCGCGCGACGGGGAGGACGGATACCGGCAGGCCTCGGCCGGCGCCCCGGACCTCATCATTCTGGACGTCATGCTGCCGCGGATGAGCGGGCTGGACGTCTGCCGGAAGATCCGGGCGGAGCGCAACAACGTGCCGATCGTGATGCTGACGGCGCGCGGCCAGGAGATCGACAAGGTGCTCGGACTGAAGCTCGGCGCGGATGACTACGTCACCAAGCCGTTCTCCTTCATGGAGCTGATGGCGCGCGTGGAGGCGATCCTGCGCAGGTCCTCCGGCAGGCCGGCGGAGGTCGACAGCTACAGCTTCGGCGACGTGAAGGTGAACTTCAGGACGCTCGAGCTGACGCGCGGCGGCCAGCCGGTGGAGCTGTCGCAAAGGGAGTTCATGCTCCTGAAGTACTTCATCGAGCACCGTGGCGACGTCATCAACCGGGACCAGCTTCTGGAGGCGGTGTGGGGCTACCAGAACATCCCTTACACCCGCACGGTCGACGTGCACGTCGCGAAGCTGCGCAAGAAGATCGAGGGCGACGGCGAGCCGCGGTACATCGTCACGGTGCATCGCGCCGGATACAAGTTCACGGCCTAGTGTCCCGTACCGGGACACTAGGCGCCCGCGCAACGCCGCGCCGGGGGCCGTTGTATCATGGCCCCTCATGGTCGGCCCCCATCTCCCCTTCGACAAGATCCTGATCGCCAACCGCGGCGAGATCGCGGTGCGCATCGTCCGAGCCTGCCGCGAGATGGGGATCCGCCCGGTGGCCGTGTTCTCGGAGGCGGACCGGGACGCCCTTCACGTGCGCCGCGCCGACGAGGCGTACCCGATCGGACCCGCCGAAGCCGCCGCGTCGTACTTGTCGATGGACCGCATCGTCGAGGCCGCACGCCGCTCCGGGGCCCGGGCCGTCCACCCGGGATATGGCTTTCTCTCCGAGAACGCCGCCTTCGCCGAGCGGTGCGAGGCCGAGGGCATCGTCTTCATCGGGCCGCCCGCCGCGGCGATCGCCGCGATGGGCGACAAGGTCCGGGCGCGCGCCCTCATGGAGAAGGCCGGCGTGCCCCTCGTGCCGGGCTCGAAGGGCCCGGTGAAGTCCGCTCAGGATCTGAGAACGCAGGCGCAGCGCATCGGCTACCCGGTGCTCCTGAAGGCCTCGGCGGGTGGCGGTGGGCGCGGCATGCGCGTCGTGCGGGCGGACCGGGACGCCGAGTCCGCGTTCGCGCAGGCCACGTCGGAAGCCGGCAACGCCTTCGGCGATCCTTCCGTCTACATGGAGAAGTACGTCGAGCGCGGCCGGCACATCGAAGTGCAGGTGCTTTCCGATCCGCACCGCCCGTCGGTTCACATGGGCGAGCGGGAATGCTCCATCCAGAGACGTCATCAGAAGCTCATCGAGGAGAGCCCGTCTCCCATCGTCGATGACGCCAGGCGTCGCGCCCTCGGCGAGACGGCGGTGCGCGCGGCCGATGCGGTCGGATACCGCGGCGCGGGGACGGTGGAGTTCCTCATGGACGGCAATGGCGATTTCTACTTCATGGAAATGAACACGAGGCTCCAGGTCGAGCACCCCGTCACGGAGATGGTCACGGGGATCGATCTCGTGAAGGCGCAGATTCTCATTGCGGCGGGCCGCGATGCCGGCGTGACGCAGGAGGCGGTGCGTCTGGAGGGTTCCGCGATCGAGTGCCGTGTCTACGCCGAGGACCCGGAGCGCGGTTTTCTTCCCTCGCCGGGCCGGATCGAGCGGCTGCGCGTGCCGGGAGGGCCCGGGATCCGTGACGACGGCGGGGTTTACGAGGGCTACCGTCTTCCCATCTTCTACGATCCGCTCATCTCCAAGCTGGTGGCCTGGGGGAAGGACCGCGAGGAGGCCATCGCGCGCATGAGCCGCGCGCTCGACGAGTACGTGGTGGAAGGAGTGCCGACGACCATTGGCTTTCATCGGAGAGTGATGCGCGACGAGCGCTTCCGTCGCGGCGAACTGCACACAGAGTTCATCGCCGAGATGGACGGCGCGACGCCGCCCGCGGCCGGCGCGTCTCAGCTCGAGGATCTCGCGCTCATCGCCGCGGCTCTCGCGCTGCGCGCGCCGGGCACCGATGCGGGCCGCGCCGCGGCGGATCGCACCAGCGCGTGGGCGGTCGCGGGACGCCGGCGCCAGCTCGAGGCCCGGGGGCTTCGATGAAGCTCGCCGCGCGCATCGGCGACAGGACAAGCGTGGTGGAGCTTGCGCCCGGGAGCGCGGGCCTCGTCGAGGCCACCGTCGATGGGCGCCGCTACACGATCAGCGTCGCCGAGCCGCAGGAGCGCGTCTTCTCGCTGCTGGTGGACGGAGCCTCCCACGAGGCGATGGTTCAGGTGCGGTCCGGGGCGTGCCGCGTCCGCATCGGATCCTCGGAGTTCGAGGTCATCCCCGAGGAGCCGGGCCGCGCGGACCGCGCGCGCGCCGGCGGCGTCGCAGGGGCGGTCGTGACCGCCGTCATGCCGGGGCGCGTGCTTCGCGTGATGGTCTCGCCGGGCGATGCCGTCGAACCACGTCAGGGGCTCGTCGTGCTCGAAGCGATGAAGATGGAGAACGAGATCGGAGCCCCGCGCGCCGGGACGGTGAAAGCAGTGCGGGTCGCCCCCGGCTCCACCGTGGAGAGAGGCGACCCGCTGGTCGTGCTGGACTAGAACCGCGTCAGGTCAGTTGGCGCAGGGCACCCCGCCGTCGAGCGGCAGCCGGAAATTGGTCGGCGGCGAGCTCACGCCATAGGAGCCCGGACCCGCGCCGGGGCAGCCGTTGGTGGCCCGGACGAGCCAGAACTGGATGCCTCCCGGCCCCAGCGCCGTGGCGTCATTGAGCGGCGTGTCGGGGTGGTTGTTCGCCGCGCACGTCGACAACGGGAACGGATTCACCCCTGCGAGACCCATCGTTCCCGTGACGACGTCGTAGATCGTCCCCGACCCGGCGGACGGATCCTGGCTCGTCCACGACACGTCGACGTTGAATCCGCCGAGACTCGTCACGGCCACGCCGCTCACCTCCACGGGGATCTTCTTGAGGGACATGTTGCCGGGAGCGCAATCCGTCGCGTCCTGCTCGCCGTCGGAATCGGTGTCGATGAACGGAGCGAGATTGAACACGCGCGCGACGTTGGGGAAGACGACCTCGGGATTCTGCACGGTCACGTTGATCGCCCGGGTGACCAGCGACGCGGTGTCGGCGGGAGTGATGTTGGCGCGGAGCACCGTCGGGCTGATGTACGTGACGCTGTTGACCGCCACACCGGGGCCGAAGCTCACGGTGGCCCCCGACCGGAATCCCGTGCCCAGGATGTCGATATCCTCGGTGAAGGTCTCGGTCATGATGTTCGGGTCGGTTCCGGTGATCATGACCGGCGGATCCCTCTCCAGAATCAGGTCGTAGAAGATATCGCCGTTGGTGATCGTCCCCCAGGTCCCGCCGCCGTCCTGCGTCACGAGCGTCCGCCCCACGCGGTTGGATCCGCAGCTCGCTCCTGACGGGACGCAGGTCACGAGATTGAAGAACCCCTGCGTGATGAACGACAGGCCGCCGGGGCTCTCGGGCTGGCGCAGCAGGACGTAGAGATCCTGCGCCTCGTTCACGGTGAAGTTGAACTGATCGCGCACATCGATGAAGTCGCCCGCTGCCGTCGCTCCGTTGGGACCGCCCGAAAGAACACGGCCCGCCGATGCGATCAGCAGATCATCGAGGTTCGGCGTCCCGGGAAGGTTGGGATCGTCGTAGGCCAGGCTGTTCACGAAGGGCAGCGTCGAACGCCCCGCGCGCATCCAGACCCCTTCGGCAATGTTGTACGGGGGCGCCGGCAGCACGGACGAGGGGAAGAACGCCGCGTAGATGTCGTCGTTTCCGCCATCCAGCAGGAACACCGTGATCCGGTCGGTGGCCTGGACGTTCTCGGTCCTGATGACCTCCCGGGTCGTGGGGTTCTCCCGGTTGGCGGGCAGCTGGCCGTTGCTGGGCTCGATGTTGATGTTCACGTCGATCCCCGACGTGACCGCCCCCGCGGACACGCTGACCAGCGTGGCCGCGTCGGAGTTGTCGACGGCCGTGCCCGGGGTGTTGCCGTCGCCGGCGTTGCCCGAGTCGAATCCCGCGGCGGCCGTGTCGTAGAACTCGATGAGCCGCGGCAGAAAACCCAGCCACGCGGGCGCCTGCTGATTCGGATCTCCGTTGCCGGCCGCCACGTTGGAGTTGAACACGGTCGTGTTGTAGCGGTTCGCCAGGCGGCCCGAGATGAAATCGGAGTCGTCGAAATACTCGGTCATGACATGGTAACTGCCCGGCGGCAGCCCGTCGATGCGGTAGAAGCCCTCCCCGTTGAGGAGAAAATCCGTCCCTTCCGGCCCCAGGGCATTGGGGTCCTCGAAGACCGAGATCGAGAAGCGCCCTGCGACGCCCAGCAGGGTGTTGGGATTGACGGCGACGACGTGCACACCGTGAGCCGGCGCGCTGTCGAGGAAGATCGTCCCGGTGATCGTCCCGAGATTCGTGGAGTACGAGCCGGCCGGATGATAGCGGCCCGCCGTGGACGCATCGGTTGTCTTGATGATGTCCTGACCCAGACCGTCGCTCGCCGGCTCGTCGTCGATGAAGGGGTACATCGTGGCGTGAAAGAGCGGGTCGTGCGAGAGCCCGAAGAAGTGGCCCAGCTCGTGGGTCATCAGCGACCTCACGTCGAACCTGCCGTGAGTGCCGTTTGTCGTGAGCTGCGTCTCGGCCGTGCCGGACGTGTTGACGTCGGTGTCGGCGTCGACCATGGTCCCGGCCTCGTAGCTTCCGGCCGGGTAGCAGATGGTCCCACCGGGGAGGGCGAGCGGCCCCTTGCCGGCGGCGCACCCGCCCCCGGCGACGACCGTCGCCGGCGTGGCGATGGCCGTGGACGGGGTGACCGCCAGCACGCCGCTGGCGAATGCCGTGTTGCTGCAGAAGGTGACGAGATTGACCGAGCCGTTCGTGAATCCTCCGCTCAGGAAGTTCAATCCGGGGTTGCGGACCGTCGTCGTCCCGCCATAGGTGAAATCGATGGTGGAATCGACGAGGCTCTCCCAGGCGTTGAACGACTGCTGAACGGCATTCAGAAGCTGGCCTACAGGCGCCGACGTGCTGCTGTAACTGCAGCTCGGTACCGCGCCGTTGGGGTCGAAGAAATTCCACGTGAGCGGAATCATCGTGGAAGGCCAGAGGCGGTTCCCGATGGTCGCGCCGCCTCCCTGGATGAGCTCGAGGTTGCCCGTCGCCAGGGCCGGTGACGTCGTCATCAGGCTCATGGTGCCGGCGGTCCCGGCCAGAATCAGCAGCGCGCAGCAGGAGACGAGGAGCCTTCTGCCCGGCAGTCGACGCAGGGAGATCACTTGCCCCTCCCCGCCGGCTCAGTCGTCGGCGTGCTGGGTGTGTTGGACATCATCGGTTCCCTTCGTCCGCCGGCGATGTCGCGCACGGTGTTCAGAAGCTCGGACAGCGGCGCGCGGCGCGACGGGCCGGCGACGGGCCGAAGCGTCCCGCCTTCCCGGGCCATGTAGATGACGCCGGAGTAGGGATCGGCGACCGCCGTGCGCTCGCCGGTCTCCTCGTTCACGATGACCCGCATCGCACCCTGGCTCAGGCCCACGAGGTGCTTCCTGCCGTCGTGGCGCGATTCGGTGAACAGCACGGCTTCCTCCCCTATGGCGAAAGTGGGCGTTCCCGGGACAACCGTGTCGAGGATGCCGACCCTGCCGCCCATCAGCGTGATGGTCAGGTCGCGCGGTCCGGCGCCCTTGACGTCCTCGAGGACGTCGAAGGTCGTATCGGTGAAGATCTGATTCACACCTTCGACCCAGTAGGACCGCTGGTCCACCACGCGGGCGTGAACGACCCGCTCGGCGGTGCCGACGAGCTCGACGAGTTCCATCCTTCGAAGCGTCGTGGCGTCGACCAGAGGCGCTGCGGCGGCAACGAGTACCACAAGGGCGATGAGCGCCACGGCCCTGCCGTGCTTCCGTGCCATGGAGACCTCCATCATTAGGGAGAGGGTTCGGGCGTAATGAGTCAAGTTACAGATACCGCGATGCGCGCGGGCAGTCAACAGGAATCAGGAGACTGTCAGCCGGTCAAGTCATTGTCCGCCAGCAGGATCCGAACGCCGGGCGGATGCTTGATTTGACCCGGGCCGCGGGCGCTCAGTTGCGTCCGGAGTCGTAGGGGATTTCCAGGGCCTTCATCCTGCGATAGAGCCGCATCCGGCTCCATCCCAGCAGACGGGCGGCGCGGCTCTTGTCTCCCCCGCATCGCCCGAGCGCGTCCTGTATCAGCGACTTTTCGTCCTTCGGGCGCTTTTCGGCTCCCACCGCGGCCACTTCGTGCCGCAGCAGGTCACGGACCGCATCCACGTCGCCCCCCCGGATCTTTTCCGGGAGCGCCTCGCGGCGGACCAGTCCGTCCTCGGAGACCACGAGAGCGGCCTCCACGGCGTGCTCCAGCTCGCGGACGTTGCCGGGCCAGGAGTAGGAGAGCAGGCGCGCCGCCGCGCCCCGGCCGATGCCGCGGAACCTGATGCCACGCTCGTCGCACATCCGCCGGGCGATGTGCTCGGCGAGCAGGAGGACGTCCCCATCGCGCTCCCGGAGAGGCGGCAGGCTCAGGGTCACGACGTTGAGCCGGTAGTAGAGATCCTCGCGGAACCGCCCTTCCTTGATCGACCGCTCGATGTCTCCGTTGGTCGCGGCGATGATGCGCACGTCGGCCCGGCGCGTCGCGGTCTCGCCAAGACGCCTGAACTCTCCCGACTGGAGAGCGCGCAGCAGCTTGGCCTGGAAGGAAGGCGACGTGTTGGTGATCTCGTCGAGGAACAGCGTGCCGCCATCGGCTTCCTCGAAGAGGCCCCGCTTGTCCGCATCGGCGCCCGTGAAGGCGCCGCGCCGGTGGCCGAACAGCTCGCTCTCGACGAGGTTCTCGGGCACGGCGCCGCA
>Ga0187893_10014978_pt1 | contig 10469 bp, 6 predicted proteins | sample MA1701074metaG_FD_139574 | JGI IMG/M metagenome (GOLD analysis project Ga0187893, IMG submission 139574) | White microbial mat communities from a basaltic lava cave in the Kipuka Kanohina Cave System on the Island of Hawaii, USA - MA170107-4 metaG ...
AATCTTGTCAGGAATCGGACGGCTGGTGCGTTGAACTTTGATGATGCAGCGTCTCCAGTCCGCCCGTAGAACGGATTTGAATCGGCCATGACCCGAGTCGGAGGCCGTCGCTGGCGTCCGCAGCCTCTTCAGTTTTCGTGCATGAAGCGATCGATTCTCTGGTTGGTGGCTGTAGTGGTCATGGCAGGCGCCGGCTATTGGGCCTGGCTTGCTTACGGCCCTCAAGCCGCGTTCGGGAATTCCCGGGCGGGCATGGGCGCGATCAAGTCCGGCGAAACTCCCACCGCCGTCGTAGCCACGCGCGACATCCATTTCGCGGTGACCGCCGCGGGCGACATCGGGCCGCTGGACGCGGTGTCCGTGCGGCCGGAGACCGGCGGCATCATCTCGAAGCTCACCTTGGACATCGGTGACAAGGTGAAGAAGGGCGACGTGCTGTTCGAACTGGACGACAAGGATCTCCAGACGGAGAAGGTGTCGCGCAAGACGGAAATCGCGGGAGCGAAGCTGGCCGTCGAGACGCAAAAGCTTCAACTCGAGAAGGCGCAACTGAACTTTGATCGGGTCACAGGCTTGTTTGATACTCGACTCGTTGCGAAGGAGGCCTTCGATAATGCGCGGATCGAATACGAGCTGACGAAGAATGCTCTGGATATCGCGAGCAACCGCCTGGCGACTGCCGAAACGGCCTTGCAGTTGATCGAGGACAAGCTGCTCAAGACCGTCATTCGGGCGCCGTTCGATTGCACGATTCTGACGCGGCCCGTGTCGGTGGGCCAGGCGGTGTCGGGCGCCAGCGGATTCAACAGCGGCACTGAGGTATTCACCATCGCCAATCTCGCCGAAATGGTCATCACGGCGCACATCAATCAGTCGGACGTCACGCGCCTCAGGGTCGGGCAGCAGGTGACGGTGGAGGTCGAGGCCGTGCCGGGGCTCAAGCTCACCGGCCACGTGGATCGCATCGCGCCCCAGGCGACTTTCCGGGCTGGCATCAAGGGGTTCTCGACCCGCATCATGCTCAAGGGCGCCGAGGGTGTGGTGCGGCCGGGCATGACGGCGAACCTGTCCATCCCGCTCATCTCCGCCGGCAATGTGCTCGCCGTCCCGCTGGGCGCGGTCTTCAACGAGCAGAGCGACCGTTTCGTGTATGTGAAGAAGGACGAGGAGAAGTTCGAGCGCCGCCCGGTGCAGCTCGGCGTGGCGGATTTCGATTACGTCGAGGTGCTCAAGGGACTGAGCGCGGGCGAAGTGGTTTCACTCGTGACGCCGCCCACCGAACCGGTCACCGCGCCGGCTGCCGGCAAAGGCGCACCCCTGTCGTCCGCCGCGGCAAAAGCCTCGGAGGGTGCGAGATAGGAGACCGCGATGTCCCTCGTCGAACTGCGCAACATCAGCAAGATATACCATCTCGGCGGCGAGGAGATTCGCGCCCTCGATGATGTTTCCCTCGACATTGAAGCGGGTGAGTTTATTTCCATCATTGGTCCGTCCGGCAGCGGCAAGTCCACGCTCATGCACCTCCTGGGCTGTCTGGATTCGCCCTCAAAGGGAACGATTCGGCTCGACGACACGATGATCCACGACGCTTCCCCGCGTGAATTGGCCCGCATCCGGAATCAGAAAATCGGTTTCGTTTTTCAGTTCTTCAATCTGCTGCCCAAGCTGACGGTGCTGCAGAACGTGGAACTGCCCATGATCTACAGCAGAATGATCAGCCGTGAACGCCGCGCGCGCGCTTTGGAGGCGCTCAGGCTCGTGGACATGGAGAACCGCTCCCGTCATCGCCCGATGCAGCTTTCGGGCGGCCAGCAGCAGCGCGCCGCCATTGCCCGGGCGCTCGTCAATCATCCGCGCCTTGTCTTCGCGGACGAGCCGACCGGGAATCTCGACTCACACACTGGCGAAGCCATATTGGACCTGTTTCAACAGCTCAGCCGGGAAGGGCGCACCATTGCGTTGGTCACGCACGATCCCGAGATCGCCGCGCGGACGCCGCGCCGGATCGAGATTCGCGATGGCAAGGTGGCGGCGAAGCTGGACGCGAAGCTGGCGGGAATGGGTCGGGCGCTGCCATCGTCCGAGGTCAATCAGAACTGACGTGGAGATGGATCATGAACTTCCTGAGCTGTCTTTCGGTCGGTGTTAAGGAAATCTGGGCGAACAAGTTTCGCTCGATGCTCACCATGCTCGGGATCATCCTTGGCGTCGGCAGTCTCGTCGCGCAATCCGCGCTGGTGAAGGGTTTGGAGAACGGCATGAAGGAGGCGCTCATCGCCATTGGCGGCCTGGAAAAGATTTACGTCACCGAGCAGGCCATTCCCATCTGGCAACGGCATCGCGCGGACCAGGCCGTTGGCAACACGATGAACGACATTTACGCGCTCCAGCGCAGCGCGCCGCTCGTCCATCTGGTCACGCCGGAAATGCGCACGCCGCTGGTCACCGTGACGCGCAACGACAAGGCGTTTAATCCCTGGCATTTCGTCGGCACCTGGCCGGGCGCGCTCGAGTTGAACCAGCATAAGATCGCCCACGGCCGCATGTGCAACTCCGTGGACGAGGAACTGGCGCGTAGCGTGTGCGTGATCGGCACCGGCACACGGAACGCGCTGTTCGGTTCACCCGAGGAACTGGGGCGCGAGGTCAATCCCGTCGGCGAGTTCATCAACATCAACAACCAGCGCTTCCGCATCATCGGAATGTTCGATCACTACGAGAGCGAACTCGACCGCAAGGCCCGCGAGCAGGCCACGGCGAATGGAGCGGAACCGGAAACGGGCGGCCCGGCGCGGCGGCGCGGCCAGGGCAGCGGACGCAGCAGAAGCGGCGCGGGCATCGCCTTCGAGTGGAAGAACAACACCATTTACATTCCGCTCAACACCATGCGGCTCCAGTTCCGCTCCGGCGCCGGCACCAACAGCACCGCCGACCCGCGGCTGACGAGCATTTATTTCAAGGTGAATGACCTCGACCAGATGAACGACGCGCTCCAGCAGGTCAAAAACGTGATGATGCACACGCACAAGGGCATCGAAGACTTTGCCTTCAACACCCAGGAGAACTGGTCGGAGAACATCACCATCGCCATCCGCAACGCGCGCTTGAGCGGCAGCATCATCGCCGCCATCAGCCTGCTCGTGGGCGGGGTGGGCATCATGAACATCATGCTGGCCAGCATCACCGAGCGCGTGCGCGAAATCGGCGTGCGCAAGGCCATCGGCGCGACGTTCTTCGACATCTTCATCCAAATCCTGGTCGAGAGCGTGGTCATCGCCGTCATCGGCGGACTGGCCGGGCTGCTCGCGTCCAACGGACTGGTCAAACTGCTCTCCCTCCTTTCGCCCGGCGCGAACACGCCGGTCATCACCGTGGAAGCCATGCTGCTGGCCTTCAGTTTCAGCGTCTGCGTCGGCATTCTGGCCGGCCTCTTTCCAGGAATGAAGGCGGCGCGGCTCGATCCCATCCAGGCGCTGCGGTATGAATGAACCATTGCCGGAGTCAGGATGACTCAGCCAGCCGGACCACGCTTCAAGGGTTTGGTCCCGAGGATAAGAGCTTCGATTTCGCCCGCGATGTCTTGCGAGAGTTTGGCGGCGGCGGCGCGTTCGCGGGCGATCTCCGCCCGCGCGGCGGCAGCCTCGTGGAAATGTTCATGGCCTCTGTCGCGCTGGCGGTGGGCGCGATCCCGGAAGGCTTGCCCGCCGCCGTCACGATCACGCTGGCCATCGGCGTGGCGCGCATGGCCAAACGCCGGGCCATCATCCGAAAGCTCCCGGCCGTCGAGGCGCTTGGCAGCACCACGGTCATTTGCTCGGACAAAACCGGCACGCTCACCGAGAACCAGATGACCGTGCAGCAGGTTTTTGCCGGAGGAAAATTCTACGACGTGACCGGCAGCGGTTACGAGCCGCTGGGAGAGATATTGTTAACGGGACAATCGGTCCGTGCGGCTGCAATGGGCGCAGCCGAACTTACCAACGCGGTGTCCCCCCTCACCCGCCCTTCGGGCACCCTCTCCCCCAGTGGGGGAGAGGGATGGGGTGAGGGGGAGCAGCGCACCCAATTCGATCACCACGCTGCGCTCCGCGAAACGCTGCTCGCCGGCCTGCGCAACAACGATTCCCAACTCGTCCGCGACGACGGCCGCCAGGAGCGCGTGCGCATCGACGAACTGCTGGCAGCGGGTGCTGCCGCAAATCAGGTGAACATGGCATGAGCCGCGCGCCGGCGTCGTCCGGCGCGCTCCTGGGCGGACGGCCGGAAGGCTTCTCTTGCCGCGTGTTTGTCCGGCCGGTTCCCGCCCGGCGGGGAATATAGGATTGCATCTCCAGCCAGAACTTGGTCGAATCCAGCCATACTGCTACCTGAGCAGGCATGGATACAACGACGCCCCAACTCCATCCTGAGCCCGCCAGCCCGGGCACTTTTTCGACGACGCGCTGGACCGTCGTGCTGGAGGCGGGCTCCAATCGATCGGCTGGAGCCGCCGAGGCGCTGGAACAGCTTTGCCGCAGCTACTGGTATCCCTTGTACGCCTACGTCCGTCGCCGCGGCACCGGCCCGGAGGACGCGCGCGACCTGACCCAGGCGTTTTTCGCCCGGTTGCTCGACCGCAACACCCTGGCTGCGGCTGACCCCAACCGTGGCCGCTTCCGTTCCTTCCTGCTCAAGTCGATGCAAAACTTCCTCATCAATGAATGGCAAAAATCCGTCACGGAGGCTGGCGGCGTCAATGGCGGCTTCGTGGCGTGGGACGGGAATAATCCCGAGCACCTCTACGCCGCGGAGCCTGACGCCACGGTCGAACCCGAGACACTCTTCGACAAACGCTGGGCCACCACCGTGCTCGATGGCGCCCTCGGCCGCCTGCGCGACGAATGCCGCCAGGCCGGCAAGGAACAGTCGTTCGTTGTTCTCAAGGACTTCGTCTGGGGCGACACCCCTTCCCGCACCTACGCCGATCTGGCCGCGGAATTGGGCGTGGCCGAAGGCAACGTCGCGGTCATGGTCCATCGCCTCCGCGCGCGTTTCCGGGAGATCCTGCGCGCGGAAATCGCCCAAACCGTGGCCACGCCCGCGGACATCGATGACGAATTGCGCCACCTGGCCCGCGTGATGAGCCACTGAGCGTCCAAGTGACCCTGCCAGTCCGCGCCAGGGCTCGGCAGAATCCTGGTAAACTTGTGTAAGGAACCGATCCCGGCGCGGTAGAAGAGACAAGAGATCCTTTGAGCACGGAACGCCATTGCAGCCGGTGCAACGTCCCGCTCGGCGCCTTCTCGCCGGGCGGACTGTGCGCCCATTGCCTGTTGCTCGAAGGCGTGGAGGACGCTCCGACTCCCTCGCCCGTCCCCGCGCTGCGCCAACTGGGCGACTACGATCTCGTCGAGGAACTCGCCCGCGGCGGGATGGGTGTGGTGTACAAGGCCCGCCAGCGCGGTCTGGATCGCATGGTGGCGGTGAAGGTGGTGCTGGCCGGGCATTTCGCCAGCCTGCGGGAGCAGGCACGCTTTCGGACAGAGGCTCGCGCCGCCGCAGCCCTTCAGCATCCGAACATCGTGGCCATCCACGACGTCGGCGAGGTGGACGGTCTTCCCTACTTTTCGATGGACTACGTGGAGGGCCGCACGCTGGCGCAGGTGGTCGCCGATGGGCCGCTGGAAGCGAAGCGCCCCGCCCGCTACCTCAAGAACATTGCCGACGCCATCCACTACGCCCACGAACACGGCGTCCTGCACCGCGACCTCAAGCCCTCCAACATCCTCATCGATGCGCACGACCAGCCGCGCGTGACCGACTTCGGCCTGGCCAAACGATTGGACGACGCGCCGGGCGATGCCCCGCCTCCGCCGGGATTCGAGGCCACGCTCACGGGCGAGACCATTGGCACGCCCGGCTTCATGCCGCCCGAGCAGGTCACGGCGCGTCGCGGTCCCCTCACGCCGGCAGCGGATATCTATTCACTCGGCGCGATGCTCTACCATTGCCTGACGGGCCGTCCGCCCTTCCTCGGCGAGACCATCGCCGCCACGCTGCACCAGGTGGCGACCGCCGAACCGGTCCCGCCGCGACTGCTGAACCCCGCCGTCCCGCGCGATCTCGAGACGCTCTGCCTCAAGTGCCTGGCCAAGGAACCGCAGCAGCGCTACGCCACGGCGCTGGCGCTGGCCGAGGAACTGGGCCGCTTTCTTCGAGACGAGCCGATTCGTGCGCGGCCGGTGGGACGTTGGGAAAAGTTCCAACGCTGGTATCGCCGGCATCCGGTCATCGCGCTGCTCACAGGCGCGGTGGCGGTGCTGCTGGCGGCGGTGGCGATCATTTCCACGGTGTCGGCTGCGCGGCTGCGCGAGGCCAATCGCGACGGGCAGGAAAAACTGCGCGCTTCGCTCCTGGCCCAGGCGCACGCCAACCGCTGGAGCGGCCGGTTGGGCCGGCGCTTCGGCAGTCTCGAGGCACTCGCCAAGGCCGCTGCCATCCGGCCCGGGCTGGAGCTTCGCAATGAAGCCATCGCCGCCATGGCCCTGGTGGACATGCATCCAGTGCAAACCATCGAAGCTCCTGAGGGAACGGACCTCCTGTTCAACCACAGTTTGAGCCGGTACGTGAAAGCCACCCGGGACGGCCGAATGACCCTTCATCGGGTCGAGGATGGCGCGGAGTTGCTCGAATTGCCCGCCGCGCCGCAGCCGTGGCTCAAGTGGGAATGGAGCCACGACGACCGATACTTCGTCTGCGGATTCGGACAATCGCCCCATCACTGGTGGGTGTACGATGTCCCGGCCCGCCGGAAGGTGCTGGACTTCACCAATGCCTGGCTGCGCACGGTGTCTTTCTCGCCGGACAACCGTCGGCTCGCCGTTGTCCAACGGGTTGGTGGCCGGCACAATGCGCCCGAAGTGGAGTTTGCCGTGTTTGATCTGGAAGGCGGAACGAATCTTCATTCCTGGCCCGGCACTGGCCGGCTGCCTTATTCGATCGCTTTCAATTCCACGGGCGAAAAGCTGGCGGTGTCCAGCGCCGAGAGCGGGCGGGTGCTTCTGCTGGATGCCACCACGGGCGTCACGCTGCAGGAACTCAAGCATGGCGACTCCACCGCCGCGCTCAGGTGGCATCCGGGCAAAGATCTGCTCGCCGTCGGATGCGCGGATCGAAACGTTTACCTGTGGGATATCCGCTCCAGCATCCCGGTCGAGCGACGTTTTTTCCACGGCCACGTTGTCACGGGCTTGAGTTTCCATCCGGGCGGCGAATTTCTCGCCAGCCACGGGTGGGACAACCAGGTGCATCTCTGGCATGTGCCCAGCGGCAAGGAATTGCTGCGGGCACCCGCCTGGGGGGCCGCCCGATTCGCTCCTGACGGGCATCGCCTCAAGATGCAACCCAGCCCTCGTCGCCACGAGATCGCGCAGTTCAGCAGTGCGCCGGAGCGCCGGACGCTGCTCCTGCCCGAGGGCGCCGGTCGGGCAGACCATTGCGCCTTCAGCCCCGATGGCCGCTGGCTGGTCAGTTCCCATCCTGAAGGCGTGCGGGTCTGGGACGTTTCCTCGCGCGGGGAACTGGCCTTCATCCGAAAATCGCGGGTGAGTGCCGCCGTCATGTCCCTCGATGGAAGCAGCCTTTTCGTCAGCCGGGACGGTGGCATCGAGGCGTGGCGCGTGGACTCTGTTCCGGTTGCAGGTGCCGCCGTGAACGTTCGCTTCACGCACGAGCGCACCCTCTACAAGTCAGTCGGTGCGCCGCGGGTAACGCTGGATGCCGCAGGACGCAGATTGGCGTTGGCCGACAACGGGTGGGCGCGTGCCATCGAAGTCGGCACCGGCCGTCACCTGATTCCCGATGACCGTCAGCGCCATCTCGAAGAACCCTTCTACGAAGCAGCCATCAGCCCGGACGGTCACTGGTGCGCGTCGCACACAGCCTCTGGCAATGGCCTCTTCGTGTGGGATTTGGACGACACCAACGCCCTGCCGCGGCAGCTTCACACCACCAGCACCAGTTGCGAGATGTTCTCCCCGGACAACCGCTGGCTTGTCTCCGGATCCGGCGACAACTACATGGGCTGGGACACCGCCTCCTGGCAACGGCGCTGGACGTTCCCCCGTGAAACTTCCGGAGGCAACCACGCCCGCATCGCCTTTGCCCCCGATGGCGCGGTTGCCGCCGCCGCGTGGTCCACGCATGCCGTCCGGCTGCTCGACCCGCAGTCCGGCCGGGAACTGGCCACCATCGAATCCCCCGAGGAGGAAGACATCACCTGGCTGGCCTTTTCCCCCGACGGCGCGCTGTTGGCCGTCGCCAACAAAGGCCGCGCCATCCACCTCTGGGATCTGCGCGCCGTCCGCCGCCAACTGACCTCCATGCAACTCGATTGGGATGCCCCGCCCTTGCCGCCGGACACCGCGTCGCCCGCTGAGTCGGTGTCGAAGATTCACGTGTTGCGCGCCGCCCAACCGGATCGCGACCCTCGCTGCACCACCAACCAGATTGACCTGACCTACCATTACAACGACAGCCTGACGAACCAGACCATTCCCGGCGGCGAACTGGAAGGCGTGCCGGCCGGCCTCCACACGTTGAACGGTATCCCGTTCGACATCCGCGGCATCGTCCGCCTTGCGGCACCGGGACTGTCCAGGTCCGTCAGCGGCATTCCGGTGCATCAGCCCTGCCGCAGCCTTCACTTCCTCCACGCCAAGGCCTGGGTGGTCAACGCCGGACCCGTGCCCATTGCCGATTACGTCATCCATTACACCGACGGCCGGAGCGAGCGCGTGCCGCTCACCAACGACCTGAACATCGCCGACTGGTGGATGGACCCGAACCGGCCCCATCCGCTGGACACCAACACCACCGTCATCGCCTGGCAGGGCGAGAGCCAGTTGAGTCGGCGATACGGAATGAAGCTTCAGGCCTACCACTTCCGCTGGGACAACCCCCGCCCCGGGATTTCCGTGGCGACCATCGACTTTCACGCCGCCAGCAACACCTGCCACCCCTGCCTGCTGGCCATCACCGCTGAGCCGTAGGCACTTCCGCCCGCAGAAAAAAATTTCGGATTCCTTGTAAGGTCCGCCGGAACTTCCTGTAGAACGTGGGTGAATGACCAGCTTTCCACAGGCGCCTGCGGGTGAATCGGGGACCGGCCTCCGTCCCGAGAGGGGCGGAGGCCCGTCGGGGAGTTCTAAACTGTTGAGGGTCGGGCGGCGATTCGGAGAATGACTATGAATAACAGGAACATTGCGGCAATCGTGGTTGCGGCTTTGCTGGGCACCGGCGCCAGCTTGCGCGGCGTTGAATGCGGAACCACAGGCAATGATATTTGGAGCGCATCCAGCGCGGTGCCCGGGAAAGTGACGATGGATGCGACGCGGGTCTTCTGGACGCACGGATCAAGTGTGTCCATCCGCGACAAACAGGGACTGTCAATAGCCGACCGCACCTTCACTGGCATTACCTTGGGTCGTCCGCTCCTGTTGCCTCGGCGTTCGGGCGGCGACGTGCTGGTCGTCGCCGACGACAATGGTGTCCTCTACGGACTCAATCCAACCAACGTCAACATTGAAACACTCTGGTTCCGACCCCTGCGACGCACAACCTGCTCTACGGACTCCATCTTCGCCGCGCCATTGGCGCAGGAATGGCTGCGGTCCAACGCCGATTTTACCAACACGCTGAATGCAGATCTCGTGTTCGTCGGAACGGCTTACGAGTGTTCCACGTCAACCGCGAACAAAGTTCACGCGATCGATGCTGCCACCGGGAACATCGTCTGGCAATTCAACGCGACCGGCTCGACACTCGTGGACCGGGTGAATGGCCTGGTGCTGGACTACTCGCGAAATCTGGTCATTGCGGTCACTCGCAAATTTGACCCGTTCCGGGTTCAATCCACGGTCTTTGCGCTGAGCACAACGAACGGCAACAGGCGTTGGAGCGTGGATCTCGGAAGCATCGAGGCAGCGCCGCTCCTGGCCGGCGACAGGCTCTACGTCGTCAACACCAACGGCGTCCTTACAAGACTCGATCCAGCCAACGGGGCGACGATCTGGAGCACCCAGGCCGTCAACGGGGCGGCCGTCCGGCTGGACATGGCCTGCGACCCGACCAACAACCTGATCTTTCTGACGGGTGCGGATGGGCGGGTGTATGCCATCCGAGATGAGGGCTCTTCTGCTACGACTTTGTGGACATGGCTGCCTGGGGGCGAGGAAGCGACGACCACAGTCGCCGTTGCGACCGACATCAGCAAACTGTATGCAGGGACGGCCGACGGACGGGTTCATCAGCTTGACATTCCCACAGTGACGCCGGAGCGGGCTTACCCGGCCGGTCCAGGCCAAATCCTTCAGGTTCTCGTGGATCCATCTCCACCAGTGGGCAGCCACCGCCTGCTGAGCGTCGGGTCTTCCAACCTCATTTACTGGTGTATCCCGTGGCCTTCCGACTGCTACACGCTTCACGCACCC
>Ga0187893_10014979_pt1 | contig 10468 bp, 7 predicted proteins | sample MA1701074metaG_FD_139574 | JGI IMG/M metagenome (GOLD analysis project Ga0187893, IMG submission 139574) | White microbial mat communities from a basaltic lava cave in the Kipuka Kanohina Cave System on the Island of Hawaii, USA - MA170107-4 metaG ...
CGAGACGGCCGGCGCGACGGTCTGTTCGACCTGCATCCGCCCCCAGCCCTGCTTGCTGTCGAACGGGTGGCCGAGGATGCCGTTGTTCGCATCGCGGTTGCCCGCAAGGTCCTTCGACGCCGCCGGAAACCTGCTGGCCCGCGACAACTACACCGGCTACCCGGGGTTCCTGGGCGTCGTCTCCGACGTGTCCATCGCCCGCATCACGGCCAACCGCGGCAGCGACGGCGCAGCGATCGACACGTTCCTCTTCAACCCCACGCCCGAGCCGGCAACTGTCCTGCTGTCGGCGTGCGGATTCTCGTTCCTCGTTCGGCGACCTCGGTCGAATTGCCGTTGGACAAGCCGGTTCATGGGCGCCGTGGGCGCTCGGCACCGGCCGGCGCCGGGGCGACCGCCGCGGCGGCGGCATCCGGGAGATGGGAGTTGGGAATCCGAGATTGATGAACGCCCGTCGGAAGATCAGTTTCGCCGAGGTCGCGGGTCGCACCGGCGGGCCGGGAGAAAGGAAACAACGAACAACCGGAACTGAACCACGAATTACTTTGTCCGGAGGGGTTATAATGCAGGTGGAATGTCGAGCGGTGTGATCAAGGCGGGCGCGGGGGCAGGCGGGGGGAAGACGTGCGCGTTCGAGTTGAACGGCCGGCCGGTCTCAACGGACGACCGCGGGCGGAGTCTGCTCGACGTGATCCGGGAGGACTTCGACGTCATCTCGCCGAAGGACGGCTGCCAGCCGATGGGGCAGTGCGGCTGCTGCACGGTGCTGATTGATGGCAAGCCGCGGCTGTCGTGCACGATCAGGGCGGCGAGCGCCGCGGGCAAGCGGATCACGACGCTGGAGGGGCTGCCGGCGGAGCAGCGGGAGGAAATCGCGGACTGCTTTGTCGAGGCGGGGGCGGTTCAGTGCGGGTTCTGCATCCCCGGGATCGCGATGCGGGCGCACGCGCTGTGCGAGCGCAGCGCGCGGCCGAGCCGGGCGGAGATCGCGGCCGATCTGCGGGCGCACCTGTGCCGGTGCACGGGATACGTGAAGATCGTGGACGCGGTCGAGCGGCTGGCAGCGGTGCGGCGGGGGGAAACGGTATGCCGACACGGCGGCGACGCAACCTATCCGAGCCGCGGGTGCAAGCCAGTGGTCCGCGGGCTTGCGCCCGCGGCTCGGATGGACGCGGCGCCCGCGGCTCGGATGGACGCGGCGCCCGCGGCTCGGATGGACGCGGCGCTTGCGCCCGCGGCTCGGAAGGACGGACGGGACGTAAATCAAGGGGGGGTCGGGATGCGGGCGCCGCGGTTTTCGGGGCGCGAGGCGGCGCTGGGCGAGCGGCGGTTCATAGACGACATCAAGGTGCCGAATATGGCGTTCGCCGCGCCGCGGCTGAGCGACCATCCACGGGCGCTGGTGCGGCGGATCGACGCGTCGGCGGCGCGGGCGATGCCGGGCGTGCTGCGGGTGGTGACGGCGGCGGACGTGCCGGGCGACCGGAACGTGGGGCTGATCACGCCCGACTGGCCGGTGTTCGCGGCCGAGGGCGAGGAGACGCGGTACGTCGGCGACGTGCTGGCGTTCGTCGTGGCGGAGGACGTGCACACGGCGCGGGCGGCGGCGGCGGCGATCGAGGTGGAGTACGAGGTCCGGCGGCCGGTGACGACGCCGGACGCGGCGCTGCGGCCCGACGCGCCGCGGATCCATGCGGGCGGGAACCTGCTGTCGCGGGCGGCGCTGGTGCGGGGGGACCCGGAGGCGGCGTTCGCGCGGTCGGCGCACGTGGTGGAGGATACGTGGCAGACGCAGTGCGTCGAACACATGTATCTCGAGCCGGAGGCGAGCATCGCCATCCCGCTCCTGGCGGACGGGCGGGTCGAGGCGGTGCGCGTGCTGACGCAGGGGCAGGGCATCTTCGACGACCGGCGGCAGATCGCGTCGGTGCTGGGCTGGCCGATCGAGCGGGTGCAGGCGGAACTGGTCAGCAACGGCGGGGCGTTCGGCGGGAAGGAGGACCTGAGCGTCCAGGCGCAGACGGCGTTGTGCGCCGTGCTCGTGGGCCGGCCCGTCAAGTGCGTGCTCACGCGGGTCGAAAGCATGCGTCTGCATCCGAAGCGGCACCCGGTGCGGATCGGGCTGAAGGTCGGCTGCGACGCGGACGGGCGGCTGACGGCGGTGCGGGCGCGGATCGTGGGCGACAAGGGGGCGTATGCGTCGGTGGGGGCGAAGGTGCTGGAGCGTGCGGCGGGCCACGCGATCGGTCCGTATCGGTGCGACCACGTCGATATCGAGTCACTGGCGGTGTACACGAACAACCCGCCCAACGGGGCGATGCGCGGCTTCGGGGCGAACCAGGCGGCTTTTGCGATCGAGGGCGCGCTCAACCTGCTGGCGAAGAAGGCGGGCCTCGACGACTGGGAGATCCGCTGGCGGAACATCCTGCGGCCGGGCGACCGGTTCTGCACCGGGCAGCGGCTGACCAAGCCGTTCGGGCTGGAGAAGACGCTTCTGGCGGTGCGCGACGTGTACCGGGGCGAGCGGTACGCCGGCATCGCGTGCGGGATCAAGAACGTGGGGATCGGGAACGGGCTGCCGGAGATCGGGCGGGCGAGTCTGACGGTCGAAGAGGACGGGACGATCACGCTGCGGACGGGACACACGGAAATGGGTCAGGGGCTGTTCACGGTGGCGATCCAGACGGCGGTGGAGGAGACGGGCCTGCCGTACGAGACGTTTCGGGCGCAATGCGACACGGACGATCCGCTGGACAGCGGCCAGACGACGGGCAGCCGGGGGACGGTTCTGACGTGTCACGCGGTGATCGACGCGTGCCGGAAGTTGCGTGGGGACCTGGAGGCGGCGGGGAAGCGCTCGCCATCGGCGCGCGGCGAAACGGGTTCAGCGGCGCGCGGGGAAACAGATTCATCAGCGTACGGTGCGCCGGCCGCGACGGGGCCGACGAAAGCGAGGGTTGAGGACACGGGATTGAAGTACCTGGCGGGCCGGAAGTACGTGGGCGAGTGGACGTGTTTCCCGACGGACAAGTTCGGGGCGAAGGTCGCGGACCCCGTGACGCACCTGACGTACGGCTTCGCGACGCAGGTGTGCCTGCTCGACGAGCAGGGACGGGTGAAGAAGTTCGTGGCGGCGCACGACGTGGGGCGCGTGATGAACCCGACACTGCTGGAAGGGCAACTCGAAGGATCGATCCACATGGGGCTGGGATATGCGCTCAGCGAGGAGATGCAGTACGAAGAGGGACGGCTGGTGACGGACGACGTGAAGTCTTGCCGCGTGCTGCGGGCGCATCAGATGCCGGAGGTCGAGTTGATCGTCGTCGAGGAGCCGGACCCGGACTGCCCGTACGGCGCGCGGGGCGTCGCGGAGATCGGGCTGGTCCCGACCGCGCCGGCGGTGGCGGGGGCGCTGGCGAAGTTCGAGGGAATACAGCGGACGCGGCTGCCGATGAGGGACTCGCCGGCGGCGCGGGCCCTGTTCAAGACGTGACGGATCGGGGGGCAAACGAGGGGTAGCGAACGGCTTCGAATCCGCGTTCGGCGGCGCGGAAGGCGGCAACGACGTCGGGGTCGAACTGCGCGCCGGCGCCGTCGAGGATGATCCGCCGGGCGCGCTCATGTGAAAGGGCGGGCTTGTAGGGACGGCGCATCCGCAATGCGTCATACACATCGGCGAGGGCGGTGATGCGTGCGGAGAGGGGAATGTCGCGGCCGACCAAACCGTCGGGGTACCCTCGACCGTTGTACCACTCGTGATGGCTGGCGGCGATCTGGACGGCCATTTTCAGGTAGCCGCACGCGGGGTCGGCGGCGACGATGGAGCGCAGGCATTCGGCGCCGAACCGGCAGTGGGCGCGCACGGAGCGGAGTTCGTCGGGGGTGAGGGCGCCGGGTTTGAGGAGGATGCGGTCCGGGATGCCGGCCTTGCCGATGTCGTGCAGGGGCACGGCGCGGCTCAGGTTGTCGAGATACTCGTCGGTGACGAAGGCGGAATAGGGCGCGGAGTTGCGGAGGGCGAGGGCGAGGAGCCGGCAGAAGTGGGTGACGCGCTCGAGGTGTCCACCGGCGTCGCGGTCGCGGTACTCGGCGAGCCGGGCGACGGCGATGACGAGCGGATCGTGCGTGGAACCGCCCGCGGGACGCGGCGAGCGGCCGTGAAGGTCGTGGGCCGGGTTGTGGACGGCGCGGTTCACGGGGCGGTGCTCCGTCCAGGGGGCCGGCGGCGCGCGACGCGCGGCGGCGCGCGGGGAGCGTCGGCCGGGCCGTGCGCGGCGCCCGCGTCGGTGCGCGGGGCGGGGATGTCGAGGAAGATCGAGGGCCCCGGGGGACGTTGGATGCCATCCCGGCCCGCGCGCTTGGCGGCGTAGAGGGCCTCGTCGGCGGCCTTGAGCAGGTCATCGGCCGTGGCGGAGGCGGGACCGCGCTCGGCGACGCCGAGACTGATCGTGACGGACAAATCAACGCCGGCGTGGCGAATCCGCTGCGCGGCGACGGATTTTCGCAGGCGGCCGGCAACGGCGGCGGCCATGTCGGCGGTGGCGTCGGGGCAGAGGACGAGGAACTCGTCTCCGCCGACGCGGCAGACGCTTTCGCCGAAGCGGGTGGAACGGCGCAGCGTCGCGGCGACGCGGCGGAGGACGGCGTCGCCGGCGTCATGACCGTGCGAGTCGTTGATGTGCTTAAAGCGGTCGATGTCGAGGAGGATGACGGCGAGGGGCCGGTTGTGCCGTGCGGCGAGGGACCAGAGTTCCTGAAGGCGGGCGATGGCGGCCCGGCGATTGAGGAGGCCGGTGAGTTCGTCGGTGGTGGCGACGTGGTGAAGGCGGTCGTTGGCGAGGGCGAGTTTGGCGTTCTGGAGGTGCATTTCGCGCGTGCGGGCGGCGAGGTCGGCGTCGAGGCGGACAATTCGGAGGCCGGAGCGAAGACGGGCGATGAGGGCGCGGCTCCCGACGGATTGGAGGTAGAAGTTGTCGGCGCCGGCCTCGAAGGCGTCGATGAGCCAGTCCTCGCGGAACTCGGGGGTGAGGACGACGATGAAGACGAAGCCGCGGCGCTTGAGGGCGCGGATTTTCCGGCAGAGGTCCGCCGCGTCCGTGTCGGGCAGGGAGCGGTCGACGACGACGAGTTGCGGGCCGTCTGCGGCGATGAGGCGGAGGGCGGCCGCGCCGTCTCCGGCGGCAACCACGTCGAAGCCGGCGGCGAGGAGATCGTCGGCGAGGGCCGTCAGCCGGGCGGGATCGGGGATGACGATGAGGACGCGATTATCGCTCCGCGCGGACATGGACCCCCCTGGGCGGATCGGACGAATCGGTCCGAGCCCCCCCTCCTATCGGGCTGCGCGGCGGGGTGGATCAGTCGGAATGCGGGGGGAGGCGTCGGGGGTGAATCCGTGGGCTAGTCGTCGGGACCGAAAAAGCGGTCGCCGAGGCGACCGGCGAAATAATACGGGTCGAGATTGAGGCGCGCGTGGGCGGCGCGCCGGAGGTGACGCAGCGTCGCGGACGTGCGGCGGCGAGGCGGGGTTTAGGGACGCTCGCTGACGCTTCGCGTCTCGTTGCGGGCGACGGGCGGGTGCGAGAACTTGGCTCGCGGCGAAACAACGGGATCGAGCACTCGCGGCGTCACGGCGTCATGGGGACGCTCGCTGACACTTCGCGTTTCGTTGTTTCTTGCGTCGCGGACGTGCGGCGGCGAGGCGGGGTTTAGGGACGCTCGCTGACGCTTCGCGTTTCGTTGTTTCTTGCGTCGCGGACGTGCGGCGGCGAGCGGGGTTTAGGGACGCTCGCTGACGCTTCGCGTCTCGTTGCGGGCGACGGGCGGGTGCGAGAACTTGGCTCGCGGCGAAACAACGGGATCGGGCACGTGCGGCGTCACGGCGTCATGAGGACGCTCGCTGACGCTTCGCGTTTCGTTGTTTCTTGCGTCGCGGACGTGCGGCGGCGAGGCGGGGTTTAGGGACGCTCGCTGACGCTTCGCGTCTCGTTGTTTTTTGCGTCGCGGACGCTGCGCGTCTTGTTGTTTCTTCCGTCGCGGACGTGCGGCGGCGAGGCGGGGTTTAGGGACGCTCGCTAACGCTTCGCGTTTCGTTGTTTCTTGCGTCGCGGACGTGCGGCGGCGAGCGGGGTTTAGGGACGCTCGCTAACGCTTCGCGTCTCGTTGTGGACGGCAAGCGGCGGTGCGGGCTGGATTCCCGCGTTCGCGGGAATGAGACGCTGTCGGCGGGAGCCGTCCGCGGTTTGGGGCATCAATCGCCGAAGCGGATGCCTTGGGCGAGGGGCAGGTCGGAGCCGAAGTTGATGGTGTTGGTCTGGCGGCGCATGTAGGCCTTCCAGGCGTCGGAGCCGGATTCGCGGCCGCCGCCGGTTTCCTTTTCGCCGCCGAAGGCGCCGCCGATCTCCGCGCCGCTGGTGCCGATGTTGACGTTGGCGATGCCGCAATCGCTGCCGGCGGCGGAAAGGAACCGCTCGGCCTCGCGGACGTCGGTGGTGAAGATGGCCGATGAAAGGCCCTGAGGCACGGCGTTGTGCAGCGCGACGGCCTCGTCGAGGTCGGAGGGTGCGGCGGGGCGGGGGTCGGAAGAAGAACCCGCTCCCTTACGGCCGCGGGTCGGAGCATGGTGGACGCGGGTCGAATCGGCGCCGTAGGGGATGACGTAGAGGATGGGGGCGAAGGTCTCTTCCTGGACGATCGACATGTCGTTGCGGGCGTCTGCGAGACACGGCGTCACATAGCGCCCGCCGGGGCATTGCGGTCCGCTCATTCGCTCGCCGCCGTACAGGACCGTGCCGCCTTCTTCGCGGAGGCGTTTGAGCGCGGTCATCATCGCGTCGACGGCCGCGGCGTCGATCAGGGGGCCCATCAGCGTGTCTGGTTCGAGCGGATCGCCGATCTTGATTTGGCGGTAGGCGTCGATGAGCCGCTCGACGAGCGCGGCGCGGATCGAGTCGTGGACGATGAGACGGCGGGTGCTGGTGCAGCGCTGGCCGGCTGTGCCCACCGCGCCGAAGAGGATGGCGCGGACGGCGAGTTCGAGATCGGCGCTGGGGGCGACGATGATCGCATTGTTGCCGCCGAGTTCGAGGATGGTGCGGCCGAGCCGGCGGCCGACGACCTCACCGACGTGGTAGCCCATCTTGCAGGAGCCGGTGGCGGAGACGAGCGGGACGCGGCGGTCGTTGATGAGGCGCTCGCCGACGGTTGAGCCGCGGCCGATGAGGAGGGAGAAAACGGCGGGGTCGACGCCGCTCTCACGGCAGACGCGCTCGGCGATCTTCGTGCAGGCGATGGCGCAGAGGGGCGTCTGGCTGGAGGGCTTCCAGACGACGGCGTCGCCGCAGACGGCGGCGAGGGCGGCGTTCCAAGCCCAGACGGCGACGGGGAAGTTGAAGGCGGAGATGACGCCGACGACGCCGAGCGGGTGCCACTGTTCCATCATGCGGTGAGCGGGGCGCTCGGAGGCAATGGTGAGGCCGTAGAGTTGGCGGGAGAGTCCGACGGCAAAGTCGCAGATGTCGATCATCTCCTGCACCTCGCCTTCGCCCTCGGCGAGGATCTTGCCGTTTTCGAGCGTGACGAGTCGGCCCAGCTCGGCCTTGTGTTCGCGCAGGGCGACGCCGAGCCGGCGGACGGTTTCGCCGCGGACGGGTGCGGGCGCGGACCGCCAGCGGAGGAAGGCCTGTTCGGCGCGGGCGATGACGCGGTCGCAGTCCTCGGCGGTGGCCTGGCGGACGCGGGCGAGGAGCGAGCCGTCGATGGGCGAGACGGAGTCGAGGGTCTCTCCGCCCCCGAGCCACTCGCCGCAGAAGGCGCCGGGGTTGAGGTCGTCGAGGCCGAGTCGGCGAAGGAGGTCGTTCATGGGGAATCCCGTGTCAATCGTGACGTCGGCCGCAAATTGTACCGCAAACGGTGCAGGAAGCGGACCGCGGGGACGGCGGGACTACGCCGAAATGCGGTACGGCGCGAGGGGACGGGCGGGGAAGCGCTCGCCTTCGGCGCGCGGCGAAACAACGGGATCGGGCACGTGCGGCGTCACGGCGTCATGAGGACGCTCGCTGACGCTTCGCGTCTCGTTGTGGACGGCAAGCGGCGGTGCGGGCTGGATGGCCGCGTTCGCGGGAATGACGGGGGTGATGGCGCGCGGCGCGAAGGGACGGGCGGGGAAGCGCTCGCCTTCGGCGCGCGGCGAAACAACGGGATCGGGCACGTGCGGCGTCACGGCGTCATGGGGACGCTCGCTGACGCTTCGCGTCTCGTTGTTTCTTCCGTCGCGGACGTGCGGCGGCGAGGCGGGGTTTAGAGGACGCTCGCTGACGCTTCGCGTCTCGTTGTGGACTGCAAGCGGCGGTGCGGGCTGGATTGCCGCTTTCGCGGGAATGACGGGGGTGATGGCGCGCGGCGAAACGAAGTCGATGGTGCGAAGAGAATCTTCGCACTACCGGCGCGCGGCGAAATGAGGCGTACGGGTTTGTTTGCGCAGGTCAGGGCATTTCGGGCGGGGGGAACGGGGTACCGAAGGGCAGCGCGCCGTCAGGGCGGCGACGGGGATTCGCGCGGGCGCGGGGCATCGCCGTGATCGAACCAGAACTGGAGCAGCAGAATGGCGACGCCGATCACGAGCAGCGCGTCGGCGACGTTGAAGACCCAGGGCCAGACCTCCAGGCCGAGGACGCGGGCCTGAATCTTGATGAAGTCGCGGACGACCGGGCGGTGTTCGGCGAAGACGTCGGAGGTGACGAGGTAGGTCTGCGGGTTTCGGCCGGTCTGAAAGTCGCCAACGGTGACGAGCAGGCCGTCGCGCTTGAGAAGGCGGCCGGTATGGCGGTAGCCGGTGGACGGGTCGTGATACACGAAGGCCTGCTCTGCGACGCGGTCATAGAGGTTGCCCAGCGCGCCGGCGAGGACGAGTGCGAGGCCGACGTGGAGTGCGCGATGATGGGACTTGGAGTTGAGGAAGAGGTAGAGGACGAACATCAGGGCGAGGACTGAGGCGCCGACAAAAAGGGGAGCAAAGTTCGCGCCGAGGCCGAACAGGGCGCCGGGATTGAGCGAGAGGTGAAACTCGATCAGACCGGGCACGACGGGACGGGAGGCGCCGGGGACGAGTTCGCTGAAGGCCCAGTCCTTCGACCAGAGGTCGAGGGCCAGTCCGACACCCGCGATGCCCCAGAGGCGGAGGTGGCTGTAGGCATGGCGGAACGCGCCCGGGACGGGAGGGGCTGGACCGGGGCCGGCCTCGGCGTGGGGAAAGGCGGTCATTGGCGGCCTGCGCGAGACGAACCATTTCCGCGGGCGCGCTCCAGCGCGCGGACATGGGCGATGCAAAAGCGGGCCCAGGGCTGGACGCGGAGCCGGGCGCGGGCAATGGGGCGGCCGGTGGCCTCGCAGACGCCGTAGGTTCCGGCGGCGATACGGGCGAGTGCGGCGTCGATCTCGTCGAGGACCTCCTGGCGGGACTGGATGAGGCCGAGGGTGAACTCCTGTTCGTAGTGGTCGGTTCCGACGTCCGCGGGGTGCAGGGGGATCTTCGACAGGTCGCCACTGGCTTCCTGGCGGTTGCGGCCGAGGGCCTCGTCCTCCAGATGCTTGACGTCACCGTTCAACTCTGCACGCCGGGCGAGCAGAGCCCGACGGTACTGCTCGATCTCCTGTGGCGCGAGGGGCGAGGCCGGCAGGCCGGGACGGTCCGAGGCATTGCTTCGGTCCGCCGGGACGGGCGGGACGCCGTGATTGTCATTCGGATGCTTCTTACGGTTGAGCACGACTGTTTCCCCGGGCTCCGGGACGCAGAAGCGTGAATCCGGTCTGCGCCAAGTCGGGTCATCGTATCGGAGGCGGTGCGGGAGTCAACGCAAAGGAAAGGGGGCGGTCAGGATTCGTCTTCGGCGGCGTCGTTGAAGAACTCGACCCAGGCCATCTGGATGGCCTCAAGTTTGGCCTCGTTGGAGCGCTGGGGGTCGTCGCCGAATTCGGGCAGGGCGATGACCCAGTCGCGCAGGTCGGTGAAGCGGACGGAAAGGGGATCGACGTCGGGCCGCTGGGCGAAGAGGCGCTCGGCGATGTCTTCGCTGTCGGTCCACTTGAGCGGCCGCGGCATGGGGGACTCCTGTCGGGTCGGAACCGGATTATACGGTCGGGGGGAGCGGGGGAGAAGCGCTCGCCTTCGGCGCGCGGCGAAACAACGGGATCGGGCACGTGCGGCGTCACGGCGTCATGAGGACGCTCGCTGACGCTTCGCGTCTCGTTGTGGACGGCAAGCGGCGGTGCGGGCTTCGCGTCTCGTTGCTTCTTCCGTCGCGGACGCTGCGCGACTCGTTGTTTCTTCCGGCGCGGACGTGCGGCGGCGAGGCGGAGTTTAGCCCGAATATTTCATCAGTTTGATCGGGAATTGAAATAGAAAAGGCCTCTTCGCCTTGTAGACTGGGGCGTTGTCGAACCGTCCGCGTCCACGCGGCAAGGAGGCCAATTC
>Ga0187893_10014980_pt1 | contig 10467 bp, 6 predicted proteins | sample MA1701074metaG_FD_139574 | JGI IMG/M metagenome (GOLD analysis project Ga0187893, IMG submission 139574) | White microbial mat communities from a basaltic lava cave in the Kipuka Kanohina Cave System on the Island of Hawaii, USA - MA170107-4 metaG ...
ATCCAGGCTCCCGGAATCTGTTCAGCCAAAGCCAGCAAACGTTCCTTTTTGGCCGAAGCGTGCGTCAAGGTTAACTCTGGGTTTCTCATGCCTGAAGTGTAGCATGAGGTGACCTATTTATAACGTTATTTAATGCGTTTGTATTAGAAGGAATAGCGATAAAGATGACACAGATCGATTGGTCGTATCACCGGCCTGGCTGAACATCTTGCGGCCGAACGCAGGAGTTTCTTGCGAATGCGAAGGTCTCTACGAAGTTACAAGTGGATGCGCGAAAGGTACGGTTGACAAAGAAGGAAGCGCTGGCACTGCTAGCCCAGGTCGACGAGATCTACTCAGCCAAAGGCAAACGAACTACCCACGTGGAATTGAAGAAAGATCGACCCAGTGATGGGACTCTGCTACCTCTCATCATGGGTCCCACAGGCAATCTGCGCGCTCCTGCACTGCGGATAGGCCGGATATTGCTGGTTGGGTTTGATCAGACCACCTATGAAAAACTGCTTCGTTAGGGTGTTGCTCCAGACGAGCTTTTTGATTTCCCGACAAGACTTGCCCATATAACCGTAACGAGAGATGGGTGGGCGGAACCTGATGTCAACTGCCGGGCCAGGCACTGTCGAGGGGAAGTTTTCTCTATTCAGCCCCGGTCTTGAACACAACGGAAACAGTTCCAGTACCGTTCACCGCATTTCCGTTCATCGTCGAGGGTGTGAAGCGCCACTGCTTCACCGCTGCCGCGGCCGATCCTCTCAGGGCGGGTGGTCCGTCAAAGGCTTTCGCAGAGATCACCTTCCCTGCCGTATACACAACAATCGCTTCGTGGACAGTCCCACTCACATTCATCCTTCGAGCCAGCTCTGGATAAACCGGTTTCACCTTCGCAAGAGGCACCGCCGACGTCGCATTCGTCGAGCCGGTCGAGTCAGTGAGATCGTTCATCGCTGGCCTGGGTGGCACACCAGGCGGCAGCGGCAACGGAGTGGGCGGCAAATCTGACTGCAAAGAAGGTAGTCCCTGAATCGTTCCAAGTGTCAAGTTCGAAGAGCCAATCGTCGGAGTTGGCAGCCGCTGGAGTTTGGAGGCGTTAGACGCGGTGGATTGAGAAACGTCTTTCACCGTCGGCGGGTTGGCAGTAATTGCGGAAGAATCAGGCACCAGCACAGCGACCCCTGGACGGCGAGGGTCGCTGCTGGCGACGGATGAATTCGCCGCGTCCACTTCAAACCTGCCTGGGTGTACCTCCGTGTTGTCAGTCGCTCCAGTCGAAGCCTCAATGGAAGACGGCGCGTCAACCTCGTGCGGTGGCACGAGTAATGTTGGCTCTTCAGAGGCCGTCTGTGGGGCCTCGATTCGCCAACCGCGCCAGATCAAGAGCACCGCCACAAGCAAGAGAATGACTGAAACCGAACCGGCGAGGAAGAACCTCTTGCCACCGGGAGACAGCGCGGGATCGCTAACGATCGAGTTCACCTTCTTTTCGAGAGGGTCCAGGGCAGGGGTAATCAGACTCGAGGAGTCTGACTCCGAAAGACGAGCCGGTTGGCTGGTCGCTTCCCAAACATCTGTCCGGTTTGTCGGAACAATTTTTTGAGGCGCCGGGGATGTGGGCGAATCAATCTGCAATTCAGTTTCCGCCACAGAGTCATCGATGAACCGTTCGCCGAGCGGCTTGCTGGTGGCCTGCGGCGAAGCCGACGAGTCAATGGGCTCAGTAATATCTTTGCTTAGAAAGTCGGACAATAACGCGTCCAAGCGGGCTGAGGTATCGTTCGGAGAGGTTTCGTCATTGTGCTTCATCGTGCTCTCCTCAAATCAGCGCCAGCAGCAAGCCTAAAGACAGGTGTACCGGAAGAGCCATCGAGATCAGCTGTGTACAAGTGCGAGAGACAACGAGTAAGCGAAATTGAAAAGGGAGCGTGATCGGCGAGCCCTAATTCACCCAATAGGCTGCTTCCTTCGCGAACGATTCCTGAAGTTCCTCTACGAGTTTGGGAGCCCTCTCCGATGGGATATTCAAGAAACCAAGCGCTGGATGATCAACCAAAGGGAGGGTCGCGCGTGGTTCGCGGTATCCTGCGCCAAGAACCTTGCAGATCGTGTTCGATAGATCCACACAGGCCAGAACCGTAAGAGTGACAGAATCCTCGATTGGTGGGCGGGTTTCTTCGTCGCGGTGATGCTGGAGAATGATGCTGGAAATGACCTTTGGATAGTTCCACTTCGCTGTGATCAACGAACCCACTTCCGTGTGCGTGTAGCCTAGCAGTTCGCTCTCGGCTCGAATGAAGGATTCGCCCTCGTTGTAGGTCCGCATCATCACACCTGAGAAAAGTTCCGGACACTCGTTGTTCAAGATGACCTTGCCGACGTCATGCAGGAGGCCGCAGATGAAGGCATCGTCGCGCACAAACGGCGCGTACTGACTAGCGATCGTCTTTGCGCCGATCGCTGCAGCGACGGAATGCGTCCAGAGCATCTTCTCAGTTATCCCGAATCGCTTGTAAACGCCACGGGTTGCCGCCATGATCGTCATATCTCGGGTGTTCTTGAAGCCCAGGACGTTGACAGCCATCAGAACCGTAGTAATCTCGCGCGGAAGCCCAAACAGTGCGGAATTGGCTGCCTTGAGTAGATGCGCTGAGAGGGCTTGATCCTTTGAGATAACCTCAGCCAACTGGCTCCCCGAAACATCTTCGCGTTCCACCATCTCCATGACTTTTCGTGCCACCGATGGCAGCACTTTCATGTCGCCTGCTTGATTAATCAACTCTTCCAGTTTCATTACTCTACCTTCAACGATGGCACTCATATGAGGCTCATCGGCAGGCTTATTCCAAAGATTAGAATTATTTACGCGACTGAAGTGGGTCAGAAAGCGACGTCTTTCACCCTATCCGTTGACGCTTTTTTTGATGAAGTTCAGGCCACTGCGACATCAGATCTAGGACGAAGGTGTCCGTTCCGCATCCAAGTCTGAGGTCTCCGTGTTACAAAATTGCTTTTTGCGAGGGGAGTCCTTAGAATGCCCCGCCATGATGCATCTGGATCGAGAATTGAACGCCGAGCAACTGGCAGCCGTCCGTTCCACGGAAGGTCCTGTTCTGATCTTGGCAGGCGCTGGGAGCGGAAAGACGCGAGTCATCACATACCGCATTGCTCATCTCATTGAGAACCAGAACGCCCGCCCTGACAGCATCTTGGCGGTGACGTTCACAAATAAAGCGGCACAGCAGATGAAAGAAAGGGTCGGCGCCCTGTTGCGCACGCGCCTTGGAAGCCCGTTGATCGCCACCTTTCATTCCTTCTGCGTTCGCGTGCTGCGGCGCTACATAGCTGCCATCGGCTATGGAAACGATTTCACCATCTACGACGATTCGGACCAGCTCGCGCTGGTCAAAGGCTGCCTGAAAGAGCTGGGGCTCGACGAAAAAGTGCTTCAACCCCGCGCGGCCCTTTCTCGCATCAGTCACGCCAAGAACCACGGTGTCAACCCGGCAGGAGCCTATCAACAGGCCTACGACGCCAAAACTGAGAAAATCGCCGTCACCTACGAGCTGTATGAGAAGAAATTGCGGCACGCTAACGCGCTGGACTTTGACGATCTCCTGTTAAAAACCGTCTTACTCCTGGCCCAGCATGAATCGATTCGAGAAACGCTGAATGCGCAGTACCGCTTCCTCATGGTCGACGAATATCAGGACACAAACCGTACCCAGTACCGCTTGATTCGTTATTTGACCGAAAAACAGCAGAACCTCTGTGTGGTCGGTGACGAAGATCAATCGATCTACGGCTGGCGAGGGGCGGACATTCAGAACATCTTGAGCTTCGAGAAGGATTATCCGAACGCCAGAATCATCAAACTCGAGCAGAATTACCGTTCGACGAAAAATATACTGGATGCCTCCGGTGCGCTGGTTTCCAAAAACGAGGAGCGGAAAGGTAAAACCCTTTGGACCGCAAGGACGGGCGGCGAACCGGTGGCTCTTTATGAAGCGCCCGACGCCGAGGCAGAAGCGCTTTTCGTCGCACAGCAGATTCTGGAATACCAGCGGCGACACCCTGCAGACGCCGCCGCGGTGCTGTACCGTACTAACTTCCAATCACGGTTGTTTGAAGAAGCTTGCCGACGCACAAATCTGAAGTACACCGTGGTGGGAGGGTTTAGTTTTTACGAGCGGGCCGAGATCAAGGACTTGCTGTCCTACCTAAAACTCTGCCTGAACCCGAACGACTCCGTCAGCCTCTTGCGCGTCATTAACACACCACCGCGGGGTATTGGAAAAACGAGCCTGGCCACTTTGGAATCCGAAGCTCGGCAGCAGGGCATCTCGCTATGGCAGGCACTTGAACGGATTGAAGAAGCGGGAAGCCTTCCATCGCGAGCGCTGAAAGCGTTGGCTGATTTTCGGAGGCTGATACAGACGTTTGTGGAACAGTCGCGCCTTCGGCCCCTATCGGAACTGATTCGCACGATGATCGAGAAATCAGGCTATGCTGAATGGCTCGAGTCCGACGGCACCGAAGAAGCCCTGACGCGGTTGGACAATCTTAAGGAATTGGTGAACGCTGCGCTGGATGCCGAAGGTCGTGGAGAAACACTGACGGACTTCCTGGACCACGCAGCCTTGATATCGGATACCGACGATTTCAACGACCGTGCCCGTGTGACACTGATGAGTTTGCACAGTGCCAAAGGGCTGGAGTTCCCGCTGGTTTTTGTGGTGGGTCTTGAAGAGGGGCTGTTTCCGCACAACCGGTCGCTAAGCAGCCAGGCAGATATTGAGGAGGAACGTCGTATTTGTTATGTGGGTATGACGCGGGCCGAAAAGAAACTGTTTCTCACCCGAGCGTTGTCCCGCCGATTCCTCTTTGGCGACAGCCCGAACGAAACCGAACGCTCCCGCTTCCTGGCCGATATCCCTTCAAGTCTCATCGAGGATCTCTCCCCGGGCCGTACGATCCGCAGAGCCGCTGCCTACGACGGCCCCACTTACAACTCGCGCGAAAGTATCAAACAATTCTACGAGCAGCGTGGAAAACAGGTAGATTTGGCTCCGGTAAAGAAGGCTCGGGCTCCCGAAACCAGCCGCTTCAGGCAAGGTGTCTATGTGCGCCATCCTCGCTTCGGCATCGGCCACATCGTGCGCTGCGAAGGAGAAGGCGACGAGTCCAAGCTCACCATTAACTTTCCTGGGCATGGCATGAAAAAGATGGTGCAGAAATTTGCCGGGCTAGAGAAGGTGTAAGGAAGGTCTCAGTTCCGGAAGTCCCTGGTCGCGAATCCCCAGCGATCTTGCGTTTCTGGCCTGATGGGCGATTGGTATCTTCTCTTTCTGGTTGTCACCTTCAAAATCGGGCGAACTCCTTGTCAAACTTCCTTTTCCAGACCAAACCTCCCGAGCGCCTTCTTCTCGAAGCCGCCCAACCTGAGGGCCGTCTGAAACGCACACTGACTGCTGTGGATCTGACGGCGCTTGGAATCGGGGCGATCATCGGGGCAGGTATTTTTGCAACCACTGGGTCCGCTGTAGCTGGCACGATGGACCGGCCCGGTGCGGGCCCGGCTCTGATGGTTTCTTACCTGCTTACAGCAGTTGCCTGCGGCTTCTGTGCTCTGTGTTATGCCGAGTTTGCCTCGATGATTCCTGTCTCGGGCAGCGCCTATACCTATACCTACGCGACTTTGGGGGAATTGGTAGCGTGGATTATCGGATGGGATTTGATCATTGAATACGCTATCGGCAACGTAGCAGTGGCAGTGAGCTGGTCAGGTTACTTCAAAGAGCTGCTAAGTGGATTCGGCGTGAGTCTGCCCAATTGGCTGACCACAGATTACCGTACCGCACAACGAAGCGCGGAGATCCTGGCGAACGCCCCTCATCTAGGCTCGGTGCCGCTGGTGGTGAACCTCCCAGCCATGCTCATCATCGGCTTCATCACCCTCATCCTAGTCATCGGAATAAAGGAAAGTGCGCATTTCAACGCAGCCATGGTGCTCATCAAGCTGATGGTTGTGGTGGGCTTCGTTGCCATTGGTGCCTTTTATGTGAAACCAGAGAACTGGCAGCCCTTTGCTCCGAACGGATGGGCTGGCATTGCGACCGGGGCGGCTCTTATTTTCTTCGCCTACATTGGATTTGACGCCATTTCGACAACGGCCGAGGAAGCGTGTAACCCTCAGCGGGACATGCCCATTGGAATGATCGCTTCGCTGACCCTCTGTACCGTGTTGTACGTCCTCATTACCGCAGTTCTGACTGGGATTGTTCCTTACCATCAACTTGGAACGGCCGAACCCCTGGCCACAGCTCTCAATGCCGTACAACTTAATTGGGCGGCGGGATTCATCTCATTCGGTGCCGTGGTGTCCATGACCGCTGTTTTGCTAGTCTTTCAACTCGGCCAGCCGCGAATCTTTTTTGTCATGGCACGCGACGGCTTGTTGCCGAAAATTTTCGCCGCTGTCCACCCGCGTTTCCGCACGCCGCATATCACGACGATCCTGACGGGCATCTTTGTAGCAGCCTTCGCAGGCTTCATGGATATCAATGAAGCCGTTGAACTGACCAACATTGGCACGTTATTCGCATTCATCCTGGTAGGCATCGGGGTCATCGTACTGCGCGTGCGCGATCCAGAACGGCCGAGACCATTTCGCTGCCCATGGGTTCCCTGGGTGCCACTGCTGGGTGTAACCTCCTGTGCTTATCTCATGGTCCAATTGCCTTGGCTAACATGGGTTCGCTTCGTCATCTGGCTGTTCCTCGGATTGTTGATCTACTTCCTATTTGGTGCAAAGCAGAGCGGCCTGGGCCGCGAATCCGAATCTGGCAGACAGAGTCGCAACCGTCAACTCGCCCAGGCAAGACTGGGAATAGGAATCAGCCTGTTGGTATTCGCCGCAGCGCTTTGCTTCGCGGGACTGACCCGCCAGGGAGGGCTGTCCGAGAAGATCGGATTTGCCTTGGCCATCCCGTTCAAGGACGCCCGGCTTCACGCAAGTATCGTCTTTACGGGATTGGTAATGCTGGGGCTGGGGTTGCTCTTTTTCTGGAAGGCCAGAGAGTCTTAGATGCGTCCCGCTTTAGGTCGGGTAGGCAGGAAGCGTTCTGGCCCGTCTTACTGGCGTACAGGACGGAACGGAACGCCAAACAGGGCCTGCACTTCAATCGCGTTCTCACTGAGCTGTGCTGGCTTGAACTTCCACTGTTTCAGCGCTTCGATGGCACGTTCATCAAGCACCGGGTTCAGACTGCGTACGACTCGAATCCGATCTACGCCGCCATCAGTGCGAATAACACCATAAAGCACAACGAGCCCTCTGAGTTGAGCCAAGTCAGGGTCCTCGGGACGTCCCGGATCGACTTTCCGCAACGGCCGAGGCTGCACGATGGCATCCCCGGCAGCCAGTGTGACCTGTGAACCAGACACCGGTGTGGCTGCCGGTCGCCCCCCCGTACCTGCAGACTCCGCGTCAGACATTTCGGAAAACTGCATGGTCCATCGCCCTGCGGGCATCGGGATGAAGACCGTGTAGTTGCGCTTGCCGGACAGGATTCCATAGACTCCAAGCCCAGCACCACCCGTTCGACCTTCCACTACGGTGATATTGTAGGACTCGCCGGGATCATCAATGGTCTGCATGTCACTGAAGCCACCTGGAGAGCGAGGTCGACGTCCCGGACCAGCAATCGTAGGAGCGCCCGTGTTAGGCCCGCCCTTAACCGACATGCCGGGGATCTGAATCGAGGCAATGTTTCCACCGCCACCAAAGCCGCTTCCTGTGCCTCCGCGGCCTCCACCACCAGCGACTCCACCTCCCAAGACGCCACCATCAACTCCGTCTGGAGAACCCGCTCGATTGCCTTCAGGCGACATTGAAAACGTGCCTGTCTTGCTACCCGCGGGGACCTTCAATCCACCAGGGCCGGGCAAGCCAGGGTTTGCACTCAGCACAATCATGTTACGCAACTGATTGACCCCTGCTCCGCTGACAGGAACATTGATAGTTGGCCCCGGGCTCGTTCCGTCCCCAATCGACCATTCTGCTGAAGTCCCCATCTTCGCCGTCATTTTAGCCTGCAAGTTGGACACTTGAGCTGCGCTGTCCACAGGCACATTGAGCAACGGGCCGGGGTTCGAAGCGTCGGAAGCAATGTTCCATTCAGCCGAAGTACCCATTTTTACGGTCATCTTGGCCTGCATATTGATGACCTCGGTTTTCGCCAGAGTCAGCTCGGATAGTTTCCGCTCAACATCTTTGGCCTCTGCATCCGGAAGGCGGAGCTGAGGCAGTGCCGCGTCCGGCTTCTGCATCATAGGCGCAGCGATCTGCTTGCTGGCAATCTGCAGTGTTTCGACATTCGTCTCAGGAACGTTCCAGATAACAATGTTTGGAACCTTCACTTCCTGTTTCAAGGGCTGAGGGGCGCTCGGCTGAATAATTGTCTGGCTTTCGTTGTCAGCTTGCAACGGCGACGACTGAATCGTTTGCGTCGGGTGAAAAGCTGTGCTTCCCTTTGGAGGCTTGACGTCCGGTTTCTTCCCAGCCGGAGCTTTCGGGCCATCCTTGGCAGAGTTGATTTTGGGAAGCAAATCCTCGGGCTTGTAATACGTAATCTCGTAATCCCGCTCGAGAGCCACACGAGTGAATGGAAGCGTTTTCCCAAAGGACACATCGGACAATCCGTAAATCAAACCGACCATGCAGCCGTGCAGAACCAGGGAAATAGCAAAAGACCGGGTAGGATGTCCGCCAGGTGCCCAGACATTGGCAAAGACATCTGCGTCATCCGTCTCATTCTCTTTTACGTGAATCGAGTCAAGTAAACTACCCAGATCGAGGTATTCGGAGTCAGCAGCGGACTCTGTGAGAGGAGGGGCCTCAGCTGCGGCCTTTGCCAACATGCCATTCCAGTTCTTCGAGCAATCAGGGCAAATTTCTCTCTTGAAATGGTGCCACTTCAATTTCTTTTGACAACTCTGACAAATGGCCATTCGATAGAATCCGGATTAGTTTCAAAGACAACGACTCTGGCAGCGTTCCTAACCTCGAGCATTCGTGGGACTCATCGGAACATTTCAAAGGAGCGTTACCGATATTTCCAGACGCACTCGGAAGCCTTTGGTCCAGAAGCAACTCAGTGGCCTGCTGCCGACCAAAGACCCTGGCCCGCGCGGCTCCGGCGAAGCAAGCAGGCGATGTTAGGCTGAACCAAAAACCAAAGTCAACGCTTTCACTCTGGACATGTCATGGAGTTTCAGTAGAATGGCGCCGCATTCGTGTTGAACCTAATGAGGCCTTCGATGAAACGTCGCTCGTTCGTGCTGTCTGGCCTTGCCGCAACAGCCATGCCTACAGGAGCACTGGCTGTTCCACCCAACGCTCCCCGTGCGTGGTTCGAGTTACGTTTTTTTCACCTCCGTAACGATTTCGAACGGTCACGCTTGGACTCCTTGCTTAAAGATGTCTATCTGCCCGCCAGCAGCCGACTGGGGTTAGGCCCGTTGGGGTTCTTCAATGTCTCGGTCGGACCCAATATGCCGATGCTCGTCGCACTGACCTCTTATGCCTCCCTGGCAGCCATGGAGGTTGCCCTGGACCAGCTGGCCACAGACTCCGCCTGGTCTAAGGCGATGGAAGAATTCTCCAAACCAAAAGAGCCAGCCTATGCCCGTATGGAGTCGCGACTGATCCGTGCCTTCGCTTCGATGCCAAAGATTGAAGTACCGCCACAAGACCCCGCGCGAGCCGCCAGAGTCTTTGAGCTGCGCATTTACGAAGCTCGCAACCTGAAAGCTTCGTTAACGAAGATCAAGATGTTTGAAGAGGGAGAGATCGCCATTTTCCGCAAGACCGGCCTGCTCCCTGTATTCTTTGGCCAGACAGTTGTCGGCACCGGGCTGCCAAGTCTGACCTACCTGTTAGCTTATGACAGTGTTGAAGCCCGAGAGAAGAATTGGCGCAAGTTCCTCAATCACCCCGACTGGGTCAAACTTCGTGCCATGCCGGGATACTCTGATGCGGAGATCGTCTCTAACATACATAGCTCTTTCTTGAGGCCAACGAACTATTCTCCGATTCGCTAGGCTCTGCTTGGGTTTCGCCGTCCGTCAGCCCCACGGGATTGGAATTGACGGATCGTCAACTTACCTGGTTCCCCATTCAGTCCCTACTGGAGCAACCCCTGGAGTCGGTGTTCCAAGATTCTAGTGACAGAGGAAAACCTTAATGACTGTTGTGAACTTGCTCATGCGCTGGCTCCACATTTTTTCCGTCATCACCGCCGTTGGTGCCACCGTGTTCGTGCGCCTTGTTCTCATCCCGGCGGTGGCAGAAATCCAGGATGAAGGTCGAGTTCAGCTGATGAAGAGCGTTGCCGGGCGATTGCGAAAACTCATCCATGGCGCTATCGGCGGAATACTAGTGTCAGGGCTCTATAACACTCATCTCCTTTGGAA
>Ga0187893_10014981_pt1 | contig 10467 bp, 8 predicted proteins | sample MA1701074metaG_FD_139574 | JGI IMG/M metagenome (GOLD analysis project Ga0187893, IMG submission 139574) | White microbial mat communities from a basaltic lava cave in the Kipuka Kanohina Cave System on the Island of Hawaii, USA - MA170107-4 metaG ...
CACCTTGAGCTCCACCCCCCTCCCCTCCTCCCGCCCCCCGCGGAAGGCCTGCCAGCCCCGCTGCATCTCGATCGCCGCCTCGAGGGCGTCCCGGCCGCTCGCGAAGGTGGCCATGACGGCGTCCCCCATCGTCTTCACCACGCCCCCCCGGTGGGCGGCCACCCGCTCGACCAGGTAGCGGAAGTGGTTCTGGACGAACGCGAACGCCCGGGCGTCCCCCATCCGGCCGTAGAGCTCGGTCGAGCCCTTGAGGTCCGTGAAGAGGACGGCGAGCGAGGAGATGCCGATCTCGTCTCCCGGCGCGACCGCCTCGGCGGGGAAGAGGTCGCGGAACTCCTGGAGCGAGGTGACGAGGGCCGCCGTCGCCGCGCTCTCCTTCCAGGTCTCGCGCTCGACGACGAGCAGGGCCTCGGCCGGGAGGGCGTTCTCCACCTCGAGCGCGCCCGCCGGCCCGGGCTCCATCCGCAGGCCCCCCGGCTCCACCCGGATCCGGGTGCCCTCGAGCCCCAGGATCCCCGGGGCCTGGTAGCAGCGGACGCGCAGCGGTCCGGGCGGGCGCTCGAAGGGCTCCGACCGCCGCTCCCCGGGCTCCAGGCGGAGCTGCGCCGCCACGTGCGGGGTGTTCGCCGGGCCGCCGATGCAGTAGACGTCCGCCCGGGCGCGGCGGACGGCCGGCTGGACGGCGAAGCGGACCTCCACCGAGGCCGCCAGGTCCGCCCCGAACTCGATCCGGCAGGTCTCGCAGTGGGCGCGGTTCTTCATCCGGGAAAGCGACGGCGTCTCGCGCGCCGCCACGCGGCAGCTCGGGCAGAGGAGGTTCCACGAGAGGTCCAGCGCCCCCGCCTGGGCGGCGTGGAGGAGGAAGCGGAGCGTCGCCACCCGGTCCTCGCCCCAGCGGTCGGCCAGCTCGAAGGGCCGCATCCGGATCACCTCGAGGTCGGAAGCCTCGAGGAGATGGCGGCGGAGCTTCTCGAGCGGACCCGGGACGCGGACGGCGCGGAGGCGGCGGTCGAGGACGTCCGGGTTCACGAGCTCGGCGGGCGGGAGGCCCGGCCGCGGCGCCCCCTGGGCGTGCGCCTCGAACGCGCGGGCCAGCTCCATGACGTCCTTCGTCGCCTTGCCCGCCAGGACGGTCTTGGCCCCGATCGTCCCCAGCCAGTTCCGGGGGAGCATCCGGGCGAAGACTTCGAGCTCGGACCCGCCGGGCGCGGGCTCGATCCGGATGCCCCCCAGGACCTCCGCGAGCGGCCCCGAGTCGAAGCGCCGGAGCACCCGGTAGTGGCGGCCCTCCACCCAGTCGAAGGGGTACTCCTCGTAGGCGAGCGTGACGCCCATGAACCTCGCCTCCGCCCGGTAGTGGCCCTTCCGCGTGGGATCGGGGAGCGGGACGAAGCGGACGGGGGGAAGGGAGACCGCGCGGTTCAGGCGGTCGGTGTCGGCCAGGAACGACCAGAGGACGCCGGGCGGGACGGCGAACGCCGCCTTCGCGGAGACGTCGACGGGGGCCGCCACACGATCATTCTACCGCGCAGCGCGCTGCGCAGTCCCCGATCGCGAAATTGCTTGTGGTGCCCCCGTCCGGTCTGGCACGTTGCTTGCTTCATGGAGCCCGTGCAGGAGGCGGCGCCCGCGCGCACGAAGGAGATCGTTTCCTGGGCGATGTACGACTGGGCGAACTCGGCCTTCGCCACCTCGATCCTGACGGCGATCTACAGCGTTTACTACGCCGGGACCGTCGTCCCCAAGGACAGCGCGATCCGGGGCGAGACCTGGTGGAACTGGGCGAACGCGATCTCCATGATCCTCGTCTGCGCGAGCGGGCCGGTGATCGGCGCGATCACCGACTACACGGGCTCGAAGAAGAAGTTCTTCCGGGTCTTCTGGCTGGCGGGCGTGCTCGCCTGCACGGCGCTCTGCCTCGTCGGTCCCGGCGACGCCCTCCTGGGCTTCGTCCTCTTCATCGTGGCCAACATCGGCTTCGGCGCGAGCATCGCGCTCAACAACGCGTTCCTGACCGAGCTCGCCCCGCCGGAGAAGATGGACCGGATCTCGTCGTTCGGGTGGGCCACGGGGTACGTGGGGGGCGGGATCTGCCTCGCGCTCAACCTGGTCCTCTTCAAGGTCTTCAAGGACGACGCGGTCTTCGCCGCGCGCCTGGGCTTCGCGGTGGTGGGCCTCTGGTGGTTCGTCTTCAGCCTGCCCGCCGTCTTCTGGCTCAAGGAGCGGCCCGCGACCAAGCCGCGCCCGCCCGGGAGCTCGCTCGTGGCGCTCGGGTTCGCGGACGTCTTCCGGACGGTCCGGAACCTGCGGCAGTACAAGCAGCTCTTCCTCTTCCTGCTCGCCTTCCTCTGCTTCAACCAGGGGATCGAGACGGTCGTCTCGAACGCCGCGATCTTCGGGGAGAAGGCGGCGGGGATGAAGGGCGACGACATCATCGTCCTCGTCCTCGTGATCCAGGGCGTGGCGGCGGTCGGGGCCTTCCTCTTCGGGCGCCTGGCCGAGCGGGCGGGCTCGAAGCGCGTGATCGGGCTTTCGCTCTTCGTCTGGCTCGGGGTCCTCGTTTTCGCCTTTTTCACGACCTCGAAGGGGATGTTCTGGGCGCTCGGGATCTCGGTGGCGGTGGTGCTCGGCGGGACCCAGGCGATCGCGCGCGGCTACTTCGCGCAGCTCACGCCGCCGGCCCGCTCGGCGGAGTTCTTCGGCTTCTTCGCGATCGGGGGCCGGGCGGCCGCCGCGCTCGGGTCGCTCCTCTTCGGGACGGTCTCCCAGCTCGCCGGCCACATGAAGTGGGGAATCATCTCGCTCGCCGTCTTCTTCATCGCCGGCATGATCCTCCTCTCCCGGGTGGACGACCGGGAGGGCAAGGCGGCCGCCGCCGAGGCCGCCCCCGCCTCGTAGCAGGAATCCAGCCAGTTTCGTTTACTGGCAGGAAAGCAGCCTGTCTGGATTACTGGCAGGAAAACAGCCTGGCTGGTTTCCTGCTATCGAGCGGGGTCGAAGGGATCGAGGGGGATAGAGGGGGGGCGGCCCGTCGCGATCTCCGACACGAGCTGGGCGGTGATCGGGGCCAGGAGGATGCCGTTCCGGAAGTGGCCCGTCGCCACCAGGAGCCCCTCCATGGGAGTCGGGCCGATGTAGGGGAGGCGGTCCGGGGTCGAGGGCCGCAGGCCCGCCCAGCTCGCCACGAGCGGGAGCTTCGCCGCCGGCGGGAAGAGCGCCGCCGCCCGGGCGGCGAGGCCTCCGGCGCCCTCGAGCGTCACCGACTTGTCGAAGCCCGCGTCCTCGAGCGTCGAGCCGATCAGGATCTTCCCGTCCGCGCGCGGGACGAGGTAGGTGTCGCCTCCCTCGAGGATCGGCCCGAGGAGCCCCGGCTCGCCCTGCGCGAGGAGGATCTGGCCCTTGATCGGCGTGACCGGGAGGGCGATCCCGAGCGGGGCCAGGACCTCCCCCGACCAGGCGCCCGCGGCGAGCACCACCGTCCTCGCGAAGACGTCTCCGTGGGGGGTCTTCACCCCCGTCACCCGGCCCGGGACGCGGAGGAATCCCGTCGCGGGGGCGTTCTTCCGGATCTCCGCCCCTCGCTTCTGAGCCATCTCCGCGAGCGCGGCGGCCAGGCGGTTGTTCCGGACCTGGGCGATGTCGGGAAGGAGGATCGCGCCCCGGACCGTGTCCGGGAGCCCCGGCTGGCGCTCCCGGGCCTCCTCCCGCGTGAGCCGCTCGACGGGCTGGCCGTGCTCCCGCTTCCAGGCCTCGAGCGTCCGGGCGTGGCCCGCTTCCTCGTCGTCCCGCTCCACGATCAGGAACCCGCTCACCCGGTATTCGGGGTCGATCGAGGTCGAGCGCCGGATCTCGTCGATCAGGGCGGGGTAGAGGCGGGCGCTCGCCGCGCAGAGCTCCGCCAGGGGGGCGGGGTAGGCGGCCAGGTGGACGGGCGTCAGGATTCCCCCCGCCGCCCAGGAGGCCTCGCGGCCGATCTCGCCCCGCTCGAGAAGCGTGACCTCGAGCCCCTCCCCCGCCAGCCGGAGCGCGATTGCCGTCCCGACCAGCCCCCCCCCGACCACCACGACGTCCGGGCTCCGCGCCATGGGGTGGCGTTATAGCACGGGCGTCACCCAAATCAAACCGTTTGATTTGGGTTCAGTTTGGTTTGGGTTCACATGGGGTGGGAGGCGGCGCGGAGGACGGCGGCAAGGCCCCCCTTCGAGGTCTCCCGGTAGGCGTTCGGGAGGGCCAAGCCCGTCTTCCGCATGGTCTCCACCACCTGGTCGAAGGAGACCCGGTGGGTCCCGTCGCCCAGGAGGGCGTACTCCGCGGCCGAGACGGCGCGCGTGGCGGCGAACGCGTTCCGCTCGATGCAGGGGATCTGGACCAGGCCCAGGACCGGGTCGCACGTCAAGCCCAGGTGGTGCTCCATCCCCATCTCCGCCGCGTACTCGACCTGCCGCGGCGTCCCCCCCAGGAGCTGGGCCGCCGCCGCCGCGGCCATGGCGCAGGAAGTCCCCACCTCCCCCTGGCAGCCCACCTCGGCCCCCGAGATCGAGGCGTTCGACTTGACCAAGTTCCCCACGATCCCCGCCGTGGCCAGCGCCCGCAGGATCTCCCGGTCGGAACTCCCGACGGTTTCCTGGCGGTGCCGGAGCACCGCCGGCAGCGCCCCGCAGGCCCCGCAGGTGGGCGCCGTCACCACCACCCCGGCCGCCCCGTTCTCCTCCATGACCGCGAGGGCATAGGCCGAGACGAGCCCCGTGTTCCTCGCCGTCCCGCTCGCCCGCGCCTTGAGCGCCATCTCCCGCGCCTTCCGGCGCAGCTTGAGCCCCCCCGGCAGAGCCCCCTCGGCTTCCAGGCCCCGGCGGATCGCCTCCCGCATCGTCCCCCAGACCTCCCCGAGGTGATCCCAGATCCCCTGCCCCTCGTGGACCTCCGCCAGGCGCCAGACGGGCTCCCCCTGCGCGGCGCACCAGGCCAGGATCTCGGCCATCGTCGAGACCGGATAGACGGCCGCCGGCTCCGGCGCGCCCTCCTCCCGGAGCTCCCCGCCCCCCACGCTGTACACCCGCCAGCGGGCGCCCTCGACTTCGAATTCCATCCCGTTCGGATGGAAGGGCAGCACCGAGTCCGGCTTCCACACGATCTCGACCCGCGCCGGCGCGAACGCGCGCTCGAGGGCCACGTCCGTCAGGTGCCCCCTCCCCGTCGCCGCCAGGCTCCCGTGCAGCGTCACCCGGTACGTCTGGGCCGGATGCTTCTCCTTGAAACGGAGCGCCGCCCGCTGCGGGCCCATCGTGTGGCTGCTGGACGGCCCCGCTCCGATCCGGTACAGCTCGCGGAGGCTTTGCATCCCGACCATGTTACGACACCGCGGCCCCGCCCCGTGAGGTATAACGGAGGCCATGAACCTCGCTCCCCTCCTCCGCCGCCTGGCCGGGCTCGTCGACGACGACGGCCGCGTCGTCACCCTCGCCCTCGACGTCTCCAAGGCCGGCCTCCCCCCCGCCGCCCGCGTCTTCCTGAAGAAGCGCGTCCTCAAGGAGCTCAAGGACCGCGAGGCGCTCCGGAAGACGGCCAACCGGATCGAGGCCTACGTGACCGGCGCCCTTCCGCCTGCCGCGAACGGCCTCTTCCTCGTCGCCGCCCCCGGGACCTGGGAGGCCGTCGAGCTCGAGGCCCCCCTGCGCAACCTCCTCCACGTCGGCCGCAGCCCTTTCCTCGCCCCCCTCCTCGAGCTCGAGGACCGCGCCCCCCGCGCCCTGGTCGCCGTCTCCGACGGCCGCGCCATCCGCCTCATCGAGACCTACCTGGGCGAGTCGTCCGACCTGGGCGGCCCCGCGCTCGAGACGCCCGACCCGGACGCCGAGCGGCGGCTCTCCATGCGCCAGGCCCGCCTCCCCGCTTCCGGCGGCAGCGCCGGCGCCCGCGGCAGCGCCGCCCGCGACCGCTTCCGCGACACCCTGGCGGAGGCCGGCAACGCCCTCCTCCGCGTCGCCGCCCGCGAGATCGCCCGCCGACGCGCCTCCGACCTCGTCTTCTTCGGGACCCGCGAGGCCTTCGGCGCGCTGCGCGACCGCCTTCCCGCCGAGCTCTCCAAGCGCGCGATCCTGGCCGGGGCCCCGCCCCGCAAGGACGACCTCCTCGCCCGCAAGACCGCCCAGGCCCTCGAGGAAGCCGCCGCCCGGCGGCGCCGGGAGGAGGTCCGCGCCCTCCTCGACCGCAGGAGGCAGGGCCACCTCGTCTCGCTCGGGCCCCGCCACGTCTTCCAGCGCCTGGGCGACGGCACCGCCGCCCGCGTCTTCCTCGATCCGGACGATCCGCTCCCCGGCACCGCCTGCGAGGACTGCGGGACCCGCTTCCCCGACCTCCGCCCCCGCTGCGGCCTCTGCGGCGGCGCCCTCCGCTCCGTCTCGCTCGCGCAGGAGGTGGTCGCCCACCGGCTCTCGCACCCCGAGCTCGGGCTGACCTTCGTGACTCCGCCCGCCCCCTGGCTCAAGGAGGCGGGGGGGATGGCGGCGCTCCTGGGAGGCTGGGCGGCTCGGAAGCGCTAGCGCGCCGCCTTCTTGACTTCCTCGACCACCTTCTCGGCCGAGGGGCGGTCGCCGAAGGAGCTCCCCACGTGGGCGTAGGTGATCACGCCCTTCCGGTCGATCACGAAGACCGAGGGGGAGTTCACCCATTCGTTGTGGACGACGAGCTGCCTGGCCACGCCGTAGGTCGCGCAGGCGCGGCCGGCGGGGTCGGAGAGCGTCGCGAACGGGCCCGCCCGGGTCCTCTTGAACGTCGCCGCGCGGACGAGGTCCATCGGGAGGACGTCGACCACGACCGCGCCCGCGCCGTCGAGCTCGGCCTTCCGCTGGCGCAACTGCGCCATCTGCCGCTCTCAGGCGGGTCACCAGTCGGCGATCTGGAAGGTCAGGACGACGATCTCCTTCTTGAGGACGGAAGAGAGCTGGAAGGGCGCGCCCGTGGAGTCGAGGGCGGAGAAGTCCGGCGCCGGGGCGCCGACGCGGGCGGAGGCGAGCTCCTCCAGCCTGAGCGGGGCCGTGTAGGCTTCGCGGACGACGGCGGCGTGGTCCTTCGGGTCCTTGAGGTGGAGGTCGGCCACGCCGGCCATGAAGACGACGTCGCGGTTGGAGTCCGACCGTGCGGCCTCGACGGCCTCGGGCCCGGCCCGGAGCCAGCCCAGGCCCTGGAGGGCCATGATCCGGACCATGGCGTCGGGGTCGGCCTTGGCGAGCTCGGCGAGCGGCGCGGCGGATGCCTGGTCGCCCAGGATGCCGAGGGCACCGGCCGCGAAGGCGCGGACCTCCTTGCTCGGGTCCTTGAGGGCGGGGCGGAGGAGCTCGGGCTTCCCGGCGCGGACGAGCTCGAACTCGAGGAGGATCCGCTTCTTCCAGGCGTCGTCGACCTTGCCCTTCTTCGGGGCGAAGTCGGACTTCCGGTACTCGTCGAGCGGGCTTCCCTGGAGGGCGAGGATCGCGAGGAGGGCGTATCGCACGGAGCTAGAACGCCGCCCGGGCCGGATTCTATTCCCCGCCGAGTCCCTTCCCGCGGCGCCGGCGGCGCGGTATGATGCCTGCTCCGCGGCTCGCCCTGAGCGAGCGTCGGAGTCGCGAGTCGAACGGGCCCCCATCGTCTAGAGGCCTAGGACACGGGCTTTTCAAGTCCGCGACACGGGTTCGAATCCCGTTGGGGGCACGATACAAAAAGGAACTTTCGTTCAATTCAGGCCGTTTCGAGCTCCCGCAGGCAGTCATATCGGGAGTCATATTGGTTCGCAAAGTACCCTTTCGGGTCTGACGGTCTAGGCCGGGCCCGCCGCAGGCGGGCCGGCCCCCGAGAGGAAGGAGCGAACTGATGAGGCGCTGGGATGGAGAGGTGGAGCAGTACCTTCGGCAGTGCGAGGGTCGCGGGCTTGAGGCCGCGACGGTGGTAGGGAGACAGCGGGAACTGGAACGCTGGGGATCCTGGTTGAAGCGCCGGCGACCCAAGGTGACGCTTGAGAACGTCGGGTGGGATCTGATCCAGAGGTACCTGGAGGGGAGAACGGCGTTCCGGGCGAAGGCCACGGTGCGCGGAGTGATGAGCCACCTGAGGAGCTTCGGGGAGCATCTGACGCGAGAGGGATTCTGGAAGCAGAACCCTCTGCGATGGATGCAGGGGCCGAAGGTGGATATCCGGTCACAGCTTCCGAGACGGATCGGACGTGAGGATATGAGGAAGCTGTGGACAACGGCCGCGGAGGAACGGGGCGCGTTTCAGAAGCATCTCTGGCTTGCGTTGCTGAGCTGTCTGTACGGGACGGGGATGCGGAGAGGGGAGCTGGAGAGGCTGAACGTGGAGTGTTGGGATCGAGACAAGGGGCTCCTGAGGATCGACGGGAAGAAGACGGGTCAGGAGCGGTTGCAGCCGGTGAACGAGAGCGTGGCGCTTTGCCTCGAGGCGTACCTGCCGCAGCGGCAGAACATGCTTGAGAAGAGGGGAAGGACGCAGGAGAAGGCGTTCTTCGTCACGCGGCTGGGAAAAAGGTACGCGGGACACAAGGTGGGACTGGGAGTGAGGAAGTTGGCGGCGAAGGCGGGTATCGAGAGGGTGACCCTGCACCAGTTCCGGCACACGTGCGCCAGCGATCTGCTGGAGAGCGGCGTGGGCCTTGCCCAAGTGCAGGAGGTCCTGGGGCACTCGTCCATCTCGAGCACGGTGAGGTACACGCACGTGTCGGATCCCGAGCGCCGCAAGGCGATCGCCAGGCACCCGATCACGGCAATGCTCAAGGGAGGATGCGATGGAGAATGAAGCTCTGGATCCGCTGGTCGAGGGATACCTGGCGTACGCGAAGGACGTGCGGCGGAACGCCGCGCGGACGATCGTGGACGTGCGGTGCACGCTGAGGCATGTGACGACCGCCATGGCCAAGAGGAGGCCCGGAGTGCCGCTCTGGAAGCTGAGCCTCGAGGACTACCTCCGCTGGGTAGACGGGGCACGGAGCGCAGGAAGGAGCGTACGCTCGCTGGCGAAGGAACTGAGCCACGTGCGCGGGCTTCTGAACTACGCCTGGAGGAGCGGCCGGACGGATCGCAACGTGCTCGACGGATTCGAGTTACAGGACTCCAAACAGCGGATCGAGGTGAGGACGCTGGAGCTGGAAGAAGCCAAGCGACTGGTCGGCTGCCTTGGGCGCAGAACAAGCGAGGAGCGGAAGAAGCGGATGATGATCCTCCTGCTCTACGGGTGCGGGCTCCGCACGGGAGAGCTCTGCGCGCTGGACGTGACGGACGTGGACCGCGAGAAGCAAGAGGTGATCGTGCGGCACGGGAAAGGAGATCGCGCGCGGACGATCCCGGTCCCCGAAGGGGTGTGGACGGAGCTGCTGGGGTACCTGGGAGATCGGCAAGGTAAGCGCGGAGCGCTCTTCCGAACGCAAGTCAAGAAGGCGCGGATCGACAGCGCCGAGGTCTGTGAAGTGGTGACGGAGGCCGTGAAGCAGGCGGGTCTTGAGGGGGCGATAACCCCCAAGACACTCCGGCACGCATTCGGGACGCACCTGATGGATGAAGGCGTGGACGTCGCGGTGATCTCGTCGCTGATGGGGCACCGGGGTCCGCAGGAGACGGGTGTGTACCTGCACGCGCTGGCGGGGAAGAAGGAACAAGCGGTGGATCGTCTGGCGAGGCTGGACAGCGAGGAGGACGGGCAATGAAATGGAACTACTGGATCAGCCTGTTCCTCGAGACGCACTGCGTCGCTCGAGGGTTGAGATCTTCGACGATCGCAGCCTACCAGGTCATGCTCAAGCAGTTCCGTGCCTGGGTGAAGGACAGGCGGGAGGGGAAGGAGCCGGATCGCATCAAGGCGATCGACGTCCTGGAATATGTGGAGCACCTGAGGAAGGTGCGGAACAACGGTGACGCGGCGGTGAACCGAGTCGTGACGGCGCTTCGAGTGTTCTACCAGGCGATGGTCGCGATGGAGCACCTGGATCCTCGTGACAACCCGATGGCCTGCTTCCCGAAGATGAAGGCGCCGAAGAGGAAGTTCTCGGAGACGATGAACGAGGAGGAAGTGAAGCAGCTCGTGGGCCAGCCGCGGACGGATACGGAGATGGGGCTCCGGGACCGCACGGTCATCATCGTGCTGTACGCAACCGGTATCCGCGCGAGTGAGTGCGCGGGGCTGAAGGAGAAGGACGTAGACTTGGACGCGCGGGCGATCCGAGTGACCGGAAAGGGAGGCCATGAGCGTACGGTGCCTCTCAACGACGACGCGGTGAAGGCACTGGCGGAATTCAGGCTGGTGAGGGGGTCGCCCGGTCGGAATGAACCGTTCTTCAAGAGCAGGAAGGGAAACGCGCTGTCGCGCGGCGCGATCTACGAGCGCGTGCGCACACACGCACGCAAGGCGAAGATCGCGAAGAAGGTGTCGCCGCACAGGATCAGGCACACGTTCGCCACGCATCTGGTGCGTGCCGGCGTCTCC
>Ga0187893_10014982_pt1 | contig 10467 bp, 7 predicted proteins | sample MA1701074metaG_FD_139574 | JGI IMG/M metagenome (GOLD analysis project Ga0187893, IMG submission 139574) | White microbial mat communities from a basaltic lava cave in the Kipuka Kanohina Cave System on the Island of Hawaii, USA - MA170107-4 metaG ...
ACCGACTGCATGGCCTACGCGCAGAAGCACGGCATCCCCGTCACCGCGACGGTGAAGAAGCCCTACTCGATGGACCGCAACCTGCTCCACATCTCCTACGAGGGCGGCATCCTCGAGGATCCCTGGCGCGCGCCCGACGAGGCGATGTTCATCTCGACCGTCTCGCCCGAGGACGCGCCCGATACGGCCGCGGAGCTGATCGTCGGCTTCGAGCGCGGGACGCCCGTCTCCATCGACGGCGCGAAGCTCTCGCCCGCCGCGCTGCTGAAGCGCCTCAACCAGATCGCGGGAGCGCACGGCGTCGGCCGCCTCGACATGGTCGAGAACCGCTTCGTCGGGCTCAGGTCGCGCGGCGTCTACGAGACGCCGGGCGGGACGGTGCTCCACCTCGCGCACCGCGCGGTCGAGTCGATCACGCTCGACCGCGAGGTGATGCACGAGCGCGACCGGCTGATGCCGCGCTTCGCGGAGCTCATCTACTACGGCTTCTGGTACTCGCCCGAGCTGGACTTCCTGCGCGCGGCGATCGAGCAGTCGCAGCAGAACGTGACGGGCGAGGCGCGCGTCTCGCTCTTCAAGGGCCACGCGCGCGTGACGGGGCGGCGCTCGCCGGTCTCGCTCTATTCGGAAGCGCTCTCGAGCTTCGAGGACGCGGGCAAGGCCGACACCTACGTGCAGGCCGACGCGACGGGCTTCATCCGCCTGCAGGGTCTCAGGTTGCCGAAGCGCGAGCGCTCGTAGCGGCCGGCGCCGGGTCGCGCTGCGCGAGGAAGCGCAGCAGGTGAGGCACCGTGAGCCGCATCGGGTCGACCTCCGGCGCGAGCTCGCGCGCGAGCCCGAACAGGTAGGAGAGCGTCTTCGCGTAGAGCAGCAGGTCGGCGGGGAGCTCGAGGCCGGGCGTCTCGTAGAGGAGCCGCTTCGCCTCGTCCTTCAGCGCGAGGATGCGGTCGGCCCCGAGCCCGAGCGGGCCGGCCGTTTCGCCGCGGAGGCGCGCGAACATCGACGCCACCGCCTCGCGCACGCCGGGCTCGCTGCCGGGCGCGATGCAGCCGAGGCGCTGCATCCCGGCCACGAAGCCGTCGAGGTCGGCGGCGAGGAGCGCGAGCATGCCGCGACGGAGCTCGCGCGCGAGCTCCGGCGCGAGTCGCTTGCTGAGGCCGAAGTCGACGAACAGCACGCGCGGCGTCGCCACGGCCTCCGGCTCGTCGATCACGAACAGGTTGCCCGCGTGCGGGTCCGCGTGGAACAGGCCGTCCACGAAGATCTGCTTCGCGTACGCGCGCACGACCACCTCGAGCACCCGCGCGCGCGAGATGCCGCGCTTTTCCAGCGCGGCGGGGTCGCCGAGCGGGAGCGCCGGCCAGCGCTCCACGGTGAGGACGCGGCGCGCGCTGTGGCTCGCGATCACGCGCGGCACCACGACCTGCGCGTCGCCCGCGAGGTTCGCGGCGATCGCGCTCGCCATCCCCGCCTCGTGGCGGAAGTCGAGCTCCTCCGCGAGGCCCTCCGCGAACTCGCGGAGCCAGGGGCCTGCGGTCCGTTGCCCGAGCGCGGCGCGGACGCCGAGCCGGATCCACGCGAGGTCGGCCGCGCGCGAGTGGACGAGCCACGGGTACTGGACCTTGACCGCGACGGCGCGTCCGTCCGGGAGGCGCGCGCCGTGGACCTGCGCGATCGAGGCGGCCCCGAGGGGGCCAGGGTCCATCTCCGAGAACAGGGAGGCGAGGGGCGCGCCGAGCTCCGTCTCGACGACCTCCCGCACCCACGCGAACGGGACGGGCGGGACGCGGTCGCGGAGCGACACCAGCGCTTCGCGCAGCTCCGGGTCCACGAGGTCGACCCGCAGCGAGGCAAACTGGCCGAGCTTCGCGAAGGGGCCGCGGAGCCGGCCGAGCGTCCGCCCGAGTCGGACGGCGAGGCGCCGGCCGCGATTCGCCGGCGGTCCGGTGAAACGGATCGCGAGGCCGGCGAGCGCGAGACCCGCGAGCGCCAGCGCCTGTGTGACGCCGAGCGCACGGAGCCCGAAACGGAGCCGCGCGCCCAGACGTCTCCAGGGAGAGAGAGGCGGGATGGCGTCCTGGGCGAGCACGTCTCGGCATCCCGTTCTTGACATTCGAACCAGGCCTAGTTTACGGAAGAGTGGCGGCCCCTGGGGCTGCCGCCCGGAGGAGGGGACCGATGCTCCACCTGGCCCTCTGGCTCGTCGCCTCGCTCCTCGTCTCACCGGCTCTCGCGCAGGAGGACGTCGCACCCGGCGCTCCGACCTTCAAGGAAGGCGACACGATCAGCTTCGACCGGATCGACTCGCTGAAGCCCTACCTGCCGCCCGAGTTCTGGGACAACCGCGACTTCTTCTTCTACGAGGGCATGCAGCTCGAGATCGGGCCCTTCGACCGCGACTATGCCGAGCCCGCCGCCTTCGAGGCCGCGACCCAGAAGCACAAGGGCTCCGCGAAGATCGGACCCGAGGAGAGCCTCACCGGCTACGTCTCCGGCCGGCCGTTCCCGGGCACGATCGACTGCAAGGGCGACCCGCAGGCTGGCGCCAAGATCGCGTGGAACTTCGACTGGCGCTGGCAGGGCGACGGCAGCAACTCCCGCTACTACTACTCGTACTGGGACCGCGGCGAGGAGCTCCCGCTCTACTACGAGGGCACCTCGAAGATCATCAAGATGAGCGGGCGCGTCGAGCCCGAGTACGAGGCGAGCCAGGCCGACCTGTTCCGCGGCGACAAGCGCAAGCACATCTTCGGCATCGAGGTGGACGCGCCCTTCGACGCGCGCGGCATCCTCGTGATGACGTACCGCTACAACGACTCGCAGCTGCCGAGGGGGCAGACGAAGAACGACGACACCTGGGTGTACGTACCGACGCTGCGCCGTGTGCGGCGCATCTCCTCGGCGCAGCGCACCGACGCGGTGTCGGGCACCGACTTCACGCTCGACGACCTGCGAAGCTTCGACGGCATCGTCCCGCAGTACAAGTGGCAGTGCCTCGGCGCTGACATCCCGATGCTGGCGCCGATGAACTCGCGGGTCGAGGCGTATCCGTACTCGCGCGACCACAACTTCGGGCCGTACGGGCTGTCCTACGCCGACGACCGCTGGGAGCTGCGGAAGGCCTACAAGGTGCGCTTCACGCCCAACAACGCGGACCACCCGTACTCGAAGAAGGACATCTACATCGACATGCAGACCTACGAGCCGTTCTACTCCTTCGCGTACGACCGCAAGAACGAGCTCTGGAAGATCATCACGCACAACCACCGCTGGAGCGAAGACAACCTGCCCGGCGACGCCAAGAAGCCGAACGGGAGGTGGTACGAGGGCTGGCCCGAGGTGCCCGACCCGCGCGACAACCGCGCGAACAGCGACATCATCGTGAACGTCCAGACCGGCACCGGGAACCGCATCGAGTACTGGGACAACCACGGTACGCCGTTCGCCAGCAAGGGGAAGATCCGGCGGTACATCGACATCGGGCGGCTCACGAAGGGCCGCTAGCCGAGCGTGGGCGGGCGACATAGCATGCCCGCCAGTCAGCCCCCAGGAGGCCCCCCATGCCCCGCGCACGCCGCACGTTGCTCGCAGCCCTGTGCCTGCTGCTGCCGACCGCCTGCCACGACACGCACTTCAGCCCGCGCGGTGGCGGAGGGGAGATCATCGTCCCGGACGACCTCTTCGCCGTCTCGGTGGTGGACTCGAGCATCGCCCTGGCGGCCGGCTATTGGGGCTCGATCTATCGCACGGAGGACGCCGGGCAGACGTGGGCGAAGACGGACTCGGGCACGAAGCGCCTGATCTACGGGATCAGCATGGCCGACGCCCAGAACGGCTGGGCGGTGGGTCAGCTCTCGACCGTGCTGCACACCACGGACGGCGGCCTGACCTGGGAGCGCCAGTCCACGCCCAAGGACGACCAGGGCGTCCACCTGTTCGCCGTGCAGGCAGTGAGCGCGCAGCAGGCGCTCGTCGTGGGCGAGTGGGGCACACGGCTCCTCACCGAGGACGGCGGCAAGACCTGGCAGGACAACTCGCTCACGATCAGCGAGGAGCATCCCCAGTTCGTCTGGCTCACGGTGCCCGACCAGGAGAAGGTGCGGAAGGGCGAGAAGGTCTTCGAGGACGTCACGCTGAACGACGTGAGCTGCCTGACCGCGAATCGCCAGTCCTGCTGGATCATCGGCGAGTTCGCGTACCTGTTCCGGAGTGAAGACGGGGGCCGGAACTGGGAGCGCGGCAAGATCGAGTCGGGCATCGAGATCCAGCCCATCGACATGGCGCACAACGAGATCGCGCTCGACGACGCCGCGCGAGAGGCCATCACGGCGTTCGCGAAGGCCATCGCGGGCCAGCAGCACCTCAACATCGCCATCGAGCCGCGGGTTTCCGACCGCGAGATCCAGCAGTTCGGCCAGGAGAGCGATCCGTTCCCGCTCTTCGAGATCATCGAGGCGCGCACCCAGGAGGTGCAGTCGGTGATCGAGGACGCCGGGATCCTGTCGGATCGCATCCGGCGCCGCGGCGCGCCGCCGTGGGACTTCGAGGAGTTCATCGACGACGACCCGGACTTCCTGAAGCGATACATGTCCTCGCGCAAGGCCGCCGCGCCCGGCGTCGAGGTGCAGATCTCGCAGAACCCGTACCTGTTCGCCGTGCGCTTCGCGGACCAGAACGAGGGCTGGATCTCGGGCCTGGGCGGCGTGATCCTGCGCAGCCGCGACAGCGGGCGCACCTGGGTCTACGAGCAGCTCGGGCGCGTGCAGGCCGTGTTCGGCATCCACCCCTTCTCGGGCGACACCGCGATCGTGGTGGGCGAGAAGGGCCTGATCTACGCGACCGAGGACGGGGGCAAGAGCTGGGCCCAATGGCCCGGCTTCCCGACCGTGTTCACGTTCATGCGCACCATCGCCTTCGCGCCGGGCAACCGCGTCGGGTACATCGTCGGGCAGCGCGCGAGGGTGCTGCGGACCGAGGACGCCGGCCGGACCTGGCGGACGGTGCTCCCGAAGGACGATCCGGCGATCGCCGCCGAGAGCGAGGCCACGAAGACCGCCCAGGTCGAGTAGCCGGCCGGCCGCGCCGCGCGACCTCGGAGGCGTCCCTCAAGTCCGCCCGTGCGGTGGTCGATGGCGCTTGCGGTCCCGTGTCCCAGGGGAAGACGATGACCGAGCTGGCCGGCCGCGCCCGCGTCCTGGTGGTGGACGACGACCGCTTCCAGCGCGAGCTCGTGAGCGACGTGCTCCGTGAGCGAGCGGACGTGGTCCCCTGCGCGAACGTGGAGGAGGCCCTCGGCGCGCTCCGCGCGGCACCGGCGGACCTCCTGCTCTCGGACCTGTCCATGCCCGGCCGCTCGGGCCTCGAGCTGCTCCAGCAGGTGATGCGGGACCACCCCGGCACCGACTTCGTCATCGTGACGGCGCACGCGTCCGTCCGGAGCGCGGTCGAGGCCCTCCGCCTGGGCGCCTCCGACTACCTGGAGAAGCCGGTCCGCCCCGAGGACCTGATCCTGGTGCTCGAGCGGACGCTGGGCCGGCGCCGCCTGCTGACCGAGAACCAGCGGCTCCGGGACGAGCTCTCGCTCCACCAGTCCTGCCGGCTCCTCTCGAGCTGCCTCGAGCCCGAGGACGTCTTCGCGATGGGGCTCGACCTGGCGCTCCGCGCCCTCCGCCTCACGCGCGGCTTCGCGCTCTATCACCGCACCGCGCTCCCGGGCGCGGACGGCTTCCACTGCCGCGGCTTCAGCGAGGCCGAGGAGCAGGCGCTGCGCGAGGCGTTCGCCTCGAAACCCGTCACGCTGGAGCCGTCCGGCGGTCTCGAGCGCCGGACCCGCGGCGAGGTGCACCAGCGGCTCGCGAGCCTCGGCATCGGGATCGGCGAGCTACTCGTGCTGCCCATCTCCGGTGACGATGCGGAAGGCGGCGCGCTGTTCCTGCTCGGCGAGGGCGAGCCCGCGAACGAGGTCGACCTCTCCCGCGCACAGGTGGTGGCGGAGCACGCCACGCTCGCGCTCCGCAATGCCGAGCGCTACCGCGCGGCGCGCGACCGCGCCTTCATCGACGACGTCACAGAGGTCTACAACGCCCGCTACCTGCGCGAGGCGCTCGACCGCGAGATCCGGCGCGCCGAGCGCTACGGCACCGAGCTCTCGATCCTCTTCCTCGACCTCGACCGCTTCAAGCTCGTGAACGACACGCACGGCCACCTCGTCGGCTCGAACACGCTGCGCCAGCTGTCGCGCCTGATCGAGGGCTGCGTGCGGCAGGTGGACACCGTGGCGCGCTACGGCGGCGACGAGTTCACGATCCTTCTGGTGGACACGGGCGAGCGCGTCGGCCGCACGATCGCCGAGCGCATCCGCCAGTCCGTCGAGCGCCACGCCTTCGAGGCCGGGCCGGGGCGCACGCACCGGCTCTCCTGCAGCGTGGGCGTCGCCACCTATCCGGCGCACGGCCGCACGCGCGAGGCGCTCCTCGACGCGTCCGACAAGGCGATGTACCGGGCCAAGTCCCAGGGCCGGAACCGCGTGGTGAGCGCCACCGAGCTGGACTAGCCCACGAGCGCCTGCTAACAACCGCCCGATTTCGTTCGACTTTTCGACGCCCCTCGAGCTTCGGAGGCGCGGGTGAGCGAGACGGGTACACCGGCCGAGCCGGCCCTCGACGGGCTCGGGGAGCTCCGGCGCACGCACGCGTGCGGCGCGCTCGGGGTCGCCCACGTCGGCCAGGAGGTCGTCGTGGCGGGCTGGGTCCACAGCGCGCGCGACCACGGCGGCGTGATCTTCGTGGACCTCCGCGACCGGACGGGACGGCTCCAGGTCGTGTTCCGGCCGGACGCCTCGCGCGAGTCGCATCTGCGCGCGGGCGCGCTCCGCGCCGAGTACGTGATCGCGGCGCGTGGACGGCTGGCCCGCCGCGACCCCGAGACGGTGAACCCCGCGCTCCCGACCGGCGAGGTCGAGGTGATCGCCACGGAGCTGCGCCTCCTGAACCGTGCGGTGCCGCCGCCCTTCCCGATCGAGGAGGAGCCGGGGGTGGACGAGGGCGTGCGGCTCCGCCACCGCATCCACGACCTCCGCCGGCCGAGCTTCCAGCGCGCGCTCGCGGTGCGGCACGAGCTCTACCAGTCGGCGCGGCGCACGCTGTCCGGGCTCGGCTTCCTCGAGATCGAGACGCCGATCCTGACGAAGGCGACGCCCGAGGGCGCGCGCGACTTCCTGGTGCCGAGCCGGCTCCAGCCCGGCGAGTTCTACGCGCTGCCGCAGTCTCCGCAGATCATGAAGCAGCTGCTGATGATCGCGGGCTACGACCGCTACTTCCAGATCGCGCGCTGCTTCCGCGACGAGGACCAGCGCGCCGACCGCCAGCTCGAGTTCACGCAGATCGACCTCGAGATGTCCTTCGTCGGCGTGGACGACGTGCTCGCCGTGCTCGAGGAATTGACGGTGCGGGCCTGGCGCGAGGCGGTCGGGGTCGAGCTGCCGCGGCCCTTCCCGCGTCTCTCCTACGCCGAGGCGATGGCCCGCTACGGCTCCGACAAGCCGGACACGCGCGTCCGGCTCGAGCTCGTCGAGCTCACGGATCTGTTCCGCGGCACCGGCTTCCGGGCGTTCGGCGCCGCGGTGGAGCGGGGCGGCGTGGTGAAGTGCCTGCCCGTCCACGAGGCGGACGCGCTCACGCGCGGTGAGATCGACCGGCTCGAGGCGTTCGTGAAGAAGGAGCTCGGCGGGCGCGGCCTCGCCTGGGTGCGGGTCACCGCCGACGGCTCGTGGCAGTCGCCGATCGCGAAGTTCCTGTCCGAGAGCGAGCGCGCGGGTATCGCGGAGCGCACCGGCGCGCGCGCCGGCTCCGTGGTCTTCTTCGCGGCCGACGAGTTCGCCAAGGCGCACGCGATCCTCGGCCGGCTCCGCACCGACCTCGGCCGCCAGCTCGGCCGCGTCGATGCGCGCCCCTGGGATCCGCTGCTCGTCCTGAACTTCCCCGTCTTCGAACGGGACGGCGAGGCCGGGCTCACCTTCATGCACATGCCCTTCGTGGCGCCGGTGGAGGAGGACCTCCCGCTCCTCGAGACCGAGCCGCTCCGGGTGCGGGGCACGCACTACGACGTCGTCATGAACGGGCTCGAGCTCGGCTCGGGGAGCCTCCGCAACCACCGCAGCGACGTCCAGCGTCGAATCTTCGAGCTGCTCGGCTACTCGAAGCAGGAGATGGAGGGCCGCTTCGGCTTCCTGTTGAACGCGCTCGAGGCAGGCGCGCCGCCCCACGGCGGCTTCGCCTTCGGGCTCGACCGCATGGCCATGCTGCTCGCGGGCATGGAGAGCCTGCGCGACGTGATCGCCTTCCCGAAGACGCAGCGCGGCCAGGACCTGCTGATGGGTGCGCCCTCGGTGGTGGATCCGGCGCAGCTCGACGAGCTCGGGCTCGAGCTCGCGCGCCCGGCGGAGGAAGGCGAGTGAGGCGGGGCCCGCGCGGCGCGCGGGCGATGCGAACGGCCGCCGCCTGTCTGCTGGCGGCGCTCGGGCTCGGTGCGCCCGCCGCGGCCGCGCCGCCCACGGTCGTCGTCGAGCGTGGCGACACGCTCGCGAAGATCGCCGAACGCACGCTCGGCGACGCCGCGCTCTGGCCCGTCCTCTATCGCGCGAACCGCGACCGCATCAAGGACCCGGCGCGCGTCTACCCCGGCCAGGAGCTCACCGTGCCTCCGGCGGAGGAGGTACCGGAGGCCCCGCGAGACGAAGCGCCCGGCGCGGAGGTGCCGTGACGCGGCGGCTCGCGACCCGCGTGCTGGTGATCGGCGGCGGGATCAACGGCACCGGCATCGCGCGCGACCTCGCGCTGCGCGGCGTCCCGGTGGTCCTGGTCGAGCGCCGCGAGCTCGGCTCGGGCACGACCTGGGCCTCGTCCGGGATGATCCACGGCGGCCTCCGCTATCTGCAGAAGGACCCACAGGTCACCGAGCACTCCTGCCTCGACTCGGGCGCGATCCAGCGCATCGCCCCGCACCTGGTGTTCCGGATCCCGTTTCTGATGCCCGTCTTCCGGGACGACCCGCTCGGCCCCGAGCTGGTCGAGATCGGCCTCGAGATGTACGACCGCTACGTCCCGCTCAAGAACGGGCGGCCACACACGCGCCTCACGCGCGCGCAGGCGCTCACGCTCGAGCCCGCGCTCTCCGATCGCATCGAGTGCGCGTTCACGCTCGACGAGTGGGGCGTCGACGCCGCGCGCCTCTGCGTGGCGAACGCCCTCGACGCCGCCGACCGCGGCGCGACGGTACTCACCCACACGGAGGTCGTGGAGCTGCTGCGGGACCCCTCCGGCCGCGTAAACGGCGCGCGCCTGCGCGACCGCATCCGCGGCGACGAGGCCTTCGTCGAGGCCGAGCTCGTGATGAACGCGACGGGCCCGTGGGCGCCCAAGCTGGCGCGGCTCGCCGGCGAGACGCTGCGCCTCCGCCCCGGCAAGGGCATCCACCTCGTGTTCGAGCGGCGCGTCTCGAACGTCGCGATCTACGCGAAGGGCGTGGACGGGCGCGACATGTTCACGTTCCCGCACGAGCAGAACAGCATGGCGGGGACCACGGACGACGACTACTACGGCGACCTCGACCGCATCGACGTCACCGAGGACGACGTGGCCTACGTGCTCCAGGCGATGGAGCGCTCGATCCCGCGGATCCGCGAGCACCGCGTGCTGCACGCGATCCAGGGCGTGCGGCCCACGCTCTTCGGCTTCGGCGCCTACGAGGACGAGCTCTCGCGCGACTACGAGATCGTGGACCACGGCGCGGGCGGTGGTGCGCCCGGCCTCTACAGCATGACGGGCGGGAAGCTCGCGTCCTACCGGCTGATGGCGCAGGACGCCGCAGACCGGCTCTGCGGGGCGCTCGGCGTCTCGGCGCCGTGCCGCACGGCCGAGCTGCCGCTCCCGGGCGGCGAGGCGCCGGCCGACCTCCCGGCGCTGGCGGCGCGCTTCCGCGTGGGCCTCGCCGCGGCGGCGCGGCTCGCCTTCCGCCACGGCGCGCGCGCGCGCAGCGTGCTCGAGGCCGGCGAGGACGCGCACGCGCGCGGGCGCCGCGTGGTGTGCGCGTGTGAGCCGGTCCTCGACGCGGAGCTCCGGCACGTGGCGCGGAGCGAGGGGCTCCGCCGCCTCACGGACTGCACGCTGCGCGTGCGGCTCGGCGTCGGCGCGTGCCAGGGCGCGGGCTGCGCGGCCACGGCCGCGGGCGTCCTCGCCGAGGAGCTCGGCTGGGACGCGGCGCGCGCGGTGCGCGAGGTGGCGGAGCTCGCGGCTGCGCGCTGGCGCGCGGTCGCGCCCGTCGTCGCGGGGGCGCAGGTCGCGGCGATGGAGCTCCACCGCCACGTGAACTTCGGCATGCTCGGCCTCGCGGAGGAGATCCTCCCGTGACCGCGGTGGTCGTCGGCGCCGGGCTCGCCGGCGCGACTGCGGCGCTCGCGCTCGCCGAGGC
>Ga0187893_10014983_pt1 | contig 10466 bp, 8 predicted proteins | sample MA1701074metaG_FD_139574 | JGI IMG/M metagenome (GOLD analysis project Ga0187893, IMG submission 139574) | White microbial mat communities from a basaltic lava cave in the Kipuka Kanohina Cave System on the Island of Hawaii, USA - MA170107-4 metaG ...
CTCGTTATTGGATGTTTTTCCCATGGGCGGGGAGGTGCCTTACCGAATCGACTTGCTGGACGATGAAATCGACAGCATCCGGGCGTTTGATCCGGAGACGCAGCGCTCCCAGGAAGTGGTCCCACAGGTGCGCATGTTGCCCGCTCATGAGTTTCCGCTGACGAAAGAGGGCATTGCTCGGTTCCGTGCCGCCTGGCGCGTGCGCTTTAGCGGGCGACCTATGGATTCGCCTGTCTATCGGGATGTCAGTGCCGCTCTCGCGCCGGCGGGTGTGGAGAGTTATTTGCCCTTGTTTTTCGAGCAGACCGCGACGTTTTTCGACTACTTATCCGAAGACACGGTAATGGTCCTCGATGAGGGTGTCGAGCCTGCGATGGAAAGGTTCTGGGAAGAGATCCAGGCGCGCTACCGCTCCCGTTGTCACGACCCAGAGCGCCCGCTGCTGGAGCCGCATGCTTTGTTCTCCTCCCCGGATGAGCTTCTGCCGCGTATCGTCCAGCACCCCGTGGTCCGCCTGAGCGGGGTGCAGGAAAACTCAGCCCAGCGCGTATTTTCAACCCGGTTGCCACCCCAGATCCCGGTGGATGCCCGAGCCCAAGATCCTTTGGCGGTGCTGAAGCGATTTTTGGATACCTATGCCGGGCGGGTGTTGTTGGTGGCGGAAACCAGGGGCAGACGCGAGACTCTACTGGAGCTTCTCTCTCGGCATGGACTGAGGCCGCAGCCGGTTTCCGGCTGGCACGAGTTTCTCACTCAGGATCCTCGGATTTGCGTAGCGGTCATGCCGCTCGACGAAGGCGCTTTGGTGGAGCAGCCGACGCTCGCGGTGATTACGGAAGCCCAGCTTTTCGGGGATCGCGCCGCACAGCGCCGACGGCGACGCAGAGGACGCGATCCGGAGGCGCTGCTGCGCGACCTCACCGCCTTGCACCTCGGCGCGCCGGTGGTGCATGAGGAGCACGGCGTTGGTCGCTATGGGGGATTAGTCTCCCTGGAAACCGGGGGGGTGTTGGCGGAATACCTCCAACTCGACTACGCGGATGGGGACAAGCTTTACCTCCCTATCTCCTCGTTACACCTCCTCACTCGCTATAGCGGTGTGGATCCCGATCACGCGCCCTTGCATAAGCTCGGGAGCGGCCAGTGGCAGCGCGCGCGGGAGAAGGCCGCAAAGCGTATTCGTGATGTTGCTGCGGAGTTGTTGGAAATCTATTCCCGGCGAGCCGCTCGCACGGGGAATTCTTTTCTAATCGACCAGGATGCCTATGCGGGCTTCGTGCAGGGCTTTCCGTTTGAAGAGACGCCGGACCAGGAGGCGGCTATTGCAACCGTATTGCAGGACATGCAGGCCGAGCCACCCATGGATCGCTTGGTTTGTGGCGATGCCGGGTTCGGAAAGACGGAAGTGGCGCTAAGGGCGACATTCGTGGCCATCAATGACGGCCAACAGGTGGCGGTATTGGTTCCCACCACCTTGCTGGCGCAGCAACATTTCCAGACCTTTAAAGACCGCTTTTCCGACTGGCCCGTTCGGGTTGAGCAGTTATCGCGTTTTCTCAATAAGTCCGAGCAACAACCGGTCATTGAGGGGATCAGAGACGGCACGGTAGACATCGTCATCGGCACCCACAAGCTGTTGCAGCAAGACATCGGTTTCAAACGCTTGGGATTACTCATCATCGACGAAGAACACCGCTTTGGAGTACGCCAAAAGGAACGCCTCAAGGCGCTGCGCGCGCAAGTGGACATCCTCACGCTTACCGCGACCCCTATTCCCCGTTCTTTGAACATGGCCCTGTCGGGAGTCAGGGAGCTGTCGCTCATCGCCACACCTCCGGCGAGGCGGCTGGCGGTCAAGACCTTTGTTCGAGAATGGGATGACAACCTGCTGCGGGAAGCGCTGTGGCGCGAGGTGAGTCGGGGCGGGCAAGTCTATTTTCTGCACAACGAGGTAAAGACCATAGAGCGCATCGCAAAGAACGTCGCCTCCTTAGTGCCGGAAGCAAGCATTCGCATCGCGCACGGCCAGATGCTTGAACGTGAGCTCGAGCGGGTAATGCTCGATTTTTATCAGGGCCGCTTCAACGTCTTGGTTTGTACGACCATCATTGAGAGCGGTATCGATGTTCCCAGCGCTAATACCCTAGTGGTGAACCGAGCCGATAAGTTCGGGTTGGCGCAGCTCTATCAATTGCGTGGTCGGGTCGGCCGCTCGCATCACCGCGCTTATACGTATCTCTTGGTGCCCTCTATCAAGGGTTTGGCCGGAGACGCTCGGCGGCGTTTGGAAGCCATCGAGTCCATGGAAGAGCTGGGTATTGGGTTCACGATTGCCGCCCATGACCTTGAGATCCGGGGTGCTGGAGAGATCCTGGGCGAGGAGCAAAGCGGGCACATCCAGGCGATTGGTTTCGCTCTGTACACGGAACTGCTGGAACGCGCGGTGTGCGCTTTGCGGAGCGGTCAGCTACCGGATCTGGAGCGGCCGGCGGATCGCAACACGGAAGTGGATTTGCGCGTACCTGCGTTGTTGCCTGAGGACTATCTTCCGGATGTGCACATGCGTTTGACGTTCTATAAACGGATCGACAGCATCAAAGACCCGCAGGATCTTGGAGATCTGAAAGAGGAAGTGATCGATAGATTCGGGATCTTGCCGCCGTTTGCGGATAACCTTTTTCGCATCACCGGGCTCAAGTTGCGCGCCGCCCGGCTTGGGATCCGGCGCATCGAGCTTGGGGCGCAGGGTGGTCGCGTGCAGTTTGCCGCTGAACCCAACATAGACCCCGGTACGGTGATCGAGCTGGTGCAAACCAAGCCCCAGGAATACCGTCTAGAGGGCGGAGAAAAACTGCGCATCGTCAAGGCCATGCCGGATGGGGAAACGCGTTTGCGTGCTTTATCGGAGTTGCTGGAAATCCTCGAGCCGGGCCTTAAGCAAGATTATACGGGTTTGTTGATGGAAAGCTAAATGCCATAGTGGCGAGCCATGGTAGACGCCGGAGACGCCTAAGATGGTTGCTACACTCCAGATGAGATGAGCGACAGAGATCCCGGACTATCCGGCAAAACGAATGCTCACCGAAGCCGATACCTGCCGGAAGTACGTCGTCCCTAAACTGCAAGCCGCAGGCTGGGACAATGATCCTCACTCCATCGCGGAGCAGCGGACCATTACCGACGGGCGCATCGTGCCGGTAGGCAAGGGGTTTATCCGCAAGCCGCCCAGGCGCGTAGATTACCTGCTGCGCTACACCCGGGACTTCCCGCTTGCGGTTGTGGAGGCCAAGGCTTCCTACAAGGCCGCCTCGGACGGGCTCAGCAGGCCAAGCACTATGCAGAAATGTTTGGCCTTAAGTTCGCGTATGCGACGAACGGCCCGGACATTATCGAGTTCGATTATTTCACGGGGCTGGAAATAACCCGCACGGATTATCCGACGCCAGATGAACTCTGGAAGCGTTACCGCGCGGCGAGCGGAATAAACGACACAGAGACCGCCGATCGCTTGCTGACCCCCTGTAACCATAGCATCGGGAAGGGCGAGCGCTATTACCAGCAGATCGCCATTAACCGCACCGTCGAGGCCATCCTGAAAGGGAAGCGGCGGTTGCTCATTACCATGGCTACGGGAACAGGAAAAACCGTCGTCGCCTTTCAAATCTGCTGGAAGCTGTGGAACGCTCGTTGGAATCGCATGGGCGAATACCGCCGGCCAAAGATCTCTATCTGGCCGATCGCAACATCCTTGTGGACCAACCGAAGGACGGCATCTTTGCCGCCTTCGGCGATGCCCGCTGCAAGATCGGGTCAGGAGAGATCGTGCAAAGCCGCGAGATGTATTTCGCGATCTATCAGGCGCTGGCCGAGGATGAGCGGCGGATTGGGCTCTTCAAGTCCTTCCCACCGGAGTTCTTCGACCTTGTCATCGTCGATGAGTGTCATCGCGGCAGCGCGCGCGACGACAATGCATGGCGGATCATCCTCGACCATTTCGCGCTGGCCGTTCAGCTCGGGATGACGGCAACGCCGCTGCGCGCGGACAACCGCGACACCTATCTCTACTTCGGAAACCCGATTTACGAATACAGCCTCCGGCAGGGCATCGATGACGGATTCCTTGCCCCCTACCACGTGCATCGTGTCGTCACCGAATGGGATGCGACAGGCTGGCGACCGAGCAAGGATGACCTGGATCGCTACGGCAGGGCTACGGCCCCCAGGCGCGGCAAGTGCTCGACGATCTCTTGGAGAAATACGCTGAGCACGGAGACGCGCAATTCGTGCTGCCCGACGTACTCCGCGTGCCGCCGATTTCGAGGCATGGCCAGCCCGGCGAGATCATTCGGTTTTTCGGAAGTCCGGAGCGACTGCGCAAGGCCGTGCAGGACCTGCAGAATCTGCTCTACGGCGCCTAGTGTTCAGTCAACTTCATAATGATGGAGGAGCAGGACCCGTATCGACGTTCTTTTCGTCATTCCGGCATGGATTGCCGGAATCCAGTTGCCATGGATGGCGAAAGCCGTCACCTCCTGTGGCTGGATTCCGTACAATCCCTGTACGGAATGACGGTTCAGCAAGTTAACGTAGACAGACTACTAATTGAACAATGGCAAGAACAAGAACCGCGACGGCGGCGCCACCCCAGACCACAGTTCAGGCTCTCGCGAGTCTGCTCAAGTCCGCGCGCGACATCATGTGCAAGGACAAGGGGCTGAACGGCGACCTCGACCGCCTGCCGATGCTCACCTGGATCATGTTCCTCAAATTCCTCGACGACCTTGAGCTACAGCGCGAGGAAGAGGCCGCCCTCGCCGGCAAGAAATTCCGTCAGGCCATCGAGCCTCCCTACCGCTGGCGGGACTGGGCGATGCGGGCGGACGGCATCACCGGCGACGAGTTGCTCTCCTTCATTAATTCCGAGGAATCCATCCGGCCTGACGGCAGCCGGGGGGCAGGGTTGTTCGCCTATCTGCGCAAGCTCACCAGTTCCAACGGCGACGATCGGCGCGACGTCATCGCAACGGTGTTCCGTGGCGTCGATAACCGTATGAAGAGCGGCTATCTGCTCCGCGATGTCATCAACAAGATCGCTGGCATCCATTTCACGTCCAGTGACGAGTTGCATACGCTCAGTGCGCTTTATGAATCCATGCTGAGAAATATGTTCGACGTCGCGGGGGACTCTGGAGAGTTCTATACGCCGCGGCCAGTCGTGCGCTTCATGGTCGAGGTTACGAATCCGCGACTTCGGGAAATCGTGCTCGACCCGGCCTGCGGCACCGGCGGCTTTCTGGTTGAGGCCTTCAATCACCTAAGCCAGCAGGTCAAGACGGTTGCAGATCGCAAGGCGCTCCAGACCCAGTCCATCTTCGGCTGCGAGCCGAAGCCTTTGCCTTATCTCCTGGCCCAGATGAACCTGTTGCTGCACGGGCTCGACGCCCCGCAGATCGACCCCGGCAATTCTCTACGCTTCAAGCTTACCGAGATCGGGGAGAAGGACCGGGTGGACGTGATCATGACCAACCCGCCCTTTGGTGGGGAAGAGGAGAAAGGCATTCAAAGTAACTTCCCGGAAGACCGGCAAACGGCGAAAACTACGCTGATGTTTCTGCAGCTTATCCTGCGCCGGCTGCGTCGCGCGTCCGGCAAGCATGGGCCATCTGCTGGAGCACTTCAAGCTGCACACCGTCATCCGTTTGCCGGAGGGAGTTTTCTCACCCTACACGGACATTCCGACCAACCTGATCTTTTTCGACACCTCTGGGCCGACCCGCCATATCTGGTACTGGGAGCAGCCATTGCCCGAAAGCCGCCGTAAATATTCCAAGACCCAGCCTTTGCGGTATGAAGAGTTAGCTGACTGTCTGGCCTGGTGGAAAAACCGCGAGGAATGCCCTCGTGCCTGGAAGATCCACGGCCTCGACCTGATAAAGCGCGACGATCAAGGCCGCGTCGTCGCGGTCAATCTTGACATCAAGAACCCGAACGCTACGGAAGCCGTCGATCACCGCGCTCCGGAAGCGATCATTCAAAGCGTGATCCAAAAGGAGCGTGAGGTTCTGGTTATCCTCGACGAGATTAAGGCGCTTCTTGACGATGCACAGCTATAGATTGAACTCCTGAAATGAGTAGTGGCGTCATGAGTAGGTGCCAGATGGTCCCGCTGGGGGACCTTCTCACTAAGCATGAGGACTGGATTTCTCTCGATCCGGACACCGATTATCGACAGATCACAGCCCGATTGTGGGGGAAAGGCCTTGTTCTACGCGGCACCTTAAAGGGCGCCGATATAGCAGCAAGTAGCCAAAACCGCGTCCGCGCCGGTCAGTTTCTTATCTCGAAAATCGATGCGCGGCACGGCGCATTCGGCTTGGTCCCGGAGGATCTGGATGGTTCCGTTGTTTCAGCCGATTTTCCAACTTTCGACGTTCACACCGACCATGTTTTGCCCGGTCTGTTGAGATGGATCAGTAAGACAAGCTGGTTCATAGCACTGTGCCGTAAAGCCAGTGAAGGCTCGACCAACCGCGTGCGTTTGAAGGAAAGCCGGTTCCTCAGCCAAGAAATCCCCCTTCCTCCGCTCCATGAGGCCATACACAGGTATCGCGGTTTCCGCCTCGATCGTAACTGCGATCCCATAGGCGATAGGGTCTTCGACGACGTCACCGGCGTCTTCCTTGCACCGCACACGCAAACCCAGATGGCCGTCGTCGATGAACGGCACTCATCGATAGCTATGTCCTGTCAGATACACGACACGCTCGACGTCATTTAGTAGAGCAAGTAAGTTCTCTTCCCCGAAGGGTTGAAACAGTAGAGGATGGATACTCTTGGCAAGGCGAAAATAGCTGTTGGAGTCAAGTAGTATTTTGGATTGCGCCACTCAACCCTCGCCTTCCCCTTAGACCAAGGCGGCATGGATTTCCTTGGCATCTAATAATGGAATGTCCAAGATTGCCTGGACGTAGCCGTGGCCTTTGTGTTCAATGAGCAGGTAAGTTTTCAGGCTGACAAAGAATGGCGTGTCAAAGACTTCTTTGCAGCGTTCCATATAGCTCTTGGCATCTGGACGCGCATTAGCAAACAAGGCCGCGCTAACGTTGTTATAACCCTTGCTGAGGTTTTTAGCCGCACCGAAGATAGCATCGCCTAATTCTATGAGGGGCGATCCTTGTCTCTCGGCATAGTGGTTGATTTCATCATAGACACTGATCGGCGAGATTAAATTATTTGGTACCCCCGGAGTCGCGAGCCCTTAGTCTGCTTCTGCTTTAGGCCGGCGCCATGCCCGCCCCCTCATACCACGAGCGCCAGCGACGCGACGGCGAAGTCCCCGTCGCCGGGGCTGGTCATCCGGTCCCTGATGTAATACAGGGGGACCCGGCCGTAAAAAGATGCCCACTGTGTGAATGTGCTTGGGGGACCCACCAATCGGTCGCAGGCGGCGAGGGCGTAGAGATCCTCGATCGCGACACCGCTCCCGAGCGTGACCGGCAGGCCGGGAAAATCTGTGAGCCGGAGGGCCGCGTCGGAGCACACCAGGAACCCCACGCGCTCGCTGTTGTAACGCGCCTGCAGTGTCGCCATGAGGTCCCGGTAGCGATCGACGGGATAGAAATAGCGGCCCGCCATATGGTCGACGAAGTCGCCGTGGCGTACGTGAACCCCGATGAGCAGATCACATTCCTGCCGTGCGGCCGCCACCCGCGCCGCCACGGCGGCCCGATGCACGGTTGTGGGCGTGAAGTAGGCGCGGATCCGGTCGGCGTATCTCGTGACCCCGACCGTGTCCCGGAACTCCCAGCCTCGCAGCAGGGTGATGCGCGTCTCCCGGATCTGCTCGGAGATGGGCGGGGCGGTGAGCTCCACGCCGTGGGGCCCGACGGGGCTCTCGATGCCGCGGATCCAGGGGGCGAGTCCGGGGACTCGGTTCACGAAGCGCGTGAGCTGGAATGCCATGTGGTAGAGCAGCCGCGTAAAGCGCAGGGCGCTGTAAACCGCGTCACGGCCGCGGGATGGACGCCGCGGCGGGGGCGGCGGATAAGGGCACAGCAGGGTGTCGCGGGTGGGCTCGAACAGCGCGGCATAGGTCTGGAAGGCCGGGTTGAGGACCTTGTAGCCGCGCTCTTCAGCGAAGGCAATGACATTGGCAAAGAGGACGATGCGGTTGGCGAGCCGGCCCGTGCGGAGTGCCACTACCAACCACTGGCACCGGGGGCATGCGGGCATATGCGTAATCCCGGGGGAAATCGTTCAGTTATCCGTGAGATTGCTCGCAAGAGTATATTCTGACGGAGCCCTGAAACAACCTTGCACAACCGGATAGCGCAAGTCCAATCGTCCAGACTATCTTTGGCATCTCTAACCTCCCTAAGGGCTTTTTAACAAGAGTAAAAATTGTTTCCACGAGCTTCAGGTCTTTATGATTTTCTACAACTCTAACGCACAGAATTTTATCCGCCGTGGCACGAATGCCGACGTGCACCGGGGCCGATCCAGCGGATAAAATCTGTGGACGGAACCGCTGGATCGAAGCCCCATGCTTATGGGGATTCTACGGTTCGAGGACGGAGTAAGCAACGAAGAGTGGGTGCCGAATTGTGAAACGGGTATGTCTTAGCCAGCAGCGGTGCAGAATATGACATGCTCAGCTCACCAAACCCGTAGCCATAGTGTTAGCCCATTGCGGACCGCTCCAAGATGGATGATGTATTCTGGATGCGCCGCGCCTTAGCGCTTGCGGCGCAAACCGAGGGCGAGGTGCCCGTCGGGGCCTTGATCGTAAGGGGTGGCGATTGTATTGCCGAAGGATGGAACCGGCCCATAACCTTGCACGATCCCTCGGCTCACGCCGAGATCATCGCCTTACGGGAAGCCGGCCGGCACGACCATAATCATCGGTTCACGGGCGCCACCCTATACGTAACCTTAGAGCCCTGCGTTATGTGTGCGGGCGCTATCATTCATGCCCGCCTGCAGCGTGTCGTGTTCGGGGCATGGGATCCAAAAGGCGGGGCGGCCGGCAGCGTGTTCGACATTTTAGGCACAACCCGGCTTAATCATCGCGTTGAGGTCATCGGCGGCGTATTGTCTGAAGAGTGTGGGGAGAAACTACGCGGTTTTTTCGACCAACGGCGCCTTTGACAGACACCAGTCGGACGTTGGGCCCCTCGCCTTACGCATTGGGGTACTTCGATTGATTCGAACTGCCCGGCGGTATAGGGAGATCTCGCGCTTGTTTCAATTGAAACAGAGAGCGCAGCAAAAACCGCGCTTTTTACTTTGCGATTCGATAAATTGCAAGGAAGCAATTTATCAAAGTGCCCCACTGCTTAGTTTCACTTACACCAACACGGCTTGCGTATACGGACACGATGGGAAAGACGCATATGAGAAATCAAGAACTTAGAAGGCGGGTACTAAAACAGCAAGTCGAGATCTTGGACTTGGCGCATGTGTTAATTCGCGACACTGAAGACCATATCCTGTTTTGGAACACAGGCGCCGAAGGACTATACGGGTGGACAAAGGAAGAAGCTTTGGGGCGAATATCGCACGCGCTGCTACAAACACAGTTTCCAGAACCTCTTGCTAGCATCAGAACGCGGCTTTGGCAGGAGGGGCAATGGAAAGGTGAACTGATGCATCGGACCCGTGATGGACATCAGATCGCAGTCGCCAGCCACTGGGTATTGCACAACGATGCACAGGGCGCCCCGGCGATGATACTCGAAGTCAATAACGACATCACCGAACTGAAGCGCTCAGAGCGCGTGGTTCAGGAACTGAACATCGCGCTCGCTAACGCCATGCCCGGGATCTCGCGCTGCGACGCGAGGGGGCGGTATATAGAGGTCAACGAGCATTACGCGCAGATGCTGGGTTATGAACCCGGCGAGTTGATGGGAGCGGACTGGCGACCGGTCATTCATCCCGAAGACCAGCCGCTTGCACTGAGTGCCTACGAGCGGCTGCGGGGCCAGGGACAGGCGGAGTTCGAGGCGAGAGCGGTGCGCAAGGACGGCTCCGCGTTTTACTTGCAGGCATTGCTAGTCGCAATCACCGACTCACGCGACAAGTTCGTCGGGCACTATTGTTTCATTCGCGACATTAGCGAGCGCAAGCGCGAACAAGAGTTGCGAGAATCCCGAGAGCGGCTGCGCGCGTTTGCGATCCATCTGGATTCTGCCATCGAAGCCGAGCGCGTGCGCATGTCACGCGAGATCCACGACGAGTTGGGACAGGCGCTCACGAGCTTAGCGATCGATCTCGGGTGGATGCATGCTCATCTGCAGCACGGGTCGGCGCACCAGGACATCGGTGCTTTGCGGGGCAAGATGCAATCGATGTCTGAGACCGTCGAGAGCATGATCACCAACATCCGTCAGCTCGCTACCGAGTTGAGACCTCCGCTATTGGATAAGGTCGGGCTGGGCGCGGCCATCGAGACGCACGCTCGGCAG
>Ga0187893_10014984_pt1 | contig 10466 bp, 9 predicted proteins | sample MA1701074metaG_FD_139574 | JGI IMG/M metagenome (GOLD analysis project Ga0187893, IMG submission 139574) | White microbial mat communities from a basaltic lava cave in the Kipuka Kanohina Cave System on the Island of Hawaii, USA - MA170107-4 metaG ...
CCAAAGCCTCCCATCGGGTCCCGATTGTGCCTTCATCGGGCTCACGCGGCCGACGTGGTTTGTGCCGCCAGGAACGCCTCAGACCGACGTTGCCCCAGCGATTGATGTGGCCGGGCGGTGTTTTAGAAGATGAACTACCGCCCGATCGCTTCTCACACGCAGCGTTCTATCCGAGTGCGGAAGTGAGAAATTAGCGCTAAGTTTCGGTAACATCCCTGGTGAGGCAACTTGGTAATAAATTCTCGTGAGGCAACAGGGAAAAAAATAGTTGTCGCCAGCCAGGAGCATATCCACACCTGCATCGAGCCCCACCGGGTCGAGGTGACGCTTATCCTACTCGTCATCCCACGTGATCGAATATCTCTGGAAGGCGATCTGGTGTTTCCATGCCCCCAGGCAGTGAAGAAGGCGAGCGGTGCGTCGGAGGGCGTGCGCTGCTTAGAACAGGTGTTCTTGAGCCACGGTTGTTGCCCCATCGTCACTCGCCCTCCGCCGATCACGATCACGTCGAAGCTCGGCTTGCCGCTCAAGGCCGATACCGGGCCTCGGGCGACCTCTCCACCCACAAGGATTGCGTTCTTTCAAGCTGCCCATGACGAACTCCGTTCGATACCGTGGAGTCTATACCCGCGCGCGCCTGCTTTGGTACACTGCCAGCGTCGCGTAGCTACGCATGAAGGGTCCGGCCCATCTCGACGGTCGCCTCGAGAAGGGTCTGGACAGTCGATGACAACAATCTGGATGTGCAATTGGCCGCCTTCGACTTCGGGGTCGGGCAGGCGGCGCCAGCGGACTTGGAGAACGCCCTGTATGTGGTGTTCATCGGCGGCAAGGATATTCGCGCGGCCCGGGATGCGTTCTCGCAAGGCCTGGCGAAACGCGTGGTCCATACGGCCGTGGAGAACGTCGGACGCAGCGTTGCGCCACCTGGCGGCGGGCCGTCCTGGCGGTCAATACCCCCGACCCCGAATCGCGTCTGCTCGCGCAAAGCACCCACTATCCAGCCCCCAAGATCCTTCCATGACAGCTTGCCCATCGGTGCACCACCACCCGATCGCCGCGACTCCCGCCGCGCCTAGCGACTACGCTCATGCATGCGATTAACAGGAACCTCATTGTTCTGATTGCCACAACGGTTATCCTAATCGGATTGCCGCTAGTGGGCGCAGCGGTTGCTGGTCAGCCAGTCTCGGTTTATTTGGAGTTCCCACCGCGAACGCGGCTTGTGGAGCCCGCGGCGTTCTCTTGGCCGGCGTTTGCACTCGTCAGCGCGTTGGCCCTCTGCCTCGCGCTTTCCTGGGTGCGCTTATATCTGCCCTTTTCACGCCCGCATGCATCGCGCGACCCGCGCTATCCTTTCCCCTGGTGGGGTTGGGCTGCAAGCATATTGCTCATTATCTGCTGGGTTATTGCGTGGAACAGGTTCGAATGGTTCGGGTCTCTGCAATCTCACACGTTCGCCCCGCTTTGGGTCTCCTACATCGTCGTCGCGAATGCGCTTAGCTTGCGGCGCACCGGCAAGTGTCTGCTTACGCACGAGCCGCGGTATCTGATCATGTTGTTTCCTTTAAGCGCTGTGTTTTGGTGGTATTTTGAGTACCTCAATCGCTTTGTGCAGAATTGGCACTACGTTAATCATGCGGCGACTACGCCGCTCGCCTATATCGGCCACGCGACGCTGGCTTTCTCGACCGTGCTCCCCGCTTTCACCAGCACGCTAGAGCTATTGCGGTCGTACCGCACATTGGCCACAACGCGTTTTCGTAAACCCCTGTCCCTCACAAGACCAAAATTAGTCGCGGCAATGGTGCTGATCCTTGCCTCGGTGGCCCTGCTTGGAATCGCGATCCGGCCGGACTACCTATACCCGCTCGTCTGGATAGTCCCCCTGTCGATCCTGGTTTCGCTGCAGACACTGCTCGGGACCGCTACCCCATTCGACCGTTTAGCGCTGGGTGCCTGGGAGGTAGTCAGCCTACCGGCGCTCGCGGCGCTAGTTTGCGGCATATTGTGGGAGCTGTGGAACTATTACAGCGTTGCTAAGTGGGTCTATTCCATTCCCTATGTCCACATCCTACCGGTGTTCGAGATGCCATTGCTGGGCTATGCGGGATACCTTCTGTTCGGGCTCGAGTGTGCGGCAATTGCGGCGCTCATTACTGCGCCTCAGCACTCGCGGCACGTCTAAAGCGCAATGACCAAAAATCTAACGATCAATCACATCGACATCCACCCCTGGATGTGCCTTTGGCCGCACCGTTGCTTCGGCACCAGAGCATTGATATGTAAAGCCTTATATATGCACTTACACTCGCTCATCAAGGCTGTCTCTGGCAAGCGGGCTAATAAGCGTTCTTCCCTGATCTCACCGCCTACCAAAGGTTCCCGCGGCCGCAGCACTCGACGCCTGGGTTTGGGCTAGCTTGGGCTTTCGGCCGCGCGCCGATTTTGCTTGCAGCGGTCGCCGTCGCCGGCTAATGGCGCGAACAACGTGGCGACACCAAAACGTTGGGAAATGCGTCGCTACGCAGTGACATTCGCGAGTCGGTATTTTACCGCGCCGCAGTTCATCTTCGTGCTTGAGCGTGAGCGATTAGGGCGTATTAACCAATTGACGACATAGCCATAAATACGCCTCCGGTCAGCAAACGTAATGCTGAGGATTTCCGCTGTGGCATGAGGCGTGCTCACTGTATGGAATCAATTCTAAACTTCGTTCTCACTGGTAGGAATCAAAGTGGGTGGTGCCATGGAAAGCAATAGGTGGTCCACGCCGATCGGCCACTATCTATCTGTATAGTTGTGGCTCAAATAAAGGAAGATTTACATAAGGAATTGGGCTGCGGTGTGTTATTAACTACTTTTCTTCTGGCTGCGTGCGCCACAGCGAACAAGATATCTGGGGTGCAACTCGGAATGACAAAAGACGAAGTGTTCAGGGTCATGGGAAACCCGATCAGCGTTAGTGCGCAGGCAGGTTTAGAATATCTTAATTATGTCCTCTCAGAACCACACGGCGATGCGTTCCGGGGCTGGACCACGGCATACTACGTTAGGGTCGTTAAGACCACGCCATACCACGTGAGGCTCGTTAACGGAAAAGTAGAGTCCCACGGTCGCACTGGCGACTTTGACAGCACGAAAACTCCTACCGTCCGCCTGGAGAGCGATCACACAATAGGTTTGTGAAACCCAATAGCCGGATTACTGTCAAGGAGGACGTTTTGAAAAGACGCAAGGAATGCTTCACACCCAAGGCCTGGAATTTCCCCTACAGGAGGCACCGCACCTACCCGTCGGTACTTTTCGCTACTCCTCGCCGCAGGGCTTCTGAGCCTATCCCCGGTGACGTCGCGGGCCCTTTCCCGGCCGCGCTACGCCGCAATAGTAAACACGGCGCCCATTAAAGCGATGAACTTCACGAGGCGCATGACCTCACCGAGCGCGACGGCCTCGGCTAGGAGGCCTTTGATAAAAATCTCGAGCAACACGCTGGCACCGATGTAGCCCCAGTAATGGCGATCCCGAGGCGGCAAGATCCGGGGCACCGTACGCTAAGCGCTCGGCCTCGCGACCGGATCGCCAGGCGACCACGAGCAAGGCAACGACCAAGCAAAGCGATGCGATGATGCCTGCATCGAGGGATACGTCGACCCCCAGCTCAAAAACCATAGGTACCCCCCGGCGAGGGTGCCGAGCAGGGAATAATCAAGCGGCCGGAACCGGACGCTCATAGGAGCTTCACCAGAAGCGACCGAGCACGAGGCCCAGCACCCGCCTCCGATCTCAGGTCGCACCTAATGCGGCTTGCCTCTATCGCTGCCGACCTTGGGCGGCCTTGCATAGAAGCCGCTCTTGGAGACCGTGAGCAACCGGCACATGACACGTACCGGATAGTTGGCCTGGTTTGCCTTCAGGGATCCGAAGAACGCTTCGGTGTCGTGCTGCTCTCGTTCGCAAACCAGGCCGCGCCTTTTGACAAAATCTCCCGTTCGATTTTGAGCTGCGGTTCCCACGCCGCAGATGCGTCACCCGCCTCTCGGCAAAGTGGACATCTTTACTCTTTTACCGCCTTTTCGCTTCGCCGCAGCGGTTCGCGTCACACCGAGCCGTTCGCGCACGGGCTATTGCGCAAGGAGCTTATGAAGCTCTCGCACCAGGTGCGGATCGTTTGAGTACGGATGGGAGCGATCATCGATTCCCACCGTGCCCGACGTTCGGCCAGCGCCATCAACAGCCCTTGGTGCAAGGCCTCCGTGATATGGTCGATGTCAAATGGGTTCACGATGAGCGCGCCGTCCAGCTCCCGCGCTGCGCCGGCGAAGCGGGAGAGAATCAGTACGCCTGGATCCTCGGGGTCTTGTGCCGCGACGTATTCCTTGGCGACGAGGTTCATGCCGTCGCGCAAGGGCGTCACGAGCCCGACTTGGCTCAAACGATAGAACCCCGCGAGCGTCTTTTGCGACAAGGTCTTGTTGAGATAGCGAATCGGTGCCCAATCGAATTCCGCGTAGGTGCCATTGATGCGTCCTGCGGTCTGCTCGATCTGCTGACCCAGTTGACGGTATTGCGCGACGTCGGTCCGCGAGCGTGGGGCGATTTGCAGCAGCGTGACGTGGGTGCGATGCTCCGGCCAGTTAGCGAGCAGCCTTTCGTAGGCCGTGAACCGGTTCGGTAGACCCTTGCTGTGGTCGAGGCGGTCGACACCAATGATCAAGTGTCGACCCGCTAGACTCTGCTGCAAACGCCGTGTCTCGCGGGAGCTGGCTGCGCTGGTAGCCATGCGAGCGAAGCGATTCGTATCGATGCCAATCGGAAAGACCGCGGCGCGCGAGTTGCGCCCAAAGGCCGTGAAGCGACCATCGGCTAAGAGTTTCCCCTCAGCCTTGTTGACGATGTAATACTGGAAGGCGCGTAGGTCTTGGTCCGTCTGAAAACCGACTAGGTCATACGTGCAAAGCGCCTCCACCAGCGTTTCGTGGCAGGGCAGGAGCTCTAGCACGGAGGCCGCGGAGAACGGCGTGTGAAAGAAGAAACCAATGCGGTTCCTGAGTCGCAACTGACGCAGCTCATTGCCGAAGGGGATGAGATGATAGTCATGCACCCAGACCAGATCATCGGCTTGCACGAGCGGTGCGAGCGCCTGTGCGAGCCTGTTGTTGACCCGCAGATAGCCCTCAAAGTCCTTGCGGCGGAACTCCAATATCCCAAGGCGGTAATGGAACAGGGGCCACAGCGTGGTGTTGGAAAATCCGCTGTAGTAATGCGAGTGATCATCGTGGCCCAGATTGATCGTCGCATAGGTAACATTTCCCGAAGACACGATCTGCGGCGCCGTTGAGGTCTCCTCGGCTACCTCGCCACTCCATCCAAACCACAAGCCACCATAACGGCGCAAGGCATACCCCACGCCCAGTGCGAGCCCACCGGCGCGGGCGCTGCGCTCGCGCGGTAGGATCACCCGGTTCGAGACGATCACTAGTTTCGCCAAAAGGCTTCCTCCCAAGTCTTGCTGCGTCGCATGGCCGAGACGATGAGGCCGACCATCGAGTAAGTCTGTGGATAGTTGCCCCAGAGCTCGCCTGTCGCGGGATCGATATCCTCGAAGAGCAGGCCGAGGTAGTTACGACACGAAAGCCCATGCTCGAAGATCTCACGGGGCTCATCGCGACGACCGATCGCGGCGAGCGCGTCTATGTACCACAGCGAACAGACGGCGAACGCGGTCTCCGGCCGGCCGAAGTCGTCAGCTGCGCATAGCGCAGCTGCACGCCAAGACATTTAGCACTTTTGCGTTCGAACGCTCGACAGGTACGCGGAGAGTAGCATGACGAGCGCACTCTCGTGAATAGACCTGTTGTATCGAGTGAGCGACCCCGGCAGAATCGCTGCATGACACGCGCCCAAAACGAATTATCCACACCTGCGATCATCGCCTTCGCGACATTGTCCATACGACGGACGAACCAGATCTGGTCGGTGTCCCTCGCCAACCGCGCACGGATGGAGAGTCCATCCACGTCCGATAGTGACCGCTGAGGTTGTTGACCTCGACCAGCTTAAACTGCAAGCCGAGGTCCTCAAACTGCGCGAGCAGGTTCGAAAGCTCGGTGCAGTGATTTACTGCAGGTCACCTTACTTCACGCCTTCGACATACGATTGGACCGACAGCGGCTCCCTGAGGGACAAGCCAAAGCGAAACTGCTGCAAGCGATCGAACGGTCTTGTCATCGCGCGGCGCATTGCAGAAAGCTGTGGTCTGGATGACCGTTCTAGCTGTCCTCGACTCACCCCGACGCAGTTGACTGCGGAGGAAATCCGTACGATGCGCGAGATGGTTCGAGTCGGACGAGTATCGTCATGTCCCTACCTGTGCGTCGCGAATTCTAGTTCTCACGCTGCCACTGGCAGATGAAACATTCCATTACAGTAGCTCAGCCACCGGTGGGATTGAAACGTTGCGACGGGAGATGCTTTTTCCAGTCCATACGTGTTCGGCGTTTCTCCGCCGAGACCGGTGTGGCAACGGTGTTGGTTCAAAGAGGTGAAGGTGGAAAATTGCGTCACTGCGTTACCTGGAGGCAACTCGCCTCGCGGGGCCACCCGGTTTGCCTGGGAGGGCGCGCACTAGATACTTTCGACCGGATGGACCGCGGCTGAGACTCGTCAGCTAGCTTACCAACGACTGCTTCGCGGCAAGCGACCGCAAAAACGGTCACAGGAATGGCGTCGGACAGAGGTCTTACCGATTAAAGGCTGTGGCAGGCCCGCTTCTTACACGAAAAAGCGACGAGCTTTTCATGGCCACAGTCGGCGCAGCGTAGGGGTCGAAAGCCATGGGCAAGGATGCCGCATTCTAGAAAGGCATCGAATTCCGCCGCGACAAACTCGGGTAGGCTCGATTCAGTCTCGGCTTCGACTTGGGCCAAAAAGCTGTCGAGGTGCTCTTGGACTACTTGGTAGAGGACGGTGTCTTCGGGACGCCGCCGTGCGTCATGGATGTGCCTTCCCGCCGGCGCCGGCTGCACTGCGTGGTCCATCTTCCCTGAATACCTGTCCTTCCTTGACGGTCATCGGTATTGAGAGCCGTGACTGCGGTTGCTGACACCGCAGCCTCCAGCAGGATAGCTGTCGTCAAGCTGGCCAAGATGGGATCGGCTACCCGTGCGCAAGCCGTAGCCGAGCGCGAACAAGGGCGCATAGCCGGGCTGGCCCGCATTGAGATCGGTCTGGCAGGCCGACTTCGGCCAGGAGAATGACAGCGTGCCGGTGAAGTCGTAGGCCCGCTTGCTGATTGGCGCGACCAGCAGGTCGGCCACGCCCTTGCCTTCGCTGCCCGGCAGCCAGGCGGCGACGAATACGTCGGAGAAATTGAGCAGGTCGTTGACAAACAATGGACGGCCCGCGACGAACACTGTGATGACGGGCTTGCCCTTGCCCGCGACCGCCTGCAATACAGCCAGGTCTTCCGGATGGCGGCCGCTGTGGCGCAAGGTGCCGGATAGGCCGATATCGCCATCGCCCTCGGCGTACGGACGCTCGCCGATCACGGCGATGACAGCATCATAGGCTGCGACGTCGACGTCACGTCCGTCGATGCTGTAGCTGACATTGGCAGTGCCGGCCGCGTCCACGATCCCGGCCAGGATTGTGTCGGCATTCGGGAAGTCGGCGTTGGTATTGTCGGTGCCCTGCCAGGTCAACGTCCAGCCACCGGCCTGGTTCGAGATACTGTCGGCGCTCTTGCCAACCACCAGAATCTTCTTGCCGCGCGCTAGCGGCAGTGCCGGCCCTTCGTTCTTGAGCAGCACCAGCGAAGCGCGTACGGCGCGCCGTGCCAGCTCGCGCGCCTGCAGGGCCTCGGCCTTGCCGGCATAGGCGTTCTGCGACGGGCGCTTGCCGAACAGGCCTGCGCGCAGCTTGACGCGCACGATGCGGCTGACGGCATCGTCAATCCGCGCCATCGGGATCTGGCCCACCTTGACCTGTTCGATGGTGTTGGCAATGAAGGCCTTCCATGCGTCCGGCACCATGATCATGTCGACGCCTGCGTTGATCGCCTGCGGGCAGCTATCGTTGCGGCAGCCCGGCACTTCGGCGATGCCATCCCAGTCGCTGACGACCAGCCCATCGAAACCCATCTTGGTCTTGAGGATATCGGTCAACATGACGCGGCTGCCGTGCATCTTGCCGTAATCGATGCCGGCGGTGACATCGTTCCAGCTGTTGAAGGACGCCATGACCGTCTGCGTCCCGGCCGCCAGCGCGCCGTAGTAACCCTGGCCGTGGATGTTCATCATTCCGGCTGCTGTCGACTTGTTGACGCCGCGGTCCTTGCCCTGGTCGGTGCCGCCGTCACCGATGAAGTGCTTGGCGGTCGCGATGACGTTGCCATCCTTGCCGAACTTGCCCTGCAAGCCGAGCGTGTAGGCGCCAGCGTAGCGTCTGACCAACATGCCGTCTTCCGAGAAGCCTTCGTAAGTGCGCCCCCAGCGGTCGTCGCGCACGACCGCGAGCGTGGGACCGAATACCCAGGCGATGCCGGTCGCCCGCACTGCCTTGCCCACTTGCGCCGCGATGTCGCCGACGAGTTTGGGATCGTGCGCGGCACCAAGGCCGATATTGTGCGGGAACAGCGTCGCACCAAACACATTGCTGTGGCCGTGGACGGCGTCGGTGCCCCAGACGACTGGGATCTTGACCGCCATGTCGGTGGCCATCGACGCGTCATAGTAGCGATTGGCCAGTGCCGTCCAGTCGGCCGCACTGGCGCGCTTGTTCCCGTCTGGCCAGGTGCCGCCGCCATTGAGTACGGAGCCCAGGTAGTAACGCGTGACGTCGTCCGGGGTGGCGCTCTTGATTTCCGGCTGAGTCATTTGGCCGACCTTTTGCGCCAAGGTCATCGCGCCGACGATCTGCGCGACGCGCGCTTCCAGCGCCTTGTCTTTGGCGATGGCGCTATGCGGGTGCGGCCAGTCGGCCAGTGGTGCGGCGGTGGCTACGGGCAGGGTCAGCACCGCCGCCAGGGCTAGCAGCGGGGACCGGAGCTTGCTATTCATAGGCGTAGCACTTGATGATGGGCAGCAGGCAGCGCATTCTTGTACAGCTCTTCTCCGCCTTCGAATTCTAGGTCGTTCATCATGTCGATGATGACCAGCGCGACCTTGACGGCCGATTTTTGCGGTTGGCTGTTGTTTTTCATGACCGCTCCATTGAGCCGGACGGCGCGAGCGAAATTTGTGGCGAACAACGTTACATACCAGCCACGGGCAATGCAACCCACAGTTCATAGGAGCGCGCGAGTACCTCGAGTGCCTATGACGTGAAGCCGGGCAAACACACGTCATTCCCGCAGAGCGTCAAAGGCGGCGGGACGGTCGTGTTCGCCTACATCCTGTACAGTCCCCCGCGCAGCGCGACCGCGTCAACGCCAAGGTGATGAAAGACCCCCGAATCGCGAAGATGATGGACCCGAAAGCAATGCCCTTCGACGCAAAGCGCATGTTCTGGGAAGGTTTCAAGGTCATCGCCGACGTCTAGCTTGCATATTTCCGCGCAGCCTGGGCAGGAAGGATCTTGAGAAGAGCATTTCCAGGAAACGCCTTGTCTGGACGCCATATCTGAGACGCCCTGACGGATATCAGTACGCTGCGTCGAGGAACTGCAGACCCCGCCGCGAGCCCCTGTGTCCGTTCCCGAATCAAGCTGCGCTCGAACTCAGCGAGCGCGCCAAACATATGGAAAATGAGCTTCCCACCACTTCTTGTAGTATCGATCGCCTCTTGCAGGCTTTTTAGTGCGATCTCTTTGCTTTTAAACTGGCCGACTAAATTAATCAAGTCTCGCAACGACCGCCCCAATCGGGTCGAGCCGCCAAACCACGATCACATCGCCTGGCCGTGCAACCTCCGGAGCCATTTGTAGTCCGTGCCGTTCAGCCATTACACCGCCAGGATCCGGAGGGCCAGTCTCTACGGCACGGTGAGCCGCCCCTTCGACAAGCCCGAATCGGGTAAGATCGCCGTGAAGGTCATCAACCACTACGGCGACGAGGTGCTGAAGGTCTTCGAGGTCTGAAGGACTTGGCGTCGATTTCGGGCAGTGCGCCGAGCGCCTAGTCATGACCATGCTCGCCGCGGCCCGTGTCTGTAAGATGGACGCACGGGCAACGGCGCCTCCACCGTCCGACGTACGCGGCCGCCGCCAATCCCACCGCGCCGCCGACGGCCATGGATTTCTCCAGCAGTAACGAGGACAACCTGACGACGGCTCGGCGGCGTCTCAGGTGGTGGTCGCCTGGGCCGATACCGTGGTGATGCGATCACACGATGGGGCGCTGCAGCGCTTTGCCTGATGCCCGACAAGAAGTATCCGCATGCGCTGCAGCCCGGCCATGAGCTGCTATGGTACCGGATCAGGGAAGTGCTGGGACAGGGTTCTTTCGGTATCACCTACCTATGCCAGGA
>Ga0187893_10014985_pt1 | contig 10466 bp, 7 predicted proteins | sample MA1701074metaG_FD_139574 | JGI IMG/M metagenome (GOLD analysis project Ga0187893, IMG submission 139574) | White microbial mat communities from a basaltic lava cave in the Kipuka Kanohina Cave System on the Island of Hawaii, USA - MA170107-4 metaG ...
CGTAATCCAGGTGCACGACTACGGTCCCATTGGCGCCATGGGCGCCTATCTTGTCATGGAGTTCATCGAAGGGACAAGCTGGCGCCAGGAGCTCGACGCCGCGGCCGGGCCCGTGCCCGCCGCAGTCTGCCTCCCCTGGATTCGACAGTTGCTTGACGGCGTTGCAGCCGCGCATGAGGCCGGCATCATTCACCGCGATCTGAAGCCGGAGAATCTTCTGTTCCGGGGCCAGGGCGACGCCGCGCAACGCCTTAAAATCCTCGACTTTGGTCTGGCGAAAATGAAACTGCTCAGTCTCTCGCGGCAGGAAAAACTGAGCCTCGGAATTACCACCATTGGAACGGTAGGCTACGTACCTCCGGAGCAGCTTACGGGCGGCGAGATCGACGAGCGCAGCGACCTGTACGCCATCGGACGCATTGTTGTGGAAACGCTGACCGGCGCGCTCCCCAATTCCGGCATCGCCGATCTGGACGGCCCGATCGGCCCCATTCTCAGCCGGGCAACGGCCCTAGACCGGGAGCAGCGCTACGATAGCGTGGCCGCTCTCGGCGTGGACCTGCTGCCGCTCTTAGAAGCGCTTGCGGCCACGCAGCCCGCCTGTAACCACTGAGGACATCGATGGCGCAGGCCGTGCGGCGCTTCTTGCCAGCGAGCTTGTCCAATCGCTGGCCAGCGCTTCCGGTATGTTTGTGATGCTTTTGTCCGGCCTCCTTTCATCGCCGCCGCAACGCAATATCCGCCGCGATCTGCTCGCCGTGAAACCGGCCGTTCTCGATGAAAATCTCGTTGGTGTGCCGGCCAGCCACGACCACGCCCGCCAGGTAGATGCCGGCGCGGTCGCTTTCCAGTGACTGGGCGTTCGTGCGCGGCTTCTGGGTTTTCGTGTCCAGATGAATGCCCAGCGATTCCATGAATTCGAAATCGGGCCGGTAGCCCGTCATCGCGAAGACGAAATCGTTCCTGATCTCCTGACGTCCTTCCGGAGTGTCCAAAAGAATCGTGTCGGGCCGGATCTCGACAACGCGGCTGCGGAAAAAGGCGCGGATTTCTCCGCTCTTGATGCGGTTTTCGATATTGGGCTTGATCCAATACTTGACGTGGGCGTGGATTGCATCGCCGCGATGAATCAGCGTCACTCGCGCGCCCGTCCAGTGCAGCTCGAGCGCCGCGATGGCGGCGGAATTCTTTCCCCCTACCACAGCTACATCCAACCCGTAATAAGGATGCGGCTCTTTGTAGTAGTGGATCACCTTTTCGCCATCCTCGCCGGGCACGTTGAGCCGGTTCGGAATGTCGTAATAGCCGGTGGCCAGAATCACTTTGCGTCCACGGTAGACACGCGGGCAATTGCGCCGGTCGACGGCGTGCACGGAGAAATCGCCGTCCTCGCCTTCTATTTTTTCGACGCGCTCGTACTGGCGGATCTCGAGGTTGTAGAAATCGGCCACGCGGCGGTAGTATTTAAGCGCCTCGGTGCGATTGGGTTTTTCGTTTAGCGACGTCATCGGGATGCCGCCGATTTCGAGCAGCTCCGGCGTGGTGAAAAACACCATGTTCGTCGGATAGTTGTAAATCGAGTTGACGATGCAGCCCTTTTCCACCAACGTCGCCGACAGGGCGCGCTTGCCCAGCTCGATGCCGCAGGCCAGCCCGGTGGGACCGGCGCCGATGATGATGGCGTCCTGCATCAGGCGAGCATGGCCTCTACGCTCGTGTACACCTTTTCCAGCGCGGCCGGTAGAGCGCTCAAGTCTTTGCCGCCGCCTTCGGCCATGTCCGGACGGCCCCCGCCTTTTCCGCCCACAGCTTGCGACAGCGCGCTCACGATCTTGCCGGCGTGCACCTTCCCCGTCAGATCCTTGGTGACGGCCGAGACAAGCGATACCGAGCCATCGTCGGCGCTGGCAAGCACGACGACTCCGGTCTGCCACTTGTTACGCAGCGAGTCGGCCAGCGTGCGTAACTGCGCCCGGTCCAGGCCTTCTACACGGCCCGCGAGCACTTTCACACCCTTGAGCAGGCGGGCTTCGGATTCAAGCGCGCCCAGCTGGGATTGCGCCAGCTTCCCCTTCAACTGCTCGATCTGTTTTTCAAGCGATTTTTGTTGTGCAGTCAGCCGCTCGACCTGATCGGGGACTTCCGTTTCGGAAGTGCGCAGGGCGAGCGCCGCGCGGGAAAGCGATTGCGAGGCGGACCGGAAGCGGTCGAGAGCCTCTTCGCCGGTAACGGCCTCGATGCGGCGCACTCCCGCCGAGATGCTGCCTTCGGCCACGATCTTGCACAAGCCGATCTCGCCAGTCCGCGCAACGTGCGTTCCGCCGCACAACTCGCGGCTGAAATCGCCCACGGTCACAACGCGCACCTGCTCGCCATATTTTTCGCCAAACAGAGCCATCGCCCCGGTTTTGAGCGCTTCATCGATTGGCAGGACATCGGTGTTCACGCTGGTGTTTGCGAGAATGTGCTGATTGGCCAGCCGCTCGACTTCGGCGATCTCTTCCGGATCCATCGCGGTGAAATGGCTGAAGTCAAAACGCAGCCGGGCCGGCTCGACCACGCTGCCGGCCTGCTTCACATGAGTGCCAAGCACTTTGCGCAGGGCCGCGTGCAGCAGGTGCGTCGCCGTGTGATTGCGCATGGTGGCGGGCCGCAGCGCCGGATCGACGCGGCATTCCAGAGTGTCGCCGGCGCGGATGGCTTCTGAAGCATGGATCTTGTGAACGGATAGCCCTGGCAGAGCGGCGAACGTGGTTTCCACTTCGGCCACTCTCACGCCGTCGCGGAACAGCGAGCCGCGGTCGCCCACCTGCCCGCCCGCCTCCGCATAGAAAGGCGTCCGATCGAGCGCCAGCTCACCAGCCGCGCCCGCCGGAAGCGACTCCACCAGTTCCTTGCTCTCGTTGAGCAGGCCAACCACAAGGGCCTCGCACGCCAGCGATTGATAGCCGAGAAACTTCGTGCGTCCCTTTTCCAGCAGGGTCTGGTAGGCCGGCGTGACCTGCGCCTTTTCGGCGCCCTTCCAGCTTGCGCGAGCCCGCTGGCGCTGCTGCTCCATGGCTTCTTCGAAGCCGTCCTGATCGATAGCCAGGCCGCGCTCGCGGGCCATTTCCTGCTGCTCATCGAGCGCCAGCCCGTAAGTATCGTAGAGCTTGAAAGCGGCAGCGCCCGGAAGCACGCCGCCGGCCGCAGCTTTGGCTTCATCCTGAAAGACGCGCTCAGCCACCTGAAACGTGGTGGCATAACGATGCTCCTCGTCTTTCACTACGCGCGCCACCCTCTGGACGCTTTCCATCATCTCCGGATAGGCGGGTTTCATCCACTCGGCGACGAACCCGGTGAGTTTGTACAGGAACGGCTCCTCGACTCCCGCCATGCGTGCGTTGCGCAGCGCGCGCCGCATGATCTTGCGCAACACGTAGCCGCGGCCTTCATTGGAAGGCACGACGCCGTCATGAATCAGAAACGTGGTGGCGCGCGCGTGATCGGCGGCGATGCGCAACGCTACGTCCACACGCTCATCCTCGCCGGGAGTGCGGCCGAACAGCTCGCCGGCGTGTTCGACAATGGGCAGCAGCAGGTCGCAATCGAAATTGGAGAGTTTGCCTTGCAGAATCGCGGCCACGCGCTCCAGGCCCAACCCAGTGTCGATCGAAGGACGCGGCAGCGGCGTGAGCTTTCCGTCGCTTGAGCGGTCAAACTGCATGAACACCAGGTTCCAGATCTCGACGAATCGTCCGCCTGCGTCATCCGGGAATTGTTCGTGCTCGCGTCCGGGCGAGGCCGCCTCCGGACCCAGATCGAAGTGAATCTCCGAGCACGGACCGCACGGACCGGTCTCGCCCATCTGCCAGAAGTTGTCTTTTTCATCCAGCCGGAAGATGCGCTCCTTAGGTACGCCGGCGACCTTCTGCCACAACTGCTCGGCTTCGTCGTCTTCGCGGAACACGGTGACGTAGAGCCGGTCCTTGGGCATACCGTAGTCCCTCGTGACCAGCTCCCAGGCGTAGTCGATGGCTTCGGCTTTGAAGTAATCGCCGAAGGAAAAATTACCGAGCATCTCAAAGAAGGTGTGATGACGCCGCGTGTAGCCGACATTCTCCAGGTCGTTGTGTTTGCCTCCCGCGCGCACGCATTTCTGCGAGGTGGTCGCGCGCGAATAGTCGCGCTTCTCCACGCCGAGAAAAACGTCCTTGAATTGATTCATGCCGGCATTGGTGAACAAAAGCGTCGGATCGTTGGCCGGGACCAGAGAGGAGCTGCGCACAATGCGGTGCCCGCGGGCGGCAAAGAAATCGAGGAATTTCTGTCGGATTTGATGACCTGTCACACGTTCATTTTCCCATAGGGGGGCCGCGTTGTACGATGGAAGCCGATGCTTCAATGGGCGTTAGCCGGTGTAGGCGACATCGCGCAAAAGCGCGTGCTGGCTTCAATTCTGCGCGCCTGGAGCCGGTTGGAGGATGCGATTGCGACGAGGCAGTAGACGCCCGCCGCGGACAAATAGCTTCCCTATCCGCTCTCGCCAGTCGACGAACAAGCGCCACGGCAGTAGCAAGCGCAGGTGCCTTCTAATCCGACTCAACGCTCGTCGTCCGTGTGAACCAAGGTCGGGAGTCGGCCGCAGTCGTAAGGAGAGATATCAAGCAAGTCACGAGACGATAGGGGACGGTAAGGCTGCTCATTCGGATGGATAGGTTCAAATACTCTGATAACATTTAGTTAGCGATGGCGTCCGCGATACTGAATCCCTTCATCGTCGGAGGAGCTTTGAGCGACCCGAGCGGCCGGGGGTTTTTCGGGCGCGAGGAGGTTTTTGATTTTGTCAACTCCTCGCTGATGGTTGTCAGCGTGTTCCGATTGTTCTTCAAGGTCAGCGGCGGATTGGCAAATCCTCCATCCTGAGACAGCTTCCGAGGAGGCTGCCCGCAGACTTCGCCTGCGTATATTTTGACTTGCAGGGGAAGGCGACGATGCAACTAGACCAGGTCCTATATGGGCTTGGGCGGGCAATCTCGGACCACATTGGAATCGATCGTCCGGAAAGGGCGGACGCATCCGAAGCGAATTTTCCCTCCTACCTTGACGGAGTGATTGAACACCTTGGAGGGTATGCCGAACGCCTGGTGCTGCTGTTTGATGAGTTCGATGTCGTTGATCAGACCTTCACCGGTCCGGAAGTTGCGGCGAGCAGGTTTATTCCGTACCTGGCCCGGCTTGTGGAATCGCACTCACGGATCGGCTACCTCCTGGTTGTCGGCCGGAAGACGGAAGAGATGTCGGAGGTGTCTTTCGGGACGATTCTGAAGGACTCGGTTACCAAACAGATTGGACGGTTGAACCCGAGACAAACAGCGCGCTTGGTGAGCGAGTCGTCTTCCGGGCAGCTCGAGTTTGATGCCAGTGCGCACGATCGCATCTATGAGCTTGCGGCGGGGCATCCGTTTTGCACGCAGATGTTATGCTACACGATCTGGAATCGGGCACTGGCCGGAGGCGCCAAATCGTTTCCTGTGAAGGTGTCCACTGAACTTGTCAATGAGGTGCTGCCGGAAGCGCTCGAGATGGGCTCCAACGGGCTGAACTGGATCTATGACGGGATGAGCAAGCCATCCCACCGCCTCGTGCTGTCAGCGCTGGCCGAAACGGCGGACCCGGCTACGGGAGGTTCCGCGACTCTGGGCAAAATAGACATGCACCTGCGGGAGCGGCGAATCGCGCTGGATACGACGGAACTTAGTTCCGCTCGTCGAGATCTAATTGCGTGGGACGTTTTGGTGAATGCCAACGCAGAATTAGCCTTTGCCGTCCCGATGATTGGGGCGTGGATCAGGCTAAACCGGCCACTGGAGGCGTTGCAGCAACAGACGGCTCTGCTCAACCCGCGAGCGCAGCGTTACTACGAGTTGGCGCTGGAGAGTCTGAGCCGGGACAACTATGATGCCGCTATCGAGGATTTCCGTAATGCGCTTACGGCCAATGCCGGCTTCGTGGAGGCTTTGCGCGGCTTGTCCAACGCATTGCGCATGCGCAACAAGGCGGGGGATGTTCACCTAGCTGTCGAGGCGTATGAGCGAGTGCTGGATCTGGAACCGAATGAGCCACGCACACCGTTGCTTGAGTTGCTGGCCGAGGAGATCGATAACGGATGTAACGTGATTACTATCCTGGCCAGATATCGGCGCCTGAAAGAAATAGGTGAAGACAGTAACTACTTGCACCGCGGAACACGAATCCTGGTTGAGTCGGCTCTTGAGCATGAGGGTTATGGAAAAGATGTCGATTTGACAATCGCCAATATGCTATATAGTGCCCTAGCCGACGGAGCGGGAGTGAAGAGAACGAAAGGAGAGCAGCGGCGGCGCATGATAGCCCGATACGCTCTATTCGCTGTTTCGTTGGTTCCCTTGGGAGCTGCATTGAATGCGTTCTCCGCTCTGGATATGGTCGGGATGCGAGGAGCCGTGATAGGAGGATTCGCTTCACTGGCCGGTGCGCTCATTGGATATGTAATTGCGACGGATGAGGGGATAAGGTCGGGACTTCGGGTCATACCAGGCTCGATCTTGATTTGTTTTATCGGCGGCTTGTTAGGACAGTATCTAGGGGCTGAAGGTTATCGTTCTGTTTTTGCTTATGGAGTAGGAAGTTTGATCGCGGGATTGATACTATGGGCCTCACAATCGCGGCCGGACCTTAGCCACCGGATCACCCTAACGCAACCGACAACCGAGGAGCCACACCGCAAGTTGCTGGAGGCATTAGTCGCGTCGTGGAAGCAGGAGAAAGGATAAGCATGCCAAACCTGCCAGCCATGTTGGAGGCGCCTTTGCCGCCTAGGGATTTTCGAGGACGCGAGCAGGTGGTGCAGATGATTTGCCAACGACTGATGAATGCACAGCGGCTGAGCACATCGGTTGTGGGAGGTCCGTGGACCGGCAAGACGTCGCTTCTTAGGTTTCTAGCCAGCGAAGAAGCCAATTTTCGGTTGCCGGGGTTAGCGTATCGGGTGTATGTAGATGCACAACTCCTCAGCTCCACATCGAGGCCGCCGGATTTCTGGGAATGGTTTTCCGGGGGTTGCGAGAAAGGGTAACGGAACGCGGCGAGTTGGTGGACGTGTTAGACCGCCACCTGAACCCGGAACGGGATCACGAAATTGACGTCTATGACCTGGAGGATGTTTTCGATGGATTCGCCAAAGTTGGCACCTCGGCGGTGATTCTAGTGGACGGCTGGGAGATAATCCTGAGGAACCAGAACTACTGGGGCGATTTCTTTCACATCGTGCGATCCATGGGCCAACGCCAGCCGCACGGAGTTGCATTTGTGTTGGGCACGCCACGCCGGCTGCTGGACTTGTGGGCTGATCAGATGGGATCTGTTTACTACAACATTTTCGTCACTGTGACGATTGGGAGAATGGAGCAGGCCGAAGTCCAGGAATGCGTACGGCAAACCTTGAAGACGGCGGGATTGAGCGCCAACCTGGAAGCAGAAGAGGTGGTGCTGGTCGCCTCCGACACCCATCCGTATCTAGTGACGCTGGTGACATACCTAGTCACAGATCAGTTGAAGACGAATGGCGTAATCGAATCCGGCGGGATCAGTGCCGCGCTGCGCGATCCGAACGGCAAAGTTGTGGAACTGATGCGCCAGATTAGGGCGGCCCTAAGCCCAACGGAACGCGCGTGGCTGGACAAGTTGCATTTGGCGACGGCGCCGCAGAAGGCGGCGCTGGCGCAGCTCCGCGATTACGGGTTGCTTCCTCCGGGGACGAAACTCTGATGGCAGGCCCACCGCGTTTCGACTTCCATAGCGATCTCCAACAAGCGGGCCAAACCGCAGGTGAGCAGGAGCAGCAAAGCAGGCAATTGCTTCGCGAACTGGTTTTCTCTCGCGCCGAGCATGAACCGGAGTTCAAGCGGGCTCTGGCGGCCAATCCGGAGAAAGTGCTTCAAGAAGAGGCCCGCCGCATGGGAGCGGAACTGGACGAGGCGCTGATCCAGGAGACGAAGGAGAGGTACAGCACGGCGATCATTGGCGCCTCGGAGCGGGAGGTGACAAAGCTCGTATTCGATACCCTTTGGAATGTGCGGAAGTCGTTCGAACGGACGCTGGCGCTATCCCAATGGCTGTTCTATGTGGGTCTTGGGCTAACTGTGACTGCGTTCCTGGTTGGTGTCTTCGCGCCCGGGAAAGAGATGATTGCGGGCATCTTTGGCGGTGGCGGAATACTGACGCTGATCTCTTACGCGGTTATGAATCCGCTGGACCGGATACGGAATGCGGCGGCAAACCTGGTGCAGATTCAAATTGCCTATGTGTCCTACTATAAACAGTTGAACATGCTGGGCGGCGCGGGAGGGGATCGGATGTCGCTGGACGACGCCGTCAAGTACTCAAGCGAACTGCGAAAGGGCGCAGTGGAGATGATCGAGGCCGTACAAAGGATCGTCGAGAGGACAGCGCCGTTCGATCTCAGAGTCCAGGGATCGTCCAAGGACGGCGGGGAAGCCTCCAAACAGGACTGAGGGTAGCATCACCCGCCTACCAATTCCCATAGGAGGGCCGCGTTGTACGATGGAAGCCGATGCTTCAATGGGCGTTAGCCGGTGTAGGCGACATCGCGCAAAAGCGCGTGCTGCCGGCAATTCTGGCCGAACCGCGCAGCCGGCTGCGGGGCGTAGTGACACGTGATGAGGCCAAAGGACTGCGCTGGGCGAAGCGCGCCTGGAGCCGGCTGGAGGATGCGATTGCGGACAAAGAAGTAGACGCGCTCTATGTAGCCACTCCGGTGGCCCTGCACGCACCTCAGACTATAGCGGCACTTCGCGCGGGCAAACACGTGCTTACTGAAAAGCCCGTCGCCATGAACTACGGCGAGGCTTGCCGCATGGTGGAAACGGCCCGCGAGTGCGGGCGTATTCTAGGGGTCGCCTACTACCGCCGGACCTATCCTAAAGTGCGGCGCGGCCTTCAATTAATTGAGCAGGGCGTGATCGGCCGGCCCGTCCTGGCAGAGATCAGCTGCCACGACTGGTTTCAGGCCGAAGACGGCCGGCGTGGCTGGCTCCTTGATCCTAGCATGGCCGGCGGCGGGCCGCTCTATGACATCGCCTCGCATCGAATCGACCTTCTGAACTACTTTTTCGGCCAGCCGCGGCGTGTTCGCGGCTTGCTCTCGCGCGTTGTGCACCAGGCTCCGGTGGAAGATGCGGCAACCGCGTTGATCGATTACGGCAACGGGGTTCGAGGCATCGTTGATGTACGCTGGCATTGCCGTGAGAGCCGCGATGAATTCCGCATCACCGGGACCGAAGGCGTTATTGACCTCACTCCGCTGAACGGCGGCAGCCTCACATTCCCCGGCGGCCGGGAGGACATACCGCCTCATCCGAATCTGCATTATCCCTGCGTCGAAAACTTCGTCTCCGCCGTGCTCGATGGCGCCGGTCTGCTTGCCAGCGGTGAAAGCTCCATCTGGACGGATTGGGTGACAGCTCAGATCATGGCCGACGCAGCGTAACGCCCAATTCCCGTAATTGCCGGTCCGGCACGGAAGACGGCGCATCACACATGAGATCGGTGCCACGGGCTGTTTTGGGAAACGGTATGACGTCGCGTATGGATTTTTCGCCTGCCAGAATCATCACAAGCCGGTCGAGCCCCAGTGCGATTCCACCGTGCGGCGGCGCTCCGTATTCCAGAGCATCGAGCAGGAATCCGAACTTCGCGCGTGCTTCTTCCTCGCTCAGCCCCAGCGCCGAGAACACCTTTGCCTGGATGTCGCGCCGGTGAATACGAATGGATCCCGAGCCGAGTTCCACGCCGTTGAGCACGATATCGTAGCTCTTGGCGCGGCAGCGCGCCTGATTCGTCATCAGGTTACCGATGTCTTCGTCGTGGACCGACGTGAAGGGATGATGAGCCGCATTCCAGCGATGCTCGTCCTGGTCCCATTCAAACATCGGGAAATCAGTCACCCAGAGGAACCGGAACGCTTTCGCGTCGAAGAGCTTGTGCCGGTCGGCGAACCGCTGCGCGGCGTACAGGCGCAGTTGGCCGCAGGCCTGAAGCACCGTCTCTTCGGGCCGATGCCCCATCTTCTCATCACGCCAGCCGGCCAGAATCAGCAGGTCCTGCTCGGTGGCGCCCGTCAGTTCGCGCACCTTGGCCATCTGCTCCGGAAAGTCCCGCTCCAGCCGCTTAATATCTTCGTAGACACGCAGCCGGCGCTCCTGTCCATAGGCTTTCATCTCGTCGCGATCGCGCCGCCCAGGGGCGCAATCCGGCAGATGAATCGCCACCAGCGGAAGTCCGGGGCCGGTCAGCTCAGCGCCCTCAAACAGATCCTCCACGCAATGAAATGGCGGAATCCGCATGTCGGGCTTGTCGCTGCCATAGCTGCGCATGGCGTCCGCGTAGGTAAGCCGCGGGAACGGAGCGGGAACATCGAATCCGGC
>Ga0187893_10014986_pt1 | contig 10464 bp, 7 predicted proteins | sample MA1701074metaG_FD_139574 | JGI IMG/M metagenome (GOLD analysis project Ga0187893, IMG submission 139574) | White microbial mat communities from a basaltic lava cave in the Kipuka Kanohina Cave System on the Island of Hawaii, USA - MA170107-4 metaG ...
CGGCCGGAAACCGCAGCCGTCTGATACTTTCTCGCAATATCAACGAACTGCTGAGACGCGAAAGAGACGCGTGCCGCATAGCCGATGGCGATCAGAAGCTCGCCCAGCGAGATGGCCCGACGATACAACAGATAGCCGCCGACCGCGTAAAGACAGCCGACGTTTAGAGCCTGCAACAAACTCGATGTAGCACCGATGAAAAAGGTGACCAAAGCCTGCTGACTTTGGGCGGGTAGCACTTCCGTCTCGGACAGCCGACGAAACTGATCAGATTCCCAGCGCGAACTTCCCGTAAAGCGAGTAAACGGCAGGATGTGCAGGCGCTCTCTAAGATATTCGTTGAGGTGTTCCAGTGCCAACAGGTGCTGCGCCGAATATCGGCGCAGGACAGGTAAGAGCAACGCCGCATTAACCGCGTATGCACATCCCACAGCGGTCACTACCAACAGTAACTGCCAATTACCGAACGTCAGGAAAGCAAGCGCGAGAATAATGGTGAGGGCGTGTTTTATTCCATCGGCGATCAATATCTTTCCATCCGCGAATTGGCGCACATCTTCCGTAAGTCGAGTCACAAGCTGGCCGCTTTTAGCGCCGAAGAAATATGTAAATGGGAGACCGAGTGTGTGGCGGAGAAGTCTGGCGCGAAGATCAATACCGGCGTGTTCTGCCCAGAGATCGACATCCGCCTCGCGCAAGGTGTATAAGCCGGCCTCAGCAATGGGCAAGCAGACAAGCAAAGCCGCCCAGGCCCCAAAGCCTCGCAAGTCCGCCGCGACGAGGCGATCGACGAGCATGCCGACCGCAAACGGGTAAGCCAAAAGGATCAGCACATGGGCCACGATCAGAAACAGGAGCCGTGGTCTGGGCCAATTTCCGATGTTCATCACCCTTCGAGTTACCCCCACTCCTCTGCGAACAAGGTCGCGTAACTTTGGCCTCGCTCCATCAGCATCCGATGAGTGCCTTGCTCTCGCACGTGGCCGTCCTCGAGCAGGATGATCTGGTCCATTCTGGTCAAACTATCCAGCCGATGGGTGATGACCAGCGTTGTGCAAAGGCCGAGCAGCTTTTCCTGCCCTTCATACATTCGAGCTTCGGACTCTAAGTCCAGCGCCGCTGTAGCTTCGTCAAGAATCACAATTTTCGGGTTGCGCAAATATGCTCTCGCCGCCGAGAGCCTTTGTCGTTGACCTCCCGAGAGGCGCACGCCGCCTTCGCCTATGACTGTGTCCAGCCCTTGCGGAAGACTACGCACGAGCGCATTGAGGTCAGCGGCTTCGAGAGCGTCCCAGAGATTCTGTTCCGGCAACGCAGCCATCCCGTACTCAAGATTCTGCCTGATGGTTCCGTTCACAAGATAGATATCCTGAGACACATAGGCCACAGATTTTCGTAGGGCGTTTATGCTCCAACGACTGAGTGGCACATCGTCAATCAAAATGGAGCCGGAGTCAGGCTTCTCAAGCCCAACCATCAGGTTTGCCAACGTAGACTTGCCCACGCCGCTCACTCCGACAATGCCTATCTTCTCTCCCGGCTTGACGACGAAGGAGACATCCTCGAGCACCGGATGCTGGGGATTAAAGGAGAAGGCGACGTTCTGGAACGAGACCTTACCTTTCACCTCCCATTCGTCCACCGCAGGCGCAGTGGAGGTCAGCCTGCGCTCATAGACGTCTTCAGACAAGTGGCGCAGTTCTTCAACTCGCCGAATGTGAGCGCCATGTCCGTCCCTATGAAACGCAATTCGGGAAAAGTGCCAGATGAATTGGCGAAACTGCGGAAAGAGGCCAACCACAACGAGAAGACTGCCGATTGATGCTTCTCCAGAATAGACTCGCCATCCAAGATATAGATAAGCCAGAGCCTCAGGAAAGAGAGACATCAGGCCATTTAGAAATAAAGTTTGGCAGACAATTCGCAGATAGCGCTGGAACTCGGACAAGTAATCATTTTGAGCATCGCCAAGCTTCCTTATTTCAAGAGCGGACGAGTTGCACACTTTCACCAGTCGCACACCCTCAATCGCCTCGCGCACCACCTGCACGATTCCGCTGTATGCATGAAGCTGCCGATCCCAGTTGGCGCTGGTAGCGCCAAGCCGTCGAAAGACTCGGTTTTTAAGGATGAGGTAAGGCAGGTATAGCGCGACGCACAGCAGGACGAGTTGCGTGTCAATCCGCATCAACACCGCCACGCCCGCCAAGGTCGAAACAACTCCAAAAACCATCTCGCCCCAGAACTGCACCATTCCGGCGCGGATCTGTGTGAGTCCGTGCGTCATGCGCTGAAAGATACCGTCAACGCCAACGCCGTAGATGGATCGCAGGTCCTTATGTTGGATTTGATCGAATAGCTCCGAGCGGAGCTTGGCGACACCCTGAATCACAGCCCGATCGAGAAAGTAGGCCGCCGCAGATTTGACCAAAAGCCCCAGCAGCGTGCTGACCGCGATGAGCCCAACGATGCGCCACAAGGCGACGCTATCGCCCGACGGCAGCGTAAAATCAATCAGATGCCCAACCAGCAGAGGAGGCGCCACCATAAGCGGCGCTCCCAGCACGACGGCGGCCAGCCACAACGCAAGCATGGGCTTAGCCGCTGACAGGATGGCACGGTCAAAATGGACGATCTCCGCCCATGTAGCTTTTTGAGAGCTGTCGGCCAAACTTTAAAAATCCCAGCCGGGTGCTTCCATCCCGTCGGCACAATCCATGACTGCTACTAATCCAGCGAGCAGCACAGCCGATTGAAGTCGCAACTCACATCAGCGCTCCATTGCGACAGACTTGGAAACCAGGCCCCATAAAGCGGTACTTATCCGACCAGGAGACAATCTGGGTGTGAGAAGGCTTAATCGCCTCGAAAGAAATGGATTCCCGCAAGAGTAGAAAGCGTTCTACTTTCGCGTGCCGAAACGTCAGCCACTTGCGAATGGGACTGGCGATGTTCTCGTCCGTCAACCGGCGGCGACCCTGATGCCACCCAAAGCGACTGTCGGCTCGAAACGCTTGCTCAGGTGATCAGCCAGATGCATGAGCTGGTAACCTCCATTTGTGTACTGGACTCCCAGCGCCCAAACAGTCCCACTGGCGTCGACGGCGATGTCCTTCGCAAAATCGCGCCGCGTGCCGAACTGGCATCTTTCGCAATCTGTGTCCACCTGGCACTCGGCAAAATTGCCGCTGCCAAGCGGATGCAGTCTCCAGATTGCGCCTTGCGAGTTAATAGTCCATGCCACTCCATCCGGGGCTGCGGCCAGCTTCGTAGCCGCGGAAGGTGCGGGCAGTGAAGTCCATTCCCGGTTTGACTCAATCAGCCATTTAACGACGCGGCCGGCATACCTTACCTCCGTACTGATGACCCAGACTCGCCCGTCTCCGCCGACACTGATTTCGTCTGCGAACTTATTAGGCTCTGACCTCAGTTCGAGAATCCCGTCCTCCGGGTGCAACACCTGTACTCCTCCGGCCTCGTCTATTACCCAAATCCTTCCATCGGGTCCACAGGCAATGCGCCTCAAGAGTACCGGGACTTCAATATGATCCCAATTCGTCGCCTGTTTATCAGTAGCCCTGAGAATCTTCGATCCAGTTGTCCCATGGGTGAGAATATGTAAGCGTCCGCCAGGACCGATGCTGATGTCGAGGGGGTCAATTGATTCGGGGAGCTCGATTTGATCCATAACGCCGTTCTGGTTACAGCGCCAGATCGTGAGGTTTTCGTCAATCACGTAAGCCGAAGAGTCGGTGGTCTTGGTCGTCGCCGCCGCCTCTCTGACCTCATTACTGAAAGCCGAAGACGTCAATACCGGTAACATCATAGTTCTGCTCCTTATAGTTTTTTACACCATCGCCACAGCAGACATAGCGTCGGACGGGTCCGCCAGCGGATTATTATCCAATTTGAGCACCTCTAGAAAGGGGCTTTCAAACAGTGCGCGGGGAACTTCTCGAATTCTGTTGTTTCGCAGTAGAAGGTACTTGAGATTCTTCATTCGCGCCAGAAATTCCGGTACCACCTCGACCTGATTATCGTCCAGATTCAACTGCTCAAGGTGCGGCATCCCTTCAATCTCTCTCGGAATTTCGCTAATTCCATTCGACTCGATGCTGAGGTTGACGAGCGAGGTCATGGAGAAGACTATGGGCGGGATTTTGCCCAGCCTGTTGTTCCGTAAGAACAGGTGCGTAAGCTGCGACTGGTTATCGAGATGTCGTGGCAGTTGGTCGAGTTCATTGTTCTGAAGAGACAGATACTTTAGGCCCCGAAGCCGTCCGATGACTTCCGGAAGCGCGGTGAACCTGTTGTTGCGCAAGAAAACCATGTGCAGATTGACTAATTGTTCAAGTTCCGCCGGAACAGTCGAGAGCTCATTATTTTGAATATTCAGCAGCACGAGGCTTCGAAGCTTTCCAAGATAGGCAGGTAAAGTGCGAAACCGATTACCGTTCAGCCACAGCTCTGTCAGCCGCTCCAGATTTCCGAGACTCTCTGGCACATGATCCAGATTGTTCTCATGAAGCATCAGCTTTGAGAGGCTCTCAAGCCCGCCAATCTCTTCAGTAATGAACCTGAGCTTGTTTAATTGAAAGCTGAGAAGCTTGAGATGCTTGAGCTTGGCAATCTGAGGCGGAACAGCCTCGATCATGTTCTTGGTCAGATCGAGTTCTTGCAGTTCCGCCAACCCGGTCACTGCTTCAGGGAACGTTTCAAAGCGATTGTCACTCAAATCCAAACGGTCAAGCGATCCGAGTTGTTGAATCCAGGGTGGAATGTCTCGGAGCCGGTTCTTGCGCAGAATCAAAGTCTTGATGCCGCCGGCGCCTTGCACCTCCGGCGGCAGTTCGTGCAGGTCGAGGCCGCTCAAGTCTAATTCGCTTGATCGGGTTCTTTGAGCAACCGCAATCAGACGATTGACGAAATCCGGCTTCATCCTGGTCTCGATTCCCTTCTTGTTGAAAGCAAGACTTGCGGAGGTACCGGTCTTGCACCGCTGTCCTTCTTGAATACGTTAAGATGCGACCTTTTATGCAGCCCCAATCCGCATGATTTTGGAGCGAATCGGTTCCGCTAGTGAGTCGAACAACTCAGCTACTTGTTGCAGCACCTTTCGCTTTGCACTTTAGTTCGTGAATACAGGTCCCGCTCGGCTCAGGCTAGACGTTCCTCTTTTAACATGTGCCTTTCAACACCGTCAAGAAAGTTCGGGCGCAGCGATCGGAGTTTGATTAACTCATCGTCGAGAAAGGAATTTTTCAAGCAACCAATGCCCTGAGACGGAACACGACGAGTGGCCTGCGGAGATTCCGTGCGCCAAATTCGATTGAATGCGTCTCCATTTACCCTCGAACAAGCCGGTGACACATAATCCTCAGAACTGATATTATTCGTCGGGTGCAATTAAACGTGAGAGTTCGCACGGAAGCCCTGAGAGCCGCCGACTTCTGATGTTGTGAAAAAGAAACCTAACTCTAGCCACAGATTAACGCGGATGACACGGGTCAAAAACAATAGTAAAGGAGCTCTTAAGGATTTTATTCGTTTTTGATCGGTGTCATCCGCGTTAATCTGTGGCTAGTGTCTGAGTTTCCATAAGCTTCTTTCGTCGGGGATATTCGAAATCTCACTTTTAATTTGCACCCTTATTCATCGTTCGCATCCACTGCCGCAGTCCACTTCCGAAGCATTGCGAGAAAGTTAATGAAGGTACTATTTGTCTGGGCGTTAACTTGCCTGATCTGGAGCACCGTCTGGTTGTTCATTAAGATCGGCTTGCAAGACTTACCGCCTATCAGTTTTGCCGGGATCAGACTGGTCATCGCCGTGGCCATTCTGTTTCCAGTGATTTTAGCGCGACGTATTCGGTTGCCGCGCCGAGGACGTGATTGGCTATTGATTGCGGTCACCGGGTTGATCCTACTTGGTCTGAATTACGGGCTGGTTTTTTCGGGCGCGCGATACATTTCATCCGGTCTGACCGCGGTGCTGCAAGCCGCCACTCCCGGGTTTGCCTTAATCTTCGGACATTTCCTGCTTCCCGATGAACGCTTTACGCTGTTAAAGCTGTCGGCTATCGGTCTGGGCATCTTTGGCGTGGCTGTGATCTTCTCTGACCAGTTGTCGGTCTCCGGGTGGCCTGCGTTCCTGGGTTGTGCAGCCGTAGCCGCAGGCGCGCTCTGCGTCGCTTTCGCCTACGTCATTGTTAAGGCTTATGGCAATCACTTGCCGCCGACCGTGTTGACGGCAGGACAAATGTTGTGTGGGATGGTTCCGCTAATGACGGTTGGCCTGCTGTGGGAAGGAAATCCGCTGGCTTTCCGCTGGACGCCGGCCGCGATTGGCTCGTTATTGTATCTTGCGTTGGCGGGCTCGGTCGCGGCCTTCTGGTTAAATTACTGGTTGCTCAAACGCATGGAGGCAACTAAGGTGATGGCGATGTCGCTCGTTGAGCCACTGCTGGCAGTGTTGCTGGGCGCGGTGGTGCTAAGCGAGAGGTTGTCAGTGCAAGCGTTGCTTGGCGGTGCGTTTATCGTTACGAGCATCGGGCTGATCCTTTCTCGGGGAGTTGATAGGCAACCGGAGGTGAAGGCTCTGGAATCGCGCGAAGCTTAAAATTAACAATTGTGGCTGAAGCGGATGCACTTTGCTTTTGCTTGATAACCTGTTGCTACGGCTTCGCGTTTTGACCTATTGCCTTGCCCGCTTTACGCCTCGATTAGGTTTCGACCCTCCTTTGGTTCATTCCACGCGCCGGTTGTTGTTCATTCCACGCGCAAGGTCCGCAAAGGGTCTATCCTTGATGCTCGCCGTGCTGGTATGTAGGTGGCGACGAGCGCCAGGACAACCAGAAAGAACGGCGCCGAAATAAAAGCCAGAGGATCAGTGGGGCTGATGCCGAACAGTATAGTTCGCAACAGGCCTGTTAGCGCCAGGGCGGCCAGCGTGCCAAGTACCACGCCTATCAAGATAAGCATCAACCCTTCGCCCATAACCAACTTGATCACATCGGACGGCTGTGCGCCCAATGCGATGCGAATGCCGATGTCGCGAGTTCTTTGGGAGACGAAGTATGACATGACGCCAAACATCCCGCCGCCCGCCAGCAACAATGCAAGTAGGCCAAAGAAGGTCAACAACATCGCGGTCGCGCGTTCAGCCCCGAGGGTGCGGTCGGCCTGTTCTTGCAGCGTCCGAACGTCAAATACCGGCAAGCTTGGGTTTAAGTTGCGCACTTCATTCCGCACGGTTGCTGCTAGCTGCCGCGGGTTGCCGGTAGTGCGCACGTAAACAGTCGCCGTGGGCGTGTAGTGCTGTGAAAGAGGGAGATAAAGATATGGCTGATCTTCCTCCTTCAGGCTATTGATCTTGGTGTTCTTGACGACCCCGATAACTTCTCGTCCCACTGTGTCCTTAATCAGCTTCAACTTCCTGCCCAGAGGGTTCTGGTCGGGCCAAAAACGCTGCGCCATCGCTTCATTAATCATGACCACAGTCGCGGTGTCTGACCTGTCATCATTCGTGAACTCACGCCCCTTCGTTACCGGAATGTCCAATGTCTTGAAGTAGTCGGCGCCGACAATATTCGTCTTTACCAGCACTCCCTGTTGATTGGGTTGGTCCTCCTGCCCTTCGATGAAGACGGATCGCGAAAAACTTTTCTCGAACGGACGGCTCCTTGAGATTACGACCTGCTGCACGCCCGACAGATTTCTGATGCGCTCCACGAGTTGCTGATAAAACTGCACCGCTGTCGCCTCGTCATAGTTTTGCAGGCTGATATCGATTGCTGAGAGCAGAACATTGTCCACTTTAAATCCGGGGTCGATCTTTCGCGCGTTGTTCAGACTTCTGACGAAGAGAGCGGCAACCACCAGGGTCACCAGGCAAAGCGAAACTTCCGCAACGATCAGACTCTGGCGCAAGCTAATTGCGGAACGATACCGCCCCGGCGTCAAGATGTCGGCCTTAAGCGCTGAGGTCAGGTCGGGTCTCGATGCCCGCAGGCCTGGGAAGAGACCGAAGATCAACCCACTCGCGACTGAAAGCCCGAAGGTGAAGAGCAGCACGCGCGTGTCAAGTGTGACGGTCGTCCCTTCGATGCCAAAACTTGGCGGGATCAGGGTCCGGAGCAAGTCTTTGATCACGTACGCCAGCAGCAGACCGAATAACCCACCCACTAGCGAAAGCAGTAGAGATTCCGTCAACACCTGTGTAATCAAACGTCCGCGGCTTGCCCCGATGGCCACCCTCATCGCAAACTCCCGGCGCCGCGAAGTGGCTTTTGCGAGCAGCAAGTTCGCCACGTTGACACACGCGATGAGCAGGATCGTTCCGACAATTGCCAGCAGCATCACCGAGATGTGAAACAGCCGGTTGTTGCCCTCGGGATTAAGTCGGGCCTCCGAAAGCGGCACGAGTCTGACGCTCCTGCCTTCGTTGTCCTCGGGATACTCTTGCGCCATTTGGGCGGCCAGGATTGTCATTGAATCCTGCGCCTGCTTCAGTGAGACATCGGGCTTAAGCCGTCCCACGAGACTCAAGAAGAGGAAACGCCGATTCGTATAACGCGTCTCGGTGCCGGGTGCCGCTTCGTGATACATCATCATCGGCACCCAAACTTCAGGCACAGTGCTGAGGTCCGTACCCGTAAAGTTCTTAGGCGCAATGCCCACGATAGTGAAACCATAATCGTTAAGCCTGAGAACTTTGCCGATGGCGCCGGCATCAGCATTAAAGCGGCGAACCCAGAAGTTGTAGCTGAGCACCACAACCGGACTCGTGCCTGGTGTGAGATCTTCTTCAGGGTAGAAGGTTCTTCCGGCAATGGGCCTTACCCCGAGCACGTCGAAATAGTTGCCGCTGACGAGTTGTGCGGTGATGCGCTCACTCTGGTCCGAACCACTCAAAGTAAGAGGAATAGTCACGTAGTCTGCTATTCCCGAGAAGACTTGATTCTTCTCGCGAAGATCCACGAAATTCAGGTGCGAGGTTTCTAGATTGCCGGGATTGTTCTTGTCTGTAGTGAAGATCGCAACAAGTCGGTCGGGATCGGCGACGGGTAGCGGAAGCAAAAAAACTGCATTTACGAGACTAAAGATGGCAGTGTTAGCGCCGATTCCCAGCGCCAATGAAAGCAGGGCCACCGCCGTGAGGCTGGGACTTTTTTTGAACATCCGGGTTGCATACCGGAAGTCCTGCCATCGTCTTTCAAAGAAAAGCCGAAGCGAACCACCTTCCATCAACTCATTCTCCCACCCGTCCGTTTTGGAAATTGTTATCGGCTTGCGTTTTTGCCAATCTCAATTCATCGGTTTCGGTATAAGACTATCGGCCTCGTAAACCTTTATTCAAACCATTATGCTACAACACTCTTCATCCTCATTGCCTGCACGATTAATGGAAATCTCTTTTACCACCCTTCTCCTTTGTTTAGGACCACCAGCTTACGCCACGGACTGTTCACCTCAGCAGTCTAGAAGTGAACAGGCCGAAGCGGCAGCCAAGTTTCCATGAGAAGGCCCTGAAGTTAAGGGAATCGGGAGATTTGGCGGGAGCTATCGACGGTTTTAAGCAAGCACGCGAACTCTGCCATCTGACCGAAAACGCCAGTGCGGAGATCGAGATGATGCGCTTACTTGGGCAGACGATTTATCTTCGCGGCAAAGAAGACTAGAATGAAGCAGTGGCCTACTGATTCAAAACATGTTCAGCGGATGACCCGGTGCGTCGTGAGCCGCGCAATTCCTGATACTTGTTGACTGCCTGCCAGCCTTGGCGTTTGGGGAGCGCATGCCCATCCGCCTGGTGATCCGGTCAATGCGATGCTCAGCTTATATTTGAGATTTCAAATCTTCGATCTGAAATCCACCTGTTGGGCACAACAGCGCAAGATACTGGGCCTGGTCCAATCACCCGCCCCAACATCATGCGGTTCGAGGTCCGCGGAAGCCGTTTTGAGGCCCTTTCAGACCTGCGACTCGAACAGAAGTTCTTTGATTAGATGAACTTGAGCAGCATATACGGATGTCAGCATTTGTTCCGCGGACCTCCCCGAAAAGTGTCGGAGAAATACTGCGCCTCCGGGCAAGTTCGAGACAGAGAAAGAGTTAAACGGAATTTGGTGGTCCAAGAGAGCGTCGAGGTCCGCAGTGATTGAAAACATTGACTTTAGCGCAAAAATGAGTGATAAACATGCGTCGTTTTTGGTTCGGTTTTGGGGGTCCGCCAAAAGGCCCCTGCAAACGGTTGTCAGCGTTGCGCTTACAAAGGTAGCTGTGAGGAAGAAGGCCGCGCTCAAAGCGGATTGAAACATGTACAACCGCGGCTCGAGCGTCACCTCGTCGGTGTGAGTGAGGAAGAAGGCCGCGCTCAAAGCGGATTGAAACTCATCCGTCCCCGTGTTCCACGAGCCCTGGAATCCTTGTGAGGAAGAAGGCCGCGCTCAAAGCGGATTGAAAC
>Ga0187893_10014987_pt1 | contig 10463 bp, 10 predicted proteins | sample MA1701074metaG_FD_139574 | JGI IMG/M metagenome (GOLD analysis project Ga0187893, IMG submission 139574) | White microbial mat communities from a basaltic lava cave in the Kipuka Kanohina Cave System on the Island of Hawaii, USA - MA170107-4 metaG ...
TCAAATTTAAGTTTATGACCATACTCGCTCATCCAACCGGTTTGACGAGCCGGGTTACCCATCAGTAATGCGTAGTCAGGAACATTTTTAGTGACCACCGCACCTGCTCCGATAAACGCAAATTTTCCAATGTCATTTCCACAAACAATAGTTGCATTTGCACCGATGGAAGCACCTTTCTTAACCAACGTTCTCGCGTATTGCCCTCTGCGATTTACAGCGCTTCGCGGATTAATCACATTTGTGAATACCATGGAAGGACCCAGAAAGACATCATCTTCACAAACTACTCCCGTATAGATTGAGACATTGTTTTGCACCTTCACATTATTGCCCAGCACAACCTCGGGAGACACGACCACATTTTGGCCCAGGTTACAATTCTTGCCGATTTTACACTTCGACATGATGTGTGAAAAATGCCAGATTTTTGTACCCTCTCCAATCTCGCAGCCATCATCAATCACAGCACTTGGGTGAGCAGTATATAATACTTTATCCGTCATGAGCATTAAAAATAATTCCGAATGATCGTGCAAATGTAACTCAATTGCTCTTCATTCATTTCGGTATGAACCGGTAATGAAAGCACCGTTTTTGATAATTTTTCGGTAACTGGAAAGGCTCCGGGTTCAACTCCAGGCTGACGGTAGGCTTTTTGAAAATGCAAGGGTACCGGGTAATAAATCATTGTTGGGATTCCGCATTTATCGAGGTAGAGTTTGAGCTCATCACGATCAACGCCATTTACTTTAACGGTATACTGGTGAAAGGCATGTGTTGAATACGAAACCCGATGCGGTAACTCAACCTGACTGATGGCAGAAAGAGCCTTATCGTAGTAGTCTGCAACTTCGTTTCGCTTTTTTGTATACTCACTTAGATAGTTGAGTTTTACATTGAGAATGGCAGCCTGTAATGTATCTAACCGGCTATTCACGCCAATGGTCTCGTGGTGATATTTTACTTTTTGTCCGTGATTCGCCATCATGGTTAATTTTTCTGCCAGTGAAGAATCGTTTGTAAAGATTGCTCCACCATCACCATAACAACCAAGATTTTTAGAAGGGAAAAATGAAGTGGTGCCGATCGTTCCTATTGTTCCCGACTTCTTTTTATTTCCATCCGAGAAAATGAAATCAGCACTTAATGATTGAGCCGCATCTTCAATGACATGGAGGCGATGCTCCTCCGCTATTTTCATAATGGCCTCCATATTGGAGCACTGTCCATACAGGTGAACAGGTACAATGGCCACTGTTTTTTTTGTGATTTTATTTTTGATTTGAGAAACATCAATATTGAAACTCTTTTCTTCAACATCTACAAAAACTGGTGTAAGTCCCAATAAAGCAATCACCTCTGCTGTGGCTACATAGGTATGTACGGGAAGAATAATTTCATCACCCGGCTTAAAATTGAGGGCCATCATAGCGATTTGTAAGGCATCGGTACCGTTTGCGCAGGTGATAACATGCTTAGCCCCTGAGTAGTCAGCTAATGCCTTTGCAAATTCTCCAACTTGCGAACCCTGAATGAAGGCTGTTGAGTCCAGCACAGCTTGAATGGCTGCATCTATTTCAGGTTTGATCCGCTCGTATTGCTTCTGCAGATCGACCATTTTTATTTTCTCCATGTTGTCTTGCACTATGATTCTTATGATTGAATGATTACCATGATGATCGTGCTATAATCTAATTGCTTAGTTTCTTCTGCCACTCCCATGCATGCAGCAGTGCGTCTTCAATTGAAAAAGTGGTTTTCCAGTTAAGTACTTTATTGGCTTTTACAGGATCAGCATATACTTTTTCTACATCACCGGGCCTCCGGGGGCCGACCTCATATGGAAGGCCTGCTCCTGTTACACTTTTAAATTTTTCAATGATTTCAAGTACCGATACACCCTGGCCACTGCCGAGGTTGAACGCATCGTACAATTTTTTAAACGATTGAGCTTTTAAATACTCCAACGCTCTTACGTGTGCAATGGCAACGTCAACCACATGTATGTAATCACGAATGCAAAAACCATCAGGCGTATTGTAATCATTTCCAAAGACAGTAAGTTTTTCTCTTAACCCTGCTGCAGTTTGGGTTACATATGGGATCAGGTTGTTGGGTGTTCCGATTGCCATTTCTCCTATGTGAAAGCTCGGATGCGCACCAATCGGATTAAAATAGCGAAGAGAGATGACCCTGTATCCGGTCACGCTTACATCTTCTAAAATACGTTCACAGATTTGCTTGGTTGCTCCGTAAGGTGATTCCGCTCTTTTGAAGGGAGCAGTCTCATTCACTGGGATTTGATCAGGTTGCCCGTAAACCGTACATGAAGAAGAGAATATAAAATCGGTCACTGAGTTTTCTTTCATGACTTCCAGTAATGTCAGCAATGATCCAACATTATTCTGATGATATTGAAGTGGTTTTGCTACTGATTCACCCACCGATTTTAATGCAGCAAAATGAATAACAGCTTCAATAGGTCCTTGAGTTTTAAAAATGTCAGCGACAAAACTCTTATCGCAACAATCTCCCTTATGAAAGTTTACCTTTTTCCCTGTAATCTTCTCAATACCCGCAATGAGTGATCCGTCACTGTAAATAAAATTGTCGATTACTACCGGATCATAACCTGCTTTTACCAATTCAACTACGGTGTGACTACCAATGTATCCTGCTCCGCCCGTAACGAGTATTTTTTTCATGCTATAGCCTGGCGGTAGTTAAGGATTTATCGAGATGACCTTTCACATCGAACACTACAGTTTTAGCATCTTTTATTTTACTCCAGTCAAGTGACTTGAATTCATCGTGACTCACTGCTAAAACAATCGCGTGATATTTTTTTGTTGGAGTGCCAATTAATGACAATCCGTATTCGTGTTTCACTTCTTCAGCATTGGCTTCTGGATCGAACACGTCAACGTTTGTGCCAAAGCTTTGTAATTCACGAATGACATCCACTACTTTACTATTGCGGATGTCGGGGCAGTTTTCTTTAAATGTAATTCCGAGCACTAAAATGTTGCCTTTGTGAATGGGCTGTTCATGCTGTGCCATGAGTTTAATAACACGACCCGCAATGTGCGCTCCCATATTGTCATTAATGCGCCTTCCGGCAATGATTACTTCAGGATGATATCCTACACTTTCTGCTTTATGAGTCAGGTAGTACGGATCCACACCTATGCAATGACCCCCCACCAAGCCGGGTTTGAATGGAAGAAAATTCCATTTTGTACCGGCCGCTTCCAGTACTTCATGTGTGTCGATATTCATGCGGTCGAAGATCAATGCCAACTCGTTTACAAATGCGATGTTAATATCGCGTTGTGCATTTTCAATTACTTTGGCGGCTTCTGCAACTTTTATAGATGATGCCTTATGTGTTCCGGCTGTGATTATCTTCTTATAAAGTTTGTCTACCTTCTCGGCTATTTCAGGGGTACTTCCGCTCGTTACTTTTTTAATGGTGGTTACACGATGTTGCTTATCCCCCGGGTTGATCCTCTCCGGAGAATATCCGCAGAAGAAATCAACATTAAATTTTAGCCCACTCACTTTTTCCAGGATAGGCACACAGTCTTCTTCAGTACAGCCCGGATAAACCGTTGATTCGTAAATAACGACATCACCTTTTTTAAGCGCACTTCCCACCGTTTTGCTGGCGCTGATCAGCGGGGTTAAGTCAGGGTTTTTGTACTCGTCAACAGGAGTAGGTACGGTCACTATGAAATAATTAGCGGACTTTAAATCTTCAAGGTTAGCAGAGAAGGCAAGTTTTGAAGATTTTTTTAGTTCAGTTGACTCTACTTCTTTTGTTCGGTCAAAACCTTTTTTAAGTTCCTCAATTCGTTCTTTATTAATATCAAAGCCCACCACATCAAGAACTTTTCCAAACTCTACGGCTAACGGAAGGCCCACGTACCCTAAACCAATAATGCCTACTTTTTCCATGCTTATTTATGCTTATAATAATCTGTATACCACTCTATGAACTTACCGATACCAACTTCAATAGAAGTATCGGGCTTAAAATCTACATCCCGAATTAAATCATCTACATCAGCAAAAGTTTCTGGTACATCGCCCACCTGAATGGGCAATAAATTTTTAACCGCTTTTTTCCCGAGTTTTTCTTCAATCACTTCAATGAAGCGCATTAATTCCACAGGGGTATTGTTTCCGATGTTGTACAACCGGTAAGGCGCAAAGCTTGTAGCGGCATCTGGCTGCATTCCATTCCAGGCTGTATTGCCGGTTGGCACAGTTGGAATAAGCCGCGTAATACCTTCAACAATGTCATCGATATACGTGAAGTCGCGTTTCATTTTTCCATGATTGTATACTTCAATGGGCTTGCCTTCTAAAATGGCTTTTGTAAAAATGAATAAAGCCATATCGGGCCGGCCATAAGGACCATACACGGTGAAGAAACGCAAACCTGTGGTTGGCAGATTATAGAGTGCAGAATACGTATGCGCCATGAGCTCATTTGATTTTTTAGAAGCCGCATACAGCGAGATGGGGTGATCAACATTATGATGAACGGAGAATGGCATGTTTTTATTCGCACCATATACTGAGCTTGATGACGCGTAAATTAAATGCGCAGTTTTGTTATGACGGCAGGCTTCCAAAATATTCAGAAATCCGTGAAGATTACTTTCGAGGTATGCGTACGGATTGGTAAGTGAGTACCGCACTCCGGCCTGAGCGGCCAGGTTGACTACATACTTAAAACCACTCTTGTTAAAGAGTTCATCAATGCCTTTTTTACCGGTTAAGTCGAGTTGGTGAAATGTAAAATCTGTAAGTTGTTTTAAACGATTAAGTCGGGAGTGTTTGAGGCTAACATCATAGTAATCGTTAAGGTTATCGATGCCGGTAACCGAATACCCCATATCGCAAAGCTTCTTCGAAAGGTGAAAACCGATGAACCCCGCGGCACCGGTAACTAAAATAGAGGGTTTTTTGGCCATTTTTACAAGCTAAAGGAGAGCAAAACTAACGATTAAACTTGTTGATTCAATTGGGAGCGGTTGAGATCGCGGCACAAGGCCGCGAAAACAGTAGATCAATCCCCGGCCCTGTGCCGGGGTCTCACCGAATAATGAAGTAAGTTTTGGCTGGATTTAAAGGATTATCAAAGTGTGTATTGAAGGCTATCCAATACCTATATTGGGGCGTTTTTGAAAGGTAAATTGAAATCAAACATTACCATAGCATTACTGAAGAAGGAGTTTATCCTCGAACTCAGACGCAAGTCGGTGATTTCCGGGTTAGGGCTTTACTTGTTGAGCATTACGTTCATATGTTACCTTACCTTTAATCTTCGGCAAAACGCGATAAGCCCCAACACCTGGTCTGCTTTATTTTGGCTTACTATTCTTTTCTCTGTAGTGAACAGTGTTGCGAAAAGTTTTATAGGAGAAAAAAGCGGGACGCTCATCTACTACTATACAATAGCAAGTCCACAGCATATTATTCTTTCAAAAATTATTTACAATACCATTTTGTGTTTAGTAATTTCCCTGACGGGATACGTTTTGTTTTCAATATTCATTTACAACCCCGTGCAAGATCAACTTATTTTCTTCATCGCATTGTTGCTTGCTTCGGTTGGATTTTCAGCCTCGCTTAGTTTACTATCGGGGATAGCGGCAAAAGCGAACAACAGCAATGTGTTAATGGCGGTACTTAGTTTTCCGGTTGTTATTTCAATTTTATTGATGGCAGTGCGCATGACGAAAAATGCAGTGGATGGAATTGACCGTGCATCCAGTACCGATGAGCTTTTAAACCTGCTGGCAATAAATTGTATTGCCGGTGCGCTTGGGTATGTGCTCTTCCCGTATATTTGGCGAAGCTAGTAAATCAGTATGCAGTAAGCAGTATGCGGTGATTAGTAAGCAGTAGTAAGCCAGTAACTGATAACTGCTAACTGCGTACTGGCGACTGCCTACTTTTGGAAGACTGCTAACTTTTAAAGTAAAGTATGAAGAATTGGATTAAGATAATTGCAGTGGTTCTATTGGTGTATGTGCACCTGGCGGGTCTTCTGATGGAGGCACCTCGTCTCAATATTTTAAATGAAACAGTTCGCGCGCTCTACTTTCATGTACCCATGTGGTTTGGCATGGTGTTATTGTACTTGCTCTCGGTATATTATGCTATAAAATATTTGCGCAACCCGCTGCACGACTATGATGTTAAATCGGTAGAGCTTGCCAATGTTGGAACTGCATTTGGAATTCTTGGAATGGTTACCGGAATGCTTTGGGCTAATTATACATGGGGCTCACCGTGGCACGGTGATCCGAAGCAGAAAGGAGCTGCCATCGCATTGTTGGTGTACTTTGCCTACTTTGTATTACGAGGATCATTAAGCAACGATGAACAGCGCGCAAGGCTGAGTTCCATCTATAATATTTTTGCTTTTGCAACAATGATCCCGTTGATTTTCATCATACCACGTCTTGAAGATTCCATGCACCCCGGAAACGGAGGCAACCCCGGTTTTAATGCCTATGATCTTGACAGCCGTATGCGCATGATATTTTATCCGGCTGTAATTGCCTGGTTTATTATTGGACTTTGGATTGTGTCGCTGCGTGTTCGATACAGAACAATTGAAGAAAGGATTTTAGAATCTGAACTATGAAAAAAATTGTGTATTTCTTTTTGCTGATGACCATAAGCATGATTGCAAATGCGCAACATGCTGAAATGGCAGATGTCATGCGTTCGAATGGTAAAATTTATGTGGTAGTGGGTATTATCCTTATTGTACTGACAGGGTTGGTCACCTATTTATTTTTGCTTGATCGTAAGATCACCAAACTGGAAAATAAGCTTTCTGACAAGCGATAATCATAAGCTGTCATTTAACCATCTTTCTGTTAACTGATGTTTTGCGTAACATTACCTGTTAATATCCTGTTAAAAATCATTTTTCTTCAGGGTATATAACTTACTTTTGAAGTGCTTAACAGGTGCAGAGATGAAGAAATCACACATTCTTATTATTATCATTATTGCTGCCGCCATTGGCATTGTTGTAAGCACAGCCGATGATGCCAGCACCTACGTAACCTTCGATCAGGCCTACCAACTGGCTTCTAACGGAAGACAAGCCAGCATCCATGTAGTAGGAGAGCTGAAAAAAGATGCCAGTGGAAATGTTGTTGGCATTATGCCGGGGGCAGACCTCGTTTCATTTTCTTTCATCATGATTGATGACAATAAAAAAGAACAGCTAGTCGTGTTCAACGAACCCATGCCGCAGGATTTTACCCGTTCTGAAAAAGTAGTGGTTATTGGAAGTTACCGGGATGATACTTTTGTAGCCGAAAAAATTCTATTAAAGTGCCCGTCTAAATACCAGGAGCAAAAACTGAATGCGGGTCTATAATTTTAGATTTGTGATTTGTGATTTTGGATTATGCCTATCTTCTAAATTATCGTCTAAATTTAATAGCAGCTTTAAATCTCAATTCAAAAATCTACAATCAATAAGGAATGCATTATCTCATCGGTAACCTGGGCCATCTTTTTGTCATCACTTCTTTTGTAGCAGCCCTTGTTACAGCCTTCTCATATTTTAAGGCAACTATCACACAGGAGGTTGATATGAAAAATCAATGGCTTCTCAATGGAAGAATTGGATTCTATATTCATGCCATAGCCGTACTGGGAATTGTTATTACACTTTTCACCATTCTTGCTAATCATTACTTTGAATATCATTATGCGTATTCCCACTCTGATAAAAAGCTTCCTGCTTATTATTTGATTTCGACATTCTGGAACGGACAAGAGGGTAGTTTTTTATTGTGGATGTTCTGGCATGCTGTACTGGGGGTTGTGTTAATGTATACGAATCGGTTTTGGGAGGCTCCCGTGATGACCGTGTTTGCGCTCGTGCAGGCTTTTATAGCCTCTATGATTTTGGGCGTTGTCGTGCCAGGCCTTGAATTTAAAATTGGAAGCTCACCTTTCATCTTGTTGCGCGATGCCATGCCTGATCCCATTTTTACCGTGCAACCCGACTTTATTCCGGAGGATGGCAATGGGTTGAATCCATTATTGCAGAATTACTGGATGGTGATTCACCCGCCTACGTTGTTTCTTGGTTTTGCTACCACGCTTATTCCTTTTTCATTTTGTATAGCGGGTTTGTGGCTGAAAAAGTATCGGGAGTGGGTGAGACCTGCCTTGCCGTGGGCACTTTTTTCAGGCGCCATACTTGGGTTGGGCATATTAATGGGCGGTTACTGGGCGTATGAAACGCTGAACTTTGGCGGATACTGGAACTGGGATCCCGTAGAAAATGCCGTGTACGTTCCCTGGTTGATTCTGATCGCCTCTATTCATACCATGATTACTTACAAGAACAGTGAGACCGCCCTCAAGGCGTCTGTTATTTTAGTCATCACAGTGTTCATTCTCATTCTCTACTCAACCTTCTTAACACGAAGTGGTGTGTTGGGCGATGCGTCTGTTCATTCATTTACAGATTTAGGGTTGTCAGGCCAACTTCTTATTTACCTTTTCTTTTTTATGGCAGTAGCAATTGTGCTGGCGGCTGTTCGATGGAAAGAAATACCAGCCTCTGACAAAGAAGCCTCTACGTACTCGCGTGAGTTCTGGATTTTCATTGGAGCAACAGTTTTGTGTTTGATGGGCTTCCAGGTGTTGTTACCAACCTCCATTCCGGTATGGAATAATATTGTGGGATTACTGGGTGGGAGTTCGAGCCTGGCGCCACCGGCCGATCAGGTTGTTTTTTACTCGAAGTTTCAATTGTGGTTTGCGGTGGCTGTTGGATTACTTTCTGCCATCGGTCAGTTTTTCTGGTGGAAGAAAATTGATAAAGCAGAGCTGAAAAAGGAGCTGTACACACCCTTCCTTATTGCATTGGTGCTGTTTGCGCTCATCATTACAGTTGGAAAAATATTTACAATTCCATACATCATCCTCACGTTTGCCGGAGTTTTTACAATCGTAGCAAATTCCAAAATATTATTTTCAATTCTTAAATCAAGCCCTTTGCTATCGGGCGGTGCCATTGCACACATTGGTGTGGGTATGATGCTGGTAGGCATGATGTTTTCTTCTGGTTACTCAAAAGTAGTGTCGCTGAACAATACGGGCATGCTGATCTCCAAGCAACTGACCGAGGAAGTAAACCGTGAGAATTTATTACTGTTTGTGCACGAGCCCCGGGGGATGGCTGGCTATGAAATTGAATACCTCGGTGAACGCTATGAACCCAGGGACAAGCGCGGTTATGTAAGTAAGAATGAAGTTGAGCTTACCAACGATAAGTATACAGTCATCGCTAAAAAGGATATTAGCTATCAGGGTGAAAAGATTTTTAATGCTGGAGAAACCTTTGAAATTTATCCTGAGAATACCTATTACGAAATCGAATTCCGCAAAGAAGGAAAACACAAGTTTACACTGATGCCGCGTGTGCAGGTAAATGAAAAAATGGGTAACGTGGCCTCTCCCGATATCAGCCACAGTGCTAAACTGGATTTGTATACGCACGTTTCTCTGCCCATGACCGATGAAATTAAGGAGGACTGGAGTGAACGCGAGGAAATAAAAGTGAAACGGAACCAGGAGTTTTTTGCCAATGATTATGTGTCGGTTGTCGAACAAATGAGTCGCATCTATGAATTAGGTGGTGAAAAACTTGACTCTTCGTTTGTAGCCGTAAAAGCAAGTATTCGAATTAAAGCCGAGAAGAAGGAATACATAGCAGAACCTGTTATCATTTTTGGCTCAAATGCCCGGGGAGGCATTATTCCCGATGTGATCTCTGACCTCGGATTAAAAATTTCAATTCTCAACATTCACCCCGAAACGGACGAGATCAGCTTGGGAATTCAGTCGAGGCAAAAGGATTGGGTCGTGATTAAAGCTCTGGAAAAGCCTTTTGTTAATGTACTCTGGCTTGGAACGCTTGTGTTAATGACCGGCTTTGGTGTAGCCATGACTCGCAGATTCAGGGAATTTAATAAGATGAAAGAAAAGGGATTGGAGTAGAAACTGGAGTTTTTCCCTTTGATTAAGCAAACCTGTTTTTCTATGTATACAAGTTTAGGCGAGTTGGTTCAGGGAGACAGAATCAGGGTCATAAAAGATTTTAAGGATTTTGATGGAGAAGCTATACCCTTAGGCAGTGAATGGACTTTTAAAGAGTATACCTACTTTCCTTATGATGGAGGATACACCTTTTATTTTGAAGAAGGTACCATGCGAATGGCGGAGATATCACCAGAAGACTCTTATGTGCTGAGTCATGCCAGTGAATATTTTATCCTGATAACCGATACGTGGACCAAGGATAGATAAAACAAAAGGGCTCTATGTGAGCCCCTTTTAGTTGATTTATAAAAACATACTATTGACTATTATTCTTCCTCAGGTTGCTGTGTTTTTTGCTGTAA
>Ga0187893_10014988_pt1 | contig 10463 bp, 11 predicted proteins | sample MA1701074metaG_FD_139574 | JGI IMG/M metagenome (GOLD analysis project Ga0187893, IMG submission 139574) | White microbial mat communities from a basaltic lava cave in the Kipuka Kanohina Cave System on the Island of Hawaii, USA - MA170107-4 metaG ...
AAGCCGCTTGCTCATCCCGTTTGCGCTGGCCCATCGCCATCGGCGTCCTCCGTGACTCGTTTGCGATCCGACACGCAGACTTTACCATCACTGTCAAGAAGACTTTTACCACGGGCTGATAGCCCGCTTCCCGACTCAGTGGACCGTGCGGCCGAGGGCCTCGTTGAGCCGGCGGGCTTGCCCGCCGGTGATGGAAACGCACGTCCCATCGGCCACTCAATCGGGAACCGCTATAAGGATGCCGATTCCCGAAACCGGCTCGGCGGCCGCCTGGGCACGGCGGTACGGAAGCGGCGTGGCGAGTATGCGCCCGGACGACGCCAGGCGGTTGAACCGGCTTCGGTGGATGCCCATGCGAATGAAGTCGTGCCAGCGGCGCGTGGCCTCGAAGTATTTGCGCTCCGTGCCCTGGCTGGTCATGCCGCCGCGCTCGTAGCAGCGAACGGCCGCCACGTTCTTCGGGAACACCAGCAGGAAAACGTCGCTCACCGCGAATTCCACGAAGGCCCTGGCCACCAGCGCCTGGATGAAGGCCGTTCCCCACGACTTGCCGCGCTCCGCCGGATCGACGATGAAGTGGCCGACCCACATCTGGCCGTGATGCCCCGGCATGTCGTTCAACTCGGCGTAACCGAGGGGCGCTTCGCGGGAACTGTGCCGAAGCAAGTAGCGGCGGCGGCGCTCATGTCCCCAGGATATCACCTTCTCCACCGTCAGCGGCGGGGCTGTGCCGGGCGCCAGCCAGGTTAATTCGTCTTCCGAGCGCACCCAGGAGACGACGGTCGGCGCATGATGCGAGGCAAACGACGAGAGATGGCAGCCTGCCCAGGGGCCGCCGCCGCACCGTTCGCCGGAACGTGCGCTTTCGGCGCCAAGCGCATCGGTGGTCGGTTCCGCCGGCATGTTCGATCTCGTTTCCGATCAGGGTTCGTCGAGCAGGTGGCCGAGCTTCGAGCGCTTGGCATCGAGATAGCGTCGATTGTGCGGATTCGCCGCGACCCGCAGGGGCAACTGCTCGACGACCTCCAAACCGTATATCTCCAGCCGGCTGGTCTTCTTGGGGTTGTTGGTCAAGATGCGAACCTGCCGCGCCCCGAGGTCCCGCAGTATCTGTGCCCCCACGCCGTAGTCCCGCTTGTCGGCCGGAAAGCCCAGCCGCTCGTTGGCCTCGACTGTGTCCAGTCCTTGATCCTGGAGCCGATAGGCGTGCAGCTTGTTCACCAGGCCGATCCCCCGTCCCTCCTGCCGAAGGTATACGATCACTCCTTCGCCGGCTTCCGCGATCCGGCCCATCGCCAAATCAAGCTGCTCGCCGCAATCGCACCGGTTCGATCCGAACACGTCGCCGGTCAGGCACTCCGAGTGCACGCGGACCAAAACCGGCCGATCAATTTGCCTGGGAGTTCCCGACTCGTCGAATTCGCCCACCTCGCCGCGGCACAACGCCAGGTGCGTCTCCCGATCGGCCAGCGATCGGTACGCCACCAGCCGCCACTGCCCGTGGCGGTTCTGAATCGGCACCGTCTCCACCCGCTCCACGATCCGCTCGCGCTGCATCCGATACTCGATGAGCGAAGCCACCGTGCACATCTTGATGCCGTGTTCCTGGCAGAACGCCGTCAACTCCGGCACGCGGGCCATGGTCCCGTCCGGATTCAGCACTTCGATCAACGCCGCCGCCGGCATCAGCCCGGCCAGCCGGCACAAGTCCACCGATCCCTCGGTCTGACCGGCGCGGACCATGACCCCGCCGTCCCGTGCGATGAGAGGATTCAAATGGCCAGGCCTGACAAAATCCTCCGGCACCGCTTCCTCCGCCACGGTCCGCAGAATCGTCGTCGCCCGGTCCTTGGCCGAAACGCCCGTGGTGACGCCCAGGTGCGGACCGGCGTCGATGGTCACGGTGAAGGCGGTGCCGAAGCGCGTATTGTTGACCGCGGACTGCGGCGGAAGGTTGAGCCGCTCGCACCGGGACCTGGTAAGCGGGACGCACAACGTGCCCCTCCCATATTGCAGCATGAAGTTGACCTTCTCGGGGCTGATCATCTCCGCGGCGCAGACCAGATCGCCCTCGTTCTCCCGGTCCTCGTCGTCGACCAGGATGATGAACCTGCCGGCCTTCAACTCTTCGAGCACCTCGGGGATCGAACTGAACGTCGTTGTGTCGCGGGACATAGTGTTACTCTCCGCCGCTCTTGGCTGCCGCCGTTGCCAAATGGCGGCTGCCGAGCCGGATGTAGTCCAATGCGGCCAAGGCGGCCAGAGCGGTGGCGATCGTCCACATGATCTGCGGCAATCTCGACGCCCCATTCGGCAAACTCGGCCACAACAGCATAGCCAAAACCATCGCCAGTTGCACCGTCGTGCACCATTTGCCCAACCGCCGCGGCTGGATGAACACTCGGCCGGTGCTCACGTAGATGATCGCGAAGCCGATGCAAACCACCAGGTCCTTGCCGATCGCCCCGACCGCCACCCAGTTCGGCAGCACCAGCAGGCTCATCCCATCCGGCTCGGCAGGCTTATGCACGCCCCGGATGCAGAGGATCAGCACCGCCGCCGTGACCAGCAGCTTGTCGGCCAGCGGGTCCAAGAATGCCCCGAGCGGCGATTCATCACGCAGCCGCCGGGCCAGGTAGCCGTCGAGCATGTCGCTGACCGCCATCGCCCCAAAGAGTCCGATCGCCAGCCAGCGCAGCCAGCCCCGCCCGGGCTCGTCGAGGTTGAGCAGGCAGACCACGAACGGCCCGATGGCCAGGACACGGCCGACCGAGATGCGGTTGGGCCAACCCATGCGCAGAACGCCAGCCATCGCCGCAGCTCCGGAAGTGCCGGCCCATCCTAGGTCCGCCGCATCGCAGCCACAAGCACGACCTCCCGAAGCGCTGCGCCGCGGCCTGTCATCTATCGATGGAAGCGATTAGATTGTCCCCTCGGGAAATGCCTCCGGCGACGGGATTAAACCTCGATGGATGTCATTCAAAGCAAGCTCAACGCCGACGATCCGGTCTTTCGCGAGAACCGGGAACACATGGCGTCGCTGGTCTCGGAATTGAGCGACCGCGTCGCGCATGTCAAACAAGGGGGCGGACAGGCCGCCGTCAAGAAGCACACCGACCGCGGCAAGCTCTTCGTTCGCGACCGAATCGAGCGCCTGATCGACCCAGCCAGCCCATTCTTGGAATTGAGCCCACTCGCCGCGTGGGAAATGTACGAAGATGAGGCCCCCGCGGCAGGCATCATCACCGGCATCGGGCGAATCCAAGGGCGCCAGTGCCTCATCCTGGCCAACGACGCGACCGTCAAGGGCGGCACCTACTATCCGGTCACCGTGAAAAAGCACCTCCGCGCCCAGGAGATCGCCCAGGAGAACCACCTGCCCTGCGTCTATCTGGTGGATTCCGGCGGGGCCTTCCTGCCGCTTCAAGCGGAGGTCTTCCCCGACCGCGACCACTTCGGCCGCATCTTCTACAACCAGGCTCGCATGTCGGCTCTCGGCATCCCGCAGGTCGCCGTGGTCCTCGGCTCCTGCACCGCCGGCGGCGCATACGTTCCGGCCATGAGCGACGAGACCGTCATCGTCCGCAACCAGGGCACCATCTTTCTCGGCGGCCCTCCCTTGGTGAAGGCCGCGACCGGCGAGGACGTGACCGCCGAAGAGCTGGGCGGCGCCGACGTCCACTGCCGCACTTCCGGCGTCGCCGACCATTTTGCCGCGAATGACGAGGATGCCCTGGCCATCGCCCGGCACATCGTCGAGCACTTAGGCGCACAGGCCAAGGCCCCGCTCGCCATCCGGCCGGCCGAGGACCCCCTCTACGATCCCCTGGAACTCTACGGCGTCATCAACAAGGACATCCGCAAACCATACGACGTCCGAGAGGTGATTGCCCGCATTGTCGACGGCAGCCGACTCCACGAGTTCAAGGCCCTCTACGGCCCGACCATCGTCACCGGGTTTGCCCACGTCTGGGGCTACCCCGTGGGCATCCTGGCGAACAACGGCGTCTTGTTCTCCGAGAGCGCGCTGAAGGCCGCGCACTTCATCGAGATGTGCAGCCTGCGCCGGGTCCCGCTCGTCTTCCTTCAAAACATCACCGGCTTCATGGTCGGCAGGCAGTTCGAGGCCGGCGGCATCGCCAAAGACGGCGCAAAAATGGTCGCCGCCGTCTCCAACGCCGCCGTCCCAAAGTTCACCGTGATCATCGGCGGCTCCTACGGCGCGGGAAACTACGGCATGTGCGGGCGGGCCTATCAGCCGCGCTTTTTGTGGATGTGGCCGAACGCCCGCATCAGCGTCATGGGCGGCGAGCAGGCGGCCAGCGTCCTGCTCACCGTCAAGAAGGACCAGCTCGCTCGGGAGAAAAAGAAGGCCATGACCGCCGCCGAGGAGGAGGCCTTCAAGCGCCCGACCCTGGAAAAGTACGCCGGCGAATCCAGCGCCTACTACAGCACGGCCCGGCTGTGGGACGACGGCATCATCGACCCGGCCGACACTCGAATGGTGCTGGGCCTGGCCATCGCCGCGAGCGCAAGCGCGCCGCTGCCCAAGCGCCGCGTAGGCGTGTTCAGGATGTAGTCGCCCAACAATCGACCGACCGATCAGAGGACCTTATGAGGCTGCTCTCCGGCGTGCAACCATCGGGCAAGCTCCACCTGGGCAACTACTTCGGGGCCATGAAGCAGCACATCGACCACCAGCAGGCCCACGAGTGCTTCATCTTCATCGCCAATTACCACGCACTGACCACCCTTCAGGACGCCAAGCTCCTCGCGAATCTCACCCGCGACGTCGCACTCGACTACCTTGCCCTCGGCCTGGACCCGAACAAGGTCGTCCTCTTCCGTCAGAGCGACGTGCCCGAGGTCGCCGAGCTGGCCTGGATCCTCTCCACCGTGACCGGCAAGGGTCTGCTCGAACGTGCCGTCAGCTACAAGGACAAGGTCGCCCGGGGCCTTTCGGCCAGCATGGGCCTCTTCAGCTACCCCATCCTCCAGGCGGCCGACATCCTCATCTACCGCAGCGACGCCGTGCCGGTCGGCAAGGACCAGGTCCAGCACATCGAAATGACCGCCGACATGGCCGGCTACTTCCACAACACTTACAACTGCGAGGTCTTCGTCATTCCCAAGCCCATGCTCAATGAGGCGGCGGTGGTGCCGGGCATCGACGGCGAGAAGATGAGCAAGAGTTACGGCAACACCATCGACATCTTCGACGACCCGAAGGCCGCCAAGAAGCGGATCATGAGCCTTAAGACCGACAGCACCCCGGTCGAGGACCCTAAGGACCCCGACAGATGCAATGTCTTCGCCCTCTTGCGGCTCTTCGCCTCGCCGCAGGAGACGGCGGAGTGGGCCCAGCGCTATCGCGCCGGCGGCACCGGCTACGGCGAAGCGAAACAGCGCGTGGCGGAACTGTACGAAGAGCGTTTCGGCCCGGCCCGCGAGCGCCGACGCAAGTTGCAAGCCGACGCGGCCTACGTTGAAAACGTCCTCTCCGCCGGCGGACAAAAAGCCCGCTCCGTCGCCCAGCGGGTCATGACTGACGTGAGAAAAGCCTGCGGGATCGTCGTGAGTTAGACGTCGGAATTGTCGGGCCCGAACTTGCGGTTGGGCTAATCTGATCGCGGACGTACAATGCACGACGATATGACCGACTACTCCGTCCAGACCGACGTTTACAACGGCCCTTTGGACCTGCTCCTCTATCTCATCCGCCGGGAGGAGGTCGATCTCTACGACATCCCCATCGCCCGGATACTCGAGCAGTACCTCAAGTACGTCGATCTGCTCAAATCGCTCGATCCCAACGTCGCCGGCGACTTCCTCGTCTTGGCCGCCACGCTCATGGAGATCAAGAGCCGCATGCTGCTGCCCCATCCGCCCGCCGTCGACGAGGAGATGGACGACCTCTCCGACCCGCGGCTGGACCTCGTCCGCCAACTCTTGGAATACAAGCGCTTCAAGGATGCCTCCTTGGAGCTGGCCGACGCCGCCCGCGACCAGGCCCTCAAGTGGCCCCGCGTGCCCCCGCGCCCCACCCCGCAGGGCCCCAACGAGGTCGAACTCGACGAAGTCCAGATTTGGGACCTCGTCGCCGCCTTCAACAAGCTCATGGCCGCCATCGGCGCCGGCGCAACCACCCACGACGTCGTCTTCGACGACACTCCCATCGCCCTGCACGCCGCCGACATCCTCGATCGACTCCAATCGGAGGCCGGGCAGCTCGCCTTCGAGGCCATCTTCACCGGACGGACCAAGGCGGAGATGATCGGCCTCTTCCTGGCCCTCCTGGAGCTGATGCGCCAGCAGCGGGTCAAGGTGGCCCAGGCCGGCATGTTCGGCCAGATCACGATCGTGTTGCTCTCCGCCGAGCCGATCCAAGTCGGCCAGGAGTGGGAGACCGCCGTCCGCGAGGCGGTGATGGCGGACCCGGCGAAGATAGAATCCTCCGACTCACGACCGTCCGGCGACGATTCGAGCCTGCCCGACGCCGCGGACCCCGAGAACGATGCGGCGGACGAGGACGAAGAATCCTTCGACGAATTGGATCGGATCAAGACCGATGTGGACATCGACGCGGTGCTTCGCCGGCCGCCCAAAGACGGCTCGTCCGAGGCCCGCGAGGAGGGCGGATCGTGAAGCCCTCGGAGCGGCTCGCGGAACTCGGCATTGCCCTGCCGCCGGTGACGGCGCCGATTGGTTCATACGTCCCCGGTATCCGCACCGGCAACCTGGTCCTGGTGAGCGGACAGCTTCCGTTCGTCGAAGGCAAGCTGACTGCCACCGGCAGGGTCGGCAATGACCTGACGCTCGAACAGGCCCAGGCCGCCGCTCGTCAGGCCGGCCTCAACGCCTTGGGTATCGCCGCCCACACCGCCGGCGGAATCGACAGGATTAAGCGGATCATCCGGCTGGCCGTCTTCGTCAACAGCGCGCCGGGCTTTTTCGATCAGCCCAAGGTGGCCAACGGGGCCAGCGACCTGATGACCGAGGTGTTCGGCGAGGCCGGCCGGCACGTCCGCGCGGCGGTGGGGGCCGGCGAGCTGCCGTTGAACGCCGCGGTCGAGGTGGAGTTGATCGCGGAATGTTAAAGTCCGGAGCCGGAAGTGACGCCGATGGCGACACAAACCACCAATAGCACCCTCCGACCGCTCTGGTGGAACGCCGAAGTTCCGCCCAGCGGGGCGCTTGAACTGATCGACCAAACCCGCCTTCCCGCCGAGTGCGTCACCATCCGCTGCACGACCGCCAAGTCCGTCTGGGACGCCATTAAGCGCCTAGCGGTGCGCGGCGCGCCGGCCATCGGAGTCGCCGCCGCCTACGGCGTGATTGTCGGATTGGACGAGGCCAAGCCCACCGACGCCGACTGGCGGACTCACCTGGACAAGACCTGCCACTATCTTGGGACCAGCCGGCCCACCGCCGTCAACCTTTTTTGGGCCTTGGATCGAATGCGAAAAAAAGCCGCAAGCCTCGGCTCGCGAGGCTGGAGCGAGGCCCGGGCGGCGCTGCTTGCCGAGGCACACGCCATCCGCGACGAGGACGCGGCCATGTGCCGGGCCATCGGCCGACTCGGCGAGGGGCTCATCACTGAAGGCGGCGGAGTTCTGACCCACTGCAACGCCGGGGCCCTGGCCACCAGCGAATATGGAACGGCCTTGGCCGTCATGTACGCCGCACACGAAAAAGGCCGCCGTTTCAAGGTCTTCGTCGACGAGACCAGGCCCCTGCTCCAGGGTTCCCGACTGACGGCCTGGGAACTCGACAGGGCTGGCATCGACGCCACTCTGATCTGCGACAGCATGGCTGCCGTCGTCATGAAGGAGAAAAAGGTGGACTTGGTCGTCACCGGCGCCGATCGCATCGCCGCCAACGGCGACACCGCCAACAAGGTCGGCACCTACGGCGTCGCCGTCCTGGCGGAGGCCCACGGCATCCCCTTCTACGTCGCCGCGCCCAGCTCGACCTTCGATCTGTCCATCGCGGACGGCTCGGCCATTCCCATCGAGCACCGTGACCCCGAGGAGATGAGGACCGTCCAGGGTCGGCCGGTGGCCCCTGCCGGAATGATCTGCTTCAGTCCTGCCTTCGACGTGACGCCTGCTCGGTTGATCCGCGGCATCATCACCGAGCGCGGCCTGATCACTCCGGTATCGACCGAGCGGATCGCCGCCGTCCTTCGGAGCTGATCCCGGTCGCCCCAGCGCGCCGTCGGGGATGCATCGGCAGGGCCGCGAGGCCCCTGCTAATAGGACCTTTGACCCCAATCCGAGAGCCCGATATCCCGATCGGTCGGCGATCGGTTTGGTCGCGGCGGGGGCCTTGAAAACCCCCTCTCCGGCGTGTACCATAAGTTAACTGGACCGTAACGACTCAAGCCCACAGTCGGTCCGGTGCCCCGCCTTGCCTGGTTTCACCCCTGGGGTCGATTGCGAGCGGTTAAGATGAAACGCAAGTCAAAGCTGATGAAGTTCGCTACCTGTCTGGTCACCGGGGCTTATCTGCTTCAGGCCGGCGGCTGCTTCACCATCGCCGCCAACAGCGCGTTGGCCGCTTTCCCGCTGGCGAACTTCCTGGACGAGAATCAGCTTCTCTTCGGAGTCTTCGCCCCCTGCGGAACCCCCAATGTCATCGTGATCGATCAGAACGGCCAGCAGCAGGGCGAGATTTTTAACTCCGCTGACGACTTGATCTTTTTCTGCCCGATTACGGTTGTCCAGCAAACCGAGGGCGGCGGAGCCGGTGGCTGACGAGGATAATCCGCCAGGCCGCCTACACTGGCCGGCGCATTAGGTGATTGAGATCGGAATCCACGCAAGTGAAGGCAAAGCGATGAAACCCCATAGGAAGCTCCGGAAGGTTCTGATCGGCGTGAGCACCGTCTTGGCGGGAGGAACGCTCCTCGCCAACGGCTGCATGAACACCCTCGCATCGCTGAACCTCTGCGGCACCGTCCTCACTTTCTGCACTCCGGCCGATCAACTGAACCTCTTCTTTCCGATGCTCGAAGTGCCCGACTTCGCGACGGATCCATCCTGCACCATCCCCCTCGGCTGTGGAGACGGCGATCTCTTCGGCAACATCCCGCCCGGATTCCCCGGCGGCGACGAGCCTGATCAGCCCTCCGACGATCAGGGTGGCGGTGCAGGCGGTGGTGGTGGCGGCGGTGGCGGCGGCTAGCGGGGTGTCTCGATCGAAACGTCGGGTTGGGGAGTGCGGGCGTCCCGCCCGCAATTCTCGATTGGCCGATTTGTGCGGGCCAGAGGCCCGCACTACCCGAAAACTCGAGCGAGACTAGGCCGCTTCCCGACTCAGTCGACCATGCGGCCGGGGGCCTCATTTAGCCGGCGGGCTTGCCCGCAGGTGATGGAATCGCGCGTCCCATCGGCCACTCAATCGGCAACCGCTATAAAGTCTTCGACATCTTCGCCGACTCACGCGCAGCAACACGCTGACTGCGCGATTACGCATCACGTCAATTCGCCGTTTGGCAAATCCGCATTCTATCGATCGCGCAGCGCCCCCAGTCCCGCGGCGATTCGTACCTGGTTGGCCGCGGCGCGCAGCTTCTCGTCCTTCGCCAGAAACCGCGAAAGTTGGGCCGTCCCCAGTCCCAACATCCGGCTCGAATCCCTCAGACTCCCCGCGCAGGCTTCCAGAACGTCCAACACCCAAGCCACGATCTGCGGATAGCCCGGGTTGCGCATCGAGATTTCCAGGCGACCCGCCGCCGTGCAATGGGCCGCGAAAATCGCCGGCGGTGTCCAATCTGGCTCGACCGGCCGGCGGATTCTCAATGCGATCGCCGCCCTCAACCGTCGGAGGGCCCTGGCCCGGTTCTCATGCTGCGACCGGCTTTCTTCGGCGATGACCGATAGGCCGCTCGGAGCGTGCCGGAGTCGAACCGCCGAACTGATCTTGTTGCGCTTCTGACCGCCCGGTCCGCTGGCTCGATAGGTGTCTACGAGGCACTCGGCGACCAATTGCTCGTCGCTCTGCGCGAGCCACTCATCTCTTGAATGACGCGGTGGCACCAGGCGCGATTATACGTCCTAGGCGCGCCCGTGATCCAACTTGATCCCCGCCCGCCTACTCCCCGGCCCCAGAGGCTACTAGTGCTGTGTCACTCCATAATTTTCGAGTTCGTGGCGGCCTGCGCCCCGCAGGCCGTCGTCCGGCGAGACGCCGGACGCTACGTTCCGAACCCGAAGAATCGACTGTGACAGACCACTATTGACTCCTGTATTGCCAAAGAAACGGCCGTCGGGCCGAAATCGTGTATTTTCCCGTTGTTTCAAGGCGGCGGCGTGTTGAATTCGCCGCGCCGGTTTCAATAGTGGGGTGTCTCGATCGAAACGTCGGGTTGGGGAGTGCGGGCGTCCCGCCCGCAATTCTCGATTGGCCGATTTGTGCGGGCCAGAGGCCCGCACTACCCGAAAACTCGAGCGAGACGGAGC
>Ga0187893_10014990_pt1 | contig 10462 bp, 11 predicted proteins | sample MA1701074metaG_FD_139574 | JGI IMG/M metagenome (GOLD analysis project Ga0187893, IMG submission 139574) | White microbial mat communities from a basaltic lava cave in the Kipuka Kanohina Cave System on the Island of Hawaii, USA - MA170107-4 metaG ...
GAGTCGGACATGTTCTACGATAAGTTCGTGACCAAGGCCGACACCGCCCCCCTTTGACTAAGTTGGAAGACTGAGTTTTATTCCACACAATTCGTCTTCTCTCTTGTTGTAACTCAGTGCTAGAACCGTCTCGTCATCCCGCCCGCCTTGTGCATTGGCAGCATCCACCAGCCAATCACAAACCTGCTGCAGATCTTCCCCAGCGTCCCGAACCGCCTCGAGTACTTCCTCTTCTCCCACTTCTTGGTGCACGCCGTTGCTGCAAATGAGAAAAATATCCCCCGATTTGAGAGCTTCAACTCGGACTTCTGGATACACTATCGGGCGGATGCCCACTGCTTGGGTCAGCAAGCGACGATAAGGGAAAGCTGCCAGCTCGCACTTGTCAAGCTTGCCTGTCTGGACAAGTTGTTGCCCGAGCGAATGATCTTCCGTAAGCCGTTCAAGCACTCCTGCCCGGATACGGTACGCGCGGGTGTCACCCACGTGACCGATAGTGACGAAATCATAGGGATTGTCAAAATAGAGTGCGGTGACAGTCGTTCCCATTCCAGTCAGACCCGGCTGACGGCAGCTCTCCTCAAACACTCGAGCATTGGCACACTCGACTGCGGAGAAAAGTTTCCACCCTCTTTGAAGAGGTGGTTCTGCCGAGGGTGCAGGAAAAACCAATTCCTGTTCTTCTCGTACTTGAGCTGCTTGTAGACAACGTCGCATAGTGGCAACTGTAAGAGTACTAGCAATCTCTCCTCCTGCGTGCCCACCCAGACCGTCTGCAACCATATACAACTGCAGGTCGGGAAAGAATCCAAAGGCGTCCTCGTTCGTGCGACGGACTTTCCCCCGCTTCGTTCTGACCGCGCCGTGGATAACCATAGGATGACCCTCCTGGGTTGCTGCGGACCGCCTCTCGATTGTGTGCACTTTTGGGCTCCTTTAAGGTTTTTGCGTCTGGGCTCCCTTGTGATTGAGAACTTCAGTCAAAGGAGTGCTTGTAAGATTCTCACGGGAAATCTCGTGGCTTTTTGCGAACATGCTCTCGTCTACGTTCGCGACAAAGGTATGCTGGACCGGATTTGCTTGCACCATGTTCCAGGGGAGAGCGAAAAAGACGGTGTGGTTGCTTTTCTCTGTGTCTGTAGAGGATAGAACAGCATAGGCGATCGATCTTGTCTCAGGATCAATCACCAGCTCTTCGATTGTTCCTACATCATTTCCTTCGACATCTTTGATCGTCATACCGACTAGATCACTGGTTTTAGCGAGTGCGGACTCTGAGGCGTGGGTTGCAGAGAGGTTCTGTCCGAGCTTCTTTTTCCAGTACGCAGTGACAGTCACAGTCCACTGCGAGGTTGGCAGAGTCGACCAGGTGTTCAAAGCAAAGCTTGGTGCGCTTTCCAAGAACGTTTTGTCTCCGCTCAGAGTAAATGTGTTCGTGGCAGCGTCTAATTGCACTATTTCCCAAGGAAGAACAAATACTTTATTCCTCAGCTTTTCTGGCTGATCGAAAACTCCGATGACGTAAGCGAGGCGTCCTGCCTCCAGATCAAGGAGAAAGTCTTTAATCGCTCCTATTTCTATTCCCCCTGGGTTTGTAATTACACCAGCTTTCAGATCTATGATTGGATTGTTCTCTTCGCAGGTTGAAGACTGTTGTGGTGGGTTCGACACGGCAGCCTCTGCATATAGTCCTCTCCAGCCCGTAAAGGACGGGATGGTGAAAAGACAACCGACTACGAGCGTGAAGGTCCATAGAGTTGGGGATTTCTTCATGCTGTTCTCCCTCCGTTCTTTGTCTTTCTTCCAGCAAGGAATGCGCCGAAGGGAGAAGAGAAGAATCCCTTGAAAAATCAGCCGCTTCGGGATTCTGCGCAGCTTATTGTTCCAGAACAGGGACAAATTCGCTCCTGCCGTTGCACAGATGGGACAGAGATCTGGAAAAAAACCAAGGCGAACCTGTAGGAAAGCGAGGAGCAGCGTAGCAAGAAGGTCTGTGAGAGCGCTATCGAGAATAGCTCTCTGAGCCCTCTCAAGACCAATAAGAAGAAGAGGAAAAGACTTGTCAGCCAAGGGTGCGAGGAGGTGGGTCTGCGCGCGCCCTTCTACACAACTCTTCTCATTAATAAAGAAGTTGAAGGAGATACCGTCAACGAGCGCCGTCAGTTTTCGATAAAGTTTTGATCCTCACCACTGCCACTATTTGGTAGCGTCTTCGAGCTTGTCGCCAGCTTCTTTGACTGCCTCGTCAATCTTTTCGCCAGCTCGCTCGGCAACTCCCTCTTCTTTCCTGAGGGCTTCCTCAACATGCTCGCTGGCTTTGTCTAATTCCTTGCCGGTTTTCTCCATAGGGCCTTCGCGCTCACAACCGCCGAGCGCTATCACGAGAGACCCTACGCATAACAGGAACGAAAGCGTTTTGCAGGTTGACATCTCCGACCTCCTGGTTCTTTTATCCAACAACACTGTTCACTCATCGAGCTACAAGCCCGAGAAGACCGATCACGATAAGGTACAACGCCACGATGAGATTCAGCAGCCTCGGCATGATGAGAATTAATATCCCTGCGACGAGAGCAACGAGAGGGGCTAACGGAACATACATAGACAGCCTCCGTTTCGTGAGGTGCAGGCCTGAGATGCTGGGTATCTCCTCCGCACGAAACATTTTCGGCGCTGACCCACTCCTTCAGAAAGGCACTTGAAGAGGTTAGAATCGTGACGGCTCTCGTTAGTCGCGACGTCGTCTGTCCCTCTCATCGCCTACGAGGGCTCCACCCACTGCTCCGGCTGCTCCGCCAACGACTGCGCCAGTTCCAGGTGCTCCAGCAATCCCACCGATGAGGGCCCCGCCAGCCGCACCTGCTCCGCCACCGATCAGAGCGCCTTTCTCTCGGTTGCTCAGCGGCCCTGAGCATCCTCCGAGGATAAACGCAATAGCAAGCGCCATCATACTGGCAGAGATGTGACGTTTTGTGATCATTTGATGCCTCCTTAAGACTATTTTGCGTGCAATCACGCAGTCCCTACAGATGAGCAACTGGTATGCCAGAGAATAGGGAGCACAAGAGAGGTGCAAGAATCAACTTTTTCATGGTCTTTTGCTGACTGGCTGTCCCGAAAGTGGAATTTTTTCGTTTTTTGTTGCAAAAACGAGACAGGCATGGGAGCTTTTGCCTTCAAAGGGACATACAGAATTCAAGAAACGGAAGCTCCGTTGACAGCTCTGCTATAGGGCAATATAAGCCACGTTTGACCATATCGCCAAATTTGACTCTTACTACGATTCGCGAAGAGGCCCATCTGATGTCTCAGCAGATACCCGTATTTGACTCTTTGCTGGCTGCCAAACTCGACTCCTTGCTTTCCTGGTTATTGACTTCAGGAATTCGCCTGATTTTTGTCCTTGTCGCTGCTTACCTGCTCCTGCGGACCATCCGGATGTTGGCAGATAAGCTCGGCACTATGTTGCAAGGCTTCACGCTGTCTGTAGAGCGTCAGAAGCGCGCCCAAACGCTCAGCCACATCGTGCAGGCTGTGGCGACAACCCTCCTTCTCGTCATCACAACAATGCTCGTGCTGGGGGAGTTAGGAGTGAATCTCGCACCTCTGCTCGCCGCTGCTGGAATCGGTGGTCTAGCGATCGGCTTCGGCGCACAGAATCTCGTGCGCGATGTCATCACCGGGTTCTTCATCTTATTGGAGGATCAAGTTCGTATCGGCGACGTGGTACGGATAGGGGATAAGGGGGGCTTAGTGGAGAATATCAGCCTGCGTGTGCTTGCTTTGCGTGACTTCGATGGCAGTTTGCACCTGATCCCTCACGGCACTATTACCAGTGTCACTAACCTGACCAAGGATTATTCGTACTCCTTGCTGGACGTGGGCGTAGCTTACCGTGAAGATGTGGATGAAGTCATGACAGTCTTGAAAGAAATCGGCGCCGACCTACGTCAGGATCCAGAATTTTCCATAGATATTCTCGACGACCTCGAGGTCGTCGGAGTCGATGATTTCTCCGCCTCACAAGTTACGATCAAAATACGGATCAAGACCGTACCGATCAAACAGTGGCGGATCAGTCGAGAATTGCGGCGTCGTATCAAAAAGGTGTTCGACGCCCGCGGCATCGAAATTCCCTTCCCGCACCTTACTCTCTATTTCGGCGCACCGAAGCACGGGACCGCGCCGCCGCTGCACGTGGCGTTCGATTCTCAACCTTTGCCTGTCCAAGGTAAACAGGAACGCAACACAGGAAGGGAGGAGCTGTGAGAGCAGGGAGCGTAGTACAGAGGGAGTGTGTGCCTTGCTTGGTCTCCTAACCAGCTTTCTCTCACACTGTGCGATCCTTTCTTCACTGGCGAACCTGATTCCCGATCTCCCAACGCCTTGAGGATTCCTTAGTCAACACCTGCATGGCATCTTGGAAGTAAGGAGCGCATATGGCTGCAATTGACATTATCAAGCGGCGCCTGAAGGAAGACCGGGTGCCAGACCCTCCAGAAGAGATGGGAGAGAAGAAGAAGCGTCCTCGAGAGGTCGCTTTCATGGACATGAACCTCTGCTTTCCATGCGGCAAGTGTCCAGAGTTCTGTCCTGTGCAGTGCATCGAGTATCTGGCCCCAAACACTTTGCCTGGACGCGGGGTGCAACCTGTGCAGGACCGATTTCAAGAGTGTATCGGCTGTTACATCTGCGTCGAGGTCTGTGCGTTACTGACTGACTACGATGCGGTGCGGATGTATGACGTAGATCTCGTTGAACAACTGCTCGGCGTAACCGTCAGCGATCGTAAGCCTGAGGAGTATATGCCCGCTCAACCCTATGAGGAATATTTTTCTGAAGGTGGCACGCAGAGCGTACGCCATCTCGGCAACGGGTCGCGCATTCGTGAAAAAATGAACGCCGAGGAACGCGCAATTCTCGAACAGGAACGCTCGCGATCCTAGGCGTGCTTATGACTGTTTGGCCATTATGATCGTAGGCTGCAGGTTGGGAATGTGGGTGATATTTCGCCTCGGCGGATAATTCTTCACTTAGAGCTCTGCAGGTAACGGAGTAACTCTGAGTCAGGGTGCAGCACTAAGGTCGTCTCGCTGCCCAAGATCTTTTCATACGCCTGGAGCCGTCGGACGAAAGAATAGAATTCCGGGTCCTGACCGAACGCTTGCGCGTAGGTGGCCGAGGCTTGCGCATCGCCTTCGCCACCGAGCTTCTGACTAGTTTCATATGCCGTGGCCAAAATAATTTCCCGCTCGCGATCAGCGCCGGCGCGAATCTCGCGCGCGCGCTCTTCACCTTCTGCACGGTAGCGCTTGGCGATGCGTTCACGCTCAGCCCGCATACGCGCAAACACACTGGCTTGCACCTCTTGCGGGAGATCGACCTGCTTAATCCGCACGTCGATCACTTCGATGCCGAAGGACTTGACCGTCTCCCGGACGTCCTTGGTCACCGTTTCCATGATTTCCTCACGTTTTTGTCGGACCAGATCGAGGAAGTTGTGTGCAGCGATTTCCTGTCGCAGTCGGGCCGAAATGTTGTCATCCAAGCGCGCCTGCGCGCGCAGGAGGTCCCGCACACTGCGGTAGAAGTCGAGCGGATCGACGATCCGCCAGCGCGAAATTTGATCGATCGAGACCCGCTTTTTATCCAGCGTCAGATATTCGGCCGTGTGTGCGTCGGTGGTAAGTACACGCTTATCGATACGGACAAGGCTCTGTACAAACGGTAGCTTAAAATAGAGCCCCGGCTCTTGGATGATCCGTTGCGGATTGCCAAACTGAACGATGAGACCTTGTTCTCGCTCACTAATAGTAAAGGCGGTTTGCGGGATGATTGCAAGCGCTGCCAATCCCAGGCCGATCAATAATTGCATCATAACGATCACCTCTTGTTCCCTTCCGCGCTGGGGGTATTCCCTGGCACTTCCTTATCTGAGGTCCCAATCATTTCTTTCAGGGGTAGCAATGGTACGATACCAGATTTCTCGCCGTCGGGGAGAATAAACTTTTCCATGGTCGGCATAATCCGCTCTATGCTCTCCAGGTAGAGGCGGTCCCGAGTCACAGCCTTGGCTTTGTTGTATTCTTCAAGGACTGCGAGAAATCGTCCTGCATCCCCCTGCGCGCGAATGACCCGCTGGGCTTTGTAGCCCTCTGCTTGCTGAATCATCTGAGCGGCCTCGCCTCGGGCTTTTGGGACAATGTCCTCGCGATACCCCTCGGATTCCCTCACCAACCGTTCTCGGTCTTCTAAGGCACGCACGACATCGTGAAAGGCATCGCGCACTTCGCTGGGCGGATCAACAACAAGAAGCCGTGCTTCGCTTACGAGCAATCCGGTCTGATAAGTGTCGAGCAATTTTTGCATATAGCTCTTCACCTGTTCCTGCACTTCGACGCGGCCGTCGGTCATAGTGTAGTCGATGGTATTTTGCCCGACGACACTGCGTAGGGCGACTTGGGCAGAGGTGTGCAGGATGCTTTCCGGTTCAAAAGCAGCGAAGAGAAATTTGACTGGATCCTGGATGCGGTATTGTACGAAGAGTTGGACATCGACGATGTTTTCGTCACCGGTGAGCATCAGTGCCTCTTGCGGCATTGAGCGAGTGCCGCTGCGTGTCCCTGGAGTCATCGCTCCTTCTGTGGTGCGGAATCCGATTTCGGCACGCCGCACCTGGGCAATATCTACGACCTCGTGACTCTGAATGGGCCAGGGCAGTCGATAGCGAAGTCCAGGCTCGGTCTGCTCCACGGCCTCACGAAACAGGAGGACAACCCCACGCTCTCCCGGGCCTACGACATAGAACCCTGAGCCAAGCCAGAGCAAGAGGAGAAGCGCTAAGATAGCCCAGAGTCCGATTCCGGGCCTGATCCGTTGCCCCCATTGCTGCAGACGCTCTATCGCTTGACGCAGATCGTCAGGAGGAGAAAAATCGTCATCATACTGTCGTCTATCCATATTGGTTCCCTCGTCATTCTTCCTTACTACGTTTCTGAGCAAAGGCCAAGCCGCGCTCAAGAGCTTACCCCCCCAATCGGAACCAATAAAGATCGTGGGGACCTAAGCTGAGAAAGTAAGGGCGCTCACCGATGGCCGAGAGTAGTATGCTCCGACCACCGGGTCGTACGTCCAGTTGGACTGCTCGCTGTCGCGGAAGATGACGCGAGCGTCTTTATACTTTTGGTCGGTGTCGCTCCAGACGTAGCAGTCCCGTTTGGGAGAGGAAAGGGAAGAGCGGGCTTCGAGAAACCAAGGATGTTGATCCGAGGTGTGGTTCAGCACAAGGTCGGCGATTACCCGGATGCCGTGTGCATGAGCGGCGGCAGCGAAGTCGCGGACGTCTTGTAAGGTGCCGTAGGCTGGATGCACCTGGTAATAGTCGGAAATATCGTAACCGTCATCTCTGAGGGGTGATTGGTAGAATGGCAACAACCAGATGCATGTGATTCCCAGGTTCTGGAGGTAATCTAACTTCTGTTTTGCCCCTCGAAAATCACCAATGCTGTCAGCGTTGCTATCGGAGAACGCCCGCACATGCAGCTCGTAAAAGATTGCGTCTTTGTACCAAAGAGTATCAGTTTTCATTGCCAACCTCCTCCTGCGAACCGGTGCCGAGCCCTTTTCACAGCCTAGAAAGAAAAGAAGGGGATAATCAATCTGCCAGATTTTGTCTTGCTTTGCCTCCGTCCTCTGCCCCTTTACTCTTTCTCCGGAAGCGTCTATTTTCCGCGATGCTGCAGAGGGCGGATGAGGAGAACTCACTCCTGCAACCCCTGAGGCAGCGTTTAGCAATATTACATAGGGAGGATATCTGACCGATGGGTGTTATTGCGTATCTCTCACCGTATCTTGGATTCGTAGGCCTCGGGGTTGCCCTTATGATTTACCTGGCTGTACAAAACCGTCCCGACGGCGACGAAAAAATGCGGGAAATCGCCGGCTACATCCGTGAAGGGGCGATGGCGTTCCTCAAGCGGGAATATCGCATCCTGGTAATCTTTGTGGTGATCGTCTTTTTGCTGCTTGCCTGGCAAGTGGCTTGGCAGACTGGGGTCGCCTTTATCAGTGGTGCCATTTGTTCAGTGTTGGCTGGACTCTTCGGCATGCAAGCCGCCACCAAGGCGAATGTTCGCACTTCGCAAGCAGCGAAAGAGCAAGGAGAAGGAGAAGCGCTACAAGTTGCTTTTGACGGTGGTGCAGTGATGGGTCTGGCCGTTGCGAGCTTGGGTCTTATTGGTGTGGGGATCTTCCTTGGCCTCTACAGCGACCCAAAGACAGCACAGTACATCAACGGTTTCGCTATGGGGGCCAGCTCGATTGCCTTATTCGCTCGTGTTGGCGGTGGCATCTACACCAAAGCCGCCGATGTCGGCAGTGACTTAGTGGGTAAGGTCGAAGCAGGCATCCCTGAAGACGACCCCCGTAACCCTGGCGTGATCGCTGACAATGTGGGTGACAACGTGGGTGACGTCGCTGGTATGGGGGCGGACCTCTTCGAGTCGTACGTCGGTGCGATGATCGCGGCCATTGCAATTGGCGCGACGCTCAGCGGTGTGGCGTTCACCGCTCTTGGTCAGGAAGACGTGTCGGCAAGTTACCTCCGTAGTTCATTGATGGCGCTCCCTCTCGACGTTGCAGCAATCGGACTAATTTCTTCCCTCTTAGGCATCGGCTCCATGCGAGTGCTCAAAAACGTTGAGCCGCAGTTGGCGTTGCGGTACGCCACGTATCTTGCAGCGGGCGCTTTTCTCCTCCTCGCGCTCATCCTCGTATGGGGACTGGGGGTTACCCATAGTGTTTTCTGGGCGCTCGCTTCGGGCTGTATCGTCGGCATCGGCATTGGTCGCATCACGGAATATTACACTTCCGCGGCACCTGTGATGCGCGTAGCCCATGCCAGTCAGACTGGTGCGGCAACGAACATCATCAGTGGTCTTGCTGTGGGATTGGAAAGCTGCGCGTTGCCTGTTCTAGCTATCTGTCTCGCCATTTTCATTGCAAACTATACCGCTGGTCTGTATGGGATCGGCATCGCCGGGATCGGCATGTTGGCGACGGTTGGCATCACGATGACAGTCGATGCCTATGGTCCGATTGCTGACAACGCAGGCGGAATCTCTGAAATGGCCAGTCTCGGCCCCGACGTACGGAGAATCACTGACGGTTTAGATTCACTCGGCAACACCACTGCGGCGATCGGCAAAGGCTTCGCCATTGGCTCGGCGGCGCTGACTGCTCTTGCGCTGTTTTCCGCCTTCACACAAGTGGTTGATCAAGGTCGGGCTGCGGCTGGAATGCCGCCGCTCCAGATTGTCGTGACAAATCCTTATGTAGTGATTGGCCTGTTTATTGGTGGGATTATCCCCTTCTTCATTGCCGCACTCACTATGACCGCGGTTGGCCGGGCCGCCGGGTTGATGGTGGAAGAGATCCGCCGACAGTTCCGTGAGATTCCGGGGTTATTGGCAGGAGAACCAGGAGCGCGGCCAGATGCAGCCCGCTGTGTTGATATCTCTACTGCCGCAGCGCTGAAAGAGATGATCGTGCCGGGCCTTACTGCCGTAGTGGCCCCAGTCTTGGTGGGCTATGTGTTCGGTGCCGCAGCGCTCGGAGGCATGCTCGCTGGTGCAACCGTGACTGGCGTACTGCTGGCGCTGATGATGGCCAATGCCGGCGGTGTATGGGACAACGCGAAGAAGGCAATAGAAAAAGGAGAGATTTCGGGTGAGAAGAAAGGCACAGACGCCCATAAGGCTGCAGTGGTCGGCGACACCGTCGGCGATCCATTCAAGGATACTGCTGGTCCCTCGATGAATATCTTGATTAAACTGATGTCCGTGGTTGCGCTGGTGATTGCGCCGCTGCTGGTGTAGGGCGCGGGCCACGACCGTACATCAATTCGCTTTCCAGATATGTACTGCCGTTCACCCTTCGACAAGCTCAGGGTGAACGGAGCCATGGTCGTTCAGTTTAAGACCCGTTCGCGCTGAGCCTGTCGAAGCACGAACGCGCAGTATCCCATTTGCATCGCGACTTGGTACCGCGGGCGATCCTTTAAAGCATCTACCCACTCTGTGAAGAATTCCGTTCACCAGAACTGGGAGGTGGGAGAGGCGCAGGCTGCTCGCTGTCAATCGCTTCCTCTTTGACCGCCACTCCACTGGTCTGGCAGTGCATAAGACGCTCCGCCAATCGTAGAATTCTTACTGCCGCTGTCGTGGGAATCACCCCGCGGGCATGAATGTTCGAGATGAGATTACGCTCGGCGTCTGTATGGCCTAAGCGCGGCCGGTACGCCATGTACGCTGACAGACTCTCTGCCGTCACCAAGCCAGGGCGTTCACCAATGAGCAAAACTACAATGGCCGGGTCCAGTAATTCTCCAATGTCGTTGAGCACTCCGACACGGCAATAGCGGATCACAAACGGCTGGCCGAAACGCCAACTTCGCTCCCGGGCC
>Ga0187893_10014991_pt1 | contig 10462 bp, 11 predicted proteins | sample MA1701074metaG_FD_139574 | JGI IMG/M metagenome (GOLD analysis project Ga0187893, IMG submission 139574) | White microbial mat communities from a basaltic lava cave in the Kipuka Kanohina Cave System on the Island of Hawaii, USA - MA170107-4 metaG ...
ACACGATCAGTAGCGCGACCGTAGCGACGATGGCAGGGTAAAGCAGCGCCAGTCCAGTGCTTTGCCGCAGCGACTGACGGGATTCAAGATAGTCCGCGAGTCGGGTCATGACGTTTGCCAGTTCCCCGGATTGCTCGCCCGTGCCGACCAAAGCCCGGTACAGATCGGGGAACGAGGAAGGGTGCCGCTCGAGCGCCGCGGCGAGCGAATGGCCCGAGAGCACTTCGGCACGGACCGCCGCGAGGATGCGGCCGCTTGTTTCGTCCTGCGCTTGCTCGATCAGGGCATCTAGGCATTGTCCGACCGTCAAGCCAGCCTCGAGCAGCATGGCGAAGCGCCGGGTCACCAGGGCAAGCTCGGCGCCCGACAGGCGGCGGCGGCGCCCAAGCCAGCCGCCCGGACCGGGCCCTGCCGCTTCCGCGTCGATCGCCGCCAGCTCGAGCGGAACGAGCCCGGCGCTCCTCAGCCCCGCGCGCGCCTGGCGCGGCGCCTCCGCTTCGACGACTCCGCGCTTCGTGCGGCCCTCGGCATCCACCGCGACGTAGCTGAAGGCGGGCATGGTTCAGGCCGGTCGCGGCACGGTCTCGACGGCGGATTCAGGACTCACGGGTCACCCGGACCACCTCCTCGACCGAGGTGACGCCCCCGAGCACCCAGCGCAGGCCGTCCTGGCGCAGCCCGCGCATCCCGCGTCCCACCGCGTGCGCCCGGAGCAGGTGCTCCGACTCGGCTTCGTGAATGAGCCGCTTGGCCTCGGGATCAACGACCAGCAGCTCGTAGATCCCGGTGCGGCCGACGTAGCCTGTGCCGTGGCACGAGGCGCAGCCCACCGGCCCGTAGAGGTCCTCGCCCGCATAGCGCGCGCCGAGCTCGCCCAGATCGGCGGCGCCAGGCTGGTACGCGAGCTTGCACGCGGGGCAGAGCTTGCGCACCAGGCGCTGCGCCAGCACGCCGAGCAGGCTCGAGGAAAGAAGGTAGGGTTCGACCCCCATGTCGACCAGCCGCGTCGTCGCGCTGACCGCGTCGTTCGTGTGCAGGGTCGCAAGCACGAGGTGTCCGGTGAGGCTCGCCTGGACCGCGATCTGCGCGGTTTCGAGGTCCCGGATCTCACCGATCATGATCACGTCCGGGTCATGCCGCAGGATCGATCGCAGGGCGCGCGCGAACGTCATTCCGATCTTCGGGTTGACGTGCGTCTGCGAGACCCCCTCGAGCTCGTACTCGATCGGATCCTCTACCGTCATGATGTTCAGCCCGAGGGAGTCGATGCGGGACAGCGCTGCATACAGGGTGGTGGTCTTCCCGGAGCCCGTCGGCCCGGTGACCAGGACGATCCCGTGCGGCTGGTGGATAAGGGCGTCGACCCCCGCGAGCGTCGCAGCGGCCATGCCCAGGCTGGAGAGCTCCAGCCGGCCGCTCTCCTTGTCCAGCAGGCGCAGCACCGCGCGCTCGCCGAAGCCGGTCGGCAGCGTCGCGACGCGCACGTCGATCTGGCGACCGGCCAGGCGCAACGAGATGCGGCCGTCCTGCGGCAGGCGCTTCTCGGCGATGTCCAGGTTCGCCATGACCTTGATCCGCGACACCATCGCCGCATGCAGCGCCCGATGCGGCTCGGCGACGTTCTGCAGCGTACCGTCGATCCGGAACCTGACCATCGAGCGTGCCTCGTAGGGCTCGATGTGAATATCGGACGCCCCCTGCCGCAGGGCCTGGGTGAGCAGCACGTTGATCAGGCGGATGATCGGCGCATCGTTCTCGGAGTCCAGCAGATCCTCGATCTTGGGCATCTCCTGAACCAGGCGCGACAGGTCCATGTCCTGCTCCAGGTTGCCTGCGACGTACGCTGCCGACTGGTTCGCCTGCGAGTAGGCCTCGGCCAGTTTTCGCTCGAAGGCCTCCGCCGGCTCCACGCTCGCGACGCGCAGCGGCACCCCGAGGACGCGCCGCAGCTCGGCCAGTGCCTGCACCCGCACCCCCTCCCGCAGGCATACGACGGCCTGGTCGGCGGAAACCTCCAGCAACAGCGCGCCGTGCGCCTTGGCGAACGGATACGGCACCAGTCGAACGGAGGGCTCGCGCACCACGCCCATCGCAACAGCGCCGTCAGCGGGGTGCCGGAGCGGCGGGCGCGGGCAGCGGCAGGCGCGCGCCCTCGATGTCCGGCAGGACGGAGTGCGGCAGCGGTTGCGATTTCTCCTGCTCGCGCAGCAGGTGCCGGTAGCGCTCGGCGGTGACGCCACCGGCAGCGGCGCTGTCCCGCATCACGACCGGGCGCAGGAAGACCATAAGATTCGTCTTCGTCTGCCGGCGTGTCTCGAAGCGGAACAGGGCGCCGAGGACCGGCAGATCGCCGAGCAGCGGCACCTTGTCCACGCCGGCATTCGTCGAGTCCTGCACCAGGCCTCCCAGCGCCACGATCTGGCCGTCGTCGACGATCACGGTCGACTCGATCGAGCGCTTGTTGGTGATGACGCCCGCCAGGTTGGTCCTGTCCTGCACGCTCGACACCTCCTGGTAGATCTGGAGCCGCACCGTGCCCCCCTCGGAGATCTGCGGCTTGATGCGCAGCGTCAGGCCGACGTCCCGCCGCTCGATGGTCTGGAACGGCGTGGGGGTCGTCGCGGCGCCGCTCAACGCGTACTGGCCGGTGATGAAAGGCACGTTCTGCCCGATCACGATCTTCGCCTCCTCGTTGTCCAGCGTCAGCAGATTGGGCGTGGACAGGATGTTCGCTTTCGCGTCGGTCTCGAGCGCGCGCGCGAGGGCGGCAAGGTTGGTCACGGTGCCGATCCCGGGAATCGTGACCTGTCCCTTGACGATGCCGATGTTGAGCCCCGGCCCGACCCCCAGGATGTCGGCAGCCGTGTCGATGATGTTGGCCCCTCCCCCACGCGCGCCGAAATTGGTCCCGCCGATCACCCGGCTCTGCGTCGAAGAGAGGTCGTGGAGCGACTGCCACTGGATGCCAAATTCGGCCGCTTTGTCCGCCGTGACCTCGACGATCAGCGCTTCCACGTAGACTTGGGCACGGCGGACGTCGAGTTTTTCGATCACGGCCCTGAGATGGGCGAAGATCGCGTCAGGCGCCGAGACGATCACCGCATTCGAGGCCGGGTCCGCATGCACCGTGCCCCCGGCGCTCGCCGCAGCGGCATGCGCCTGCGCCGGAGCGCCCGGCGAGAGCGCGCCCGCCGCGCCCGCGGTCGCCAATCCCGGACCCCCCGCCGCCGCGGGCAGTGGCGCAGCTGCCCCCGAACCGGTCCCCGACTCTCCCGCGAGAATCGCGCGCAGCGTCTGCGCCACCCGCACCGCCTCGGCGTTCTTCAGGTAGACAACGTGAATGTTGCCGCCGGTGCCGGTCGGAACGTCCAGCTGCTGCACCATCCCCAGCACCCGCGCGACTCGCGCCGGGTTGTCCGACCGCACGACGATGCTGTTGGTGCGCGCGTCCGGCGCGATGAAGACTCGCGCCGTCGGGTCCACCGCCCCGGGCTGCGCCCCGGGCGCGGCCGCGCCCTCGGCGAGAATCCGGTTCACGGTCTGCGCCACCTCGCTCGCGGAGGCGTGGCGCAGGGGCAGGACCACCGGCTCGCCGCCGCCCGGCCGGTCGATCGCCTCGATGATCCGGGAGATCCGGCGCAGGTTGTCCGCGTAATCCGTGATCACGAGCGAGTTGTTGCTCGGGTAGGCCGCGATCGTGTTGTTCGGGCTGATGATGGGTCGGAGCACCGGCAGCAGCTGGGCGGCCGATTCATACCTGAGCGCGAAAACCTGCGTCAGCAGCCGATCGCCCGCCGCGACGTTGCGCGCGGTCACTCCCCTCACATGCAGCTTGGCGTCCGCTTCCGGGAGGATCTTCGTCACGCCGTCGGCTTCCACGGCGGTGAATCCCTGCAGGCGAAGCGCGGACAGGAAGATGTCGAAGACGGCCGACGCCGGCACCGGCCGCGAGGAAACGATGTTGACCGTGCCCTTGACGCGCGGATCGATCAGGAAGTTGCGCTTCGAGATACGGCCGATCGCCGTCGCCACCGCCTCGATGTCGGCGTTCACGAAGTTGAGGGTGACGGGTTCTTCCGCCGCGCTGGCGGCGGAACACGCCGCCGTGGCGGCCAGCAGCAAGGAGCCCAGAGCGCGCCGCCCGAGAACCCACGCGGCCCGACGTTCGATGGCGGGCATCCGGACACTCCTCCGTTGGAATTTCATTATAGCGAAGTCGCCGCCCCGAAGGCGGGACGGGCGACCGCTTCGCCAGCAGTCAGCGCGGGCGGCGCGAGGTTTCGGCGATCGCGGAGCGACGCTCGAGCGTGATCCTCCGGGTCGCGCCGTCGCGGCTCACGAGGACGTGGTCCGCGTGCACCTCCTGCAGAACCACGCCCGGCACGATCGCCTCGCCGGGGCTCGTCGTCGTCGACTTGCCGTTCTCCAGCGCGAAGATCGCCCGGCCCTTGTCCGCTGCGCTGGGCGAGATCACGCCGCGGAGCTTCACCCGGAAATCCTGCGCGCCGTCGCCGGCCGCCGCGCGCTCCGGCGGCGCGCCGAACAGATTCGGCATGCGCGGTCGGCCGGCGAGCGGGGCGGCGGATTGGCTCGCAACCGACGGCGCGGCGGTCGCACCGGGGGCCAGCGCGACCCAGGTCCAGTGCGCCAGGCTGATCGCCAGCGCCGCCACGAGCGCGAGTTCGAGCAATGCGATCCACCCTTCTCGCAGGAGCCAGTGCTTCATGCGGCCGATCATCGGATCGCCATCGCGCGCGGCGCAGGATGCCGCGAGTCCCAATGTATAGTATACAAGTCGAGAATGTGGGTCCGTACAGGCGATGCGCAACGACAGCCAGCGACGCAGCGGATTCACGCTCATCGAGATCATGGTGGTCGTCGCCATCCTCGCGATCCTCGCGGCATTGATCGTGCCCAGGGTGATGAGCCGTCCCGACGAAGCGAGAGTCGTCGCCGCGAGGCAGGACGTCGGCGCGATCGTGCAGGCGTTGAAGCTGTATCGCCTGGACAACGCGCGATACCCGACGACGGAGCAGGGCCTGGGGGCGCTGGTGGCGCGGCCGGTGATCGCGCCGGTGCCGCCCAACTGGAAGCCCGGCGGCTACCTGGAACGCCTGCCGCGGGATCCCTGGGGCAACCCCTACCAGTACCTCAGTCCGGGCATCCGCGGCGAGATCGACGTGTTCAGCTTCGGCGCTGACGGTGTCGCGGGCGGTGAGGGGTTCGACGCCGACATCGGCAGCTGGAACCTGTGATGGGCGGGAGCGCCGGGCGCTGCGCCGCCTGCGACCGCGGCTTCACGCTGCTCGAGGCGCTGGTCGTGGTGTTCATCATCGGATTGCTGTCCTGGGGGCTGCTGATCGTCGCCGCGCCCGGCGAGGCCGCGCACGCGGACCGCGAGGCGCGCAGGCTCGCGAGCCTGCTGGAGCTTGCGCTGTCCGAGGCGCGGGCGAGCGGGCGGAGCATCGCCTGGTCGCCCGAGCCGCACGGCTACTCCTTCTGGCATTGGACCGAGAGCGCAGGCTGGGCCCGGTTTCCGGACACGAGCGTGTACCGCCGCAGGTCGTTCGCCGGCAGGAGCGAGCTGCGCGAAGTGCGGGTCGACTCGCAGGCGCTGCGCGACGGCGCGCTCGTGGCTCTGTCGCCGTACGGGTTTCGCAGCCCGTTCGAAGCCAGGATCGTCGGCGGCGACCGGCAGGTCATCCTGCGAGGAGGCATTCTTGGGCGCGTCTCGCTCGAGCGGATTCACCCTGATTGAGGTGCTGGTCGCGCTCGCGATCGTCGCGATCGCGCTCGCGGCCGCGAGCCGCGCCGCGGGCCTGCACAGTGCTTCGGCGACCGAGGTCAAGCTGCGGGTGCTCGCCGGCTTCGTCGCGGAGAACCGCCTGGGAGAGCTCGAGGCACAGCGCGTGCCGCCGGGCCCCGGCGTATCGGAGGGATTCGAGCGCCAGGCCGGCATCGATTTCCGCTGGCGCGCCGAGGTGCTCGCGACGCCGCACCCCTGGCTGTGGCGGGTCGACGTGCGGGTCTGGGAGCCGCGCGAGCCGTCCCGCGAGCTGCGCCGTCTGGTGGGGGTGCTGGTGAGGGAGGGTTGAATTGGCTCGTCCCGATCAGCGCGGTCTTTCGCTCGTCGAGTTGCTCGTCGCGATGGGGGTGCTCGCCCTGGTCGCCGCGCTCAGTTTTCGCGGGCTCGGTTCGGTGCTCGACGCCCAAGCGCGGGTCAGCGCGGAAACGCAGCGCTGGAGCGACGCCGCCGTGCTGATGGCGCAGCTGGGTCAGGATCTCTCACTGGCGATCCCGCGCCCGGCGCGCGATGGCTCCGGGCGCGTCCGCCCGGCCTTGATGCTGCATGGCGCGGCCGGATCCACGCAGGGCGCCGAGGCGCAGCTCGTGATCGCGCGTCTCGGAGACGGCGAGGACGCGCCTTCGCGCAGCGGCCCGCGCAGGGTCGGGTACCGGCTGCGGGGCGACGCAATCGAGTATCTGGTCTGGCCCGGAGTCGACGCGGCGCCCGCAACCGGCCCTTCCGCCCATCCGGTCCTCGAGGGAGTGAGCGCCCTGGAGCTGAGCGCACTCGATCACCAGGGCGCCTGGACTTCGGCGTGGCCTGGGGGCGAGGGCACCGGCATCCTGCCGCGGGCGGTTGCGGTGCAGATCGGGTTCAGCGGGGGCGAGCGCATCCGGCGCGTCTTTCTCGTCCGATGAGTGCGCTGATGCGCCAGCGCGGAGCCGTCCTCATTGCCGCGATGCTGATTGTCGCGCTCGCGGCAACAGCCGCGAGCGCGATGCTGCAGCGACAGGACGTCTCGGTGCGGCAGCTGGAAACAGCCCGCGACTACGAGCAGGCGCGCTGGATCCTCAAGGGCGGTACGCAATGGGCGCGCGCGATCCTCGCCCAGGATGCACGCTCCAGCGCGGTCGACCATGGCGGCGAACTCTGGGCCACCGGACTGCCGCCGACGGATATCGAGGAAGTCAGGGTTTCGGGCGAGATCCTGGACGAGCAAGCCCTGTTCAATCTCAACAACCTGGTGCGCGACGGCAAGGCGAGCGAGCGCGACATCGTTACGCTGAAGCGGCTCCTGCAGATCCTCGGGATCCCCGTCGGGTTCGCGGACGCCATCGCGGACTGGCTCGACGCCGACGGCGAGTCGCGCCGACCGGGCGGCGCCGAGGATCCCGACTATCTTGCCCTGCCCGCGCCCTACCGGGCCGCGAACCAGCCGCTCTCCGAGCTCGGTGAGCTCGGCCGCGTGCGCGGGTGCGACGATGCCCTGCTCGCCCGCCTGCGGCAGTTTGCCACGGTGCTGCCGCGACCCACGCCGGTGAACGTCAACAGTGCGCCGCCCGAAGTCCTCGCCGCCGTGGTCGAAGGGCTGACGGTGGCCGAAGCGGCGGTTCTGGCGAGCGGCCGCGCGCAGAGGCCGATCCGCGACCTTGCCGATTTCCGGGCGAGGCTGCCGCGGCGCGAGTTGCGGGTGGCCGACGAGGATGTTTCCGTGCAGACGCAGTTCTTCTCGGTCCGGGGCCGCGCGATCGTCGGCAGGGCGGACGTGCGGACCCACGCCCTGCTGCAGCGCGATGGGGCCCGACTGCCGCTCATCGTCTGGCAGCGCACGCCATGACCGCGTGCCGCATCCGCGTCGGGCGCGAGACACCCGTCACGGGAGCTTTCGAGTGGGCCACCCTCGACGGCGGCGGCGCAGTCCTCAGGACGGGAGTATCCAATCTTCGGCAGCCGTCAGTCGGGGGGGAGTGCGAGGTCGTCGTCGCCAGCGATCTGGTGCTGCTCGAACGCGTCGCGGCGCCGGCGGCGCAGCAGCGGCGCGTCTCTTCGGCGCTGCGTTTTCTGGCCGAGGAGAGCGCGATCCCCGACCCCGAGCGGCTCCATGTCGCCGCGGAATCGGCGCCGGCACGGGACACGCTCTGCGTCGCGATCGTCGACCAGCAGTGGCTGGCGCAGACCCTCTCGGGGCTCGAGCGCGCCGGGCTCGTCGCCCGCGCCGCCCACCCCGAGTGCCTGACCGCCGAACTCCTGCCGCACGCCTGGACCGTCGTGTGCAACGGCAACGACAGCTTCGCGCGTACCGGCGAGGCCGAGGGATTCGCGCTGGAGGGCACGGACCGCATGAACGTTCCGCATTCCCTGCGCATCGCGCTCGAGGGCGCGCGCAAGGCCGGCGATTCCCCGCGGGAGATTGTGGTCAGGACCGCCGCGGAGAACACACTTCCGGACCTGGAGCGCTGGGCGGCGACGCTCGGAATCCCGGTCAAGCAGGGTCCCGCATGGCGCTGGGCGGCCGCCCGCGGGCGAGCGGGCATTGAGCTCCTGCAGGGCCAGTTTGCGCCGCGCCGGACCGAGCAGCAATGGGTGCAGCGGCTGCGCCGCCCCGCAATCCTCGCGTGCGCTCTGCTGGTGGTCGCCTCGGCAGGGATCGCGGCGGATTGGGCCGCAAAAGCGCGGGAGCGCCGGGCGCTGCTTGCGGAGATGAGCGCAGTCTACCGCGAGACGTTCGGCGAGCGCGCCGTCGTGGTCGACGCGCCCCTGCAGATGAGTCGAGCCCTCGCCGAGCTCAGGCAACGCTCGGGGCAGGCCGGGCCGACCGATTTTCTCGTCCTGCTCGGCGCAGTCGCGGAGCGCCTGCTGGATCCGCGCAAGCTGCAGATCGGGGAAATCTCCTACGACGGGGGCACGCTGACCGTGTCGTTGGGACCGCGCGATCCCGCGCAGACCGATTCCCTGCTCGCCGAGCTGCGTGCCGCTCTGCCGGTTCAGGGACTGGATATCCGCGTCGAACGCGCGGACGCTGCGGCCAAATCCGGATTGCGCGTGACCGCGAGGGGCGTCGCCCGATGATGGGGCGCACCGCAGCGCTGGTTCGGTTCTGGGAGGCACGCTCGCGCCGGGAGCAGGCGATCCTCGTCGCGGCAGGGGCCCTCACGCTCGCCGCTGCGCTCTACGCGTTCCTCTGGGAGCCCGGGCAGGCCGCGCGAAGCAGGTACTCCGACGCGCTCCCCAGGCTTCGGGCGCAGGTCGACGACATGCGCCGGCAGCAAAGGGAGATCGCCGCGCTGCGCAGCAAGCTCGGCACCGAACCGCAGCGCCCCGACATCGGGCCGCTGCTCCGGGCTGCGGCCGCGCGCGCGCCGTTCGGCAAGTCGGTGCAGCGCCTGGAGGCGCTGTCGGCAGACCGGGTGTTCCTGGTTGCCGCACCGGTCGATTTCGACGCCTGGCTGGAATGGGTCGGGACCCTGCAACGGGAGCTCTCGGTTCGCCTGGACACCTGCAAGGTGACGGCCCTGGATCAACCCGGCTTGGTGCGGGTCGAGGCGACCTATGTCTCAGCGGGCGCCTCGACTGTGCGCTAGCGCCGTGCCGCTCCGTCGCGCCATCGCCTACCTTGCGCTCGGCGGTCTCGCATACGTCGCCGCGCTCATCGCGATGCTGCCGGCGGCTTGGGTGAGCCAAGCCCTGGAACGGCTCTCCGCGCGGGCCCTCCTGCTGCGCGACCCGGCCGGAACCGCGTGGGCAGGCACTGGACGGCTCTATGTCCGCAAGCGGTCGGGCGACCTGCTCGAGCTGGGTCTGCTGCGCTGGAGCACCTCGCTCTCAGGAATTCCGGCCGGAAGGATCGGCGCCGGGGTGGCCCTTGGCAATCCCGCGCCCTCGATGCATCTCGAGGTGACGCCTATGCGCCTGGCGATTCGCCGGCTGGACCTTGAGCTGCCCGCCGAGGTCCTCGCGAGCCTCGCCCCGGCGCTCGAGGCCATGGGTCCGGAAGGCACGGTATCGATCCGCTCCGACAACCTGCAGATCGCCGCGGACTCGGTGCTCGGCCTGGCCGACATCGAGTGGCGCCACGTGGGCCTTGCGCCGCTGCGCGGGATCGATCTTGGAACGCACATCGCGCGGCTGCGCGGCGGAGGCAGCAAGGCGGATATCGAGCTCGGCACGATCAGCGGCCCGATCCGCCTGAGCGGAAGGGGCGGCTGGACCGCCAGCGCCGGCCTTGCGGTGTCGGGAACGGTCGAGCATGGGGCCGACCCTTCCGGCAGGCTGGTGCCCTTCCTGAGGGGCATGTGCAGCGAGTACCGGGACGGCCGCTGCGCGTTCCGGCTCCAGCAGTAGCCGCCCGGCCGCGGGCTAGGCGTCCTTCAGGGCGACCACGTTGTAGGCCGAGACCGGCCGGCTCAGGCCCTTGAGCGAGAGCTCGCCCACGTGCTCGACCCGGACGCGTTCCTCGACCTTGCCGAAGACGCGCTGCGAGATCAGGATCTGCCCCGCGCCGGCCTCGGCGCAGAGGCGCGCCGAGAGGTTCGTCACCGGACCGATCGCGCCGTAGTCGCGGCGCTCCTCGAACCCGATCGCGCCGAGCGTGGCATAGCCGTTGGCGATGCCGACGCCAAAGCCCAGTTCGTGGCCGCGCTTCTTCCAGCCGGAGGCGAGCTTCGCGACCTCGGC
>Ga0187893_10014992_pt1 | contig 10461 bp, 10 predicted proteins | sample MA1701074metaG_FD_139574 | JGI IMG/M metagenome (GOLD analysis project Ga0187893, IMG submission 139574) | White microbial mat communities from a basaltic lava cave in the Kipuka Kanohina Cave System on the Island of Hawaii, USA - MA170107-4 metaG ...
ACCACTGGCGTGGCGTCGGCTGGGCGACGACGGCGCGCGGGCTAGTCGCGACTCGGCGTCAAAGTAAGCGAAATGCGATTGTGGCCTTCGACGTACCGGTAGTCGGCTGCGTTGGTCAGGCCGATGGTCAGTAATACGCCTAGGCCGCCGACCCGGCGCTCGTTGATCGTCGATTCGATATCGGTGCGCCGGCTTGCCGCCAGAGGGTCGTACTGCGGAGCGGAATCTTCGTAAGTCAGCCGCACCCCGGCAGCGGTATCTTCGAGAGAAATCTGCACCGGCGCGTCGCTGTCGCCGCGGTGCCCGTGCGTTACCGTATTGGTGAACAGTTCTTCGACAATTAGCGTCAGTTTGTGGCGATCCTCGCGGCCGAGACCGGCCGCATCGCCGAATTCATCGATCAGCAATTTCACCTTCTCGAAAGCCCTCAATTGGGCGGGGAACGTACGGCTAAGGAGGTTCACGCTTTTCCCAGACTGGACAGGGATTTGCTCTTACCAGCAAAGGCCGGTCCCACCGTAAAGGCAGGAATGTGCACGCTTCTTGCTCGACTATCTATACGTCCGCACTCATCGCCGGCGCCGTTACTTTCGAAAGGGAGACCAATGACCAAGGTATTGAAATTACAAAGAGAATTTCTGTTCTTCGGCTTTCTGCTGCTGGTTTGCGCGGTGATCGCACTGCCGGCGCTCGCAGCGGAAGCGGGGCGTATAAAGGTGTCGAAAGGCGAGGTGCAGATCGAACGCGACGGCAAGCGCCTGCCTGCGCCGGTCGGCGCCACTGTCCATGCGCGCGATACCGTAAAGACCGGTCCCGATGGTTCGGTGGGCATCACGTTCAAGGATAACAGCCTGCTGTCCGCGGGCCCCAACAGCGAACTCGTCATCGAGCGCTTCGTTTTCGACAGCACCACCCACAAAGGCGAGTTCGATACCGCACTGAAGAAAGGCACGCTTGCCGTTGTCTCGGGCAAGATCGTCAAGCAGTCCCCCGAAGCAATGCGGGTCAAGACGCCGGCGGCGATCATGGGCGTGCGCGGCACCGAATTCGTGGTAAAGGTTGACGAATCGGCCATTAAGTAACGATGCGTTTTTCCCATGCGCCGGTAATTATCGCAATTGCCGCGTTTCTTTGCGCATGCAGCCACACGACGTCCCGCGATTCTGCGTCGCGGCAGCCCCGCGGGCCGGGGCCTGCACGCAATGACCTCGTCGTACTGCTGCCCGGTGCCAATGGATCGGTTGGCGCTGTCGTGGTCCGGAGTGATGGCGGCGCGATCGTCCTGGATAAACCCTATGCCGCGGCACGCATCGAGGGCGCCGGGCGCGTGCAGCCGTTCGCCTACGACGCGAATCTTGCCAGGCAGGAGTTCAGCGCCACACTGACAGCGTTGCCCGCGCGTCCAGTCATGTTCCTGCTGTACTTCCTCGAGGGCAAGGACGAACTCACCGCCGATTCGGAGCACGAAGTCAACCGCATTTTTGCCGAAATCGCGGCGCGTCCGGATCCGGAGATAACGGTCATCGGCCATACCGACGCGGTCGGAACCATGCAGTACAACGACCAGCTTTCCCTGCAGCGCGCGCAGCGGGTGCGCGAAGATCTGACCCGTCGTGGCATCCCCGACCAGAACATCCAGGTGGCCGGCCGCGGTAAACGCGAGCCGGTGGTGACCACGGGAGGGGACGAACCCGAGCCCATGAACAGGCGCGTCGAAATCATCGTGCGCTGAACTGCCTGCGCACGGTTCCCGCCTCGTCGTCGCCGGCGTTCTCATAATCCCCCGCCGTTCCATCGCAGCGCCAGGATGGTGAGATCGTCCGAGCGCTCGGTTGCGCCGACGAATTTGCCCACATCATCGCGCACTGCATCTACTACCTTCGCCGCGTCACTGGCTGCAAGCACGCCTGCGAGGACCGAGAACAGCCGCTGGCGTCCGTAGAGATCACCTGCCGCATTCATCGCTTCGGTCACACCATCGGTATAAAGGCAAAGCGATTCTCCGGGCATCATCCGGAAGCGCTCTGACCGATACGCGTAGTCCTCGATGACACATAACGGCGGCCCCGAATTGCTTTCGAGACGTAACGGCGCCGGGCGTTGCGCGTGCAGCAGGTAGGGCGCGTCGTGCCCCGCATTGCAGTAATGGAGTTCGCCGGATTTCAAGTCCAGGATGCCTGCGAATACGGTCACGAACAGCATCTCCGGATTGTCCCGCGCAATCTCATCATTGGCGGCACGCATCACTTCGCTGATGAGTGCTCCGCCTTCGAGGCGGCTGCGCAGCGCGGCGCTCTTGTAGAGTGCCTTGCTCACGGCCATGAAGATGCTCGCCGGGAGTCCCTTTCCGGCCACGTCTCCGACCATGAAGAAGAGCCGGTCGGCGTCAAGTTTGAAGAAATCATAGAGATCACCGCCGACCGATTTCGCGGTCTCGATCAGCGCCTGCAGCGAAAAGCGCGTATCACCGTAGAAGTTTGCGGATGGCGGCGGCAGCATCCCCATCTGGATGCGTCGTGCCGCTTCCAGTTCGCCCGCAGCGCGGGCCGCCGCCTCGCGCTCGTCGGCCAATGCGCGCCTGAGCGACCGGCGCTGGCGATCGGCCTCCGCCAGCGCCCCGGTCAGCATGACGCCGAAGAGCACGGTCACCGCGGTCGTCGTCCACGCGACATCGAGCAGCATTTGCATCCCGTTGTACACGGCGAAGCCGAGCACGAGCAATCCAGCGACGATGCCCGCGTAGATCAGTGCCGCCACCCGCGGCTTTGCTGCTGGCACCGCGACGACCAGGATCAATCCGCAGACGAGCAGCAGCAAGCGTTCCAGTTGCACGAACTGGCCGGGTCGGCGCAGCAGGCTGTTCTCGAATATGTTCTCGAGGATTTGCGCGTGAATTTCGATTCCCGGCATGCGCTCGCCGAGCGGCGTGGTTTGGTAATCGATCAATCCAAGCCCGGTTGCGCCCACCAGCGCGATCTTTCCGCGGATGAGCTCGGGGTCGAGATCTCCCCGGATCGCATCGATTGCCGATACGAAACGGGCCTCGTCATGCGCGCCGAAGTGCACCCATATCGTGCCATCCGCGTTGGCGGGAATTACGGTGTCACCGATGCCAATATTCCGGACACCATCGCCATCCGCGGTTACCGAGATTGCCGGAACGTTGCTCGCTATGCGCAGCAGTTCCACCGACAGCGCGGGCGTAAGCACGCCGCCTGCCGACGCAATCAGGGGCACGCGGCGCACAACTCCGCCACGCGGGTCCACGCTCAGCAGGCCGTGACCGCGCGCGGCGGCATCGAGTATCGGCAGGCTGCGCAGCGTTCCCGCAAACTTCCGCAGGTGCGGCGTAGGGTCGGGGCCGTGAACGCGAAACGGTGCGGTGCGGCCCGTATCCGCGCCGCCTGCTTCGACCCGTTCGACGCCGGCGATGCCGACGGCCGCTGGATGTCGGCGCAGCGATTCCGCCAACACGGCGTCGTTGTCGGGCAACTGCGCCAGGCGCCGCGCGAGTCCCGCGTCCAGGCGTTCTATCAACCCGGCGAGGTTGACGGGCGACATGCGGTCCGGCTCCGGCATCAGGACGTCTACGCCGATCGCCGCCGGACCGGCTTCACCGATTGCGTCGATGAGTTCGGCGATCACCGTTCGCGGCCACGGCCACTGGCCGAGTTCATCGAGACTTTCCTCGTCGATCGCGACGATCACTGCCGGAGCGGAAGCCCGCGTCCGTGGCGCGAGGGTCTGATAGCTGTCGAATAGCGCCAGCCGAAGCTCGGTCGCAACGCGCATTTCGGGTGCGAAGGAGATCAACAGCAGGAGCACCAGAACCGCGGCCCCCAGCGGCCTGCCGTGGCCGCGGACCAACACGCGCGTGAGCGCGCGTTCGCTCCACGAACGGTTATGCCCGCCGGTCGGCGCGTTCCCGCTGTCCGCGCCGGTCTGCGACGCTCGCGTCACAACTCGATTTCCATGCCGTCGTACGCAGCACTGATCCGCAGCGGTTGCCCTGTGCGTGTCAGTCTTTCCAGGCGGATGGTTTCGTTGAGCACCGATTCAATGCGATCGTCGTCGAACGAAGGCTCGTGATGAAACAGGCACAGGTGCTTCACGTTCGCCATCTGCGCAATCTCCACACCAACGATATTGCTCGAGTGTCCCCAGTCCTCCTTTACCGATACCGCCTCAAGAAGCGAATACATGGCGTCGAAAATCACCAGGTCAGCATCGCGGAAGAAATCGACGAAGCCCCGGGTTTCGGCAGGGTCCTCGAGCTTGTGCTCCGAATCGGTCGAATACACCACGACCGTGCCGGCGCGCTCGAAGCGGTAGGCGAACGAGTCGCCGGTGTGTCGCTGCAACTTCGGCGTCACCTTGAATCCGGCAATGTCGACGCTGACGCCGGCCTCGAGTCGCACGAATTCGATATCGGCGGCGAGGCGTGAAAAATCCACCGGGAAGCAGGGCGCCGACTGCTGCAGCCGGAAGGCCTGCTCGAGCACGTCGTGACAGCCATGGATGCGGATGCGCGACCCGGCAACGTAGGCAGGGGCGAAAAAGGGAAAACCCATGATGTGGTCCCAATGCACGTGGGACATGATCACGTTGATGACCGGCGGCGTTCCGCGGTGGCGGCGCGACATGATGTCGTTGCCGAATGCGCGCGCTCCGCTGCCCATGTCGCAGACGAGGTATTCGGCGTGCCCGGTTTCGAGCTCAACACACGACGAATGGCCGCCGTACGTGTGGGAAATATCGAAGGCCAGATCGTGCTCGATGAAATTGCGCTGTTTCTCGGGCGTATCGACGCCCTTCGCTATTGCCAGAGCGAGTGCCTGTTCAATTTTGTGTCGGATGTCGGCGAAGGTCAGCGCGACCGGGATCGAGCCGCGAGTCCCCCAGAAGCGTACCCGCATGGTCACTAGGCGGCGTCGAAGGCTTTCAGCGCCGCGGGCGAGACCTTTTCAAGGGCCATTCGCACCGTGGCGAAGGTTTCGAATACCAGGGTAAATCGGCTGATTTCGAAAATTTCGCTCACGACCGGCTGCATCGCCGCCACCACGATGGTGCCGCCCTGTGCTTTGGCCTGCTTTTCTGCCAGCATGAAACAACGCAGACCGGCGCTGCTCATGTAGTCCACGCTGGCCAGATCCAGTACCAGGCGCTCGCCGTTGGCGCTGCACCGTTTGATCACCGGTTCGAGGGACTGACGGAATTCCTCGCTGTTCGCATGATCGAGCCTGCCCTCGGGTGAGAGAACCAGCACGTTGCCGTAGGTCTTGTTGCGGATGTCCATTTTTTTCATTCGCATTCGGCGATGCGTCGCCGGGTGTCGAAAGTTACGCAATTGGCATGCCCGGCCGGCCTGGACGCGTCGACTGCGAGCCCGATGTGACCCTTGAAAGCCTGCCGCGGCGTTCCGCCCGTCGCAACGGGGGTCCGGGGTCAGAACCTTCCGAGCCTATATTAAACCCGAAACCGGAACGGTCCGGCTCAGGCGAAAACGGGAAAGGCTTCGAATTTTCCGGAAAGCAACTTGTGCGTATCGCGGTAGCCCAGCCAGCCTTCGATGACGCTGGCGTAGACGCGGCGGAAATCGGTGGTGTAAACCAGGTTGTCGCCTTTGTCCAGCGCGTCGAGCTTCGGCGGTGCGCCGTAGTGACCGCCTTTCGCCGGCTTGCCAACTAGGTACATGTGATTGGCGGTGCCATGGTCGGTGCCTAGGCTGGTGTTCTCCGGTACACGCCGCCCGAATTCCGAAAACACCAGCATGACCACGTCGTCGGCGCGCCCGATGCGCTGCATGTCCTTCATGAAACCGGCCACTGCGTCGGAGACGTAGGTGAGCAGCCGTTGATGCAGGTCCGGTTGCTGCACGTGGGTGTCGAAAGCGTTGTGGCGATACGAGGTGTAGTACAGCCGGGTCGGCATTCCCGCGGCGATCAACGATGCAATCTTCGGCAGATCGACTGGCACGATGCCGTAGTCCACCGGTGTCTTGTACTTCGCCCATGCGTCGCGCACCAGTTGTGAGGCCTCGCGCGCGCTCCTGGCCACCTCGAGCAGGTAACGGCGCGAAGCGTTGCCGTCCTGCGGCGCATCGGAAACGCGGTCCAGCAGCGGCCGGGTCTGGTATAAGCCTTTGCGGCCAAAGCGCTCCGGATCGTCGAACACCACCGGAACGTGGTTGCGCGCGCTTACCGCGAGAGACTGCGCTTCGTCGATGTTGACGATGAAATTCGGAGTGGGCTTTGGATCGATGGCATCGGCGAGCCGGCCGACCCACCCGGTTTCCTCGCCGCTGTTGGGCGCCCCGGTGTGCCAGTAAGCCATCGACGTGAAGTGCGAAAACGACGGCTGCGCGTAACCGCACCCGTGCATTACTGCCATTCTGCCGTCCTTGTAAAGGCCTTCGAAGCCGGCCATTCCGGGATTGAAACCGAAGCGCTCGTCGATCTTGCGCAACTTCTCCGCGCGTATGCCGATGCGCGGGCGATGGCGGTAATAGGCGTCGTCGCCATACGGCACCAGCGTATTGAGGCCATCATTGCCGCCGGAAAGCTCGAGGATCACCAGGATCCGGTTCGAGGCGGCGGCGCCTGCAGCGAGAGCCTGCGAAAAGACGAGCGGCGTGCCATGGAGTGCACCGACGCCTGCACCGCACAGGCACGCGCGCAGCACCTCGCGCCGGGTCCACGATTTAGTCGAGAGATGAATTGTCGGTTTCATGGTTGTTTCGCTCTTTCTCCGCCCTCTGGGGGAGAGGGCAGGCGAGAGGTGGGTTATCCAAGTTGGTACTCCGGCAACGAAAGTATCAGGTGCAGCGTCGCGCGCAGCGGCTCTTCCAGAAAAGTGCCGGCCGCGACCACGTCGCCCGTACCGAGTTCGCCTTCGAGGAACTTGCCGATCTGCGCGCGGGTGGCGGCATCCACCGGTACCGAGAGAAAGCGCGCCAGCAGCACATCCGCTGCCTGCTGGGCGGTGCGGCAGCCCGCCGCGCGAACGATGCCGGTGAGATCGAGTTGTGCCGTCGCCCTCGGGATCGGCTTCACTTTCTGAATCGCCAACTGCCAGCCGCGGAAACTCGCCAACCGGGTGTTGAAATCCTCGTCGCGATCGGCCATCTGCATCGACATCGAAGTCATCTCCTTGGCGTCGGGCTTGGTCGCGGTCGTGACGTCGAGGCCCATAGCCAGCTTCTCGCTCACCGCCGCGATCTGGTAGTCGTTACCCGGGTAGCGATCGGGCGGGAGAAAATTGATGTCGGGAAACACCGTGTCGTACACGAAGTTTCCCCGTGCCAGGAGCAGGCCGGGCGTGATCCAGTTCCTGCCGTGCGCCCAGCCTGCAACCGTGGGCGGGTAGAAGAGTTTCTGGCCGAGAGCTTCCGTCACTTCATTGAAATCCGGCACGCCGGGGATTTCCCTCAGCCCCATTTTTCTGTAGGTCGACACCACCAGTTCGACAGGCGGCTTGATGCGCGTGCCGACCGACGCGGCGCTGTAAAAATCGCGGGAAAGAAAAATCGCCTCCAGCAGCGGCGCGACCTGGTAGTTCGATTCACGCAGCTGTGCGCCCAGTTTCTTGCGCAATGCCGGAGAAATTTCTTCGCGCACGAAATAACGGTAAATCTTGCCTGCGATGTACTCCGCGGTCACCGGGTGCGCCAGGATGACGTCGATCACCGCTACACCGTCGAACGGGCCGCTGCGGCCGAGCACCGTTTTCACCGAGCCGTCGTGCTTCTCGGGTGAAATCACGAAATTCAGGCCGACGAAGTTCCATCCGGTAAACGCGCGCGCGGCTTCGCGGATGTCGGTCTCGGTGTAGTTGCCGACGCCCATGGTGAACAGCTCCATGATCTCGCGCGCGAAGTTCTCGTTCGGCGCACCCTTCACGTTCACCGCGGCGTCGAGGAAGGCGAGCATGGCCGGGTCTTGAGCGACGCCGATCAGCAGCTCGCGGAAGCTGCCCGTGCCCTTGTCCTGGAACAGCTCGAGTTGCCTGAGCATCTTGCGGTAATCGCGCACCTTTTCTTCGCTGGTGGCGAAATGTCCGTGCCAGAACAGCGCCATCTTCTCTTCCAGCGGGCGCTGGGTAACGAGCATGCGATTCGCCCACCAGTAGGCGAGGCGATGCGTCTCCAGCCGGCTGGCACGCAGCCAGTAGAAGAAACGGTCGGCAACCGGCTGCAGGCGTCGATTGCCCGCCGCCTTGACCTTGACGCCGAGCGATTCGCCGGTCTTCTTGGCGAGATCGGTTGCGGCGGGACGCGAAGGCGGGAAGGGTTCGAGCCCGGGATCGTGCGCGCCTGAATGGTCGAACGCCGGCAGCTCATTCGGAACGCTCCCGTGGTAGACCAGGCGCCGGACCGCGGCCTGCGGCGTCATCGCGGCGTACGCCGCGATCTCGTCCGGCGTGCCGCCGAAACCCGCGCGCTCCAGCAGATGCGCGGCGCGCGCGGCATTCCAGTCCTGCGATCCTATCGGCGCGAGGTCGCCCGTCCAATCCGCGGCGTTCGTAGCGACGCTCCATAGCACGAGCGCGGCGAGGCCGAATTGGTGCGCGGCGAAATATCTCGTCATGGTGTCTCCCTGTTACATGGTCTTGCGGCGCGGCATCGGCCGGCACCGGCGAGTCCCGCAATTATCCCCTACCGGCGCCGCAACGCCGATACCGTGCAGAGCCCGCGGAACGATTTCATGATTTTCATGACGCGGCTTGACGACCGGTCGCGCCGGGAGTAGTTTCACGCCCCACAAAACCAGGTCAATCAGGCTGTTCCGGTCTTGATCACCACGCTCTCCCTCCTCGCAGTCGGCTTCTTTCTCGGTATGCGTCACGCCACCGATGCCGACCATGTAATCGCGATTTCGACGATCGTGAGTCGCCAGCGATCGCTGCGCGGAGCGGCGCTGATCGGCGCGTTGTGGGGTGTAGGGCATACGTTGACGGTCGCGATCGTCGGCGGGGCGATCATCGTCTTCGCCGTCGTCATTCCGCCGCGCACCGGCCTGGCGATGGAATTTGCGGTAGGGGTGATGCTGGTCGTTCTCGGTTTTCTCAACCTGACCGGCCTCAACCACTGGATCCGCGACAACGTGGCGCCGGGATCCGGCCCGCTTCATGCGCACACGCATGCGCATGGGGACTATGCGCATACCCACGCGCACGGCCATGGCAAGGCCAACCACGGCCACCCCGAAGACCGCACGCCGCAGGCGTGGCTGGACGGCAAACTGGGCGGAATCGGGCTCTATCAATTCGCGCGCCCGCTGGTGGTGGGCGTCATTCACGGGCTGGCAGGTTCGGCGGCCGTCGCGCTGCTGGTGCTCACCGCGATCCAGGATCCGTTGTGGGGTGTGGTGTACCTGGCCCTGTTCGGCGTCGGCACCATCGCCGGCATGATGCTGATCACCGTGGCGATCGCGGCGCCGTTTTCCTATTCGATCGAGCGTTTTCCCCGGTTCAACGCCTATTTGCGCGTAGCTTCCGGGTTGCTTTCGCTTGGTTTCGGCCTGTTCCTGATTTACTACATCGGCTACGTCGACGGTCTGTTCACCGACAATCCGAATTGGTCGCCGCAGTGAGGATTCCTGCGCCCGCTATCACAACCCGATTTCCAGGCTGGATCTGGTTTCTGCGGCGCAGCATTGACCTCCCGCGGACGGCGGATTAAATTCGAACCACTACAGAAAAATCAGGTTGCGGAACAGCATGGGGCAGGAGAGCGGGGTCGCGGTGAAATTGCCGCCGGTAAGAACGTTGCTCATCGCGGCGATCATCGCTTCACTGGTTGCCGTCGTTGCGCTTGCGGTCCAGCGTGAATTCGCCGCGAACAAACCCCCATCTGCCGCCGCAGCCTTCACCGCCGGTATCGCTTTGAGCGGTTACGACGCTCCGCCACTCACGGCGGAGGAGGAAGCGTACGCCGCGGCACTGTGGCCGATACACAGCGAAGTCAAACTCGCGGCAGTGAGAATGATTTTCGCGGGTCTCAAATACAAGACTTCGGATCGGGATGCCGGGAAACTGAAATCCAAGGTGCAGCCGCTGACCCAGACCTTCGTGGACGCAGCCAGGCGCGTGGACCGGATGCGGCCGCCGGCCTCGCTTCAGGATGCGCACGACAGTTACCAGCAGGCACTGGATCTTTACACGTCGGCGACGCGGGAAATGGTCAGGATCGTCGAGGATGGCAATGACGAGCATCTGATACTGGCGCAGAAACGCAGCGAGCAGGCTTCGCTTGCCATCCTCAAGTTGAGCGATGTGCTATGGCCGGGAGAGTACAAGCCGAATTAGCGGTTGGTCCGTGCTGGCGCCGGTGGCGGCGGGTCCGGATGGATTGGGAGAGCAAGGTTGTAGTTGGCAATCTAACGTGAAGAAAGGGGAAGAAATGAAAAACGGTCTGAAACGAACACTTGTCGTCGCTGGTCTTGCCGCGGTGGCAACGCTGGC
>Ga0187893_10014993_pt1 | contig 10461 bp, 6 predicted proteins | sample MA1701074metaG_FD_139574 | JGI IMG/M metagenome (GOLD analysis project Ga0187893, IMG submission 139574) | White microbial mat communities from a basaltic lava cave in the Kipuka Kanohina Cave System on the Island of Hawaii, USA - MA170107-4 metaG ...
GGAGAGCCTGAAGCACACGCTGCGTCTGGCCGCCGCCGGCGAGATGGCGGGCGCGATCGCGCACGAGGTCAACCAGCCGCTGACCGCGCTCGCCAACTACGGCCAGTCGGCGCGCCAGCTGTGCGCCGGCGCCGACCCGCGCCTGCCCGCGGCGCTGGACGCGATGCTGCGCGAGGCGCAGCGCGCCTCCGAGGTCGTGCGGCGCCTGCGCGACTTCTTCCGCTCGGGCACCACGCGCCTCGAGACAGTGACCTCGGACGAAATCATGGCTGCCGTGCGCCGGATCGGCCAGCAGGTGATCGGCGCGAGCCCGGTGGCCTTCGAGGTCGAGGGCGACCCGGATCTGCCCGCGATCCTGGTCGACCGGCTGCAGGTCGAGCTCGTGCTGCGCAACCTGATCGCCAACGCGCTCGAGGCGCTGCGCGGCCGGGACGGCCGCATCCGCGTCGAGGCGCACCGCAGCGGCGAGGGCGACCTCGCGCTGGTGATCTCGGACAGCGGCCCGGGGGTGAGCGTGGAGATGCGCGAGCGGGTGTTCGAGCCGTTCGTGTCGGGCAAGGAATCGGGCATGGGCCTGGGCCTCGCGATCAGCCGCGCGATCGCGGAGGCGCACGGCGGCTCGCTCGAGGCGCGTGCGGGCGGGCACGGCGAATTCCACCTGGTGCTGCCGTGCAGCCGCTGACCGTCTACGTGGTCGACGACGACGCCTCGGTGCGCGACTCGCTCGCGCTCATGCTCGGGCTCGCGGGCTACAGCACGGCGCTGTTCGCCGACGCCGAGGCGTTTCTCGCGGCGCTGCGCCCGGAGTGGGCCGGCTGCGTGCTCGCCGACCTGCGCCTGCCCGGCAAGAGCGGGCTCGAGCTGCAGGCGGCCCTGCGCGAGCGCGGCAGCGGCCTGCCGGTCGTCATCATCACCGCGCACGGGGATGTCCCGGCGGCGCGCGCCGCGTTCCGCGCCGACGCCATCGACTTCATCGAGAAGCCCTTCGACCAGGCGCAGCTCGTCAAGGCGATCGAGGACGCGTTCTCGGCCGAGAGCCGGCGCCTGCGGCGCGCGGCGGAGAACGAGAAGCTCGCGACGCTCACGCCGCGCGAGCGCGAGGTGCTAGAGCACGCGGCCAGGGGCCTGCATGCCAAGGAGATCGCCGCGGCGCTCGGCATCAGCCCGCGCACGGTGGAGGTCCACAAGACGCGCATCATGGAAAAGCTCGGCGTGCGCAACGTCGGCGAGCTGGTGCGCTTCGCGCTCACGCGCGAGTAGAATCGGCGGGGTGAACGCTCCCGGCTCCAAGGCGCAGGTCGCCGCCGCCGACCCCTCGGTCAAGGTGGTGCGGGGGGCCTGCCCGCACGACTGCCCGGACACCTGCGCGCTGCTGGTGACGGTGAAGGACGGCGTCGCGGTGAAGGTGCAGGGCGATCCGGAGCACCCGTTCACCGACGGCTCGCTGTGCACGAAGGTCGCGTACTACCCGGAGCGCACTTACGCGCCGGACCGGCTGATGCACCCGCTCAAGCGCACCGGCCCGAAGGGGAAGGGCGAGTTCAAGCGCATTTCCTGGGACGAGGCGCTGGACGAGATCGCCGCGCGGCTCAAGGCCTGCGCGGCCGAGGATCCGGAGACCATCCTGCCGCTGAGCTACGCCGGAACGATGGGGTTCGTGCAGTTCATGTCGATGGACCGGCGCTTCTTCAACCGGCTCGGCGCCTCGCAGCTCGACCGCACGCTGTGCTCTTCCGCCGGCAAGGCCGGCATCAAGGTGACGCTCGGCGGCAGCTACGGGATGGACCCCGAGAACTACCAGGACGCGAAGCTGATCCTGATCTGGGGCTCCAACCCGGTCACCTCGAACCTGCATTTCTGGGCGCGCGCGCAGGAGGCGAAGCGCCGCGGCGCGAAGCTGGTCGCGATCGACCCGTACCGCAGCCTGACGGCGGAGAAGTGCACGCAGCACATCGCGCTTCTGCCCGGCACCGACGGCGCGCTGGCGCTGGCGATGATGCATGTTCTTTCGAACGAGGGCTTCATCGACCGGGATTACGTCGAGAAGTACACGGTTGGATTCAAGGAACTCTCTGAAAAACTTCCGCAGTACACCCCGGAGTGGGCCGCAGGAATCTGCGGCATTTCCGTCGCGGAGATCGTCCAGCTCGCGCGCGAGTACGGCACGATCAAGCCGGCGGCGATCCGCCTGAACTACGGCATGCAACGCCACGCCGGCGGCGGCATCGCGGCGCGCACCATCGCCTGCCTGCCCGCGCTCACCGGCGCGTGGCGCGACCCGGCGGGCGGCATCCTGCTCACGACCGCGGACAACTTCCATTTCGACCACCAGAAGCTCGAGCGGCCCGACCTGATGCCGGCCAGGACTCCGCGCGTCATCAACCACTCGGCGCTCGGCGAGGCGCTCACCGCGGCACGGCCGCCGGTGAAGATGACGATCGTCTACAACAACAACCCGGTCGCCGTGTGCCCCGATTCGGACAAGGTGCTCGCCGGGTTCCGGCGCGAGGACCTCTTCACCGTGGTGATGGACTCCTTCCTCACCGACACCGCGGACTACGCCGACATCGTGCTGCCGGCGACCACGCAGCTCGAGCACTTCGACATTCACAAGGCTTACGGGCACCTGTACGTGCTCGCCAACAACCCGGCGATCGCGCCGGTGGGCGAGTCGCTGCCGAACAGCGAGGTGTTCCGGCGCCTGGCCGCGCGCCTCGGCTTCGAGGAGGCGTGCTTTCGCGATTCCGACGAGGACCTCTGCCGGCAGGCGATCGGCTCGGGCCACGCCAACCTCGCCGGGCTCGACTGGGAAACGCTGAAAGCGAACGGCTGGCAGCGGCTGTCGCTGCCGAAGAAGTTCGCCCCCTTCGCGAAGGGCAATTTCCACACGCCTTCGGGCAAGTGCGAGCTCTACAGCGAGGCGCTCGAGAAGCAGGGCATCGACCCGCTGCCGTTCTACAACCCGCCCGCCGAGCTGCCCTCCAGCAACCCGCAGCTGGCGAAGAAGTACCCGCTCAGCTTCCTGTCGCCGCCGGCGCGCAACTTCCTCAATTCCTCGTTTGCGAACGTCAAGCGCTTCCGCGACGAGGAGGGCGAGCCGCGCCTGGAGCTGCATCCCGAGGACGCGGCGGCGCGCCGCATCGCCGACGGCGACCGGGTGCGGGTGTTCAACGACCGCGGCAGCTTCACCTTGCGCGCCCGCGTCAACGGCAAGCCGCGCCGCGGCGTGGTGGTCGCGCCTTCGCTGTGGTGGAAGAAATTCTCGCGCGACGGCCGCAACGCCAACGACGTCACCTCGCAGCGCATCGCCGACCTCGGCGGCGCGGCCACGTTCTACGACTGCCTGGTCGAGGTGGAAAGAGTCGCCTGAGAAATTCGGGGACGGAGCCCGATCTCACGCCCCTAAGTCGAGATCGGGCTCCGTCCCCACGTCGGCGCCGGGGTGCCGCCCGTCGGCGCGATTGCAAGGAAACGTAAGTCCCGTGCTGCATTGCCCAGCCCATGAGCGCGCGCGCCGATAGCGTGGTTCCCATGACGGGAGAACGCCTCGCGGCGGCGCGCGTAGCGGCGCTCTTCAATGTGGCGCGGCCGGCCTATTACGCGAGCATCGCGCTCGGCGGGCTGCTGCTGCTCGTGCTCTGGGAGGCGCTGCCCGCGCCGATCCTGCTCGCCTGGTTCGGGCTGCTGGTCGCGGTGACGCTGGTGCGGATCGGCTTTCACCGCGCCTGGCTGCGCCGGGCGCCGGGCAGCGCGCGGCGCTGGGAGGCGCGCTTCGCGCTCGGCGCCTTCGCCGCCGGGGCGCTGTGGACGTTTCCGGCCGCCGTCTTCGTGCCGGAGACGGACGCGCTGTTGCAGATGGCGGTCGTCTTCGTGGTCGGCGGCAGCATCATCGGCTCGGCCGGCGTGTATGCGCCGAGCCCCGCGGCGTTCTACGCGTTCAGCACGCTGCCGCTGATCGCGGTCACGGCGCAGCTCGCGCTCCAGCCCGGGCGCAGCTACCAGCTGCTCGCGCTGATGGTGCTGGTCTTCGGCGCGGTGATGGTGCGCGTGTACCAGGACGTGCACGGCGCGATCGTGCGCACGCTGCGCATGCAGCTCGAGAACGAGGACCTGGTCGAGCGCCTGGCGGTCACCGACGCGCAGCAGCGCGACGCGATCGAGAGCTTCCCCGAGGGCATCGCCGTCTTCGACGCCGCCGACCGCCTGGTGGTCTGCAACCGCGAATACGCAAGCATCTACGGGGCCGGCAAGAGCCCCGCCGAGCTTGCCGGCACGCCGTACCAGGACATCGCGCGCATTGCGTACCAGGTCGAGGTGATCCCGCCGCAGCACGAGGCCCCTCTCGAGGAATGGCTCGAGGGCGCGCTCGCGCGCCGGCGCGCGGCCGAGGGCGTGCCCCTGCAGTACCAGCTGCGCGACGGCCGCCAGCTGCAAATTCGCTGGGTGCGCAGCCGCGGGGGCGGCATCGTCAGCGCGGTGACCGACGTCACCGAGCTGCGCCGTGCGCAGGCGGCGCGCGACGAGGGCAATTTCGTGCTCGATACCCTGCCGGTCGGCATCGCCTTCTTCTCGAACCGGACCATCGTGCGCTGCAACCGGCGCCTGGAGCTGATGCTCGGCTACGAGGAGGGCGAGCTGACGGGCAAGAGCACGCGCCTGCTCTACCCGAGCGAGGAGCACTGGCGCGAGGCGGGCGAGCGCTACAAGCTGATGAAGGGCGGCGGGGTGCTCGAGGGCGAGTTCAAGCTGCGGCGCAAGGACGGCACCGACCTCTGGTGCCATTCGGTGGGGCGCGCCATGGACCCCGACGCGCCGGAGACCTCCTCGATCGTCACCTACAGCGACACCAGCGAGCGGCACGCCGCCCGGCGCGCGCTGCGCAAGAGCGAAGCCATGTACCGCAACCTGGTCGAGACCTCCAACGACCTGATCTGGTCGATGGACGCGCAGGGCCGCTGGACCTATCTCAATCCGGAGGCGGTGCGCCGCATCTACGGCTGCGAGCCTGCCGCGATGCTCGGGCGCGAGTTTCACGAGGTGCTTGCCCCGGAGCTCTCGGCGCGGGACCTCGCGGTGTTCCGGCGCATTCTTGCCGGCGAATCGGTCTTCGACTACCAGACGCGGCATCTGCGCCGCGACGGCGCCTCGGTCGACCTCGCGTTCAACGCCGTGCCGCTGCGCGACGCCGCCGGCGCGGTGATCGGCGCGACCGGCACCGCGCACGACGTCACGCGCGAGAAGCAGTCGGCCGCCGCGCTGCACGAGATCGTCGAGAAGCTGCGCCTCGCGGTCGATGCCGCCGACCTGCGCTACTGGGAGTGGGACCGCGACACCGGGCTGCTGAGCTGGGGCCGCGATCCCGCCTCGCTCATCGGCGCCGAAGGCGGCCACACGATGCGCTGGGAGGATTACGTGCAGATGGTGCACGCGGAGGACCGCGAGCGTTACCTCGGCGCGGTAAACGCCGCCTGGGAGCAGCCCGTCGCCTGCAGCCAGGAATACCGCGTTCAGCGCCGCGACGGCCGCATCGCCTGGCTGTCTTCGCACGGCAAGTCGTTCGCCGACCCGTCCGGGCGCCTGCGGCGCATGATCGGAGTCACCCAGGACATCACCGAGAGGAAGCGCCAGGAAGAGGAGGCGCGCTTCCTCGCCTACCACGACACGCTCACCGGGCTGCCGAACCGCAGGCTGCTCGACGACCGGCTGCGCCAGGCCGTGTTCCTCGCGCAGCGCCGCGACGCGCGCGTCGCGGTGATGGTCATGGACCTGGACAACTTCAAGCAGGTGAACGACCAGCTCGGCCACCGCGCCGGCGACGCCGTGCTGCGCGAGGCCGCGCACCGGCTCGCCGGCTGCGTGCGCAAGGCCGACACGCTCGCGCGCCATGGCGGCGACGAGTTCGTGGTGGTGATCCCGGACCTGCAGCTCGACGCCGACTGCCAGGTGGTGGCGGAGAAGATCCTGCGCTCGCTGGAAGCGCCGTTCCGCGTCGACGGGCGCGAGTTCAGGATCGGCGCGAGCATCGGCATCTCGCTCTACCCGACCGACGGCGGCGACGGCGAGGCGGTGCTGCGCAACGCCGACGCCGCCATGTACCGGGCCAAGCAGCTGGGCCGGAACAACTATCGTTTTTACGGACGTTGAAAACCTGGATTCCCGCGTTCGCGGGAATGACGTTTCGGAGTAGAGTGCGGCCATGACCCACATGCTCCGCCTCGGTCGCTTTCTGCTGCCGTACCGTGGGCGCATCGCGCTCGCGCTGACCGCGCTCGTCGTCGCCGCGGGCTGCGTGCTCGCGCTCGGCCACGGCCTCAAGCTGGTGGTCGACAACGGCTTCGGCAGCGGCAACCCGGCGCTGCTGAACGCCGCGCTCGGCGCCATGATCGGCGTCGCGGCGCTGCTCTCGGCGGCGACCTTCGTGCGCTTCTACCTCATGATGACCACCAGCGAGCGCATCGTCACCGACCTGCGCCGCGCGGCGTTCAACCACATCATCGGCCTCGAGCCGGGCTATTTCGAGCAGGCGCGCACCGGCGAGGTGATCTCGCGCCTGACCAACGACACCATGCTGCTGCAGCAGGTGATCGGCTACGGCCTGTCGATGTTCATGAGGAACCTGCTCATGATGGTCGGCGCGGCGGTGATGATGTTCGTGGTGAGCTGGAAGCTCGCCGCCTTCGTGCTGCTCGGCATCCCTGCGACGCTGGTCCCGATCCTGCTGCTCGGGCGCCGGGTGCGGCGGCTCTCGCGCGACAACCAGGACCGCGTCGCCGACGTCTCGTCCTACGTCGACGAGGCGGTGCACGAGATCCGCACGGTGCAGGCCTATGCGCACGAGGACAAGGACCGGGAGGCCTTCGGCCAGCACGCCGAGGCCGCCTACCGCACCGGCGTGCAGCGCATCGGCCAGAAGGCGGTGCTCATCGCCTCGGTCATGCTGATCGCGTTCTGCGCCGTCGGCGTGATCCTGTGGGCGGGCGGCCACGACGTCTTCGCCGGGCGGCTGACCGCGGGGGAGCTCTCGGCGTTCGTCTTCTACGCGTTCGTCGTCGCCGCCGGAGCGGGCACGGTGTCGGAGGTCTGGGGCGAGCTGCAGCGCGCCGCCGGCTCGACCGAGCGCGTGATGGAGATCCTGGGCGCGCAGCCGAAGATCTCCGCGCCGCCGATGCCGGCGCCGCGCCCGCTGCACACCGAGATCGTGTTCGACGCGGTCACCTTCGCCTATCCGGCGCGGCCCGGGATCGCCGCGCTCGACCGCTTCTCGCTCGCCGTCTCGCAGGGCGAGCGCGTCGCGCTGGTCGGCCCCTCGGGCGCGGGCAAGACCACCGTGCTCGCGCTGCTGCTGCGCTTCTACGACCCGCAGGCGGGCGCGGTCCGCATCGGCGCGACCGACGTGCGCGAGTTCGACCCGCGGCAGCTGCGGCGCCTGGTCGCGGTCGTGCCGCAGGATCCCGTCATCTTCGCGGCGAGCGTGCTCGACAACGTCTGCTACGGCCGGCCGCAAGCCGCGCGCGAGGAAGCGGAGCGGGCCTGCGAACAGGCCTTCGCGCTGGAGTTCATCCAGCGGCTGCCGCAGGGCTTCGACACCCTGCTCGGCGAGCGCGGCGTGACGCTCTCCGGCGGCCAGCGCCAGCGCCTGTCGATCGCGCGCGCGCTGCTCGCCGACCGGCCGATCCTGCTGCTGGACGAGGCGACCAGCTCGCTCGATGCGGCGAGCGAGCGCATGGTGCAGCAGGCGCTCGAGGCGCTCGAGCGCGGCCGCACCACGCTCGTGATCGCGCACCGGCTCGCCACGGTGCGGCATGCCGACCGCATCGTGGTCATGGACCGCGGCGCGATCGTCGCGCAGGGCACGCACGACGCGCTGATCAAGCAGGGCGGGCTGTACGCGAACCTCGCGGCGCTCCAGTTCCTGGACGCCGGGGCGCGCAGACTGGAGAGGGCGGCATGAAGCTCCTCATGGCAGTTCTGCTCGCGTTGACGGCCTCGGCCGTCCAGTCGCAGACGATCTATCGCTGGGTGGACGACAAGGGCCGCGTGCAGTACTCGGAGAAACCGCCCGCCGGCGCGAGCTCGAGAGCCGTAGAGCAGCGTGTCACGTCTGTCGGCTCGCAGGGGAAATCAGAAAAGCCTCAGGAAATGAAACCAAGAACGATGGCCCAGAAACCGTCGGTCACGATGTACATGACCGACTGGTGCCCGTACTGCCGGCAGGCCAGCGCGTACTTCCGCAGGAACGGCGTTCCCTTTGCCGAGCTCGACATCGAGAAGAACGCGGCGGCGAACGCCGAGTACAGGCGCCTCGGCGGCCGCGGCGTGCCGCTCATCCTCGTCGGCGAGCAGCGCATGAGCGGCTTCTCCGAGCCGCGCATGACCCAGATGCTGAAGGCAGCTGGCTACTGAAGTGGTCCGGCTTTTCGCCTTTCTTCTAGCCCTGCCTTTCGCCGCCGGGGCGGAAACGCTCAAAGTCGGCTCCAAGCGCTTCACCGAGTCCTACATCCTGGGCGAGCTGCTCGTGCGCACCGCCGGCGGCGGGGAGCATCGCCAGGGCCTGGGCAACACCGGCATCGTGTTCGCCGCGCTGAAGGCGGGCTCGATCGACCTCTACCCGGAGTACACCGGCACCATCGCCAAGGAGATCGTCAAGCTCGAGGGCAACCCGACGCTCGCGGAGCTCAACCGGGCGCTCGCGCCGCAGGGCTTCGGCGTGGCGGTGCCGCTCGGGTTCCACAACGGCTACGCGCTCGCGCTGCGCGAGGAGCGCGTGCAGGCGCTCGGCCTGCGCACGCTCGCCGACCTCGCGAAGCACCCGGATCTCGAGCTCGGCCTCACGCAGGAGTTCCTCGGCCGCGCCGACGGCTGGCCGGGACTGAAGGCGGCCTACAACCTGCCGCACGCCGCGCCCCAGGGCCTGGACCACGGCCTCGCCTACGAGGCGATCGGCGCAGGGCGCATCGACGTGATGGACATCTATACGACCGATGCCAAGATCGAGCGCTACAAGCTCGTCGCGCTCGAGGACGACCGCAAGTTCTTCCCGCGCTACGACGCGGTGCTGCTCTACCGGCTCGACGTCCCGAGGCGCTTCCCCGAGGCCTGGGCGCGGCTGCAGAAGCTCGAAGGCCGCATCAACGAGAAGGAGATGATCCGGCTAAATGCCGCGGCGGAGCTGGGCGGGAAGAGCTTCGCAGAAGCCGCGGCGCTTTTCGATTCGAAAACCCCTGCCGTAAAGCCGTCTGAAAGAAAATTCCTGCCGACCCTCTTCGGGCCGGATTTCTGGCGCCTGACCGGGCAGCACCTGCTGCTCGTGCTCGCCTCGCTCGCGGCGAGCGTGGCGGTCGGCATCCCGCTCGGCATCCTGGCCCACAAAGTCCCGGCGCTCAGCCAGGCGGTGCTCGGCACGGTCGGCGTCATCCAGACCATCCCGTCGCTCGCGTTATTCGCCTTTCTCATCGCGATCATGGGCACGATCGGCACCGCGCCGGCGCTGGTCGCGCTTTTCCTCTACGCGCTCCTGCCGATCGTGCGTAACACGCACGCCGGGCTGGAAGCGGTCGGCAAAGGCATGCGCCATGCCTCGCTCGCGCTCGGCCTGCAAGCCGGCGAGCGCCTCAAGCTGATCGAGCTGCCGCTCGCCATGCCTTCGATCCTCGCCGGCATCAAGACCTCCGCCGTCATCAACGTCGGCACCGCGACCATCGCGGCGTTCGTCGGCGCCGGCGGCTACGGCGAGCGCATCGTCTCCGGCCTCGCGCTCAATGACAACGCCACATTGCTCGCCGGCGCCGTGCCTGCCGCCGCGCTCGCGCTGCTGGTGCAGGGCGCGTTTGAAATGGGCGAAAGGCGCTTTGGCTGGATGGCGCGAGCGCAGAGATAGTCAGCATTCGCGCGTAAGGATTTCCTGACATCACTTTGTCAGGTTTTCTCGAATAATGAGGCCTCGGGGAGGTACGGCTTGCTCGGGGCGGCGGTCGAGCGCAACGATTTCGTGTGGCTGGTAGGAAGTCTCTGCCAGATCAACCGCATTCCCTTCGACCCGCAGCTCCTCGTCCAGCGTTTTCCGCCGCCGCACTCGGTGCGCCACTTCGTCGAGGCCGCGCAAGCGCTCGGCTTCAAGACGGGCGATCACACGATGAACGGCCGTGCCCTGGATGGCGTGCGCTTCCCCTGCGTCGGCTTCGTCAAGGGCGATTCGGCGCGCCCCGCGATCCTCGTCAAGACGGACCGCGACCGGCTGCTCTACTTCACCGCCGGCTCGCAGGCGCCGACCGTGCTCCCGCTCGCGGAAACGGCGGAGCGCTTCGAGCCGACGCTCATCCTCGTCCGCCACGAGACCGCGCAGGCCGAAGAGGTCGACGGCGCCGCCGGCCCGGCGCGCTTCGGCTTCAAGTGGTTCGCGACCGAGCTGCTCAAGCACAAGCGCATCTGGCGCGACGTGATCGGCGGGTCGTTCTTCATCCA
>Ga0187893_10014994_pt1 | contig 10460 bp, 8 predicted proteins | sample MA1701074metaG_FD_139574 | JGI IMG/M metagenome (GOLD analysis project Ga0187893, IMG submission 139574) | White microbial mat communities from a basaltic lava cave in the Kipuka Kanohina Cave System on the Island of Hawaii, USA - MA170107-4 metaG ...
CACACGTCGCACGCAGCCATCAGGGCGCTCGCCGCGACGGCCACTCCGGCCGCCCAACGCGCTGGGCTACGCGGCATCAGCGCGCTGGAGCGCGTGTGCCAGTTCCCGGCCGGCCAGTTCCGCAGTCGTGTCCCAGGAGAAGCGTCGCGCCTGACGCAGGCCGCGTTCGCGCACCTGGGCGCGCAAGGCCTGGTCGCTCGCGATGCGGCGCATGGCGGCGGCCAGCTGATCCACGCTGGCCGGATCGAAGTAGATCGCCGCGTCGCCGCACACCTCGGGCAGCGACGCCGCGTTCGCCACGAGCGCCGGTGTTCCCGCCGCCATCGCTTCGAGCGGTGGCAGGCCGAAGCCTTCGTACAGGGATGGCATCACGAGTGCGGTTGCATGCTGAACGTATCGCCGCAATGTGGCGTCATCCACGTTGCTCACGAGCTTCACCCGGTCACCCAGCGTTTCCACGAGCGGCCGGATGGACGTATCCTGGGTACGGAGACCGGCGAGCCGCACCACCATCACGAGCCTGGCATCGAGGTGCTTCGCGTTGGCAGCCATGGCTTCAAGCAGCACTCGCGCGTTCTTGTGCGGCTTGAAATTCCCGACGAACACGAAGTACGGCGTAGTCATCGGCGGCGGGCTTGATGGAGCGTCGTACCAGGCAGCGTCGACGCCGCATGGCACCACCACCGCGCGACGCGGCTCGCCCACCAATTCCCGGAACTCGCCCAGCGTGAACTCCGAGTCGCACATGACGGACGTCGCACGCCGCCGTACCGCCCGGAACTCAGCCTCCGAATACAGTCGACGCAGCGGATTCCGCGTGTTCTGGTCGACTCTCAGGTGCGCAAGATCATGCACGGTGGCCACCAGGGGCGCTCGCAACCAGATGGGAATGTTGAAGTGTGGCGCCCAGTATAGCGTGGCGTCGCGCGGCACGAGCAGGGGCAGCTCCACTTGTTCACGCACGCTGTAAATCGGCGCGTCGCAGCGCAGGAGCCGGGCACCGGGAAACCTCACCCAGTCCTGGCCCTCCAGTTCGCCGGGTCCGATGAGCGTGAACCGCCATTCAGTGTGACGTGCCGCGATGCGCGGCAGCGTGTTGCGGAGGTATGTGCCGATCCCAGTGGCGCCTGCCAAGCGAGCATCCACGACGACATGAGCGGTCATCGCGCCGTAGGTACGGACGACTCCCGGATGACGCGAGAAAACGCCCACAGGACGAACAGCGGCTCCATGATGTACGGCAGGAACAGGCTGTTCGTGAACATACTGTGTACGATCAGCGCACCAGTGAACGCAGCGGCCCCGACCGCCAGGGCTCGATGCTCCAGCGGGATCTCCATCGATCTCCATACCGCACGCGCGTTCAACGCGGCGCTCCCCATCATGAGCAAATACGCAGCCAGGCCCACCACTCCCGTCATCACGGCGACGAACAGCAAGCCGCCCTCGATGCCGTACGTCGCCGCGCCAAGGCGAATCCAGCCATACCGCTCCTGAACGAATCCCCACGTGTTCATCCCCACGCCAATCACCGGATTGTCGGCGAACACGGCCAGCCCGCGCGCCCACATCAACAGTCGCCCGAGGGCCGACGCGTCCAGCGTCAGCTTGTTGTATTCGCGCGCATAGGTCAGGAGCCACGGTGAAAGCGCTGCGACCAGCCCGATGGAGACCAGGCCGAACTTGAGCAGTCGCTTGCCAACCCCGCGGATCGCCAACACGACCGCAACGCCGACCACGAAGGCGAGCGCCGACCCGCGCGACGCGGTGAACACCAGTGCGACGAAGAGCAGCAGCGGCTTCCACGCAGCCACCCGGACGCCCCCGGTCATCTGCGCCAGATGCACCATGAGCGCCGAGAGAATCACTCCCCCCGCGAAATTCGGGTCCAGCACCGTCGACACCAGCCGATGCCCCTGCGGATCCCAGTCCACATAGCGACGCGATTCAGGGTAAACGAGCTGCGCAAAGTCCGGCAGGAAGATCGATTGAATGATCCCGAATGCCGCGAACAGCAGGACTGCGGTCTCCAGCGCGCGCCACACCGGGAGCACGTCCTCACGCTGCATCACGTTGATCGCCGCGATGTATATCGCGAAGTAGAACAACCAGCGGCCCAGGTATGCGAGGCTCACGGCCACCTCGAAACCCGTCAGGCCGAACTTCGAGATCGCCACCAGCGTCGCACACCCTCCGATGCCGGCGAACAAGAGGCCATACAGCGCTACCCGGTCGAGCTTGACGGATCGGGCGTGCGCCATGGTCAGCCCCGCCGCGGTCAGGAACACCAGCGTGAAAATGTCGTTGGCCAGCACCGGCGCATCGCGTGCGCCCGTCGAAAAGACCGGGATGCGGCCCAGGTTGGCGATCACCATCAGGAGCAACGCTGCCTGAAGCAGCTTTGGCGCTCGCAAGTGCGCCGCAGGCTGCCAGCCGGGCGCGGGCTGCGAAACCAGGACGGCAGGAGCGACTGGTGCGGCTGGACTAGGCGTCAATGGCGGCCGTCCCGCGCATCAGTCCGGGACGCGCCCTGCCCCCGCTCACGACGATTCCCGCGCACGGCACGTCGAGTCGCCGGAGAGTCTCCATCGCGGCCACCAACTGGTCACGTGCCACGCGGCCGGTGGGCACCACCAGCACGGCGGTTCGCTCATGGCTCAGCGCTGCCAGTGTGGCTTCCGCGGTGAGCACCGGCAGGTGCACCACGACTGTGCTGAACTGACCCCCAAGCCGACTGATCTGTGCGCTGACGTCGGCTGCGGGAAGGTTCGTGCGGGTCGCCGACTCGCCGAGGTCCAGGAGCGTCGCCGTCACGCCCCTGGAAACCGCCGTCGCCACGACCTGTTTCGCCACGCTGAGCGCGTCCGCTTCCCGGTACAGCGGCACGACCAGCACGGCGCGCGTCGCACCGTTTGACACAATGAGCGGCACACGCCCGTCGAAGTGCAGCGTCGGCACGCCGGCGGCCCGGGCGATTTCCACCGGGTCCCGGGCCCACCGGCCGAACGTCGACAAGGCCAGCGCCGCAATCACGCCCGCCAGCACGCCCGCCAGGCCGCCTGCCCCGAACGTGGCCCACGCCCGGGGGAACACCGGCTTCTTGGGCACCATCGCAATGTCGAGCTGGCGTACGTTCCCGCCCTCGCCGATAGCGGCCAGCCGCGCCTGCACCAGCTGCGCCTGGAGACCGCCGTAGATCTGGCCGAGCCGCAGCACCTCGCGCTGAAGCCGGTTGCCAGACTCCGCCGCCCCCGGCAGCACGCCCAGCTCGGCACGCAGGGAATCGAGCTGGGCGGAAAGGTCCGTCTGGCGCCTCGCCAGCGACGCCGCATACGCCTCCGCCATCGGGACAAACTGGGCCTCGGTCGCAGCAATGCTCTGCGTCAGCGCCTGAACCTCCGGGTCACGCTCGGTGCGACGCTCCAGCAACCTCAGCCGCTCAGCGTCCAGCAAACTGAGCTGCGATACCATCTCGTTGAGCGCCGAACCGCGCACGAAGGTTGGGAAAGCGGCGATCTGGCGCCGGTCCATCGAGTCCGCCGCAACAAGGCGGAGCAGCTGTTCGATGGCGCCCTGCTCAACCTGCACTGCCGCCAGTTCCTTCCGCAGTTCGGCGCCGCGCTCCACGCCGACCCGGCCAGCCACCTCGGCGTTGAGCACACCGCTCGATTCCTGGAACCGGCGCAGCGCCCGCTCGGCCGCGGACAACTGCACTTCGGTGGAGTCCACCTGCAGCGCGAGGAACTCGACGCGGCTCTGGTTCACGCCGCGATCAGTCGTCTTGCGACGAACCAGATACTGATCCACGAGCAGGTTGGGAACGCGCGCCGCCGTCAGCGAGTCGTCGGCCTGAAACGCCACCCGCGCAACCTCGCCACCCGCCTTGGCGATGCCACGCCGGCTACGGAACCACTTGAGGGCATCCTCGCGGTCCAGGAGCTGGATCCTGAATGATTGCGGAATCTGCCCTTCGCGAAGGGTCAACGACCCTCCGAGCAGCCGAACCGTCTCACCGACGCGCACCGTCGTGTCCACGCTGGCGCCGGTCAGGCGCACCCGGCCGTCAGCGGTTCGCTCCCCGGCGATCTTCTGCTTCCGGAAGCCGGAGGGCAGGTCCAGGCTGCTCAGCAGCAGCCACGGCGACACACCGCGGGGCGACCGCACACGCGCCTGAAGGCGGAGCGAGTCCACGATGATGGCAGCCAGGTCCGAGCTTTCGAGGATCTGAAGCTCGGTGTCCATTTGCGACTTGCTGCCAGTGATTACCTCGGCGGCATCGGAGCCGAGCACGTTGCTGCCGGAGCCCATCAGCCTGGAGAGACCCGAGAGCGGCTCGGGCGACCGGAGGACGACCGACGCGGTTCCCGCGAACCGCGGTGGCGCCAGGAGCTGCACTCCAGCGGCCACGGCGAGGCCGCCGACCGTGCAGGCGACGACCGAGCGCCAGCCGCGCCGCAGCGACCGGACGACGTCCGCCAGGTCAATCGTGTCCGACTGCGGAGTGGTCACGTTATCTGCGAGCGGCAATGGCCACTGACGCGATCAGCGCAATCGTGCTGACCGCCGGGAGGATGTTCAGCGAAAGCCAGTTACGGCGTCCGACGATCAGTTCATCGCCTGACAGGAGTGCTGTCGATCCTGCGAGGCCCTGATCCCAGGTCGGGATCGCACTGCGCTTCCCGGCTCGAATGAGGTGAATGCTGTTGCGTTTGGCTGCCTCGGTGAAGCCGCCAGCCGTCGCGATCGCGTCAGCCACCGTCGACGATACCGGCACGAGGTATACGTTCGGCTTGGCCACCTCGCCGTGAACGATCACCCGGCGCAGGACCACGACCTCGAGTTCCGGCGTCCGCAGGTACTCGGAGTACCGTCGCTTCAGGGTGTCGCTCAATTGACCGACCGTCATCGCGCCAACGCCAAGCGTGCCCAGCTTCGGGAATGCCGCATCGCCCCGCTCATCCACGGTCACCGTGTCGCTCAGCAAGGGTTCGCGCAGGATGTGCACGAAGATCCGGTCGCCCGGTGCCGGCTTGGCCGCCACCGAGCGCGCCAGAGCCTGACCCTGGTCCTGGACACCGTACACGCCGGGCTTGGCGCAGCCCACGAGGGCCGAACCGAGCGCGGCGACGCGCGCTAATTTCAACATTGACCTAACGTTACCCCCGCTGTAGGGACCGCTCAACCACGGCGCCACCCGTATGGTACGGTGTCGGACGCCAAGTGCCCCCAGGATAGACTGCCAATGCGTGTCCGCGGTAATCCGCGCCTGAGGTTGCTGGACAGGACGTTTGGTGCCCCGATCCTTTGGGCCCTCGGCAGGCTCCCCAAGCGCCCTGCTCCTGGACGCATCGAGCGACTGGGCATCCTGCGGACGCACGCAGTTGGTGACACGTTGCTCCTTCAGGGCATACTGGCCGACGCCCGCGCCGCGCTGCCTGACGCCGACATCGTGCTTATCACCGGCGAGGACAACGCGCAGGCCGGCGCGCTCATCGTCGGCCGTAATGCGCGCCAGCTGGAGGTATCGGTACTTTCGCCGCTGGCCGCGATGGCGCGGCTGCAACGCGAGCGGTTCAACGTACTTGTGGATGTCTCCTCCTGGCCGCGGCTTGACGCGCTCCTCACCGCCACGTCGGGTGCGCACTTTCGCGTCGGGTTCCGCACTCGCGGCCAGTACCGGCACTATGCGTTCGATCGGACGGTCGACCATGCGCCCGAACGGCACCAGGTCGAGAACTACCGCGCCCTGTTCCGGGCCATCGGGGTTCCATCAACCTCGGCGCCGTCGCTCGCGAACGCTCACCTGCCAGCGGTCTCCACGCCCCCGTCACCGTTCGTCGTGTTCCACCCATGGTCCGGCGGATTCAAGGGCCACAACAAGGAGTGGCCCCTCGACCGGTGGGTGCGGCTCGGCACGCTCCTCAAGCGCCATGGCTCTGTCGTAGTCACCGGGGCGCCTGCGAACGCAGCTGCTGCCGAACACCTGAGCGAATCCCTCCGAAGCGCCGGTGTCGAGGCTCGAAGCGTCGCTGGCCACATGACACTTGCGCAGACCGCCGCGCTCCTCGCGTCGAGCCTCGCAGTCGTGAGCGTCAACACCGGCATCATGCACCTCGCTGCGGTACTCGGTGTCCGCACCGTCACGCTGGACGGCCCCACTTCCGCGAAGCGCTGGGGAGCAATCGGCCCGCGGGTCACTTCGGTCGAGTCTGCGCTGCCGGGATGCGGCTTTCTCGACCTCGGTTTCGAGTACAACGGTCACCGCGCAGACTGCATGCTCGGCATCGAAGTCGAGCGTGTCACGAACGCCGTGGATAAACTCATCGCTACAACATGAGCATCCTGATCGCGACCATCGCGACCACCACGGCATGAAGGCTCTCGTAACTGGCGGCGCTGGCTTCATCGGTTCGCATGTCGCCGACCGACTGCTCCGCGCGGGCCACGAAGTGCTCGTGCTCGACGACCTCTCAGGCGGCTTTCGCGAGAACGTTCCGGAGGGCGCGCGCTTCTCGCAGATGTCCGTCACCGACGATCTCGACGAAACCTTTCGGCGCTTCGCACCCGAAGTCGTGTATCATCTCGCTGCGTACGCGGCGGAGGGATTGTCACATCACATCCCGGTGTTCAACTACACGAACAACATCACGGGCACTGTCAACGTGCTCGCTGCGGCGCATCGTGCGGGCGTGCGCCATTTCGTGTTCACGTCCTCCATCGCCGTGTACGGACACGCGCACGACGGTGCGCCGTTCTCGGAGGACACTCCCGCCCGGCCGGTTGATCCTTACGGCATCGCGAAGCTCGCGTGCGAGCAGCACATCAGCGCGTTCGACCAGTACTTCGGCGGGCCCACGTACACGATCTTCCGGCCCCACAATGTGTTCGGGCCGAGGCAGAACGTGTCCGACCCGTATCGCAACGTGGTTGGCATCTTCATGGCGCGCGCGCTCCAGGGGCAGCCCATGCCGGTCTTCGGCGACGGCACGCAGACGCGCAGCTTCTCGTACATCGACGCCGTTGCCGAAGCCATCGCCAGTGCGCCAGAGACACCCGGCGCGCGCAACCAGGCCATCAACATCGGCGGCGATGAACCCATGGCGGTGCGCGATCTCGCGCGCCATGTGGCCGAGGTCATGGGCGTGCCGGATCGGGTCGAGCTGCTGCCTCCGCGCCGCGAAGTGGCCCACGCGCACTGCGACCACGCGCTCGCGCGTCGCCTCTTCCCGAACGCGTATCGCGACCTCGCCGTCCCCATCGTGCCCGGCCTCGAGCGCATGGCGCGTCACGTCCGTTCTCGACCCGTGCCGCCGGCCACGGAGTGTCCGGCGCCCATCGAACTCAGCGACCTTCTGCCGCCGAGCTGGTCCGCCAGACTCGGCAAGCGCGGGTGACAAGACATCGGTTCGCAGCGTTGGCAGCACTCGCCGCGACCTGCGCTGCGCTGCTGTCCTGCGGGACGTCGACCGCTCCGGCTTCCGTTCCCGGCAGGTACGTGCTTCAGACGGTGGCCAATCGATCGTTGCCGGTGACGATCCTGCGGAGTCCCGACGTGGAGGTCGCAGTTTTGAGCGGCAGCGTCACGCTCGACCCGGACTCCGGCTTCGTCGACGAGCGGCGATACCGCGTCCTGGTGCCGGGCGAGAGCCCGGTCACGCAGGCCGACACGCTGTTCGGCACGTATTCTGTGAGCGGCAGCACAATTACCCTCGACGCCACCGACGGGACTCAGTACGAGATGGTCTGGACGGATCGAGCGCTCGCGTGGTATGTAGAGGGCTTCACATACCGGTTCTGGAAGTGACACACGCGACACACCGCGGCCTCACGCACGAACTGCATTTGCAGTAGGTTTGGCCGTTCCGGTCCGCGCTGCCGTTGGCCCGGGGTTTGCTCATTCAGGTTGCCGACTCCTCTGCTCGCTGCCCGGTCAGGAACTCACCGCCGCTCCCACCGATGACCAAGCGCAACTCGCTCGAAGTGGTGTCGCCCGCGCATCGGCGCGACCCGTTCGTACGCAGAGGAGCGAGCGCCACCCACCCGCTGCCGTGCCGGCCATCCGCGCCGCGCGCCACTTGGATCGGGCTGTTGCTGGCGGACGTTGCGGCGTTCGCGTTCTGCGCGTGGCTGTTCGTCAGCGCTCCCGACAGCGCGGCCGCCCTCTGGATTGCCGGCGGCGTCTGGTTCCTGGCGCGGGCCATCGCCGGCCTCTACCTGCCGGTGTTGCTCGGGCCACCCGAGGAACTGCGCTGGTCGACGATCACTACCATCGGCGGCGCCGTGACACACGTGGCGTTTGCGGTCGCGCTGGATGGTCTTGCCGTGCAATGGGCCGGCATTGCGACGCTGTGGGGTATGCTGCTCGTGCTCCCTTGGGGCATGCGCCAGTTGGCCAAGGGCATGCTCTCGGGTTCGCGCCTCTACGGCTCGCCCGTGGTGGTCATCGGTTCGAGTGACAGCGCCACCGCCCTCATCGACGAGTTGCGGCGCAACCCGAACCAGGCGCTGCACCCCGTCGCCGTGTTCGCGGACGGCCGGCGCGAAGCTGCCGTCCGCGGCGTCCCAGTGCTGGGCGACCTCGCCAGCGTCGTGGACTTCGACTTCGGCTACGACGTCGATCACGCGCTCGTTGCCCTGGGATACGATGAGGCCATGCGCCGTGGCGACTGGGCCGAGCGACTTGGCGCCCGGTTTGCGCACGTGCACTTCACGCCGGAGTTCGTCGGCCTCGCCAACCTCTGGGTCCGGGCGCATGCCATCGGGCCGCTGGTCACGTTCGAGTTCCAGGCTGACCGTCTTCGGCCGTTCACGCTGCTGTTCAAGCGGGCCTTCGACCTTACGTTGGGATTCGTGCTGCTCGTCGTCACACTCCCGCTCATCATCGTCTGCGCGCTGCTGGTGAAGCTCGTGAGCCCGGGTCCGGCCTTCTTTGCGCAGGTGCGCGAGGGGCATCGCGGCCAGCTAATCCGCGTATGGAAGATCCGCACCATGGTGCCGGATGCCGAGGCTCGGCTCGAGGCGCACCTGGAACAGAGCAGCGCGGCAAGGCGAGAGTGGATGGAGCGCGTCAAGTTGGGCGCCGATCCACGCGTCATCCCCGGGTTGGGCCGGTTCTTGCGGCGCTGGAGCCTGGATGAGTTGCCGCAGCTCTGCAACGTGGTCACGGGGTCCATGAGCCTCGTGGGTCCGCGTCCGTTCCCCGGCTACCACCTGGATCGCTTCAACACGCGTTTCCGCGGCTTCCGCCGCAACGTGCCGCCGGGCGTCACGGGGCTTTGGCAGGTCACGTACCGCACCGACAGCGATCTCTCACACCAGGAAGCCGCGGATTCATTCTATATCCACAACTGGTCGATCTGGCTCGATTTGTGGATTCTGGTGCGGACAGTAGGCGTGGTGCTGGCAGGGACGGGATCCTAGGGCGAAACGCGGCAGTTTCTCAGGTTCGCCGCGTTGACCGGGAGCTAATGGTGGTCGTCATCAGTTGATGTCCCCCTCCCTTCTCGCCTCTTACATCGTCCAGGCCGCCGGCGCGCTCTTCACCGCCGTCTTGTTCGGCGTGTTCGCCCGCACGTACCAGCGACCATTCCTGACACAGTGGGCACGCGCGTGGTTCGCGCTCTGCGTGATGATGCTCGGCGCTGGCGGCAGCGCGGCACTCACAGGCACGCCGGCGACGGCGCCAAGCCGCCTCACGCTTTCATTGATCACATCCGTAGCCGCATACCTGCAGGTCGCCTGGCTCCTGCTCGGCGCGCGCGAGTTGGCGCAGCACTCGGTGCTCGGCCGGGTGAAGGCTCGCGACGCATGGGCGCTCGTGGGCGCCACCGCCATCGGCGTCGTCGCGGTGTCGCTCTACCTCGACGACCCGAACCCGCTCGGCAATCGGTTCATGGTTCGCGTGGGAGCCCGATCGGCCATCATGGGCCTGGCGTTCGTCATTGCTGCCGCCGCCGTCTTCATCAGCCGCACGCCGGGCAGTGCGCGCGGGCTGGGCCGCCCAGTCGTCGGCGCCTCGCTCGCCCTGTATGGGCTGACCCAGCTCCACCTTGCGTGGGGCGTGCTCTTCCGCATCGCAAGCGTCGGCCGCGATACATACTCGCTCGTCGCCGCGTTCCTCGACTTCGTCCTGATACTCGTCACTGGGCTTGGCGTCGTGATCTGGCTTCTCGAGGATGAGCACGCCAAGGCTCGCGACACCTCCGAGAAGGTGGCCCAGATGGCGTTTCACGATCCGCTCACCGGGCTCCCGAACCGCAAGCTTCTCCTCGACTACCTCGGCCGCAATATCCTCCAGGCGAGGCGCGACAAGTCGCGGCTCGCCGTGTTCTTTCTGGATCTTGATCGCTTCAAGGTCATCAACGACTCACTGGGTCACTCGGTGGGCGCCGAAGTGCTCCAAAACATAGCGGAGCGCGTCAAGCGCACCGTGCGCGAGGCGGACTCCGTCGGCCGGATGG
>Ga0187893_10014995_pt1 | contig 10459 bp, 9 predicted proteins | sample MA1701074metaG_FD_139574 | JGI IMG/M metagenome (GOLD analysis project Ga0187893, IMG submission 139574) | White microbial mat communities from a basaltic lava cave in the Kipuka Kanohina Cave System on the Island of Hawaii, USA - MA170107-4 metaG ...
GCCGACGAGGCCCGCAAGCTTTACGGACAGACGGCGGTCGTGAAGGCCCCGGTGGTGAGGGCCGCCGCATGAGCGTCAACCGAGAATAGCCACACCCAAAAGATAAGCGGGCGCGCGGCTACCGCGAGGGTAATGAGCGCGACGGCCCCCACGGCGAGGCGAAGCCCGGCAGACCGGAGAGGGTTCCGGCGGGGCATCGGCCGGCGCGGGGCGACGGCGGGTGCGGGAAAGTCCTCCTCGGGCGAAAGTTCCCGCCGGACGGCCGCAAGGTCCTCGAGTAACTCCTCCCAGGTCGAGTACCGCTCGTCGGGCTCCTTGGACAAGCAGCGGTCGAGGACCGACCAGAGGGAGGCCGGGAATTCGGGAACGCGCTCGGTCAGGGGCCGGGGCGTCTCGTAGGTGTGGTTCCAGCGCCAGTTGAAGTAGACATCGCTGTCCTTGGCGATCCCCTCGAAGAAGGGGCCGCCACAGGCGGCGCAATAGAAGGTCACGGCGAGCGAGTAGATATCCGACCGCACGTCGCCGGGCTGCCCGTTCAGGCGCTCGGGAGCCATGTACGCGATCGTTCCCACCAGGGGAGGCGGCTTGCCGATCTCGCTCGCCACGCTCTCGAAGGCGCTCGGGATCTCTTCCAGGGCGGTCACGTCAAAGGCCGCGAGGTTGAAATCGGTGACCTTGATGGTGCCGTCCGACGTCACGAGCAGGTTCTCCAGCTTGAGGTCGCGGTGGAGGAGACCGTGGCGGTGGGCGGCACGGAGCGCATCGGCGGCCTGGTACATGTACTTGGCCAAGAGGGGCGGGGGAAGGCGCCCCATCTTCTCCGTGAGCCGGTTGAGCGTCCCGCCCTCGACGTACTCCATGGCGAGGTAGCAGGCCCCGTCGGGGGTCTGGCCACCGTCGTAGAGCTTCACGATGTGTGGGTGATCGAGCTGGGCGAGGGCGCGGGCCTCGAACGCAAACCTCTTGCGGGACTTCTCGTTTCCGGTGAACTCGCGGGCGAGGATCTTGAGGGCCACCTCCCGATGGAGGTAGTCGTTCCACCCCAGGTACACAACCCCGTACTTCCCGCGGCCGAGGAGATCGATGGGCAGGTACACGTAGTTTCCGATCCGCCTGGGCTCGCGGTCGGCGGCGAGACCCTCCGGCGCGGGACCGGGGGTCCCGGCGATCATGAAACGGGCGCTCGGGTCGCAGGTCGGGTCCACGGAGCCGTTCGCGGTATGGGCGACGAGATGCCCCTTCCGAAGGAGCGCTCGGAGGGCCCCGAGCGTATCGATCTCGCACGCCCCCGCGCCCCCGGCGGCGCGGAGCAGTTCTTCCTGGGCCGCCCCGGCGTCTTTGTAGGCCGGGGAGGCGAGCGCCGCAAGGAGCGCCTCCTCGATCGCGGATTCAGGGACGTCGCACATGCGGTCTCCTACGCCCCCTTGCCGTGCCAGAGGACGTCCAGGAGCTCGTCCTGGGTCATCTTGTACATCTTCTGGAAGTGTTCGGCGGCGCGCTCGTTGTGGCGCCTGACCTCGTCGGGCGAGACGCCGAGATGGGCGGCCACCTCCTTCTCGGTCATCTTCTCGACGAGAAGGAGCTGCAGGATCTTGTTGTAGGGCGGCGGGAGGCGGTCGATCGCCTTGAGGGCGGACTTCCGCGACTTGATCCAGCGGCGGACGGCCTGGTCCGCGGTCGTCACGAAGCTCGAGAACTTCCGGGCGAGCGCGGCCTTGACTCGTCCGACGGCCCGATCGAAGTTGTCCCGCGCGATCTCTTCGTTGGCCAGTCCCAGCTTCCGGGCGATCTCGGCGAACTCCTTCCCCTGCCGGCGGAGCTTGATGATCTTCCGGGTCGTCGGGTCGAATTCGTCGACCACCGGGTAGGCGGTCGCCTTGAGCTCGGTAGACTCCATGGCCTCGATCGGCTCGCGCGCGGACTCCCGGGTGTCGATGGCGACAAGATCGAGATGCTCCGGCTCAACGGCGTCCATGGGGATGTTGCGGTGGCGCCTGCGGTTCCGCCCTTCCTTCCGGAGGAAGTTGCGCGCGGCCGCGAGAAGGAACGCCATGGGCGCCTCGGGGAGGGTCCCGCACTCGTTGAGCTTGGCCTGGAGCGCCTTGAACGCCTCGTGGACCGCGTCCTCGGCGAACTCGCTGTCCCCGGCGTCCCGGGCCAGGTGCCGGACGATGTGCGCGAAAGTCGCCATGTAGAGGTTGCGGACGACTTTCGGGTCGGGGGTGTCGGGATCGCGGGAACTGAGGAACTCAGCGGTGAGCCGGTGCAGCCGCTCCTCTTCCTGGTCCGCGCCGGAAGCGGGGCCTACGTCGGAATCCATACCTCCCCATTCCTCCCCCTCCTCGCTTCCTCTATCGTGACGTGAGCCACGCATACTATCCTCCGCCCATTATGGGTTCAAGGATGGGTTCAACAAATTCCGACCCGTATCGCTCGAAGCATCAGGTCTCATACCGCTGCCGCGGCGGCGCCTCCGCCGGCCGCAGCGCCCCCTCCCCCGCCGCCTTGGGCGCCCGCGGCGCCGGGGCTTCCTGCTCGAGGAGCGGCGCCTGCGGCTCCTCCTCCGGACGCCTGCTGGTTCTGAACCTGGAAGTACGGGGTCGCCGAACCGGTCGCGAAGTGGCTGATCGCGGCCACTGCACCGGCTTTCGCGGCGTCCAGGAGCTGGACCACGAGGAGCGCAAGGCCGGGGGCGACGAGGTACATGGCCGCGATGGCCGGGAAGATGTAGCTCTGGTCGCCGATCCCCTTCGACGGATCGGCCCCGTCCGTGAACTCGTAGCGGGCCTGGTTGAACGCCGCGAGGATCGCCCAGAAGACCATCCAGAGCTTGATCCAGAGGAGGTACTTGGCCCAGGTGAGGAGGGCCGTCCATCGCCAGGGCCAGAAGGTCGCCAGCGCCGCAAGGGGAAACAAGGCCGTGATGACCATCATCGAGAGGCCGTAGACGTAGGGCGCGTAGGTGGTGACCTGGTAGTAGAGCGCAGGCCCGGCCGCGTGGTGCTGGAACCACTGGTCGATGGACTGCTTCACCTTGACGACAAAGCTGATGACCGAGCGGACCACGTCGATGAAGTCCTGCGGATTCGAGGAGGTCTGCTGCGACGTGCGGAAGAGGCCGTACTCCGGAACCGCCTGCTGGAGGCGCGCGATCTCGCCGGTGGCGACCGAGAAGAGCGCGGCGGTCTCGTTGTAGACGACCTGGTTCAGGACGAACGCCTGCCCCCCCGCCGTCAGGGATCCGTCTCCCGGCCGCGTGTTCCGGCGAACGAGCTTTTCGACCTCACCGGCGGTTTCCTTGAGGACGCCGGTCTGGCCCACGTGGTCGTGGAGGACCTTCCAGAGGTCCCGGGCTTCCTGGTCGCACTTCCGGTCCGGGTCGTACCGGCCCTCGAAGTCGACGGGCCAGAGTTCCTGGTAGGCATGGTAGGGGATGTTGAAGGGGTTGAGGAACGGCCCCGCTTCGTTCGATCCGGCCCTCGACCCGTCAGGGCCGTAGATGGCCAGGGTGGGGACATAGCACGAGAGGACGAACGCCTGGTAGCGCTCCTGGAGTCCGGAGTCATGGATCCGCGCTTCCCGGAGGAGGACCGCCAGACGCTCCAGTCCGAACGGGGCGTCCATGAAGGACCGGTTCACCCGCTTCATGAGCATGGCGCTCACGGCGTCGCAGAGGAGGTGGGACCAGACCATGAACCGGGGGGCCTTGACCATCGGCTGGCCGCGGCTCCCTCGGTCATACTCGCGGTAGAACGCGTTGAAGTCCTCCCACACGTATCCCGCCGGGACGGTGACGTTGACCCTGATCGGATGGGCGAGGTAGAGCATGGCGAGGACGTAGCCCGAGTAGACGACCACATCCCGGAACCGGCGGGTGCGGTCGGCCATGAAGAGGGTGTGAACCACGGCGGCCGCCGCCAGGATGCCGATCGCCCAGGGGAAGATGACCTCGTAGAAGCCCTGGGCCATCTGGAAGCCCTTGAGCTCGTACATCGTGTCGATGGCGGTGACGCCGCGGATCTCTTCCATGAGCTACTCGTGGGGCTCCAGGCTCGCCACGCCGAAGGGGTAGTTGAGCGACGCCTCGCGGAGCGCCGTCTGGACTGACCCGTGGCGCTTATCGAGGAGGCGTTCCAAGATGACCTTGTCCTTGGGGTCCGTGGTCGTAAGCCAGTAGGTGAAGGGGTCGGGCACAAGCCGGGCCACTCCCGTGGAGTCGGGGGTCTTGACGAGCATCTCGCTGAACCGGCCCTTGACGGTGTCGACCGACTGGTAGAGCTCCACCTCCCGCGGCGTGAGGCCGAGGAAGGACTGAGCCGCCGTGATCGCCTGCGCGTTCTGGCGGAGGAACACCTTGTAGGGCGCCTGGTTCACGATGGCCTGGCCCGTCGGTCCCTCGAAGTCGGTCACCTGCTGGGAGACGACGACGAGGGAGAGGCGATTCTTCCGCGCGGTGCGGGAGACGTTGACGATGAACCGGGCGGAGGCCGCGCTCCGGAGGAGCGTCCAGGCTTCGTCGATCACGAGGTACTTCTCCTCGTGGGGCCACTGGCGGGCCGAATCGGCGATGTAGTGCATGATGGCCATGATGAGGACGCTCGCGACCGCGTCCTCAAGCGCCGCGCCCGCCAGGTCGATGGCGACGAACGGATTGGCGAAGTCGATCTCGTTCGAGCCGTCGAAGAGCCGCGAATAGGGGCCCCGACCGGCGTAGTCGGACAGGCAGACCGCGAGGCTCTTCGCCGGCGCGTGCTCCGACGAGAGGCCCTGGAGAGCCGCCTCGACGTCGCTCAGGCAGATCTCGGCATTCGGCTTGCCGGCGAACGCCTTCCGGACGGCAATGGAGAGAAGGCTCTGGTCGTGGACGGAGAGGTCGTTCTTCCCGTGCGTCGCGATCTCGACCAGCCAATCCCGGAGGAAGGCGTTCGTGTCCTCCGGGCACTTCCCGTCCGCGTCCGAGCGGCCGCAGGGATTGATCCTCCGGGGGTTTCTGGCGTCGAGGGCGACATAGGCGCCGCCAAGGATCTCGCACAGCTTCTGATAGCTCCCGCCGCGGTCGAGAACGACGACCCGCGCGCCGCGGCGTCGGGCGTTCAGGATGAGGTCGTTCGCGAAGACGCTCTTCCCGGAACCGGGCTGACCCGAAACGATGGCGTGAGGGGCGAGTTGGGAGCTGAAGAAGTTGAGGAAGACCGGCTCCCCCGAGCGGTTGAGGAGGATCTGGCAGGGCTCCGCGGTCCCCTTCATGGCCCCGTAGACAGGGAGCAGGTGGGCCACGTTCATGGTGAGCGCCTTCCTCCCGCGCCTGAGCGCCCGGTCGTTTTCCGGGCGATAGGCGAGGGGCAGGCACTGGAGGAAGAGGGTCGGTGCGAGCGCGTCCTCAAGGACCGTGCGGAAGCCCGCCTGGTGGAAGCCGTTACGGGCGCTCCGGACCCAGCCGTCGACTTCATCTTCGGTCTGTCCTCGCAGGAGGGCGTGGATGCGCGTGGAAAGCACGCGGGCGCCGCTTGCCAGCTCCATCTCGAGCGCGATCAGGTCCGAAAGGAGCGGCGCGAGCGTGGGGCTCTGGTGCGCGTCCTGGGACTGGTTGGTCGCGTCCTTCCGGACCCCGGTGAAGCGGCGCCGAGCGTCCTCCTGGTCGGGGACGCTGACGTTGAGAACGAGATCGACTTCCGGGACGAGGTCGATGATCGCGGCAAGCTCGGTCGACCGGACGAGCATCCCCGCCCAGGGCTCCGCGGGCAGCCCGGAGACGCTCACGACCTTGTGAAGGACGCCGTCGAGGGCGACGACGCCGCTTCCAAGATCCCCGTCGAGGTAGGACGCGGCCACGCGCTCGCGGAGGAGTTCGCCGTGGGACGCGGCCGACGGGGCCAGGGCCACGTCCCTCCTGGGGTTGAGGAAGCGATAGAGCAGGCGAAAGATCCCCTCTTCATCGAGACGGGCGTGGAGGATGTTCGAGGCGGTCAGGAGATTCTCGAGGGTGGCTGCCAGGTCGAGGATGCGGCGGCGGTCCTTGAGGTAGCTCTCCCGGAGCCGGTCTTCGAGAGGCTGGGGCCCGACCGAGGCGAGACGGAGGGCCTCACGCGGCGCGACGTGGAGGTCCGGCCACTCCCCCTTGAGCGCCAGCGTCAGGTAGACTTCGATCGAGCGGGCCCTGACGGGCCTCCCCTTGTGCATGAAGTCCAGCGACTCCAGGGCCCGGCTCCGCGAGTGGCCGAGATCGACGAGCAGTGCCGACGGATTCCGCGCCGCATCTTGCCAGCCGGAGAGCTTCGCCGAGATGTCGTGCTGCGCGCGGAGGATGACCTGGACGATCGCTCCTTCCGGGATCGACGAAAGGAGCGCGTCGAGGCGGGAGGCCAGAAGCCCGAGTTCCGCATGCGAGGCGGCCTCGGTTTCGGGCGGAGCAAGCTTCCACGCCACTCCCATCCATCGCGGCTGGGCGTCCGACGAGTCGATGAGGAGAACGACGTTCCCCTCGCGGTCGACGGAGTGGTACGGCAGCAGGTCGACGTACGACGGCACGTCGGCCGCGGGCCACTGCCGGGGGTCACCGGTTCTGAGACTCATGGGCTTCCTCGCCGCGCGCCCCAGGCCTGGGAGGGGCCGGGCGATAGGGGACGATGATCTCGTGGAACGTTGAGCCTTCGAGCGCCTGCCGGAGGGGCGCGAGGTCGGAGTCCGCTGCGTCGGCACCCGCTACCGGCTCCTGGTCGATCTCCTCCGGGAACCAGGAGGAATCGCGGAGCTTGAAATGGACCCAGTGGGCGCCGACCTTGAGATCCCGCTTCGGGTCGAGGTGCTCCTGGACCCAGACCGCGAAGACCTTGGGGGGGTAGATCACCGGGCGGGTCCGGGGGCCGCCCCCCGGCTCCGACTCCGACCGGATGAGGACTTCGTCGCGGCTGCCGCCCCGCTCGGCCGTGTCATAGACCTCGCGGACCGGCCGTCCTCCCCCGGTAGGGGCGCCGAAGCGGAGGCACCCGCCGAGAGGGTTAACGGCCAAGATCAAGGCCAGCGAACGGATTGCGGGAACTCTCATGCTTCATCTCGTCGACGAACACGTTTTCGAGCGTGACCCCGTCGATCAGGCAGACGGTGACGCGGCGGCCATTGGGGACGTAGACGGCGGGGACGATCTCCTCGAGGCGCTGCGCGACGAGCTTCTCGATGCCCTCGGCGCCCCGGGAGAGTCCCCGAAAGCCCGCGAAGCGGAGAGGGTCTCCCGTTACGACTTGGGAGGCGCCCCCCAGCGGATTGACCTGGGTGAGGGTCTCCTTGGCGGCGGAGGCGTCCGCCCCGGCCGAGATGGCGCCGGAGAGGACCCCGAGGGCGGCGACGTCGAACGCGCGCCAGACGTACTCCCCGGCGACGCCCTGGACGCCATCGTCGTCCACCACGTAGCCGTTGATGGAGACCTCCACGGCTTCCCCGCCGGGCTTGACGTAGCTCAGCCGGTCAAGTTGGATGACCACCCGCTCCGAATTGGGGTCGCCGGTGGCCTTCCCTACGAGGAGGGCTTCCTGGATCGGGATCTCGGTCCGATTCGGTCCCGTGAAGGCCCGGTCGAGGCGGAGTTTCACGGGCATGGGCTGCCCCTGGGTGGGCGCGTACGCGCCCGACAGCATCGTGGCCTCGGCGAACGACCCGGCCGGCAACCGAACCTGGCGCTCGGCTCGACGGCGGTCGGCCTCCTTTCGGGCTGTGGCAAGGGTCACCTTCCGGATGCGCGCCATGGTCTCGGGGGCCGTGTCCGCCCGCTGGGGGCCGAACTGCCGCTTGAGTTCCTCGACGGCCTGCTTTACGGGCTCGTCGTTTTCGGCCCGTGCGCGGAGTGCGGCCCGGAGCTGGCCAAGCTCCTCCCGGAGGCTCTCGGTCCCCTTCCGGAGCTCGTCGTTCTCGGTCTTGAGCCGGTCAAGCTGCGTTGATTGCACGGAGAGTTCCTTCCCCTGGCGATCGACCAGATTGCCGAAGTGATCCACAAACCCCTTCATCTGCCGGGTCGGTGTCGTCCCCACGTCATAGCGGCCTCCCTCGGCCTGCGTCGACGAGGGACTGGGCCCGCTCATCCGGGCCAAGCCGTAGAAGAGCGCTCCCCCCACCACCGCGAGCAGGAGAAGCGCGCCGATCTTGCCGTAGGTGCTCTGTTTGAGGATTGCAGGCAGCATGCATCACTTCCAGAGGACGAGGTAGACGAAGGTGGATTCGTCGGGCGCCACGACCAGGGACTTCGCGCCGATCAGAACGAGCCGGGGCGTCGCGAAGCGCGTGACGTCGACGTGGTATGCGGCTTTGGGCGCCCTGTTGGTAAGCCGGATCACGTAGCCCCGGTAGGCGCTAGTCTCATACACGTAGGCCAGCCGGCACTCGACGTCTCCGGCCGTGGTCACTGCGGCGTCTCCGCCGCGCTTGACGGACGCCCCGGCAGGGACCCTCCCCAGTCGCATCGCTTTGACCAGCTCCAGGGCGTCGGGGAGCTTCTGCAGTGCAGCCGGCGGAGGCGCGCTGGGAACGGCCTTGACCACGAGGTGGCCGTCGTAATCCTCCCCATCCCCGCTCGGCTTCACGTCGAGCCGAAGGTGCATCCCGCCCGTCGTGAGGATGTCGAGGTGGCCCTCCGCCTTCTCCAGGAGCTTGAGGAAGAGCTTCGCCCCCTGGACCTCCACCGAGAGCTCCCGGTCATTCCAGGAGGAGACGACGTTCTCGACGAGATCCGGAAGGGTCACGGCGGTCAGGATATTCTGGGCCGGGCCGGAGATCCGGACGCGGACCGGGATCGTTTCCCCGTCGCGGCACTCGAGGCTCCGCGTCCGGGCCGGCGACTGCGATTCGGCCTGGCCGGACGATCCGGCCAGGAGCGCAAGGATCAGGGAAAGCATCATCACAAGACTCACTTACGCGCCCCGAGCGCCTTCTCCACGGCGGAGCGCAGCTCATGGTAGCTCGCAGGCAGCCCTTCGTAGATGGGTCCGCCCTCGACGACGATCGTAGGGGTGCGCCGGACCCAGGTGGAGGCCGTGGCGGGCAGGAAACGCACTCGAACCTGGAGGGCGAAGTCTCGTTCGAGTCGCGGCACGTAGAACTCCCGGAAGTCCCGACAGTAGCCGCACTGATCCTGCTCGAAGACCTGGATGGCCAGGGCTTCCCGAGGGTCGGCTTGCCGGATCGCGTGGGCAAAGGCCTGACGTTCGACCTCGGCCGCGCGCTCGTGCGCCAGGGCCCAAGCCACGGGGCCGGAGGCGATGATGAGCGCCGGCAGGTAGGCGCCAGCGACCAGCCTCGCGCGGGAGCTGGCGCCAGCCAGGATCACGAGGAAGAGCCCTGCAGCGAGGGCGCAGGCGATGACGCACAGCGGGCAGAGCCGTCCCTCGACCAGCATGGCGGCGAGGAGCACCGTATGGACCCCGGCCGCGACCGCCCCGCCAATCGAGAAGAGGAGAAGTCGCCCTAGCCAACCCACGGCGGCCAGGAAGCCGTAGCCGATCACCCCCAGCGGCGCCACGAGCTCCCAGGCTCCCTGGTGGGTCGCGCAGGCCCCGCAGGCGCCCATGCGCGGCATCACCGCGGAGGCGACGCTGGTTGCGAGGAGTGCCAAGGAGAGCGCGAGGGCCAGCCGCCCAACCACGGTCGGGGCAGGCCGGGGAGAGCGATCGGAGCCGGACGTCAGGTGGAGTTGCATCAGGATCTCGGGGCTACTTGATCTGGATCTTCTCGGTGATCTTCTGCGGGTTGTGCCCCGTCATCGTGGTCAGGGTCCACAGGACGAACCCGGCCACGACGACGGCCCCGAGCGCGATCAGGAAGTGGCTCCAGGTGCCCCGCTCCCGGGCGGTCGAGAGGGCCGAGAGGATCACGATCCCCCCCACGACGACGTAGGCCAGGAAGATGAGCGCCAGGAGGATCGTCCCCACGCCTCTGGCCTCGTCCATCGTCCTGTCGATCTCGAACCCGGCCTGGGCGCAGGCGTCCGGCGCAGCCAATGCCATGAGCGCCAGCGCCATGGCAACACCCGCCCCCCACGCCGCGATTCCGCTTTGCGGGCGACAGCAGGGTCCGCGGTTCCTCTTCATGCTCACCTCCGGTGCAGGTCTCTACCTAAGGGGTCCCTTGCCCCCCCTGACCGGAAGAGGAACCTCAACTAGGAAATCAGAACGTAGTAGCCACCGCCCAGTGCAACGTGCGTTGCCAAGGGACAGCCGATGCTCAATGATGATGGCCGTCTTGGAATTGGAAGGCGGGGCCTCTACTGCCTTCCGAGAAGAGGCGGGGCGCCCGGGCAGGCTCTCCGGCCTTCACGCAGCCCTAAATGAAGTGGTCGAAAGGCACACTGGAGCCGACATTCCGCAGTTCCCGATCGGGGTTTCGGTGAATTTGGTGGAGAGGTAACGTGCTGATCCGCTTGGGGTTGCGCTAATCCAGCCGGATAGCGTTTTTCCGAATCTCCCCCCTCAAAAGC
>Ga0187893_10014996_pt1 | contig 10459 bp, 7 predicted proteins | sample MA1701074metaG_FD_139574 | JGI IMG/M metagenome (GOLD analysis project Ga0187893, IMG submission 139574) | White microbial mat communities from a basaltic lava cave in the Kipuka Kanohina Cave System on the Island of Hawaii, USA - MA170107-4 metaG ...
AGATCGGGTGGCAACAGCAATCGCTGCTCAGGATCGTAGCTCATGTAGACTCGACTCATGTCGCTCACTATAATCCCTCTCAATTCATTCTGGAGAACTATTTTCCCGACAGGCTCCTAGGTAGCCTAGATTTTCCAGAGTAACGTTTATAAGAAAGACGTTTGTGAATGTCTGCTGGTCAGTAATTGTTAAAGCGGGTGTGCCGTTCTCGAACTCGAACACTGGCGTGGCTACTTCACTAATGTATCTCCTCGTTCTCAATGCCTGATTGTAGGCGTCATCGACCAAGTCAGTTACATCACTCTTAATTCGGGGCAAAGCTCCCCTTCTAGCGGGCACTGAGAATGATCCAGCCTTACCCTCAATAATAAAAAGATTTCGATCGAATATTACGATGCCATCTGTCTCGGCCCGTTTCGTTTGTCCGTCCTCATCAATGTAGTAAAACAATTCCTTGTAGATCTGTGATCCCGGCAGTAACCGTTCAAAAAACTCTAGAGACTTTTCAACCAAAATTCTGCCACGAGCCCTCTGATATGTAGTACGGAAGTAATCACCATCTTTCTCCTTGATCAGCGCTTCTAGAATCGTAATCAGATTCCTGTATATGGTTTGGCTAGCAAAGCAGTAGTAACTGCTCTCATGCGATATGAGTGGTCTTCTAGAAATTATGGAATCGTTGGTGGGCCAACCGGGTGACTTTTCAAACGAAACAAAGGCTTGGTTCTCACCAAATTTGGCGCTGAGCAGATCTAGGAAAGTTTGAGGAAGCTTACTGTTAGGTTTTACTTCGAATATGAATCGCTCAAGTTTGCCTTGACTTTCTTCAAGTTCCTTTTTCTTAATTTGCACTTCAGGCAGTTCGTTGTAGGTGCTCAAGAATTCATCTGTGCCGCCAGAAACATGAGAACTTTCACCTTCAGCAAATCGCACAAACGCATCATGCAATTCAAACAGCTTCTGACCAAATTCAACATAGCTACTCAGCGCGGATGCGATTTGGTTTTCAATCTCTTCAACCCAAGAGAGAACTTGCTTGGTATTAAATCCGAAGGCATCAACAAAGAACTTGTCGTGTGGTTCAAACAATTCTTTGATTAAGTGAAGGTGGTGTGCTGGATATGAATCACCGCGTAGCATAAGATAACGCAATAGTGATTTATACCTGAGCTCTTGCTTAGTTTTGTCTTCTTCGTCTAATACTACTTGCCCAAAATAAATGGTAATGCTGTCCAAGATTTCCTCGATCAATGCGTTGACTCGATCAATCGCATCTTTATCGGCTGGTACGTCCAATTTTGGCTTCGTCACCGACAGCGCAATACCTAGAGCATATTCCACATAAGATTCCTTCCCTTCATGCGTTGACTCTGTGAAGGTTTCAGGATCTGCAAAGACGTGTTTTGGTGCCAATGCTGAGAGCAATTCTAAGGGGCTATATTGCTCAAAGAGCGCTACGAGCTCTTTGATTTTGCTGTTAATCTCGTCCCGAAAAGGTTCACGGTTTGCTTTCAAAAACTCAATGTGCTTTTCAAACTCTCCCGGTTCCCAATGGGACGACATACGAATGAATCGTCCTGATCGCTCTAGTCTCAAAGGGCCATACTGCGCAACTTCATAGTCCTCACTAACGGCTTGGGCCTTTGGCTTCTTTTGCTTTTTCTTCGTTGATTTTTTCTTCGACATTCTCGCGTCTACTAAATAAAAGCGTTACCGAGTAAAGGGCAAGCAACTTGATGGGCTGCGGTCATGTTTGTTCGATGCACGAGATGGAGACATCATCATCGTAGCGATGCATTGTGCACTGAGACTAACTTGCGCGGAGGACAGCATCATTCACTTACACCAACATGTTAAAGAGACTAGGTAAATAAATTGATCTTAACCCACATAAAGCACCCGGTCCTTCGAGCCATTGGCACCGATTCAGCGGCAAGAGCATCAGCCCAATGACGAGGGAAAAACAATCAGGCTGATCATGGGGTTTTCAGCCCCACGGTCTCAGCAAGTTCATGCTGATCTCCGTTAGCAATTGACCACGCACGCAATCGAGATAACTAGTTTTGCCTGCAACGATTACATTCATACACCGATTCGGATCAGTTACCGCATCTGGATCTGTTTTTTGCCAGACTTGGGGGTGAAAAATGTACTTCTTTTTAGGAAAAGTCTGGCAAGCGCCTGAGAAGCGGAAATTTGATAGAGCAGTGAAGTGCTAAATTATTGAGTTATTGGTAGCGGGGGTCGGACTCGAACCGACGGCCTTGGAGTTATGAATCACGCAGGATGCGGAAAGGTAACTAATTGATTTTGAATCGAGATGCAGCCACGAGCAAAATCAAAGGTTTTCACATCTGTTGACATCGGCTTCCATGCAGCTACAGCGGTGTTCTGTCTATTCCTGCCACAATCCTGCCACAACGAACATGAATCGGTGTCGTCGGCAAGACTAATCGAGCTTGCAGTTTATGAATTCACGATTCGGCGTGTGCGCTAACCACAAACCTGGTGCAACACCGATCCAATACTTACCACCATACACCGCTGCCTTTCTGTCACCAACAAGCGGCCATTCCCCCGTTACTTTCCCTTTCAGTTCCGCGCAACAAGCGGCTTTCGCCTCGTCGATGGGCTGTCAATCGTAATTCGTTAGGCGCGGGCTGGATGTCCAGCGTAACATCTAGACCGATGACGCTAATTTTGCGGGGAGCCAGTGACGGTTGCTTGAATACGAGTGCTGCCGGGATAAATAAATCCAGAACCAATCAAATCAAGCGCCCCGGTAATTGATTCGCCTCTACCCTTGAAGTTGATTGTCATACTACCAGCTACGATTTGATATACGTTCGCGGTCAATCCAGACCGTACGTTAAAAGTGTTGAGTTGAGAGGTGCGAGCAGCGTTACTGTCAACCTTGATGTTAATTGCCCCGGCTTGGCTATCCAGATTGACGAACGCCACGTCAATCGCAGCCCTCTGACTCCTGTTTCCTTTCCCGACATCGCTAAATACCTTCGTATTGGTAGCAAACCATATTGCTCCTGCTTGAGGATTCGCAGCGGGACTCCCCACGAATAGACCAATATCTGTCGGATTAACTCCGTTGTTGAAATTGGCTCCGCTAGTGTCGCGGGTTGGTAGCACCACGAGTTTGCCTCTAAGAGTAAAATTCTGGGCAGCCGAATAATATGTCTGTTCCGTAGGAACGTTCGTATTCCCGAAGAAAGTTCTGCCAGTGATTTTTACATCATAGACAGCGTTCTGTGGGAGTTTAGCCGAAGAGCCTTGAATTAAAGGGCTGCCATGAACAGCGTTAAATTGATCGCGGACACCTAGCAGGGAAACGACAAGTACCAACAACAGGCTCAAACCTGCCGCACTTCTAATTTGAATTTTCATTTTTATCCTCCTTTGTGGGAAGTGAGCAATTATAGGGCCAGGTAAAAAGCTACGAGGGCTTCATTTGTAGCACTACTGGGGTAAAAAGGAAGCTGTCTTATCCGGTTCCCCGATACAATCGGCTTTGCCAAATAAAGCCGATGTCGTTCTGGCTATTCTGGACAAGCAGCCACAAGCAAAATTACGCTTTTAACATTCGTTGACATGCGCTTCCATTGCGCAGCAGCGGTTTTCTATTTGTTCCTGCCACAATTCTGCCATACCAAAATAGTTACTGAGTTCAGTTCTTGACGGACGGCTTCGGAGCCGCTTCCTTTTTCTTGGGCTTCAACTCTTTGGCAAGAACACCTTCTGCCATTTGAAGCTTTAGTTGAAGCCTCAGAGAAGGCTCACGAATGTCGTTGACAATCTGATCGACGCGAAACCAGTCTTTTAATGCAAGGACCGATAGCGAACGGTCGATTTTCAATTCACCCAGGCTTTCAGGAAACACCCCAAGCCTCGTGCTGGCTTCTCCAATCTTCGCTTCGAGTCCAAAGGCAACCGGCGGCTTTGTTGGCGGATCGACTTTAGAGGGAGACGAATTAGCGTACCTTGATGCCGCCGACAAAGTTTCAAATGCTCGTCGAGGATCGTTGTTAGCTAACATCCCGGTGGCTATCAGCGCCAGTTGGACCTTATGAGGGCTTGGTGAGGCTTTATCAATAGCTTTCAGCGCATTGCTAATTAACTCGAATCCGAGAACGCGATCTGTTTTCGCCGCAACTGTCGACAAAGAAAGCAACGCCCAAGCTCTCGTCTCTTGTGCAGAGATCGAGTTTGCACGTTGTTGAGCTTCAATGAACTTCCTCTCTTTTACCAGCGTGTCGATGCGAGTAATCGTCAAGAGATCTGTGTAAGCTGATTTGATGTCCGCATCGCTGAAGCCGCTGATGGCGTCCGCAGCCAGGTCAAGCTCTTTCTGAAACTCTTCTGAATCATTCCGTAGGAGATCAGCAACAAGTCGAATAAGGCGTAGATCACGCTTATCGGGAACCGGGTCTTTCAGAATGTCATTCAGCCTCTCTCTTGGATCTGAAAATGTCTCGGGCTGAAACGCTTGCAGCCTAGATTTTGTTTTGGTTGGCACCCATGCCGCCAGCTGATCCAAGAGCATATCAAAGATAAGCAGTTGGTCCGGCGAATACTGCGAGACTACAGGGCGCACAGTTATAGCGAGGTCAGTAAACACACCACTTATATATGACGCATTGACTTGTACACTCGGTTCTCGAACAAGATCAATCTGGGCCTGAAGAGATCGAATGAAAAATCTGACAAATGCGCGCCTCGCATTTACTGGCATCTCCTTATCAGCCAAGACGAGAATGCTGGCGTAACTTAGACTAGAGGGATCGTACGTAATGCTTGCCGCCAGGGTCTGACCAATAGCAATTTCGAGTTTGTCGAGAAATGCGCGGTTTCTGTTCTGAATTAGTTTTTGAACGATCTCAAATAAGACGTTCGAGACGGTCCCCCCCTGAAGGCTCTGAACGACGAGGCTGGATGCTTTCTCAGGATCAGTGTCGATGAGCGAGAGCGCGATCTTAGCAGCCTGGTCGGCAATCGTTCGCCGATCGCTGAACAGACGATGCCACTTTTCACTCTTAAGCGATTCGGAATTACTGCTCGCGGCTGATTCCGTTGACGATTGAAATTCCTTCTGTCGGAAAATAGCCTTTTCAGGCTCGATCACCGCATACGCGGCAAGAACCTCATTTCGCAGTGTTGCGGCCTTATGTCGCTGGAACCAACTAGCGTTTTCTGAGGAATCCCACTCCCTCAAATCACGTAGGGCCACCTCAAGCAGGCGGACCGCCTCATCGTGCTGAGAGACTGGCAAAATCTTGACAGCCTTAATCAAGAGCCTGACTCTCTGCGAAACATCAGGCAGTTTGGATGCCTCCTCTGCCGAGGTCAGAATGGACGTGATCGCGAGAGAGTGGTAGTCGTATTCCGTGGGGGCTATTCTCTTCTGTGGCTCGCAGTCTGTCGGCGAGAAAGAAGCCGACGAAATCAGAGTCGCTACCACAGCAATGGTCTTGGCAATTCTCAGATTTAAACCCCTGTTCATTCTGCGCTTTGCAGTGTACGAAACAAAATAGCCTGATCAGATAACTGCAACGTGCCCCTTTACGTGACACACCTAAAGCAACTTCACCTTAGGCGGAACAACCTACTTGCTCTTTCGGCCGTGCGGTTCCCCTCTAGCTGGATTCTCAGTCGGCAGCCCGCCCGCACAACTTTCCGCTTCGCTCCGAGTCCGTTCCCACTTTACGGGTTGCAGTCATCTGCAATTGGCTAGGCAACTATCCCGCTCGGCTACACAGCCGTTGGAGGCAGCCCGCATTCATTCCGCAGCCACCACTACACCTGTCGAATCTCCTATAACAACCATCGTGGCAAGGCCCCTCAATCTCGAATGGTTCACCGGCTATGGTAATCGGAGAAACCCGATTTCCAAAAGTGGCGAGGGCAACCAAGAGAAGGAGGAGGAGTGCTAAGAATCTTGACGTGAGACGCATGGATTTTTCCTTTCTTTTTCCGAGAGCCGTGCCATCGCAGGAAGCACGGGAATGAGGTTAAGAGTATGAGACTTTCGTCGTCTTTGGGCTTTCCCCAAGACGCTCAGCAATCCCTCGAAACGATCTTACTAAGCGCCACGGAGCATAGGCCGAAGCACGAACGCCTGTCAACTTTTTTGCTAGGCACTGTCGCGGCTTGGTAGAGTCCCGCCAAACAGATCATAAACGTCAAAGAATCAGTGTCTTATCCTCTTGTTTGTTGGGCCGGGCGGCGCTGGGCGTCCCGTGCCCGGCCCCTTTACGCCACGCCCGCCCCATCGTGGCGTCGCGCAGCACTAATCGCGACTTCCGGGCCGCTAAATCACGAATAGTGCTGCTTTGGGAGGTTGCACGCCCGCCCCTTTACATGCATCTCCCATCCTCGAATCTTGCTAATTCGTCCGGCAATGACATTTTGTCGTCAATCAACACCTCTGTTCTGACTCCCGCAAATCGAGCATATGCTAGAAGCAATAGGCCGTTCGGCTCTCTTTTCCCGGACTCGAAGTGTGAAATCTGGCCCGCCCGCAACGGTGAGGCTGTGTAGTTCAAGGCCCTAACCATTTCACTCTGGTTAAGCCCAGCTCGCATCCTGATCTGTTTTAACTTCTGAGACAGCTTCTTCGGCATCGCTCGTTTAGGCATGGCGCATCGATTCGGCTTAAGCCCGACAGTAAAGATAGCTTCTTATGTTAGGGGTCGGAGCGGAGCCCATCAGCGCCGACCCCTTACGCCACGCCTGCCTCACTCAAACGTGGCGTGCTCGCGCAGGCACCATTCGTGCCCTGGGCCGCTTGATACGAATGGTGATGCTGTGGGAGATGGCACGCCCCGCCCCTTAACTGCATCTCCCATCATCAAATCTCTCTAGTCCGATCACGTCTGGCCTTCTCACTTCTCCCCGGTGAACAACCGTCATCCACATCGAACTCAGTTTTTCTATTCCTTTCAATTTCCTAATCTTCACCCGAACTAAGCAACCCACTGATTGTTTCAACGAGTGAGCGAATATCCTCCGGCTTGTGCAGAAATTTATTAGCGCCAGCCTCGCGCGCCGCCGCTTCCCCCAAAGCTGCCGACAAGACGATGACTGGCGTATTCTGTCGGTGTGCCACACCTCGCGCACGGTGCACGAGTTCTATTCCGCTGACACCCGGCAGGTCGTAATCGAGCAGTAAAAGATCGTAGTGAGCGTGACTGAGAATCTTCTTCAAAGCAGCCGCGCCATCCGCGCAGGTTTCAACTTCCCAACCTTCAAATTCCAACGTCTCCTTGACCGCATCGGCCACAACTTGGTTGTCCTCGACATGAAGAATCCTTACTTTCCTCGTTTTCCTTTCGGCCTCTTGAGATGGAACGCGAGATGTATCACGTTTGGGGATAATGCTTCGGCGACGCGGCGTGATCGGCCTTCTGACCTTAAGAAGGTCCTTGTGTCGGCGGTTGAGCTTTTTCTGAAGGCTTGAGTGACTTGGCAGGCCGAGGAGATCAGCGGCTTTCGTTACCGAGCCATCAGAATCCTCGAGTGCCAACTCAAGATAGCGACCCTCATTGCGCTGTTGCACTTCTTTCAAGATAAAGGTAGACCAGTCGGGCCTTGCCGGATATGCGTTGGTATAGAAAAGTGCCTGGCGGCCAGCCTTTTCCAACCTCCAAACAACTCCTAAATCTCGCGCCTTTTCGAGTAGCATTCCGGCGCGTTCGATCGTCGCGCACAACTCTTTATTGGAAAGCCGCCAGCTTAACTGCTCGACCAGTGTGATGGCGGCCAAGCCAGCATTCTCAGGATCGCCAGCACGCTGCGCCACATCCACAGCGCGCTCGAGGGCTGCACGTGCTTGCTCATGATGGTCGAGACAAGCCAGAGCGACCCCATGTGTAATCAGCGTCTCAGCAAGCAACGAGTGTTCATCGCCCTGCTCAAGGGTACGCAAGGCGCGACGAGCGGTTTTTTCCGCCTCCACTATCCGCCCCTCGGCGAGCATCACTCGCGCGCGAGTATCATCCGATTGCGCCAAGTGCACATCGTCTTTAAGTCTTGTAAAGAGAACTTGAGCCCGGTCAAGGTGTTCGTGAGCTTCGGAAAACCTGCCAATCGTTCCGAGCAGCAATCCCAGGTTATTTTCGACGCAGGCTTGATGACGTGACAGTCCGGCTTGCTCAAAATAGAAACTAGCGGCTGCGAATTCAATCAATGCACGGTCTAGATAATCCTGACGTTGCTCCGCGGCACCCAGATCCTTCAAGACATTGCCGAACTCATGATGGAACTTCCCCTTAAGCACATCATTAGTAATTCTCTCAAACAATGCTGTTGCGTCGTTGAGAACATACAACGCATCGTGGAGCCTTTTTGCCGATTGGTCCACAATCGCGCTGCGGAGTACGCCGAGAGATCTGATCTCGTTATCAAGATCACATTGTCTGGACAATGCCTCTTGCAGCATCACCCGTGCCTCGTCAAACGCCCCTTCTCGCCAATAGCAGTAAGCGAGTTCAATCTGCGCCTCCGAAAGCTTCTCCAAAAGCCCGAATGATTCAAAAATGGTGATGCTTTCAGTGAGGTAATCCTTAGCTGTCTCCTGCGCCCCCTCGATTTGCCTAGTGCTGCCGATCCATCCCGTCAGTGCGCCCGAGCGCAACAGCACCTGAGCTCTGGTCTGTTCGTCAAGTCCTTCCAGCACAGGGCGCTCACCAACCCTCTGCCATAGCTCTCCCATAGCTTCCCGCGCCGCCTCGAAATTCCAAGCTTGTTCCAGTTGTCTAGCGAGGCGGCAGCGGAGTTGTGCGCGTTGATCAATTGAGAGATTTGGATTGGCTATCTGGTGAAGCAATTCCTTTGGTGAGCTCATGTGAGAGTTCCTTTTCCTGGTCTACTTCGTTAGTTGTGACAGGTAGAGTTCGGTTCAGGGCGAGAGGTCCTCTGCCACTACAACACGGTATATGCCGACTCAATCAAAATGGTAAGATGCTGACCTCAAGATCTATCTAAAACCGTACTGGCGCACCGCCGCCCTCAGCGACCTATAACCTTCCGTTTTCAGGGAGAAAACCATGAAAAAAATCAAGCAACTCGGCATGGCAGTTGTCATTGCCATGATGATAGGAACCCGCGCATACGCGGGTACCATACACACCGGCGTATCAGCTCCGCCGCCGCCACCGCCGCAGGCTACACTTGCGGCGCCAGGCGACATTTACATCGGCGAAAATCAAGACTCAGGAATGACTAATGAACCGCTCCCCGATGTCGTCCTGATGCTGCTGCAAAGCGTACTGTCGGTTTTCTAGCAGTCCGCCCACTCTGGAGTTCTTCTTTAGCCGCCATCGGTGGTTCTTGGCAGCCTAATAGAAGTGTGTCCCACGAGCGCCCGGAAACCTGGGAGGCGGGCGAGAATACCGAAGTGGCGCGAGATTAAACCCCTCTTACCGACCAAATCAATATTTTTTTCATGCACGAATATCAAATCTAAAAGACTTACGCGCTTTGCAACTTAAGTTGCATGAAAGAACCGTTCAAATCGGCCTGCAAGAAGCGTCCAAAGTCCCTTACTTCTGGACCAGTGAAGCCGGGGATAGCTTTACGTGAAACGATTGGAGAGCGGAACTGCATTTCTTGTTTGCTTTTCTAATTCACTTCCCTTCTGGGCTCAATCCTCACACGACAGACACGACAGATACGACAACCCAGCGAGCAACATCCATTTCTGCGAACCAAAACACGCATAAATCCATCAGTCCCCCTCTGCGCTTCCATCGTAAACGACAGCCCATCCGCACAACTCGACGCTGCGCTTTGAGTGCTCCATTGCATTGCGCCCTGCGGTGTGCGGAGTGGGCGGCCCAGTCGTGTTTCTTCGGTCGCTACGAGGGGGAACTCCCCTCCAAAAACCGACCAGAAAAGGAGCACACGACAAATGGAAAATCACGCCAACCAATCAACCGCCATCCCGAAATGGTCCGCCCTACTCATTGAAGCCGTCACTAAGCCGGGTCTAATCATGAAAGCATATAGCGCCTTTCACTCTTACTCGATCGGGAATCAGATTCTCGCTCTTGTGCAATGTCAGATGCGCGGATTACAGCCCGGCCCGATTAACACTTTTCCGAAGTGGAAAGACTTAGGCCGCTTTGTAAAACGTGGTGAACGTGCGCTGACTTTGTGCATGCCAATTACTTGCAAGCGCCGCGAGGAAAATTCAGACAAAGAACACACATTTACCAGCTTTGTTTACAAGGCCCGCTGGTTTGTTTTGAGCCAGACTGACGGGCAAGAACTTGAACCAATTACGCTCCCGGAGTGGGACGCCGAAAGAGCGCTTACCGCTCTGAGTATTGAGCGCGTTCCATTCGATCACACGGACGGAAATATTCAAGGCTTTGCCCGCAACGGTCAGATAGCAATTAACCCGCTTGCTCAACTCCCTTACAAGACGCTTTTTCATGAGTTGGCCCAC
>Ga0187893_10014997_pt1 | contig 10458 bp, 8 predicted proteins | sample MA1701074metaG_FD_139574 | JGI IMG/M metagenome (GOLD analysis project Ga0187893, IMG submission 139574) | White microbial mat communities from a basaltic lava cave in the Kipuka Kanohina Cave System on the Island of Hawaii, USA - MA170107-4 metaG ...
AGGCGGTAAACGCCTAGAAACCGCCCACCCGCCTGTAGCTGTTTTAAGCGCAAATCGGTGGGTTCCCCAAAACAGGTGATACTAAATCCGTATCACCTGTTGAGTTCCGGAGGCGAAAAACAGCTCCAAACGCGTTTAAGCGGGTGGAACAAATTGCCGTGGGGCGGGGGCCTAAAGCGCCATTCGCACGGCATGGATTGCCGCTGGCAATCCGTGAGTTCCCGCGTCCGCTGTCACAAACCGGTCACATTCCTTACATACAGTCGCCACGCTCAATTGCGCAGAATGCGCGCGCTTTGAAGTGACCAGCCCAGACCACAGGACGAGGACCTTACGAAAAATGAAACCGCATACCGCCGCAAAACTGCTCGCACTTTCGGCGAGCTTCACTGTCGCCTCGGCCTTCGCCGGCCTTGATCCGAAACTGCCGGCTTACAGCAAGACCAGCGGTGTTTCCGGCAACGTCTCCAGCGTCGGTTCCGACACGCTCAACAACCTGATGACCCTGTGGGCGGAAGACTTCAAGAAGCTCTACCCGAACGTCAACATCCAGATCCAGGGCGCCGGTTCCTCGACCGCGCCGCCGGCGCTGACCGAAGGCACCGCCAACTTCGGCCCGATGTCGCGCGCGATGAAGAGCGAGGAGCTCAAGGCTTTCGAGAACAAGTACGGCTACAAGCCGACCGCGATCGCCGTCGCGATTGACGCGCTCGCGGTATTCGTCAACAAGGACAACCCGATCAAGGGGCTCAGCATGGAGCAGGTGGACGGCATTTTTTCGTCAACCCAGAAGTGCGGCGGCGATGATATTGAACGCTGGAGCGACCTCGGCCTGACCGGTGATCTTGCCACCAAGCCGCTGGCGCTGTACGGCCGCAACTCGGTGTCCGGCACCTACGGCTATTTCAAGGAGCACGCGCTGTGCAAGGGCGACTACAAGAACAACGTCAACGAGCAGCCCGGTTCGGCTTCGGTGGTGCAGTCGGTGGCCACCAGTGTTGACGCCGTCGGTTACTCCGGCATCGGCTACAAGACCTCGGGCGTCAAGGCAGTTGCGCTGGCCAAGGGTGATGGCACGGATTACGTCGAAGCCGACGAGAAGAATGCAGTGACCGGCAAGTATCCGCTGGCGCGCAGCCTGTTCGTCTACGTCAACAAAGCGCCGAACAAGCCGATGGGTCCGCTGGAACTCCAGTTCATGAAAATGGTGCTGTCCAAGAACGGTCAGGCCGTGGTGGTCAAGGATGGTTACATCCCGCTGCCTTCGGAACTGGCCAAGCAGGAACTCGCCAAGCTTCAGTAAGTTTTGTCACCAACCTCAAATACAAGGGAGATTAATAAAGTGAAGATCAGCAAGTTTTTCAAGATGAGCGCGGTGGCGCTTGCGGCCGCCGGCTTCTCCGGCGCGGCGCTGGCCGATACCGCCGAGACCAAGGGCGGCCTCAAGATCAAGACCGACGACGGCCGTTTCGAGATGTCCATCGGCGGCCGCATTCAGTACGACTACTACTTCCTGAATGACGATGATGACGCCGCGTTCGGTAGCGGAGTCCTGACGGGCAGCCAGAACGCCGGATTTTTCCGCCGTGCACGCCTGAGTTTTGCCGGAAAGCTGTATGGCTGGGAATACCTGTTTGTGCCTGACTTTTCACAGAACACGGGCGGCGCTGCCGCAGGTACTGGCGCTACAGCGGGCGCTGCGGGTGTTGTACTCCAGGAACTGTATGTGGCAACTGATATCTGGGGCGGTAAGTTGTTTATCGGCCAGTTCAAGCCCTTCCGCGGGCTTGAAGAGCTGACCAGTTCCAACGAAATTTCATTCCTTGAGCGCCCGTACACCACGGCCAGCGGCCTTTACGCCAACCAATATGTGCAGGGCTTGGGCTATCAAAGGGTCTTCATGGACATGATCAATGTGGCCGGCAACGTCTATTCGCCTCGCCGCGATTCCACGGCCCTGACCTCGGGATATGGCGCCGGTGCGCGCGTTGCCGTGGCCCCGTTGAACTCCGAAGGCATGGTGGTTCACCTGGCCGGCTCCTTTGGCTACGAGCACTCTGACAACAGCGTTTCCATCCTGACTTCGAGCCCCCGTTACGCGGGCCGCCGCGGTCCGGCTGCGGGTGCATTCCCGGCCGGCACGGTGCCAGCGGTTGCTTCGAACAACAGCCTGTTCAACTATGCGATTGAAGCGGCGGCGGTGCTTGGCCCGGTGTTTTTCCAGTCTGAAATCGGTCACGCCGATTTTCAGGCCGCGGGCCCTGGTAGTGGAGCCGCCGCGGATCTCGGAGTGCTTGCTTACCACGCGGCTGCGACCTGGTTTGTGACCGGCGAAACCAAGCCCTACGACCTGAAGAAAGGTGTGTTCAAGTCGCCGAAGCCGAACAATTCCTGGGGCGCGGTCGAACTGACCACGCGCTTTGAAAAAATTGAAAACCAGGAAGCACCGTCGGGGGCAGCCGTTGTGCAGGATGTCGCCAACTTCATCGCCGGCGTCAACTACTACGTCAATCCGAACCTGCGCTTCATGGTCAACTACAATTTTGGCAATGCCGCGCGTGCCGACGACACCCACGACAAGCCGGAATCCATCGGCATCCGCACGCACCTGTACTGGTAAGAACCTGGCTTCACCCCGGCGCAGTTTTCGCGCCGGGTTCTTTTCAAGCCTCCTGGCGCTGGCCGGGAGCCTTGAAAAGGACTTAAAGTCCGCTCGAAATTTCAGGGGCATTGAATGTCTGACAGCACCGCAGTCGCGGGAGCCCCAAGCCCGCCCTCGAAAAGCATGGTGGTGGACAGTCACTTTGTCCGCTGGCGCCACTTCAAGGACAAGGCGGCGCGCAACCTGGTCGGCATCGGCGGCGTCGCCGTGCTGGTGGCACTGACCCTGATCTTCGTCTACCTGCTGAGCGAAGTCGTGCCGCTGTTCAGTTCCGCGCACATCCAATCGCGCACTGAGATCGCCAATACCGGCGCCACGCCGGCGCTGTTCCTGTCTTCAGAAGAACAGGGCGAGATCGGCGTGCGCAGCCTGGCCGACGGTTCGCTGGTTTTTTCAAACCTGCTCAACGGCGAGCTGCGCAAGCAACTGCAGTTGCCGGTCGGCGCCGGTACGGTAACGGCGGTCGCCGAAATCAACGCCGACCAGGCGTTTTATGCCGCCGGGCTTTCCAACGGCACGGTGCTGCCGTACAAGACCACCTATACGGTCAGCTACCCGGACGACAAGCGCTTCATCGAGCCAGACATCGCCTATCCCTACGGCGACAAGCCGCTGCCGTTCATGGCCGAGGCGCCGCGCGCGCTGGCCGTGCGCGATGAGCGCGGCACGCTGCTGCTGGCGGGCGTGGATGGCGCGGGCGCCGTGCATCTGAAGGCTTTCGAGGTGCAGACCAGTCTGCTGGGCGAATCCAGCATGCAGGAAACCGGTGCGACCGCGTTTACCCCGCCGATCAGGCCGGACTTCCTGCGGATGGATCCGCTGCAAAGCTGGCTGTATGTCGGCGATACGTCGGGCCGTCTGGCTCTGTATGCGCTTAAAGGGACAGGTGAGCCGCGGCTGGTGGACACGCAGGATGTGGGGGGTCGGCTGATCGCCGCGACTTTCCTCGGCGGCGGCATCTCGATGATGGTCGCCGACGACCGCGGCGTGATCTCGCAATGGTTTCCGGCACGCAAGCCAGGCGAGAAGTCCCGCAGCCTGGCGCGCGTGCGCGAATTCAGGATCTCCGGCGGGCGCATCACCGCCATCGCCGCCGAGCCGCACCGACGCGTGTTTGCGGTCGCTGACGATCGCGGCCGGATCACGCTGTTCCACGCCACCGCGCACCGCAGGATTCTGGAAACCGGGATCGCCGGCGCTGCGCCGATCCACTCGCTGGCGTTCAACCCGCGCGCACACACCCTGCTGGCACAGTTGCAGGACGGCCGCGTCCAGGTGCTGGAGGTGGAGAACGAACACCCGGAAGTGTCGTGGTCCTCGCTGTGGGGCAAGGTCTGGTACGAGAGCCACGACGAATCGAAATATCTCTGGCAGTCGTCGGCGGCCAATGCCGATTTCGAACCCAAATTCAGCCTGACGCCGCTGACCCTGGGAACGCTCAAGGGCGCGTTCTACGCGATGGTGTTCGCGGTGCCGATCGCCATCCTCGGCGCCATCTTCACCGCCAACTTCATGTCACCGGCGATGCGCCAGATCGTCAAACCGACGGTCGAGATCATGCAGGCGCTGCCGACGGTGATTCTCGGCTTCCTCGCCGGCCTGTGGCTGGCGCCATTCGTCGAGTCCAATCTGCCGGGCGTGTTCCTGGTGCTGCTGTTGCTGCCGCTGTCCATGCCGCTGTTCGGCTATGCCTGGATGCGCATGCCCAACCACATCCGCCTGAGGGTCCCGTCCGGCTGGGAAGCGGCGCTGCTGATCCCCTTCATCCTCGTCGTCACCTGGCTGTGCTTTGCCGTCGCCGGGCCGATCGAAAATCTGTTCTTCGGCGGCAATATGCAGGCCTGGCTCGACCGCGGTTTCGGCATCGGCTACGAGCAGCGCAACTGCCTGGTGGTCGGCATCGCCATGGGGATCGCGGTGATCCCGAGCATCTTCTCGATCACCGAGGACGCCATCTTCAGCGTGCCCAAGCAGCTGTCGCTGGGCTCGCTGGCCTTGGGCGCCACCCAGTGGCAGACCCTGATGGGCGTGGTATTGCCGACGGCGAGCCCCGGCATCTTCTCGGCAGTGATGATCGGCCTCGGCCGCGCGGTGGGCGAGACCATGATCGTGCTGATGGCCACCGGCAATACGCCGGTGACGGACTTCAGCCTGTTTTCCGGCATGCGCACGCTGTCGGCCAACGTCGCGGTCGAGATGCCCGAATCCGAGGTCGGCAGTACCCATTTCCGCATTCTGTTCCTGGCGGGCCTGGTGCTGTTCGTGCTGACCTTCTTCTTCAACACCCTGGCCGAGGTCGTGCGCCAGCGCCTGCGCGAGAAGTACAGCAACCTATGAGCACGCAAGACGAAGTTCGCGAAGCGATGGCCGGCACGCGCAACCTCACGGCGCGCGGCACCGAGAGCGTGCGCGCCTATGTGCGTTCGGGTTCGCCCTACGTGTGGACCACGGCGGGCGCGGTTTCGATCGCGGTGCTGATCGTCGGCGCCTTATTGCTGCTGATCGCGGCGCGCGGCCTGCCGCATTTCTGGCCGGCCGACGTCGTGCTGGCCCAATACCAGCCGCCGGAGCTCGAGGCCGAGCCGGTGATGGCGGAGATCATCGAAAGCAACCGTGTGACCACGGTGCGGTTGAAGAACGCCGGCCTGCCGGTGGACGTGTCGCGGCCCGAGTACGAGCGCCTGCTGCTCAAGGTCGGCAACCGCGACCTCGGCGGCGCCGATTTCCGCTTCGCCCTGTCGGACTGGCTGACCGAGCGCCGCTATCCGGAGGACATCATCGTCCTCGAGCGGCTCGAGTACGGCAATTTCTACGGCAGGCTGAAATCGGTCAAGGAGGGCGGGACGGTTGCGGGCGAGGGCAGCGCCGCCTATGACAAATATCTCGAGCTGCAGGGCCGCGTCAGCGGTCTGCGTGAAGACATCGAGCGCCTCGAAAAAACCGTCATCGGCGGCATCAACTTCAAGATCGAGAAATTGCGCCTGGCCAGGCGCCGGCTGGAACTGGATGGCAAGACGCCGGCCAGCCATGCCCAGGATTACGCCGCGCTGGACGACAAGCGTAGGGTCTACGACGGCGAGTACGAGCAGGCGATCGCCGAGGTCGGCAAGCTCAATGAGCAGATCACGCGCGATTCCATCGAGGTGACGACCGCCGCCGGACAGACGATCGAGATTCCGCTGGCCAAGATCGTGCGCGGCTACCGGCCGAACCAGATGGGCCTTGTCTCCAAGCTCGGGTTCTATTTCAAGAAGTTGTGGGAGTTTGTCGCCGATCCACCGCGCGAGGCCAACACCGAGGGCGGTATCTTCCCGGCGATCTTCGGCACGGTGATGATGGTGATGATCATGTCGGTGATCGTGACGCCGTTCGGCGTGGTTGCCGCGGTCTACCTGCGGGAGTACGCAAGGCAAGGCACGGCAACGCGCATCATCCGCATCGCCGTCAACAATCTTGCGGGTGTGCCCTCCATCGTCTTCGGCATGTTCGGTCTGGGGTTCTTCGTCTATCTGGTCGGCGGCAGCATTGACCGGCTGTTCTACGCAGAGGCGCTGCCCTCACCCACCTTCGGCACCGGCGGCATTTTGTGGGCTTCACTGACCCTCGCGCTGCTGACCCTGCCGGTGGTGATCGTCTCCACCGAGGAAGGCCTGGCGCGCATCCCGCGCGCGATCCGCGAGGCCTCGCTGTCGCTGGGCGCGACCAAGGCAGAAACGCTGTGGCGCGTGGTGCTGCCGATGGCGAGCCCGGCGATGATGACCGGCCTGATCCTGGCGGTGGCGCGCGCCGCCGGTGAGGTGGCGCCGCTGATGCTGGTCGGCGTGGTCAAGCTGGCGCCTTCGCTGCCGATGGACCTGTATGCGCCGTTCGTGCATCTGGACCGCAAATTCATGCACCTGGGGTTTCACATCTACGACGTCGGCTTCCAGAGCCCGAACGTCGAGGCGGCGCGGCCGCTGGTGTATGCCACCGCGCTGCTGTTGGTGGGCGTGATCGTGATGTTGAACCTGACCGCGGTGCGCATCCGCAACCGCCTGCGCGAACGCTACAAGGCACTGGATAACTGAGAACGACATTGGAAGCCGCTACCATGACAGGTGTGCAAAACAAAACTCCGTTGAGCCGCGGCATTGACGTAGAGGCTTTGAACCGCGAGCGCTATGGCGCTCGCATTGAAGGCGAAACTCTGGCCATCGAGGTCGAGAAGCTCGACCTGTATTACAGCGAGAAGCGCGCGCTGAAAGACGTGAGCCTGCGCATCCCGCAGAAGAAGGTGACCGCCTTCATCGGCCCGTCCGGCTGCGGCAAGTCCACTTTGCTGCGCTGCTTCAACCGCATGAACGATCTGATTGACGGCTGCCGCGTCGAGGGCCAGATCCGTCTCGACGGCAAGAACATCTTCGACAAGGATGTGGATGTGGCGGCGCTGCGCCGCCGTGTCGGCATGGTGTTCCAGAAGCCCAATCCCTTTCCCAAGAGCATCTACGAGAACGTCGCCTACGGACTGCGGCTCGCGGGCATCCACAAGAAACGCACGCTCGACGAAACCGTCGAATGGGCGCTCAAAGGCTCGGCCTTGTGGGACGAGGTCAAGGACCGGCTGGAGGATTCCGCGCTGGGTCTGTCCGGCGGCCAGCAGCAGCGCCTGGTGATCGCGCGCGCCATCGCCATCCAGCCCGATGTGATCCTGCTCGACGAGCCCTGCTCGGCACTGGACCCGATCTCGACACTCAAGGTCGAGGAACTGATCCACCAGCTCAAGCAGAACTACACGATCGTGATCGTGACCCACAACATGCAGCAGGCGGCGCGTGTATCCGATTACACCGCGTTCATGTACGTCGGCGACCTGATCGAATTCGGCAACACCGACGAGCTGTTCACCAAACCCAAACAGAAGCAGACCGAAGACTACATCACGGGAAGGTACGGATAAGCCCATGGAAAAACCCGCCTACAGATCGCATATCTCCAGCCAGTTCAACGCCGAGCTGGAGGACATCCGGCAGCGCGTGCTCGCCATGGGCGGCCTGGTCGAACAGCAGATCGCCGACGCCACCCGCGCCTTGATTGAAGGTGATGGCGCACTCGGCCAGGCAGTGGCCAAGAACGATTACAAGGTCAACCAGCTTGAAGTGTTCATTGACGAAGAGTGCTCACGCATTCTCGCGCGCCGCCAGCCGACCGCCAGCGACCTGCGGCTGGTGCATGCCGTCATCAAGACCATCACCGATCTCGAACGCATCGGCGACGAAGCCGAGCGCATCGCGCGCATGGCTTCTGACTTGGCGACCCAGGAGCGTGCAGTACATGGTCAGACTGAAATCAACCACCTGGCACGCCACGTGGCGCAGATGGTGCGGGATGCGCTGGATTCCTTCGCGCGTATGGACGCCGAGGCGGCGCTGGCGGTCGCTCGTGAGGATCAGAGCGTGGACCGCGAGTACGAGGCGCTATTGCGCCAATGCATCACCTTCATGATGGAGGACCCGCGCACCATCCGCCGTGTCATGGATCTGATCTGGTCGGTGCGCGCGCTGGAGCGCATTGGCGATCACGCGCGCAACATCGCGGAGTACGTGATCTATTTTGTCAAGGGTAAAGACGTTCGCCATATCTCGATCGAAGACATGGAGAAGGAAGTCCGCGACAAGTCCTAAAACAGTTGTGTGCTCAACCACCAGCTAATGGCGGCGATGAAGGCCGAGGCGGGAATGGTGAAGATCCAGGCCCAGACGATGTTGCCGGCCACGCCCCAGCGCACCGCCGAGAGCTTGCGCGAGGCGCCGACGCCGACGATGGCGCCGGTGATGGTGTGCGTGGTGGACACTGGGATGCCGGCCAACGTCGCCATGAGGATCGTGATCGAGCCGCCGGTTTCGGCGCAGAACCCGCCGACGGGTTTGAGCTTGGTGATTTTCTGGCCCATGGTCTTGATGATGCGCCAGCCGCCGAACAGCGTGCCGAGCGCGATGGTTACGTAGCACGAGAACACCACCCAGGCCGGAATCGGCTGCTCGGTGCTCGACATGCCGGCGGCGACCAGCAGCATCCAGATGATGCCCGCGGTTTTTTGAGCGTCGTTGCCGCCGTGGTTGAGACTGAAGGCCGACGCCGAGACGAGTTGCAGCCGCCGGAACCACTTGTCGGCCTTGATCGGCGGCGTGCGGAAGCACAGCCGCGCCACCAGCACCATCAGCAGTGCGCCGAACAGGAAGCCCAGCGTGGGCGAGACCACGATGAAGATCACCGTTTTCAATAGCCCGGCCGTGATCAGCGAATCACCGCCAACCTTGACCACCGCCGCCCCCACCAGCCCGCCGATCAGCGCGTGCGAAGACGAGGAAGGCAGGCCGTACCACCAGGTGATCGCGTTCCAGGTGATGGCGCCGATCAGCGCGCCGAAGATCACGTAATGATCGACGATGGCCGGGTCGATGATGCCCTTGCCGATGGTCGTCGCCACTTTCAGCGGAAAGATGAAATAGGCGACGAAGTTGAAGACGGCCGCGAGGCACACGGCGGCAAAGGGCTTCAGCACGCCGGTGGAGACGACGGTGGCGATGGAGTTGGCGGCATCGTGGAAGCCGTTCATGAAATCGAAGGCCAGCGCCAGCAGCACCAGAAACACCAGCAGTTCGATACTCATGCCGTAAGAGTGCGCTTCAGGCGCTTTCGATGACGATGGCTTCGATGATGTTGGCCACGTCCTGACAGCGGTCGGTCACCGACTCCAGCAGCTGGTAAATCTCCTTCATCTTGAACAGGTGCTTGACGTCGGCTTCCTCCCGGAACAGCTTGGCCATGGCGGTGCGCATGACGTTGTCGGCGTCGCTTTCGAGCTGGTCGATCTCCTTGCAGCGCGCCATGATCGACTCGCTGTTCTTGAGGTCGGCGAGCTGCGAGACCGCAACCTTGACCTTCTCGGTGCTGGCCATGCAGATGTCGGCCAGCTTGCGCGTCTCGTCGGTGACCTTGCTGATGTCGTAGAGAAACATGCACTGCGACACATCCTCCATCAGGTCGAGGATGTCGTCCATGCGCACGATCAACTGGTGGATCTCGTCGCGGTCGATCGGCGTGATGAAGGTGTGGTGCAGGAGCTGCATGCACTCGTGGGTGATCTTGTCGGCGCGGTGCTCGATTTTTTCGATGCTGCGCTTGCGTTCGGGCAGTTCGGCAACGTTGTCGAGCAGGGCGCGCAGCTCCTTGGCGCCGAGCACCAGCTGCTCCGCGTGCAGCACGAAATAGTCGAAAAACCGCCCCTCGCGGGGCATCAGGCGTCCGAACATGGTCAATCCCCACCCATTGTTATTGTCGGCGCATCCTGCCATAGCTCAATGCCGGGTGGCTCACGGTAGACTGACCAGCGAATGTCCCTCGCAAAGAGATTCAAAAAAATACCGCGCCGCTGGGTCACCGTCGGCGTCGCGCTGGCCAGCCTTGGATTGATCGTTTTTTCGATCTATCTGGTCACCCTGGACCATCGGATCCGCAGCCGTTTTGCCGGCGCGCGCTGGACCCTGCCGGCACAGGTCTATGCGTCTCCACTGGAGCTGTACCCCGGCTTGGAGATGGGCCCTCAGGACCTGCGGCGCGAGCTGCAATACCTCGGCTACCGCGAAACCCGCGCTCTGGAAGGCAGCGGTACCTTCGCGATGGGCAAGACCCAGGTGGATCTGGTCAGCCGGGCTTTCACCTTCTGGGACGGCCCCCAGGCCTCGACCCGGTTCAGCGTGCGCTTCGCCGGCGGCGCCATCGCCGACATCCGTACGCCGGGCCGGCCACAAGCGCAG
>Ga0187893_10014999_pt1 | contig 10458 bp, 10 predicted proteins | sample MA1701074metaG_FD_139574 | JGI IMG/M metagenome (GOLD analysis project Ga0187893, IMG submission 139574) | White microbial mat communities from a basaltic lava cave in the Kipuka Kanohina Cave System on the Island of Hawaii, USA - MA170107-4 metaG ...
AGATTCAAGAAGAACGCTCGTTAGGCACGACTCTTCCTGCCAAACTTCTTGTATGACTTTCCAGGATTTCCTGGTCCGGATCCGGGACCATCGTTCACAGGTGGATTGCCAGGAGGTTGGGGATCCTCGCCATTGCCAACTCCATTGTTCCCCTTCTCTGCTCGTCCGGAACCCGAGCCGGCAAACGTGGGAATCGCCTTCAGCGTCAGAATAGTAGGAACAACATAAACCGACTTCTTTAAGAAATCTCGCTTCGACTCCTGTTTCTCTGTCATGAACACCCTCCTGCAATCAGGTTAAATTGTCACAAGTTTCCAGCAGGTTCATCCTCTTCATTTCACTAAGGAGTACGATGACGTCTCTCTCGGCGGTGGCCAAGTCTATCTGGAAGGCGTGGACCAGCTTCTCAGCGATTGCCTTGGCTGATGAGCCCTCGCAACAGTTCCACACATAACTCGCTGTTGGGTTGAGATGATGAATCTGCCCATTGATTCGATCCAGGATCAAGGTTTCCCCTTCTGATGTTCGCTCATTGAGATCTGGACTTTTCTTGGGCTTGAGTTCCTTCTGTAACATTGTGAAAGAGTCCATCAGCGAACTTCCATGCGTCAAGTCACTTGCAAACCAACTCTCGCCTACAAGAGGAGCACGGATCAGTCCAAAGATCTAGCACACTAGCCAGCTTCATTGGCCACAACGCAAATGACGGAAAGGAAAGTGGTTGCCTCTGATCAAACCGAAGTATTACGACCACCTCGATACGCAAAGAGGTGTAAGTTAAGTGCCGCGGATAGGAATCTCCTTACCTCATCGAACCAAAGATCCTGATCCACACGCCAAGCGCACTCCTTCTTCCAGGCAGATCGAGATCGTGATGAGCTATAGGCTGCTCACCACACCATCTGATGAAGCCAAACGGCAGTGAATTCCTCTATACACTCGAGGATGAACTCTGCGGGATTGAGTGAACGGGGTAGGCTGGCGGTTACGCCTTGTCTGCTAGCCTGACGGTTGGATTGGGAAGAGCACCGCTTCGTGTTGGCAATCGATGAAATGTGCCCGGCATTTCCACTGCCTCATGCTGAGAATGTGCCCGCGAGCCGGTTCAGGAAGTTTTTGACTACGCGGTCCAGGACCTTCGGTTGCTCTAAGTTGATAAGATGGCCGCACTGTTCAACCACGACGAGCGACGAATCTCGGATTTCACGCTGCATTATCTCAGCCTGAGCAAAAGGAACCACGGCATCCTCTGAGCCGGCCACTATCAATGTGGGAAGCTTGACGTCGACCAGTAGAGATCTCGAATCGCGACGCGATGCCAAACCGTAACAAGCTTGGGCCACGGCTTCGGGAGAGCTCGATTCAATCAACCTTCGAAGAGTCTCTACAACAGCGCGCTTGGTCGCTAGCGTCGTCTTGCCGAGGAAACGGGGGATGAGTCTTTCAGCTAGCGCTGCAGTCCCTTCGCGTCGAACAAACTCAGCCGTTTCGTAGCGTGCTTGCTTCGTTGCATCAGAGTCGCCGGCGGGCTGGGTCCCCACGAGAATCAAACCGCAGAGCATCTCTTGATACCTCCGCGCAAACTCAAAGGAGACATACCCTCCCATGGATAGGCCCAGCAGCACTATGTCCTTTTGAATCCCGAGCGAGGCTAGAAGCTCGCGAAGATCTTCCACGCAACCTGTCATCGAGCATTCCCCTGACACTGTTGGGGAATCTCCAAACCCTCTGAAGTCAGGAGCGATGACGCGCCAATTCTGGCTCCAGGCTTCTACTTGCACATCCCACATCCTTCGACTCAACGGAAATCCGTGCAACAGAACGAGGGGAGAGCCAACGCCCTGATCAGTGCATGCAAGAACGGGAGATCTCATGGTCATAACCCAGTTCTTCAGATCCCAGAACACCGGGAATAGTGCGACTCGACATAGTCATTCAGAATTCGAATGAATTCTGAAACTAGGGCAGGGCCTTTCAGGGTCGTGAGCAGCCGCCCATCGACGAACACAGGTGCCCTTGGTTCCTCGCCCGTGCCAGGTAGCGAGATGCCAATATTGGAATGCTTCGATTCACCAGGGCCGTTCACAACACATCCCATGACGGCAACTTTTAGTTCTTCTACGCCTTGATAGCGCTCCTTCCAAGCAGGCAGCTGTTGTCGCAAATAGGTCTGAATTTGGTCAGCCATGTCTTGAAAAAAAGTGCTGGTGGTCCGCCCGCAGCCCGGGCAAGCGGTGACTTGAGGCACGAAACTGCGAATTCCCAGAGATTGGAGGATCTGCTGGGAAACTCGCACCTCTTCGGCTCGATCGCCGTTTGGGAGTGGCGTGAGTGACACGCGGATGGTATCTCCAATGCCTTCTTGCAACAGCACTGAAAGCCCTGCTGTGCTGGCGACAATGCCTTTGGCCCCCATGCCGGCTTCGGTCAAACCCAGGTGTAATGGGTAATCGCAACGGTTGGCCAGCACACGGTAGACATCAATGAGGTCTTGCACACCGGAAACCTTGGCGCTGAGAATGATCTTGTCGTGCCCCAGCCCGTAACGTTCGGCCATGGTGGCGGATTCCAACGCACTGAGTACGATTGCTTCCAACATAACCTCGCGGGAATCGAGCGGCTCAGCCCGCGCTGCATTCTCGTCCATCAAGCGCGAAAGCAATCCCTGGTCAAGAGAACCCCAATTCACACCAATTCTCACCGGCTTTTCATTCTGCACCGCCACGTCAATCATCCGACGGAAGTTTTCGTCGTGCCGCTTTCCAACCCCAACATTTCCCGGATTGATTCGATATTTCGCCAGGGCCTTGGCGCAGCCCGGATACTCGACCAGCAAAATATGACCGTTGTAATGGAAATCACCGATGATGGGGACATCCAGCCCTTCTGCTCGCAACCGGCTCACAATCTCGGGCACCGCCGCCGCGGCTTCATGAGTGTTGACGGTGACACGCACCAACTCAGATCCCGCACGAGCGAGAGCAGCCACCTGCGCCACAGTGGCTGTGATATTGGCAGTGTCGGTGTTCGTCATGGACTGGACGACTATAGGCTGACCGGCGCCGATGCGGACATTCCCCACCTGTGAAACTACGGTTGATCGTCTCTTGATGATCGCCATGAGGTACCCTCTAAACAACGAACCCGGGTTACAGACTAAGAGATCGTCCAAACTGCGTCAAGCCAACCCACACGGCGGTTGTCCTCGCTCTGAGCTCAAACGCAGTTCAGCAAGTCTGTGCAGGCAGTTTTGTGAAACGGCCGGTTCGGCGTACCAATTCGGGGACCCTCTCACGGGTTGCTGCCCCCGATCACCGCGTTGATTCTCGCAGGCCGTCCCTACGAAAGTAGAAAGGGATGCTGACTTCCATCTGGATGTCCACCGCGATTCCATTCCTCTCGCTGGGCTTGAATTTCCAGCTCAGCAAGGCTTCGCGTGCACTCAAGTCCAGACGACTGTCGACCTTGCGAATGACTCGAACGCTCTCTCCGTCGATGGTTCCGTCTTTACTAAGAACTGCAAACAGAATGACGACACCTTCCAGTTTTTCCCGCACGACCTCCGGAGCATACTTTGGATCGACCTTAACGATGGCGGAGGGAGCCGTTAATGATGCCACCGGAGTGGTTGGTGAAGGCACGGGCCCGTCGGCCGAAAGTTCAGCAAACCGGAAAATCCAACTACCTCGCTTGCTCGTGAAGTTTGGCGCGTTGATAGCCGCCGTGTAGACAGGACCTCCTCTGCTCTCATAGTCTCGAAGAGGCGATTCACCTGATCCGATTTCTGCGCGGCTTCCCACCAGAGGTTTACTTGATGGAATTCGAGAGGGCAGAAAATCCAACAGCGACGGGCCTCCCGTTGGAGTGATAGGTTTGGGAGATTCGGGGAGCCGAGGCAGCGGAGCCTGGACGGCGGCTGTGCCGGCTCCTATCACGGTTTGTGGTGTCTGACTGTTGATGGAGACCGCAGGGATGAAAACCTCGGCCCGGCTTAATTCTTCGACACCCTGCGGCAGGACTTGTTGCATGGAAAACCCGGTCAGGCGTCCTTTAGAACTGACTTTGGGCACAGCAATTTCACCCTTAGGGACTGTCGGGCTAACGGAAAAAACGAGCATGCCGGGCCCCTGCGCAGGCATTGTCGTAATTTGAAAGCCAGCGGGGGAATCCTCCACGGGCGGCGCAGCGAAAGGCAACAGAGCTGCCCGTTGCTGAAGCCTAGTGAACTGTCCTCCGATCTGACTTACCGTCAGAGACTCGCTCGTAGGCTCAGCAGGTGCGGCGATCTGCGGCAGTGGCAACGCTGGCTGCCGCGTTGTCACGCTCTGCATCGAATTCTGAGACAAGTTTCCGAGCGGCTGCGGTTCTTGAACATCCATCGCTAGGTGTCTCAGAACATCAGCTGAAACCACAAGCGGCGCACGGCCCGGATCCATCTTCGTTGTTTGCAGGAGAATGTTTGGTAGCTGTAGTTTTGGCAGTGTTGACACCTGACGGACGTTCGGTTGCTCGATCACAATCTCACTCTGCTCTGAGTCCAGCGGGCGGATTCGGATTTCCTGGTGCGTTTGAAAGTCCGCGGGAGGCTTCAATTCCGAACGGCTCTGAGACAATTCATTCAATCGTTTCGGTGCAACGTTTGGAAACGACTCAGACATCTTGTAGTAAGTGATCGTCTCGGTATCGAAGTCTATCATCCGGCTTTTGCGCTGCGGCGGCCTGATGCAAAGTAATAACAAGAGAATCAGGCCGTGCGCCGAGATGGACAGCAGCAACGAGCGCCACGGAAGCCGTCTGCTGCCAAGCATCAATATATGGATGTTGGATGAAACGACTTTGACGTTCACTGCCGCCTCAGCAGGGCCACTTGATCCGTTCGCATCCGGTGTGGCAGCATCAAGCGACGTCGTTTGGAGGCGGTTCGCTCTCAGAGCAGTTAGGCGCTCAATCGCTTGTTGACGGAAGATCGGCTCGTTCCCAAAATAGCGCTGGCGGAAATGTTGTTCAAAAGCTTCGTCCGTGAGTTCGCGCCAAAGAGCAATATTGGTGTCCAGGAGCTCCAGCTCAGCAGTCAGGAGAGACTGGTCCGCCTCCTGAAGAGTTCTTAATTGCCCAGTTGTAGTCGGTGCGAGAGGCATGGATTGGGTTTCTTCGGCATCTAGCTTAGGAGTTGGTTCCGTCAGCTGGAAGGACTATACTCGAATGCACCTTAGATCCTAATTGAGCCGTAACCTTCAGCTGGAAGTAGCCGCAGGACGGCCCCCGAAAGACGGATGGCAAGCGAGTCAGTTGGAGTGAAGTAGGAGAGACTTTGTGTTCCCCCTTCCCTCGTGGAAATAGGGCAGTCATAGATGGTTTCCACATTCGGGCATCTCGATCGAGCGTTTCCACTATCTCAATACTCGCCGCAAGCGGCCAATCGAGGAGTGTCATGTGAATCATATCCAGCCGAAATCGTCCCGCGTCCAACCAAGAAAGAGTAACTTTTTTCGTAGACTCATTTCTCTCCTTCTGTTCCTCTTTGTTTGTCTTTGTGCGCCAGGGATTGCTGGCTACAAGAGTCTCAAAGTCAAAATTGAGCCAGCGAGTAGCTACGCATTTCACCAAAAGCAGGGCACCGTTACGATCGCCGCCGATCCGTATGAAACGAAGGAGAAAATCAAAACTGCGTTTGACCTGAAGGAACTTGAGCAAATGGGTATCGTGCCGGTTCACATCATTATAAGCAATGACAGCGAGGATCCGATTGTCATTTCGGGACAAGACATCAAGTTGCTAGACTCCAACAACCGCTCGTTTGAATCGCTGCCTGTGGACGAGGTCGTGCGTGCAGTCGTCTACAAAGAAGGGCCTCGAACCTCTCGCAGCCCGTCACGCATACCTTTTCCGCGCGGGAGTGGACGCCGCGGTGATGCATTCGAAATTGAAACAGATCTCACAAACAAATCTCTTCGGGACCTGCGGGTCGCACCTAAGACCAGTGCAGCTGGCTTTGTTTTTTTTCGACTCCCAAACAACCGAATGCAGCTGGGAGGTTACAAAGTGTACATACCCGAGATTCGTAATTTGAAGACTCGGCAGAGCCTGCTCTTTTTCGAGATCGATTTGAAGTGAGTGTGTCAGACATTCCGGAGGGTGCATGAAATTAGCTACTCGTTTGACAAGTTTAATACTATTAGCAGCTATATTTTTGGTCGATCCATGGCAGATTCTATGTCAAGACTCGGACAAGCTGACAATTCCCTCAGGTACAAAATTCAAAACGCGCTTGGAGACTCCCATTAGCTCGAAGCTTTCTGAAGTTGGCGATACGATCATTGTGACCCTTTTGGAGCCAATGATGGTCGATGCTCATCACGTGCTCCCGCGTGGTACAGAAATGACCGGGAAGGTAACCTTTGTGAAGCGTGCTGGAAAAGTCAAGGGGCGAGCTGAGGTGTATGCGCTGATCAACGAATTGACCACGAACTACGGATCGGAACCAATCCATGTCTCGATTGATGCGGCAGATGACGTCGCCAACGACGAAAAGATCCGGACGGACGAAGAAGGTAAGCTAAAGTCCAACAAAGACTTAGGTGCTGATGTAGAGGATGTAACTCGGGGCGCTTCCTTGGGCTCGCTTGGATCAACACCAGTAGCCATTGCCACCGGAAGTGTTGGAGCGGCCATTGCAGGACCGGCGGCCGGGGCAATCGCAGGGCTTCTGCTTTCGCGAGGGAAAGAGGTTCGACTACCCGTTGGGACGGTTTTCCGAATGAAATTTGACAAGGAACTTATGGTGCCAGTGTCCACTACTCAGGTGCGCCCCCCAAGCAGGGTTCAGAAATAGGACAACTTTCAGTAGCCGTTCATTGTTCAATGCCTAGTTCTTTGAGGACGTTTGACTGATTCACTAGACGTTCGTAAAGTCTCTGCAGATCTTCCTGAGAGTAATACTCAATCTCGATTCTGCCCTTCTTCCCTTTCTCCACGATTCGCACACGAGTTCCTAATGACCGTTCCAACGTCTCTGTTGCGGCCCGAACGTTGGGATCAACCTGCCTTATTTTCTTTGGCTCCACCGGGGACTTGAGTGTTGTAATCACCTTCTCCACCTGCCTCACAGACCACGCGTATTTGATCGTCTGTTCAGCCAGCCTTCGTTGTTCACTGGCCCCTTCAATCGCCAGAATGGCTCTGGCATGGCCCATCGAGAGCCGGTCTTCCAACACCAGCTGCTGCACCTCCTTCGGCAATTTCAGGAGACGTAGGAAGTTGGTGACCGTCGACCGATCCTTTCCTGTGCGCTGGGCCACCTGTTCCTGGGTCAACTCGAATTCTTGTGAAAGTCGGTGAAACGCCTTTGCTTCCTCGATGGGATTCAGATTCTCGCGCTGGATGTTCTCAATCAGCGAAACTTCAAGCAGGCTCTCATCGGAAATGGACTTGATCGTCACCGGCACCCGGCTTAAGCCGAGCCGCTGGGCAGCTCTCCATCGTCTTTCCCCCGCTATGATCTGATAGCGTTCTCCGGCACGCCGCACCACAATGGGCTGAATGAATCCATGCGTACGGATGGACTGGGCGAGCTCTTCAAGTTTGGCTTCGGAGAACACCTGTCTGGGCTGGAATCGATTCGGCTCCAATAGATCGACATCGACCTCTCGCTGGTCTGATTCGGCGGTAGATTCCCGGTCCTTAAGCAGCGCGCTCAATCCTTTTCCAAGAGCCTTTCGGGTCATTTCTTCATGATCTCCTTGGCAAGTTCTAGATAGCTCTCCGCCCCACGAGATCGGATGTCATAGGTTAATATGGGTTTACCATGGCTAGGGGCCTCGGCCAACCGGATGTTTCGCGGAATGACCGTCTTGAACACCTGGTTCCCAAAGTAATCGCGCAAATCCTGCCCTACCTGGTGCGTGAGGTTCGTCCGATCGTCAAACATGGTTAACAGAATGCCTTCAATCTCAAGATTTGGGTTGAGGTTACGACGGATCCGAAGACGCGTGTCCAGAAGCTCGGAAACCCCCTCCAGTGCGAAATACTCGCACTGAATTGGAATCAATAGAGTTTCAGCTGCGGTGAGTGCGTTCACCGTCAGTATGTCTAATGATGGTGGACAATCCAGCAGGATGAAATCGTAACGGTCGCGCAAAGGCTGCAAACCCTCTTTCAAGTGGAACTCACGACGGTCATTCGCCAGAAGCTCAACCGCGGCACCCACGAGGTTCCGGTCTGAAGGCAGCACTTCGAGGCCTGGCAGTTCAGTTGGCTGAATCAGCTCGGCCAAGGGAGCCTGCTCAGAGAAAGCATGATACAGACTGCGCCGACGAGGGTCCTTACGCAAGCCCAGGCCACTGGATGCGTTCGCCTGTGGGTCACAGTCGACCAGTAGAGTCTTCATCTCCGCTGCAGCCAATGAAGCACCTAGATTGATAGCGGTCGTGGTTTTTCCCACGCCACCCTTCTGGTTGGCAATGGCAATTACACGGCTCAAGGGGTTGGGAAGGATCCTCGCTTTCGGCAGGTGGCTATGCGAAGCGAGTCTCTTCTAGCAGAATGCGGGAGAGAATTCAAATTCAATCTGGCTTGCCGAGTGCGAGGGGGCAGTGTTTCACGTGAAACATCGCGGGCGGCCTAGTGGAGAAGATTCATGTGCTGTTCAGTGTTCCACGTGGAACATTCGCTATGGCGTGTCCGAGCAGTATCAGGTGAGTGGGTTCCCAGGGAATAGGCACTTCTGGTTGCCAGCAAACCCCTTTCACATCGTCCATTGTTGATTTTACCGTCTGAACGCTGGAAAACAGGAGGATTCTCTGTTCACCTTGAAGGAATGTGGCGCCACGTTTAACGACTTTCCCAATCCCGCCTACGGCCCTCATCGTTAGAACCGTCGGCAACTCAGAAAAATCAGCCATGACGCATTCCTCAAGCCTGTGGTTCCAGACTGCAACCTTGGCTAATCCAAGTTCACGCCGCAAAGCAGCAAGAAACGCAGCTCGTTTCCCTCGAGGTTCTAGAAGGATCAACTCCAGCTCGGGCCGGTAGACAGCCATAGCAAGCCCGGGAAATCCAGCACCGGATCCAATGTCGAGAATTGCGCCCTTTGGGTCCCCCACTAGTACTGCTGCAAAGAACGACTCGGCGAAGAGAATCTTCAAGACATCGACCGGAGCCTGGATTGCCGTGAGATTCATTCTTGCGTTCCACTTGCCAAGAAACTGCAGGTACGTCTGTACCCGCTCTACCAGCATTGAGTCACACTCCAGCCTACAGCCGGATAGGATCCGCCTAATTTGTTCTGAGGTCAGAACCGATGGGGCCAACGAATCTCCTCCGAGACTGCCGCCAGGCAAAAGGCTGGCAGATTCAGATCAAGCCATCTTCTCGCGATTTGAACTCATTTCGAGATGAATGTGGAGGATGGACAATGCAGCTGGCGTGACGCCGGGGATCCGGCTCGCTTGGCCGATTGTGGTGGGGCGGATGCGCGAAAACTTTTCGATCATTTCGCGAGACAATCCTGGAATAGCGTGGTACTCGAACCCTAGCGGAATTCTGCGAGATTCAGCCTTCCGCATCTTCTCGATCTCGGTGGTCTGTTGTTTTAGGTATCCCTCGTACTTGATGGAAGTTTCCACTGCCTTCTTCTCTTCCCAACCTAGTTGGTCGCGAAGATCACTAGGCGCAGAATCGAGAAAAGCTTCTATCTTCATCTCGGGTCGCTTCAATGCCTGAGTTGCCGAAATCTTGCCGGCCTCAACTTGCACTTTCACCCCGTTCAGATGATTCATTAATCGCCTCAAGCGCTCTTGCTTCGCCTGGTATCGGTTGAATGTGGATTCCGGAACCAGCCCGATCTGACGGCCTAACGGGGTGAGCCGTTGATCGGCATTGTCAATCCGAAGATGCAGCCGAAACTCTGCGCGCGAGGTGAACATCCGATAGGGTTCATTAGTTCCCTTGGTCACCAAGTCGTCGATCAGAATACCAATGTAGGCCTGATCGCGCTCCAGCACAAACGCCTGTTTGTTCTGAACCTTCAGAGCAGCGTTGATACCAGCGATCAACCCCTGACAGGCCGCTTCCTCATACCCAGTGGTCCCATTGATCTGTCCTGCATGATACAGGCCCTCAACTCGCTTGGTTTCCAGAGTTGGGCAAAGCTCTGTCGGTTGGACAAAATCATATTCGATCGCATATCCCGGGCGAATGATCTCCGCCTTCTCCAACCCGGGAATGGCATGAACCAGTTGCATCTGCACGTCGGCCGGCATGCTGGTCGAGAGCCCGTTGACGTAGATCTCGTTCGTGTTCAGGCCCTCTGGCTCCACAAAGAGTTGATGGCGCTCTTTGTCAGGAAACTTGACTACTTTATCTTCGAACGAAGGGCAGTATCGCGGCCCGATTCCATGAATTTGTCCGCTGTAAAGCGGTGATCGATGCATGTTGTCGCGAATAATCTGGTGGGCGGCT